>Ga0075163_10009491_pt1 | contig 12777 bp, 9 predicted proteins | sample JI1023141ADNA_FD_71478 | JGI IMG/M metagenome (GOLD analysis project Ga0075163, IMG submission 71478) | Wastewater effluent complex algal communities from Wisconsin, to seasonally profile nutrient transformation and Carbon sequestration -... | ecosystem: Engineered > WWTP > Effluent > Algae...
TTAGTTGCACAATATATCGGACAAACTGCTCCGAAAGTAAAAAAGATGATCGAAGAAGCTAAAGGTGGAATTTTATTCATTGATGAAGCTTATTCTTTAACACGAGCAAAAGAAGATTCAAATGACTTTGGACATGAAGTACTGGAAATATTAATTAAAGAGATGAGCGATGGAACAGGCGATATTGCTATTATGTGTGCCGGCTATCCGAAAGAGATGACCAATTTTGTGGATTCAAATCCGGGATTGAAATCTCGTTTTAGTCATTACTTCCATTTTGAAGATTATATGCCGGAAGAAATGTTTGCGATTGCTGAGTTAGCTGCGAAGAAAAAAGGAGTAACCATCACTGCTGAAGCGAAAACATTTATGGAAGAGATGCTGGTGGAAGTGTATCGTACCCGCGACAATTCCTTCGGAAATGCTCGTTATGTTTATTCATTGGTGGATGAAGCGAAAATGAATTTAGGATTGCGACTGATGAATCATCCAAATGTAAATGAACTGACCAATGAAGTACTTTCTACCATTGAATTGGCAGACATGCAAAAAGTATTTGCTGCACAAGGGAAAAAGAAACTGAGCTTGGAAGTGAACGAAAAATTGTTGAAAGAAGGATTGGCAGAGTTAAATGCGTTAACCGGAATGAATTCTGTAAAAGAAGAAATCAACGAATTAGTGAAATTGGTTCGCTTCTATAAAGAAACCGGAAGAGATGTATTGAACAAGTTTTCATTGCATAGCATCTTTACCGGAAATCCAGGAACAGGAAAAACAACAGTAGCGCGCATCGTTGCAAAAATTTATAAAGGTTTAGGTTTGTTGGAACGCGGACATATTGTGGAAGTTGATAGAGAGGGATTGGTTGCAGGATGGGTGGGGCAAACTGCTACAAAGACTGCAGAAAAAATTGATGAAGCACAAGGTGGAATCTTGTTTATTGATGAGGCCTACGCTTTGGCAAATGGTGCTATCGGTCATGATTTCGGACAAGAAGCCATTCAAGTTATTTTAAAACGAATGGAAGATTTACGTGGACAATTTGGAGTAATCGTTGCTGGTTACACGGATAATATGCACGAGTTTATTGAATCCAATCCTGGGTTGAAATCACGTTTCGACCGTACATTTAATTTCACGGATTATTCAGCCGAAGATTTATATACCATCACGCTTGCGATTTTAGCAAAAGAAAAAGTAACACCGGATGCAGAAGCGGAAGCACATTTAAAAGCTTATTACGCACATTTGCATAACAACCGTGATAAACATTTTGGAAATGCTCGAACAGCTCGAAATGTGGCTGCTGAGGCAATTAAAAACCAACATCTCCGTTTGGCCGAAATGCCAGCCGCTGAGCGTACACCGGCACATTTAAGTATGCTAACGTTGAGCGATGTAAAAGAATTTGAAATTGGTGTAACTCAGCGTGCTAAAGGAAGCAGCTTAGGATTTAAGATTGGTGGGTAAAACTTCACCACAGATTTCTCAGATGATCTCAGAAACAATTTGAGGAGATTTGTGTAATCTGTGGTAAAAAAAGAAACATATGCAATCAAAAGCGACAACTGTAGATCAATACATGGCTGAATTGCCGGAAGACCGAATTGAAGGAATGACGAAATTGCGGAAAGAAATTTTGAAAAATCTTCCGAAAGGATTTCAGGAAACAATGGGATATGGAATGATAACCTATGTAGTACCGCATTCACTTTATCCGGATGGTTATCATTGTAAGCCTGCTGATCCCTTACCATTTGTATCAGTTGCTAGTCAAAAGAATTTTATTGCCTTTTATCACATGGGCATTTATTCTGATCCTAAATTGTTGGAATGGTTTACAAAAGAATATCCAAAACATACGGATGCAAAATTGGATATGGGTAAAAGCTGTATTCGTTTTAAGAAGCCGGAAAAAATTCCGTTCAAATTGTTTGGTGAGCTAATGGGTAAAATGACACCAAAAGATTGGATTGCAAAGTATGAAAGTGCATTCAAGAAAAAGAAATAGCACGTCAGAGTCGGAAGCCCAACGTAAAAACCAAATGGTTGGCTTTGATATTTAAATTGTTGGTTTGGTTATTTCCATCGTAATGCAATCTTGAAATGCCATAACGATAGGTAAATTCAAAAAAGACGGCTCTACCGGTGTTACGCATGTTGTATTGAATACCCAAACCTCCCTGATAAAATGCATTCAATCCCTTTGTGACGCGCTGGTTTTCATAATCAATATTGTCCTTTCCATCATAAACGGTAATTCCGGTAGAATCGTTAGAAATGACGGTATAAGAGGAAAAAATATAACGTGCACCAATCCCTCCAAGAAAGTAAGGAGAGTAAAGATGTTCTTTTTCTGAGATAAATGAAATCTTCAGCATCAACGGCAATTCAACTTGGTTCACTCTTATTTCATGCAGGTAAGCGAATGTTTCGTCAAATACATAGGTGTACCCCGGTGCTTTGTAATAACCTTTAAAGGTGAATGCTTGGTTTAAATAATCTAATCCCAACAAAATATTGGTACGCCTTCCTAAAAGAATTTCAGATTTATACGATACGCTAACTCCGAGCTTTGCTTTTGTGTTTAAGGTATGCTCTGGATGGTTTTTGTAAAACGATTTCACCGGCCCAACACTTAAACGGTGCTTGATTTTCCCTTTGCGGTAGGGCATACCGTCTTGTGAAAAAGTAAGAAGAGGTAAGAGAATGATTAGTAAAAATAAATTACCACTAAGACACTTAGTCCACTTAGATTCACTAAAATTTAGGTAGTTTCGAGAATTCATCGGTTACTAAAGGTACAAGTTCTTTTGTAATGTTATCACAATTAAAGTTAATCAATAACCCTTTTGGTTTTCCAGTTAGTTTTAGATACGAAAGTAGTTGAGCCTTAAAAACTGGCAAAACAAAATCGACTGATTTTAATTCAACAATAACTAAATCGTTTACCAGTAAATCTAACTTTAAAGGATTGCCTAATTTTTTTCCTTTGTAGATTATAGGAACTAAGGTTTGGCAATTTACAATCAAACTGTTTGCTTTTAATTCTTCAATTAAACATTCTTCATAAATTGATTCTAATAAGCCTGGTCCCAAATGTTTGTGTACTTCTATCGCGCAACCAACAATTTTATAAGAAATATCATTCACCTCTTGCTGTGTACTCATAAATATTTGTTTCTTCTTCTTCTTCTTCTTCTTCTTCTTCTTCTTCTTCTTCTTAGTGTTTCTTCATGTTCTAAGTGCCTTAGTGGTATAAATCAATAAGTTTTCTCATAAACCTTTTCACCATTCACAAAAGTAAAAATCACTTTCGTTTTTGGAACCTCATCCATGTTACATTTCAGAATATCCTTTTCCAGAATTACAAAATCCGCAAACTTCCCGATTTCAATACTTCCTTTTTCTTTTTCTTCAAAGTTAGCGAATGCTCCCCAAATGGTCATTCCTCTCAACGTGTTTTCCCTTGATAAGGCATTCTCCATTTGAAAACCGCCTTCAGGGAATCCTTTTAAATCTTTACGAGCTACTGCAGCATAAAACGTATACAAGGGGTTAATATTTTCTACTGGGAAGTCTGTACCAATGGCTACCATTCCAGCAGCTTTTAATAAATCGTTGTAAGCATAAGCATATTTAACACGTTCTGGTCCTAACCTGTCTTTTGCCCAATACATGTCGGATGTCGCATGTGTGGGTTGGATGGAGGGAATAATGAAATTTTGTCCGTCCTCGCTTTGTGAATTTTTTAATAGTATTAAATCTTTTTCTGTGGTAACTTGAAAATGTTCAATTCTCCAACGAGAATCTCTTCGTCCTGTATTAGTATACGTTTGCAATATTAGTCTTACAGCAGAATCGCCTATGCAATGGGTGTTAGCTTGAAATTTATCATGGACATAAACACACATCGTGTCGTAATATTTAGAACTTTTTAATAAAAATCCTTGTCCTTCCGGTTTGTCTGAATAGGGTTGCAACAAACAAGCACCTCGTGAACCCAAAGCTCCATCAGCATAAAATTTAAAAGAACGGACATTTAATCGTTCGGTTTTATATGGACCTGTTTTTAAATAATAACATAAATTTTCTTTATTGTCAGTTAACATTGCATAGATGCGCATTTTTAGTTCACCACTTTTTTGAAGTTCATCGATATTATCGATAATTATTTTTTCTAAACCGGCATCATCCACTGTAGTTAATCCTACTGCAAAACAATTTTTTTGTGCAGCTAGTAATGAATTTTTGATGGCAGCTTTTGTCGGTTTTGGAATTACTTTTTTTACTAGATCAACAGCATTGTCAATCAGTATGCCTGATAATCCATCGAATGGTACTTCAACCATTTCGGAGAAGGCAATTTTTTTTGTAACTCCCATTCTGCCTCCTTCCATCATCTCCCATTTATTAATATTGGCTGTTCTTAATGCCGTGGCATTGGCAAGCGCTGCATGTCCATCAATTCGTTCTATGAAGATAGGAGTGTTTGGGAATAAGCTGTCGAGTTTAAAACGGTCAGGATATTCTTTTACATCCCAATCATTTTGATCCCAACCACGGCCAACAATCCATTCCGACTGATTTGTTTTTGCATATTCAACAACCTTCACTATTACTTCTTTAAAAGATTTAGTTCCTACTAAATCCAATTCCTGCAAGCCTTGGCCGTAACCATAAAAATGACAATGTGAATCGATGAAACCTGGGTACACGGCTTTACCTTCTGCATCAAGGGTTTCTTTAGCTTCGTATTTATTCAGAATATCTTCGTTCTTTCCAATAGCAACAAATTTTCCATCTTTAATTGCAAAACTCTCGGCATTAGAAAAAGTTGAATCAACGGTATAAACAACAGCGTTATGAACGATTAAATCAACTTGCTGTTTAGAAGAACAGGAGAATAAAAAAGATATACTAATGACAGACAGAATAAAATATCTGAAAATAGCTTTAGTCGTATTTATGCTTTGTCTAATATCTAACATCTAATATCTCAAATCTATTTACGAAGTGTCGTTGTCGCATTTGCCTGAACTGTTGGCATAATAATGATGTCGTTGATATTTACATGTGCTGGTCGGCTTGCCACCCAATACACAGTTTCTGCAATATCTTCGGGTAATAAGGGTTGTAATCCTTTGTATACATTTTTTGCACGATCTTCATCACCATTAAAACGGACAATAGAAAACTCGGTTTCAACCATTCCCGGATTGATAGCCGTTACTTTGATGTTGTATGGAAGTAAGTCGATGCGCATGCCTTTGTTTAGTGCGTCAACAGCATGTTTTGTTGCACAATACACATTTCCGTTTGCATATACTTCCTTGCCTGCAATAGAGCCAATATTTATAATGTGACCGAATCCGTTTTTTACCATGATGGGTGCAATGGTGCGTGTCATGTATAACAATCCTTTGATATTGGTATCAATCATGCGTTCCCAGTCGTCAATGGTGCCTTCTTGTATCGTGTTTAAACCAGCAGCTAATCCGGCATTGTTTAACAATACATGTATTTGTTTCCAGTTTTCTGGAATAGAAAGGATTGCCGTTTCAACTTCTTTTAAATTACGCACATCAAAATTCAAAGCAAGTACATCAATGTTGTAGTTTGATTTCAATTGTTTTGAAAATTCATCCAAGCGTTCTTTTCTTCTGCCAGTAATAATTATGTTGTATCCGTTTTTTGCGAATTGCTCTGCAGATGCTTTTCCTATTCCTGCCGTTGCTCCGGTGATAAATGCGATTTTTTTATTCATTGTGTGCTTGTTGTATTCAAGTTTTGTGTTGTGGATGTTCCTTCACAAATATACGATTTACATTTTTGTTTTTCCCAACAAAAAAGCAGTGGTAAATGCCACTGCTTTTTATGTAAATTTTATGAATCGAATTAGGATGTAGTATTTAGTTTACTGTGCTTTTTGCTGTAGCCAAAATAAATTAACAACCCAATCAATAACCAGATTCCAAATCCAATCCAATTGGACAAGCCTAATTCTGCCATCATGTATAAGCAGCTGGTGAGTCCAAGTAATGGAATGAGTGAAAGATTTTCTACAAACGCCCAAACAACCAAAGCGAATGAAATAAGAATAAATATCCACATCGGTATTTTATGTTTAAACAAACTGAATCCGGATTCAAATTTTAACTCGTCAGAAATTGGTAGCCCTTGAATGAGATTTGCGTAAGCAGTTTCATCTAAACTGCTCATATAGGTTTCAACATCATTGTTGTTTGCAGCGAATTGCAAGCTGTCTGTGGAAACTAAATGTGTTTTGATGTCCGTAATCTGATTGGTATTTAATGAAGTAACAATTGTTGTAGCATCATTCATTTGTTTTTCATTGGTGATAAAAGCAACGGTTGCTTCTTTATTATAGGTGAAAGAAAGAACAACTGCTACGATAACCAGAACCGGCATAATATATTTTGCATTGATATACGGTGTTTTGAATTTTCCTCGCGGAATATCCTTTTTATTTTGAAGGACCAACACTCCTGCACATACTAACACAAATGCGAAGAGTGTTCCAATGCTACATAAATCGGTTACCATGGTGAGGTTCATAAATAATGCAGGAACAGCAACAACAAATCCAACAACGATAGTTGCAAACGAAGGTGTTTTGTATTTCGGATGAATTTTAGAGAATTTTTTTGGTAGTAATCCATCGCGACTCATACTCATCCAGATACGAGGTTGTCCCATTTGGAATACCAATAAAACGCTTGCCATTGCAACAACAGCGCTCACGGCAATAATTCCGGACATCCATTTTAAATTCAATTTTTCAAATACGAAAGCAAGTGGGTCTCCTACATTTAAATCTGTATAACTAACCATACCTGTAAGTACTAATGCAATAATGATGTATAGAATGGTACAAATGATAATTGCCCACATCATTCCTCTGGGTAAATCGCGTTGAGGATCTTTACATTCTTCTGCAGTTGTAGAAATCGCATCAAAGCCGATGTAAGCAAAGAAAACGGCAGATACACCTTTTAAAATCCCTCCTAATCCGTTTGGAGCAAATGGATCCCAATTATTCGTATCAACATAAAATACACCAACAGCAATTACCAACAAGATGATGCAAAGTTTGATAACTACCATTAAGTTACTTGCATTGCGTGATTCTTTCATACCGCGATAAACTAACCACGTGATAAAAATGATAATCATTAATGCAGGTAAATCGGCAATCAAGTGAAGCGGTCCAAGTGTTGGTGCAGTAGTCCAGGCAATATGAGCAGCCTGTGTTGCACTGCTTAGATTTTCAAATGTTTTTCCGCTCTGCATTAACGCAAGTGCATCTTCATAGCCTTTTGATGCAGTCAGGTAATCCATTTGAATCCATTGCGGGAGATGAATGCCACCACTATTTAAAAGTCCGGTAAAATAATCGCTCCAGGAGATAGCTACGGTAATATTTCCAATACCATATTCCATAATTAACGCCCATCCGATAATCCATGCAATTAATTCCCCAAATGCAACATAAGAATAGGTGTAAGCACTTCCGGATACAGGAACCATGGAAGCGAATTCAGCATACGCAAATGCTGCAAATCCGCAGGCAATTGCCGTAAATAAAAATAGAAAAATAACAGCCGGACCACCATCTGCACTTGCTTTTCCGATGGTGCTGAAAATTCCTGCTCCAATAATTGCAGCAATACCAAAGGCTGCCAAATCTCGAACTCCTAAATGTTTACCCAAGGCATGCCCATCTGCTTCTCCATCTTTTGCAACTTGTTTTAAAATATCATGCACCGACTTTTTTCGAAATAAACTTTTGAAACTCATAGATATTTTTTTAGTGTTATTGAACAAATTTAAACTAATTTATTAATTCAGTATTTTTTTGAGAAAAGGTAATTTGTTCACTAATTTCTTTTTGTCTAAAATGAACAATACAGCAATTAGGAAGAAAGGGAGTGCAATGGTTTTGTAACGTGCAATTGCGCCAAGGATGGGCGTTGTTTCACCAATGATTAAAAATTGAATGAATACAAACGAGGTGCAAAATAAAAAGAATTGCCAGCAAATTTCTTTGAACGGTTTTAGAAAAAGGAGACTTGTAATAAATATAAAGAGTATGAAAATTGTTTCGAGTCCGGATAACAACATTAGCGGTGATTTGAGCTCCCAAATAAATGGACGAAGGAAGGTGTTGGTGAGTGCTTGCGGACTGTTTTTTAGAAAAGAGGATAAGTTAGGATCTAGTCGATTGATTTCTATAATGCTGTTTGCGGTTGGAATTGGATTGTGATTTGAATCGGTGAGTTGCCCTGTTGCCAATAAGTTGAATTCATATTGTTTTTGTGAAAGCGTGACCAATGGATTTTGGATAGATGTAAACGAATCGATGTTTAATCCAATGACCCCAATTATACTAAGAATGATTACTAATTTTAAAAAGGCCGGAGGTGTTGATGCTTTGTTGGACCATACCAATAAAGCAATGCTTGGAAAAATGGCTAACCAAACATAGAATTTTGAAAAGGCCAACAATAAAGCAGTGGCGATGCAAATCAGGATTGCTTTTTTACCGAATAATTTACCGGAATAATAGATGAGTAACCCTAGCGCAAAAAGGATTAAACCTTCTTTTAAAACGCCTGAACCCCAAAATAGAACCGAAGGCAAAAGAAAAACGGCAAAAAGCAATTCTCGTTTTTTGTCCTGGAGTTGATTGACAAATGTTTTATAGATAGCTGTCAGTCCTATTAATGAAAGAAAACAAATCACAACAGTGTGAACGTTGTAGTAGCCAAATGAAAAAAGACGCACCAATGCATTGAAGCGAATGATGGTATGGCTGTCGTTATAAATACTGCTGTCAACTTTTCGGGCCCAATAACTCATTTCTGAATAATAGTGGTCGAAAGCAGGTGTATTGTTTCCGATTCCAAGTAACAACTTAAAGTAATCAATCGGATTTGTTTTTAAGGTGTTAAAAATGACTTCGCTGTCGTCAAAGTATTTATAAATGTCAGCAGTAGCCCGGTCGGTATAATAAAAAGTATAGATGGCCCAGAGTGAAACTCCAAAAATAACCTTCAAAATGAACAAGAGCGAGAACATCCGTTTGGAGATTCCATCCACGTCAAAGAAGCTCATCTTGTTGATAATAAAGATGAAAAGGGCTGAATATGCAAGAGTTACTATAATTTCCAAGGCGCTATTTTGCTCAATTTATCCCCAAATATAGCAATTCAAAAACTGTTGAAAACTCTAAATAAATTATTCCTTCCGGTAGGGTGGTTTTAAGTAAATTTGAGCTCCTTAAAAAGGAAAGAATTGATTTAAGAATTTTAGAGTTAGTGCGTGAATCAAAAGGAGTTTGAGCATCGAATTCATTGACTTTTCCCAATACTTTCTGAGAGGATTCAAAAAATCAACAAAAATAAAAAATTCAACAACTTATTTATATGTCAACAACAGCGCAAGATCAATTAACTACGGTAGAAACAGCTAAGAAATTAGGTTTGTTAGAAGATGAGTTTGAAAAAATTAAAGCAATACTTGGAAGAACGCCCAATTTTACGGAGTTAAGTATCTTTTCGGTGATGTGGAGTGAGCATTGTTCGTATAAAAATTCTATCGTTTGGTTAAAAAAGCTCCCTAAAAAAGGGCCTTATATCTTGGCAGAAGCAGGAGCAGAAAATGCCGGTTTGGTGGATATTGGTGATGGCTTGGGTTGTGCTTTTAAAATCGAATCACATAATCATCCGAGTGCATTGGAGCCTTATCAAGGAGCGGCTACCGGTGTAGGTGGAATTAATCGTGATATTTTCACGATGGGTGCCCGACCAATTGCACAAATGAATTCTTTACGTTTTGGAGATATCAAGTTGGATAAAACGAAATGGTTAGTAAAAGGTGTGGTTAAAGGAATTGGTGATTACGGAAATGCTTTTGGAATTCCAACCGTTGGTGGTGAAGTGTTTTTTGATGATTGCTACAATGTTAATCCTTTGGTGAATGCATTCAGTGCCGGGATTGTAAAATCAGGGGAAACTGTTTCTGCTACTTCTTACGGTGTTGGAAATCCTGTATTCATTGTTGGGTCAGCAACCGGAAAAGATGGAATTCATGGAGCGACTTTCGCTTCAGCGGATATTACAGAGGATTCAGCAAAAGATTTACCCGCAGTTCAGGTTGGTGATCCTTTTCAAGAAAAATTATTGTTGGAAGCAACCTTAGAGGTGATTAAAACCGGTGCAGTAATTGGAATGCAAGATATGGGGGCAGCCGGAATTACATGTTCTACTTCCGAAATGAGTGCAAAAGGTGAGCATGGAATGGACATTTGGTTGGATCGAGTACCTACACGCCAAGCGAATATGCAGCCTTTTGAAATTCTGCTTTCCGAATCTCAAGAACGAATGTTGATTGTGGTGAAAAAAGGCAGAGAAAAAGAAGTACAAAAAGTATTTGATAAATGGGATTTGAATTGTGCGATGATTGGCACAGTAACCGATACCAAACGTATTAAGTTTTATGTTGGTGACGATTTAGTTGCGGATGTTCCTGCGCATGATTTAGTATTAGGTGGTGGCGCCCCGGTGTATCACCGCGATTATAAAGAACCTGCTTACTTTAAAGAATCCAAAAAATTCAACATCGATTCAGTTGAAATTCCGAAAGATCTAAAAGCGGTATCTAAATTTTTAATTGCTCATCCAAACATTGCTTCCAAACAATGGATTTACAATCAATACGATTCGATGGTTGGGACTGCGAATATGAGCACGAATGCTCCTTCTGATGCAGCCATCGTTAATATTAAAGGAACCAACAAAGCAATTGCCTTAAAAGTGGATTGTAATTCACGTTATGTAAATGCTGATCCGGAAGTTGGATGTGCAATAGCTGTTTCTGAAGCAGCTAGAAATATTGTTTGTAGCGGAGCAGAGCCTTCCGCAATCACCAATTGCTTAAATTTTGGTAATCCATACAATCCGGAAGTGTATTGGCAATTTGTGAATGTGATTAAAGGGATGGGTAGTGCCTGCATTAAATTTGAAACACCTGTAACCGGTGGTAATGTAAGTTTTTACAATCAATCATCGTATGAAGGTCCTGTTTTTCCTACTCCAACCATTGGTATGTTAGGTGTGATGAAGGATAAATCAAACCGCATGACATTGAATTTTAAAAACGAAGGGGATTCTATTTATTTAATCGGTAGTTCTAAAAATTGTATTTCTTCTTCTGAATATTTATACTCCTATCATAAAATAAAAAACACTCCAGCTCCATTCTTTAATTTGGATGAGGAATATGAAGTGCAAAAAGCGGTAAAATCGTTAATCACCAATAAAGTAATTCAATCAGCGCACGATTGTGCTGATGGAGGTTTGTTCATTACGCTGCTTGAAAGTGCAATGCCAAATGGATTAGGATTTGATATTAGCTCTGACGAAGAAGTGCGAAAAGATGCCTTCTTATTCGGTGAAGCACAAAGCCGTGTTATTGTTTCCGTTAAAAAATCAGATGAAGATAAATTCATTGATTTGATGATGGCTTCAAAAGCAGAGTTTGAATACCTTGGCGATGTGAAAGGGAAAGAGATGATTATAGATGATCAATCATTTGGAACTGTAGCTGAAGCAAAGCAAGTATTTGATACTGCTTTGGGTGACTTGTTAAAATAGGATTTTTATTTAATCCAACTATATTTGGTGCGCCATTGTGAGTTTTCTGAAGATCTTTCAATGGCGTATTAACAAAGTGAATCAATGAAGAAAACGCTACTCTCATTTCTTTTTATATTTTGTTTTGCTTTTTCGTTTTCACAAAATTCGGCTCTCGAATTTTATAAAAGTGCTATTCTTAACGACTCTCAAAAAGATTATACTGCCGCACTCCATGATTTAGACAATGCCATTTCTCAAAATCCTAATTATGATAGTGCTTATTGTTTGCAAGGCTTTATCAATTATAAAATGGGCGAATATAAAATTGCCATTAAACTTCTGGATAAAGCCATCAAATTAAACCCCAACTATTTTGATGCCATCAACGGCAGAGGCATTGTAAAAGCACAAATAAAAGATTACATCGGGGCAATAAAAGATTTTAATAAGGCAATCGAACTAAATCCAACAAAATCAAAAACATATTACAATCTTGCTTTAGCAAAAGCACATTTGGACGATTACGATGCTGCAATTAAAGATTTGGATAAGTCGATTTCCTTTGATTCCAATTATTCTAATGCATTTTACAGTCGCGCATTTTGGAAAGATATTTCCGGAGATTATACCGGAGCCGTTGCGGATTATAAAAAAGTTTTGGAATTAGATCCAAACTATCGTGAAGCATATATCGGACTTGCAACTACCTTGTATCAGCACGGTGATAAAGGTTCGGCTTGCGAGTTGTTAAAAACAGCAGCAGAAAAAGGAAGCATCATGGCTGATGAGTTAGTTACTAAACTCTGTAATCCATGATTAGACAAATTACATTTAGTTTATTTTTATTCCTTTGCAATGTTTCGTTTGCACAGATTTCTTTTAGTGTATCAAAACAAGATGTAAAGTGTAACCGTACCGCTTTAGGTGAATTGGAAATTTCGGTGACTTCTTCTTTAGGACCCTATTCTTTTACTTGGAATACCGGTGATACAACCAGCACCCTGCAGAATTTGAACGAAGGAGTATATACGGTTTTGATTACAGATGATGTTGGAAATGATACAAGTGTATCGATAGAAATTAAAGTATCTCAATGTGAGATGGCTCCGGAAATTGT
>Ga0075163_10009492_pt1 | contig 12776 bp, 12 predicted proteins | sample JI1023141ADNA_FD_71478 | JGI IMG/M metagenome (GOLD analysis project Ga0075163, IMG submission 71478) | Wastewater effluent complex algal communities from Wisconsin, to seasonally profile nutrient transformation and Carbon sequestration -... | ecosystem: Engineered > WWTP > Effluent > Algae...
CGACGGTCCGGATCTGGTTGCCCAGCCGGCGACGAGGGGACGTGACGGACGACATGAGGACCTCCTGCCGGGGCATGGTGGGCCCCGACGTCACGGGGCGACCGCGGCCGGCGGCGGGCGCCGGCGGACGGCCAGGCTGGCGACGACGCCGGCGGCGATGATCCCGCCGACCACGCCGAGGACGTAGAAGTTGAAGGCGGCGCCGAGCCACGCCTTGAGCCAGCCGTGGATCAGCATCTTGACCCCGACCACCACCAGCACCAGCGCGAGCGCGACCTTGAGGTAGCGGAAGCTGTCGATCATCCCGGCGAGCGCGAAGTACAGGCTGCGGAGGCCGAGGATCGCGAACACGTTGCTGGTGAAGACCAGGAACGGATCGGTGGTGATGGCGAAGATCGCCGGGATCGAGTCGACGGCGAAGACCAGGTCGGTGAGCTCGACCAGGATCAGCGCCAGCAAGAGCGGCGTCGCCAGCAGCGCGCCGCGCCGCGCCAGCTCGACCACGCGGTCGGGCTCGACCGGGCCGCCGTCGACGGCGGGGGCGTGGCTGGCCGGGCTGCCGGCGCGGACGAAGAAGCGGGCGCCGTGGAAGCGCTCGGTCACCGGCACCAGGCGGCGGGCCAGCCGGACCAGCGGGTTGTCGCGGACGTCGCCGCCGCCACCGCCGCGGATCAGCAGCATCTTGAGGCCGGTCAGGATCAGGAACCCGCCGAACAGGTAGATCACCCAGGTGAAGCGGGTGATCAGCGCCGCGCCGACCGCGATCATCGCCCCGCGCATCGCCAGCGCGCCGACGATGCCCCAGAACAGCACCCGGTGCTGGTAGACCGCCGGCACCGCGAAGGCGCCGAAGATCATCGCGATGACGAAGATGTTGTCGACCGCCAGCGACTTCTCGACCAGGAAGCCGGTCAGGTACTTGATCAGCGCCGAGCCGCCGTCGTTGTAGATGGTCTGGCCGGCGGCGTCGACGGTCGCGGTCGACGTCTGGTCGGCGGTGGTGCCGAGCCCGAGCCAGTGGTGCTCGTAGCCGAGGTAGACCAGGCCGCCGAACGCCAGCCCGAGGCCGATCCACAGCGCCGACCAGCCGAGCGCGGCGCGGACGCCGATGACCTGGGTCTTGCGATGGAGCACGCCGAGGTCGAGCGCGAGCAGCGCGCCGATGAAGGCGATGAAGCCGAGGTACAGCCAGGCCATGGTCAGGCGAGCCCGCCGATCGGCCGGCGCCGGTGGAGGGCCCGGGCGGTGGTGCGCGCGACCCGGCCGACCGCCTCGTCGAGGGCGACCCGGACCTCGGCCGCGGCCGCCGCGATCACGATCGAGCCCAGGCGCGGGCCGGCGACCTCGACCCGGCAGGTCTTGTCGATGCCGCCGCGCGGGCCGTTGACGTCGGCGAGCGTGACCCGGACGTCGGCGATGACGTGGGCGAACCGGGCCAGCGCGGCCTGGACCCGGCGGGTGACGAGCTGCTCGAGCTCGCGGGTGAACGTGACGTGGCGGTAGCGGACGTGGAGCTTCACGGGACCTCCTCCCGGCGGAGCGCCGGTCCCGTCACGATGGGGCGCGATCGCGCCGCCGACAGCCAGGTAGTTCGGAAGCGATCGTTCGGCTTCTTCGAGGGATCGCCGCCGGGCCGCGGCTACGTCCGCCGGAGCAGGCCGGTGCGGGCGGCCTCGCGCATCGCCACCACCGACGGGTGGACCAGGCGGCGCTCGCCGGTGATGGCGTAGTAGCGCTCGCGGACCGCGTCGGTGGTGCCGACCGCGGTCAGGCCGTAGCGCCGGCCGACCACCTCGGCCACCACCGCGGGCGTGAACACCATGCCCATGCCGTCGGCGGCGAAGGCCTTGAGCAGGGCCGAGTCCTCGGCCTCGGCGACGATCTGCGGCCGGACGTCGAGGTTGGCGAACCAGGCGTCGAGCGCGCGCCGCAGCACGCTGCCCGGCAGCGGCAGCAAGAGCGGCGCGCCGTCGAGGCTGGCGGGGAAGGTCTTGCGCCGCGGCCCGACCAGCTCGGGCGTGCCGAGCAGGGTGACGTCCGACTCGCCGAGCGGGTGGTCCCAGGCCCGGCCGGCGCCGCCCGGCGGCAACGGCGCGTCGGAGATGACGACCTCGAGCTCGTGGCGGGCGAGGGCCTCGAGCAGCCGCTCGAGCCGGTCCTCGCGGCAGACCAGCCGGATCGGCTCGGCCAGGCGCAGCGCCGGCCCGAGCAGCTCGCGGACCAGCAGCTTGGGCACCGCGTCGACGATGCCGACCTCGAGCCGGACCGCGTGGCCCTTGGCGCGGCGGCGGACGGTGTCGAGCAGCTCGTTGCCGGTGGTGAAGATCTCGTCGGCGTAGCGGTAGGCGACCTGGCCGACGTCGGTCAGCGCCAGGCCGCGGCCCTTGCGCTCGAACAGCCGCTCGCCCAGCGCTTCCTCGAGCTTGCGGATCTGGCCGCTCAGCGTCGGCTGGGACAGGCGCAGCCGCTTGCCGGCCGCGGCCAGGCTCCCCTCGCGCGCCACCGTCCAGAAGTAGAGGAGGTGGTGGTAGTTGAGCCACTCCATCGGGGCGACCGTAGCACCCGGCGATCGCCCGCGGGCGGCGGTCAATCGAGCAGCTCGCCCGCGACGCCGGCGGCGACGAACAGCGCACCGAGGACCAGGGCGACGTGGACCACGCCGGGCAGGGCGTGCCACTCGTCGTGCCACGACCCCGGCAGCAACGCGGCGCCGGCCGCGAGGTAGGCGCTGGCCAGGGCGCCCCACAGCCCGAGCGCGGACAGCGCCGCGATCAACGCGAGGGCGAGCAGCACCACGCCGCCGCCGAGCAAGAGCCAGGAGAACAGGTGGGGGTGGGCGCGGCGGCTCCAGCGCGACCGCCGGTAGTCGCTGTCGTTCCGCTGGCGGAACCGACCGTCTCGAAAGCGCCGGTCGTCGCGACCGTCGTCGTCGTCGTCGTCGTCGTCGTCGCGATGCCGACCGCGGCGGTCGTCGTACTCGTCGTCGAGATCGCGGCCGGCGCGGCCGGCGCGGCCGGAACCGTCGGCGCGGCGGCGGTCGCGGCCCCGGCGGTGGCGGTGGTGGTCGTCATCGCGGTCGAACAGGTCGAAGAGATCCATGGCGACCACCGTGAGGCCGCGGCGCCGGCCGACCATGTCGTAGTTCGGCAGCGATCGTTCGAAGAAGCCGAAGCCGGATGCGAGCGCCGCGGTCGCCGTGACGCGATCCGCCAGGCGCCCGGCCCGCCGATCGACGGTGCGCAACGGTTGCCGGCCGTGGAGCGGGTGACCGGTGCCCGTCTGCAAGAGCTGCGCTGGATCCGGCTCGTTTCGCCTCCAGGGTCGGGCGCGGTTGATGCAATGGCAACGGAGAAATCCGTCGTCAGCGTCGTCGCGACCCGCACCGCCCGTACCCCGGAAGAGGACGTCATGGCCAGCAAGCTCTCTCTCTCTCTCGCCCCTCAGGGCGATGAATTCGCAGGAGTCGAGAAGCGCTTCGGCATGCCGCGGCGCGAGTTCATCGCCGCCTGCGCGGGCATCGCCGCCAGCATCGGCCTGGCCGGCTCGGCGGTCGGCGCGGTGGCTCAGGCCCTGGTCGCCGCGCCCCGCCCGTCGGTGATCTGGCTCCACTTCCAGGAGTGCACCGGCTGCAGCGAGAGCCTGCTGCGGGCCGAGCACCCCACGCTCGAGAAGCTGATCCTCGACATCATCTCGCTCGACTATCACGAGACCCTCATGGCCGCCGCCGGTCATCAGGCCGAGGAGGCCCGCAAGGCGGCGATGGCCGCCAACAAGGGCAAGTACATCCTGGTCGTCGAGGGCGCGATCCCGACCGGCCTCAACGGCGCCTTCTGCAAGATCGGCGGCAAGACCGCCATCGAGCTGGTCAAGGAGTGCGCCGCCGACGCCGCCGCGGTGATCGCGATCGGCTCGTGCGCGTCGTGGGGCGGGATGCCGTCGACCAGCCCGAACCCGACCGGCGCCAGCCCGGTGGCCGAGATCCTCGGCAAGCCGGTGCTGACCATCCCCGGCTGCCCGCCCAACCCGTACAACTTCCTCACCACCGTCGTGCACTACCTGGTGCTCGGCAAGCTGCCCGACCTCGACGCCAAGGGCCGGCCGCTGTTCGCCTACGGCCGCCTCATCCACGAGAACTGCGAGCGCCGCGCCCACTTCGACGCCGGCCGGTTCGCGATCGAGTTCGGCGACGACGGCCACCGCCAGGGCTGGTGCCTCTACAAGCTGGGCTGCAAGGGCCCCGAGACCTACGCCAACTGCCCGTCGATCCTGTTCGGCGACGTCGGCACCGGATCGTGGCCGGTCGGCTGCGGTCACCCGTGCATCGGCTGCACCGAGCAGGGGGTCGGCTTCACCAAGCCCATCCACTCGCTGGCCACGCTGCTGACGGTGTCGCCGCCGACCCAGTTCGCCCGCCCGGCCGAGAACCAGGGCACCGGCAGCTCGCTGGCGACCGTCGCCACCGTCGCCGCGGTCGGCGGCCTGGCGATCGGCGCCGGCTCGCGCATGGCCAGGAACCTCGGCAACCAACCCGATCAGCCCGCGGCCCCCGCCGACGAGGACTCGAAGCGCTAGCGGAGGTTTTATGATGGACCGACGAAAGCTACTCACGAGCCTGGCCGGTGGCGCCGCCGCGGTCGCCGCGACCCCGCTGTGCCGGGAGGCCGAGGCCCGCGGCAACCACAAGATGCCCGGCCAGGCGGTCGGGCTCCTGTTCGACGGCACCCTGTGCATCGGCTGCCGGGCGTGCATGACGGCGTGCAAGGACGCCAACGACATGCCGGCCGAGCACACCGAGCTCGCGATCGGCAACTACTGGGACGCGCCGCTCGACATCTCGGGCAAGACCTTGAACGTCATCAAGGCCTACCGCGACGGCGACGCGACCCACAAGGACCAGGTCAAGGACGGCTTCGCCTTCACCAAGGTCTCGTGCATGCATTGCGTGGATCCGTCGTGCGTGTCGGCCTGCCCGGTCTCGGCGATGACCAAGGATCCGCGCACCGGCATCGTCAAGTACAACGTCGAGGCCTGCATCGGCTGCCGCTACTGCGTCGCGGCCTGTCCGTTCAACGTCCCCCGCTTCACCTACGACACCCCGTTCCCCAAGATCTCCAAGTGCCAGCTCTGCGCCCACCGCATGGGCGAGGGCAAGTACGCCGCCTGCGCCGAGGTCTGCCCGACCGGCGCCACCCTGTTCGGCCCGGTCCTCGACCTCCACGCCGAGATCGAGCGCCGCCGGGCGCTGGCGCCCGGGACCCAGACCGTGTTCCCGCGCGGCAAGATCGGCGGCACCGACACCTACGAGGGCCCGGTCGGCACCTACGTCGAGCGGACCTACGGCGAGCACGAGATCGGCGGCACCCAGGTGCTGCACCTGTCGGGCGTGCCGTTCGAGCTGCTCAACAAGCCCGAGCTGCCGCGGGTCGCGCCGGCCAGCATCTCCGAGTCGCTGCAGCACGCGATCTACAACAACCTGATCGCCCCGCTCGGCTTCCTCGGCTCGCTGGCGGTGCTGGCCTGGCGCAACATGCGGCCCAAGGCCGCCGCGCCCAAGCCGGCGCCGACCCCCGCCGCCACCGACGACGACAAGGCTGGTGCGCCGTGAGCGCCGCCGGCTCGCCGCACCCCGAGCCCGCCCCGATCGGCGGCCGGATCTGGACGCCCTTCACCGCCGTCCTCGCGGTGCTGGTCATCATCATGGCGGTGGTGCTCGGGCTCCGCTTCGTCCACGGCATCGGCCGGGTCACCAACCTGTCCGACGGCTACCCGTGGGGCATCTGGATCGCCTGGGACGTGGTCATCGGCTCGGCGCTCGGCGCCAGCGGCTTCACCGTCGCGTTCATCGCCTACATCCTCAACCGCGGCGCCTACCACCCGATCGTGCGGCCGGCGCTGTTGACCGCGCTGTTCGGCTACATCATGGCCGGCGCGTCGGTGTTCTTCGACATCGGCCGCTACTGGGAGTTCTGGCACATCTTCATGCCGCGCTACGCCCAGGTGAACTCGGTGCTGTTCGAGGTCGCCCTCTGCATCGCCGCCTACACGATGGTGCTGTTCATCGAGTTCCTGCCGATGCTGCTGGAGAAGTTCGGGATGGTCGGCGTCCGCCGCAAGCTCGACCGGCTGCTGTTCGCGATCATCGCCATCGGCGTGGTCCTGCCGACCATGCACCAGTCGTCGCTCGGCTCGATGCTGCTGGTGTTCGGCCCCCAGATCGACCCGATCTACCAGACCACGCTCCTGCCGCTCCTGTTCCTGTCGTCGACGGTCGGGATGGGCCTGGCCGCGGTGGTGGTCGAGGGCAGCGTGACCTCGCTGGCGCTGCGCCGGCCGGTCGAGGGTGACCTCCTGGCCAAGCTGATGCGGGTCGGCCAGATCCTGGCGGCGGCGTTCCTGATCGCCCGCTTCGTCGACCTCGGGGTCCGCGGCCACCTCGGCGACGTGTTCGTCGCCCGCCCGCTGGTGCTGATGTTCTGGATCGAGACCGCGCTGTTCGCGACCCCGGTGGTGCTGCTGATCGGCCCGGCCGCTCGTCGGCCGCAGCGGTTCTTCGTCGCCGCCATGATGATGGCGCTGGCCGGCATCCTCTACCGGATCGACGCCTACCTGGTCGCCTACAACACCGGCGCCGGCTGGCGCTACTTCCCGTCGATGGGCGAGCTCAGCGTCACCATCGGCCTCATCGCCCTCGAGATTCTGCTGTTCATCATCGCGATCCGCGTGCTGCCGGTGCTACCCAGGATGGGTCGCCCGCGCACCGCTGCCGGCGTCGCCTGACATCGAAGGAGACCAGGGACCATGGCACAACGCATCGTCATCGACCCGATCACGCGGATCGAGGGCCACCTCCGGATCGACTGCGAGGTCGACGGCGGCAAGGTCACCGACGCCTGGGCGTCCGGCACCATGTGGCGCGGCGTCGAGCAGATCCTGCTCGGGCGCGATCCCCGCGACGCCTGGGCCATCACCCAGCGGTTCTGCGGCGTCTGCACCACCGTCCACGCCATCGCGTCGGTGCGGGCGGTCGAGAACGCGCTGCAGATGGCGGTGCCCAAGAACGCCCAGTACATCCGCAACCTGATGATCGCCGCCCACGCGATCCACGACGAGATCGTCCACTTCTACCACCTGTCGGCCCTCGACTGGGTCGACGTCACCTCGGCGCTCAAGGCCGATCCCAAGGCGACCGCCGACCTGGCCGAGAGCCTGTCGGCGTGGCCGCACAACGGGGTCCAGGTCCAGACCGCGACCAAGGAGCGGCTGGCCACCCTGGTCGGCAGCGGCCAGCTCGGCATCTTCGCCAACGGCTACTGGGGCCACCCGGCGATGAAGCTGCCGCCCGAGGTCAACCTGCTGGCGGTCACCCACTACCTGCAGGCGCTCGACGTCCAGCGCAAGGCCAACAAGATCGTCGCCATCCTCGGCAGCAAGACCCCGCACATCCAGAACGTGGCGGTCGGCGGGGTGTCCAACCCGATCGCGCTCAACAGCCAGTCGGTGCTCTCGATCGAGCGGTTGCTCGCGATCAAGGAGTACATCGACGAGCTCAAGCAGTTCATCACCCAGGTCTACGTCGTCGACGTCGCCGCGATCGCCGCCTTCTACCCGGAGTGGACGACCTACGGCAAGGGCGTGACCAGCTACCTGGCCGCGCCCGACTTCCCGCTCGACGAGAAGGGGACCAAGTTCGTCACCAACGGCGGCTACATCCCCGACGGCAACCTGGCCGCGCTCAAGCCGATCACCACGTTCGGCGACGCGCTGCTGCGCGACAACGTCGCCGAGAGCGTCAAGCACTCCTGGTACCAGGGCGGCAAGGGCCCGCTCCACCCCTACAAGGGCGAGACCGTCGCCGAGTACACGGACTTCCAGGAGAAGGGCAAGTACTCGTTCGTCAAGTCGCCGACCTTCGACGGCAAGCCGGCCCAGGTCGGCCCGCTGGCCCGGGTGCTGGTGGCGGCCGCGACCAACGACGAGGCGATCGTCAAGCACCTGACCCGGGTGCTCGCCCTGGTCGAGGCGGTCGGCAAGATCAAGGTGCCGCTCGAGGGCCTGCACTCGACCATCGGCCGCCACGCCGCCCGCGCGGTGATGTGCGCGCGCAACGTCGAGATCCTCGAGGATCAGTGGAACCTGCTGATGGCCAACATCGCCTCGGGCGATGTCCACACCTTCGAGAAGCCGGTGTTCCCGGCCGGCGAGATCCAGGGCTTCGGCTTCCACGAGGCGCCGCGCGGGATGCTGTCGCACTGGATCGTGATCACCAAGGGCAAGATCACCAACTACCAGGCGGTGGTGCCGACCACCTGGAACGCGGCGCCGCGCAACGAGCGCGACGAGATGGGGCCCTACGAGTCGTCGCTGATCGGCACGCCGCTCGCCGATCCCGAGCGCCCGCTCGAGGTGCTGCGGACCATCCACTCGTTCGATCCGTGCCTGGCCTGCGCGGTCCACCTGGTCGATCCCGACAAGCGCGACATCGTCCAGGTCCGGGCGCTATGATCGGTCGGCGGATCGTGGTCCTCGGGGTGGGCAACTTGATCATGGGGGACGAGGGCCTCGGAGTCCGCTGCATCGAGCGCCTGGAGGCGGCCGGCAGCCTGCCGGCCGACGTCACGATCGTCGACGGCGGGACGTCGACCAACGAGCTGCTCGGCGATCTCGAGAACCTCGATCTGCTGGTCATCGTCGACGCGGTGGTGACCGGCGGCGGGCCCGGCTCGCTGATCCGGCTCGAGGGCGCCCGCATCCCGTCGGCGCTGTCCAACAAGCTGTCGCCCCACCAGCACGGCATCAACGATCTGCTGGCTCACCTCGAGCTGCTCGACCGGGCGCCCGGCCGGGTCGTGCTCCACGGCGCGATGCCGGCCCGGATCGAGCTCGGGATGGATCTGTCGCCCGAGGTCGAGGCGGTCCTGCCCGAGCTGATGGCGCGGGTGGTGGCCGAGGTGGCCGGGGCGGCCGAGGCGGCCGGCGTGGAGAGAGCGCGGGCCTGATGCTGACCGGCCGGCGGATCGAGGTGACGGGGACGGTGCAGGGGGTGGGATTCCGGCCCTGGGTCTACCGGCTGGCGCGCGAGCTCGGCGTCGACGGCCGGGTCCGCAACGACGCCCGCGGGGTGGTGATCGAGGCGTTCGCCGCCGCCCCGCTGCTCGAGGCGTTCGTCGATCGGCTCGGTCGCGAGGGCCCGGGGCAGGTCCGCGATCTGGCGTGGTCGGCGATCGACGCCGCGCTGGCGCCGGGGCAGGGCGGCTTCACCATCGAGGCCAGCGTCACCGGCGGCGCGCTGGTGGTGTCGATCCCGCCCGACCTCGCCACCTGCCCGGCCTGCCTGGCCGAGGTCGCCGATCCGGCCGACCGCCACTACCAGCACCCGTTCACCAGCTGCACCCACTGCGGGCCGCGCTTCACCATCGCCCTCGACCTGCCCTACGACCGGCCGGCGACCACGATGGCCGGCTTCCCGCTGTGCCCGGCGTGCGCGCGCGAGTACGGCGACCCCGGCGATCGTCGATTCCACGCCCAGCCGATCGCCTGCCCGCGCTGCGGCCCGACCTTGCGGCTGGAGCCGGCCGGGGCCGGCGAGCCGCTGGCCGACGCGGCCGCGCTGCTGCGGGCCGGCGCGATCGTCGCGATCAAGGGCCTGGGCGGCTTCCACCTCGCTTGTGACGCGGCCTCGTCGGCGGCGGTGGCGACATTGCGGCTGCGCAAGCGGCGCGACGTGCGACCCTTCGCGGTGATGGTGCCCGACCTCGCCGCCGCGCACCGCCTGGCCTGGATCGGCGCGGCCGACGAGGCGCTGCTGACCGGGCCCGAGCGGCCGATCACGCTGGTGGCGCGCCGCGCCGACGCCGGGCTGGCCGCCGAGGTCGCGCCCGAGACGCCGCTGCTCGGCCTGTTCCTGCCCTACACCCCGCTCCACCACCTGCTGCTGGCCGCGGTCGGCCGGCCGCTGGTGATGACCTCGGGCAACCTCAGCGACGAGCCGATCGCCCAGCACGACGACGACGCCCGGACCCGGCTGGGCCCGCTGTCCGACGCGATCCTGCTCCACGACCGGCCGATCGCGACCCGCTGCGACGACTCGGTGGCGCGGGTGATCGCCGGCGCGCCGACCATCCTGCGGCGATCGCGCGGCCACGTGCCGCGGCCGATCCTGCTGGCCCAACCGGTGACGCGGCCGCTGCTCGCGGTCGGCGCCCACCTCAAGAACACCTTCTGCCTGGCCGCCGGCGACACCGCCTACCTTGGCCCGCACATCGGCGACCTCGACAACGAGCTGGCGTTCGAGTTCATGATCGAGGCGATCGAGCGGATGGAGCGGCTGGTCCGCATCCGGCCCGAGGTCGTCGCCCACGATCTCCACCCCGAGTACCTGTCGACCCGCTACGCGCTGAGCCGGACCGGCGTCGAGCACGTCGGGGTCCAGCACCACCACGCCCACGTCGCGGCGGTGATGGCCGAGCACGGCCTGCGCGGCCCGGTCCTCGGCCTGGCGTGGGACGGCACCGGCCTGGGCACCGACGGCACCGCGTGGGGCGGCGAGCTCCTGCTCGCCGACGCCGGGACCAGCAAGCGGCTGGCCACGCTGCGGCCGATCGCGCTGGCCGGCGGCGACGCCGCGGTCCGGCAGATCTGGCGGGTCGCGCTCGCGCTGCTCGACGACGCCTTCGACGGCGCCCCGCCCCTGGCCGGGCTGCCGCTGTTCGACGCGGTCGGCGCCGGCGACCTCCGGGTCATCCGCCAGATGATCGCCGGCGGCATCCACGCGCCCCGGGTCCACGGCGTCGGCCGGCTGTTCGACGGCGTCGGCGCGCTGGCGCTGACCCGGCCGGGCGCGCGCCACGAGGGCCAGATCGCGATGGCGTGGAACTTCGCCGCCGCCGACGGCGATCACGGCGCCTATCCGCTGCCGATCGATCGGGGCGCCGATCGGGGCGCCGGCGCCGCCGACGACGTCTGGCAGCTCGATCACCGGCCGCTGGTCCGGGCGGTGGTCGCCGACCTCGGCGCCGGCTGCCCGGCGGCGATCGTCTCGGCCCGCTTCCACCGCGGCCTGGTGGTCGGCGCCGCGGCGCTGATCCGGGCCGCCATCGCCGCCCACGGTCGCCACCCGGTGGTGCTGGCCGGCGGCTGCTTCAACAACCACCTGCTGGTCGAGGGCCTCATCCGAGAGCTCGCCGATCTCGAGGTCTACCTGCCGCGCGCGGTCCCGGCCGGCGACGGCGGCCTGGCGCTGGGCCAGGCGCTGGTGGCGGCGACCGTCGCCGCGAGGAGCAACGAGCCATGTGTCTAGGCGTACCCGGCCGGGTCATCTCCATCGATGGGATGATCGCCATCGTCGACTTCTGGGGCGTGAAGAAGCAGGTCCGCCTCGACGTGATCGACGAGCCGGTCGAGCCCGGCGACTACCTGCTCAACCACGTCGGCTACGCGATCCGGCGGATCCCGGCCGACGACATCGCCGAGACCCTGGCGATGTACGACGAGCTGCTCGGCGACGTCCGCGGCGATCTGATGGCCGCCGACGTCCAGGGCGAGCTCGCGGCCAGCGCCGGCGCGCCCCCGGCGCCGAGGACGTCCGATGTCTGACCCCAAGGCGAGCGCCAAGGCCGGCGCGACCACCGACATGCGCTTCCGCGATCCGGTGCGGGCCAAGGCGCTGGCCGCCCGGCTCGACGAGCTGGTCGCGGCCGCCGGCCGGCCGATCTCGGTGATGCACGTCTGCGGCAGCCACGAGCAGGCGATCGCCCGCTACGGCCTGCGGGCCGCGTTCCCCCGTCAGCTCGACGTCGTGATGGGCCCCGGCTGCCCGGTGTGCGTGACCGACCTGCCCGAGATCGACGAGGCGGTGGCGCTGGCCCGGGCCGGGGTCCGGGTCGCCACCTACGGCGACATGCTCAAGGTCCCCGGCACCGCGATGTCGCTGGCCGACGCCCAGACCGAGGGCGCCCACATCGACATCGTCTACAGCGTGGCCCAGGCGGCCGAGCTGGCCCGGACCACGTCCGAGCCGATCGTGTTCTTCGCCAGCGGCTTCGAGACCACCGCGGTCGCGACCGCCGCGGTGCTGGTCGCCGATCCGCCGGCCAACTTCTCGGTCCTGTCGGCCCACAAGTACATCCCGCCGGTGATGGAGATCGTCGCCGAGATGCCGGGCGCCAAGGTCGAGGGCTTCCTCGCCGCCGGCCACGCCGCCACCATCACCGGCGTCGGGGTGTTCGAGGAGTTCGCCGCCCGTCACCACAAGCCGGTGGTGGTCGCCGGCTTCGAGCCGCTCGACATCCTGGCCGGCCTGGTCGCGCTGGTCGAGCTGGTGGTGGCCGGCGACAACCGGGCGCTCAACTGCTACCCGCGCTGCGTGTCGCACGACGGCAACAAGGTCGCCCAGGCGCTGCTGTGGCGGGTGTTCCGTCCGATCGGCGGACGCTGGCGCGGCATCGCCCACGTCCCGAGCGGCAACTTGCGCCTGCGCGACGAGTTCGCCCACGTCGACGCCCGCCGCCGCTTCGACATCGACGTCGAGAGCCTGTGGCGGATGGCGCCGCCGGCGCTGGTCCAGCACTGCGTGTGCGGCGACATCATGGCCGGCATCGCCGCGCCCAAGGACTGCACGTTGTTCGGCCGGGCTTGCACGCCCGACACCCCGGTCGGCGCCTGCATGGTGTCGAGCGAGGGCACCTGCCGGATCTGGCACCAGTACGGCGGCCACCCCGAGCTCCTGTCGATCGGCCGCAAGCCGGCCGCGGAGGCGACGCCATGAGCGCGCGCGATCT
>Ga0075163_10009493_pt1 | contig 12776 bp, 9 predicted proteins | sample JI1023141ADNA_FD_71478 | JGI IMG/M metagenome (GOLD analysis project Ga0075163, IMG submission 71478) | Wastewater effluent complex algal communities from Wisconsin, to seasonally profile nutrient transformation and Carbon sequestration -... | ecosystem: Engineered > WWTP > Effluent > Algae...
CAACAATATATATCAAAGTAGTTATTCGTTTTTATTGCATCCCCAACAGCAAAAGTAGAATCGTAAATTGTTTTGAAATTTGTTTGAGAATTTGCTCTAAAGCCAATAAACAACAATAATATGAATATTGATTTTCGAATTAGTATTTTCAATTCAACATTCATCATTTAAAATTTAGCATTCCGTTAGATTTCCGCAATCACACTTTGTGACCCCTTCACAACATCACCAATCTTACAGGTAACTTTTGTTCCAATAGGGAAATACAAATCAACACGAGAACCAAATTTAATAAAACCGAACTGTCCGCATTGTGTTGCAACATCACCTTCTTTGCAATACCAAACAATACGACGAGCTAAAGCTCCTGCAATTTGACGAACCAATACTTGTTTCCCGTTTTTGTGTTCAACAACAACTGTTGTACGCTCGTTTTCGGTACTTGATTTTGGTTCCCAAGCTGCTAAAAATTTACCTGGATGATATTTGAAGAACTTTACCACACCCGCAATTGGGTAACGGTTAATGTGCACATTAATTGGCGACATAAAGATTGAAACTTGCAAACGTTTGTCTTTAAAAAACTCACCTTCTTCTACTTCTTCAATAACAACAACTTTTCCATCAGCAGGCGCAATTACTAAATTTTCGCCTAATGTAAATTCACGCTTAGGGTCGCGGAAAAATTGTAGGATGGTGATTAATAAAAATCCACTTAGTGCATAAGCAAACAAATGCGCAATAAGGAATGTTGGGAAAAAGAAATGAGCGATAAATATAATGATAGCATCAAATACTAATGTAATAAGCAAACTAGCGTAACCTTCTTTGTGAAACTTCATGATTTGTTTTTAAATAATTTATGCAAATATAGTATTTCGATACTAAATGAGGACTTTGCCCCACTATTATATTAAGAACATATTGTTAAGAAAGCTTATCGCTTGTTTTCGCAATTAATTCTATCTTTATAATCTAAATGATGATTATGAAGAACTTGATTTTATTGACTTTTGCTGCTGTTTTGCTTTCATGCTCTAACAATGAAAAACCTGCTGAAAAGAAGGCAGATTTGAAGGATTTCTCGTGGATTTTAGGAAAATGGGCAAATAAAGACAGTGCGCAAATGTATGTGGAGTTTTGGGAGCAAAGCAACGATTCAACTTACAAAGGCAATAGTTATATGCTTGGCAATGGCGATACGCTGTTTTCAGAGAAATTGAGTTTAGAATTAAGAGCAGATGGTATTTATTATGTTCCTGTTACCAGCAATCAAAATGATGAGAAACCTGTGTTGTTTAAATTGGTAAAAGACTCAGTTGTTACTGCAAATATACTTGTTTTCGAAAATAAACTACACGATTTCCCTCAACGTATTGTATATGAACACCCTCATGCTGATACTATTAAGGCTAGAATTGAAGGTGTTTCCAATGGTAAATCAAGAGTTGAATACTTCCCGATGTATAAAATCAATTAGATTTAGTTTAAGATATTTACTGGTGTAATAAATTCTTTTATCTTTACATTAGAATTTATGAAATCAAAATATTTAGCTTTATTCCTATTTGCCCCGCTTTTTTCTTTTATTATCAGCTCTTGTAGTGATGATGTAAGTGATAAAAAAGTAGTAGCCAAATCTCCGCAAGACGTTAATAAGATTGCGACCGAGCAGTTAACAAAGATTTTATCTGCAAATAAAAACGATTCAACACTTGTATTGAATAGTGATACCTTGTTGTGCTATGGTTTCTTTAAGCAACTGTATGGTGCTGAACCTAAATTATTATTTTCTGATAAAGGCAAATGGAATCCATTGGGCGATACGCTTTACAAACTAGTTAAAGAAGCAAGGTATTATGGTTTAATTCCAAATGATTATCGTTTTACTGCAATTGATACTTTATATAAAAGCGTTTACAATAAAGCAGAAGATGATTACGATGCAACATCAATTGCAAAATTAGACTTGTTATTGTGTGATGCTTATTTTAAAATGGGCGCACATGCAAACAAAGGAAGATTTTATCCTGATTCATTATTGATAGAGTGGAATCCAAATAAATTAGATTCGAATTGGTATGGTGTATTGGTGAAAGGAATTAAAGAAAACAAACTACGTGCTTCTCTTGATGCATTAGAGCCAAAGCACGAAGGGTATCAATTCTTAAAAACAGAATTAAAAAAATACATTATTGAAAACGAAAAAACGGATTGGGATTCTATTTCTTTTATTGATATAAAAGATTCAACCGTTTTTCTTGCTTCATTAAAAAAGCGTTTGCTTGCAACTAAAGATTATGATTCAACCATTGTTGGAAGTGATAGTGTAAAAATGGCTGCAGCCATTAAATCTTTTCAAAAGAAAATGAATTTAGAGCCAGATGGAAAGCTGGGCAAGTTAACAAAGCAAGCATTTGGAGTTTCAAAAGAGATGAGTATTCGCCTAATGGAAATGGCAATGGAGCGTTGGCGTTGGGAGCAAACGGAAATGCCACAGAAATACTTTTGGGTAAATATACCTGCTGCAAATTTGCACATTTGGGAAAGAAACAATGGGAAAATAGATCCTCGCTGGAAATTAAAGAAGAGTCAGCGCGAGAAGATTGAACAAACTGTTGGGCAAGATACACTTGTTCTTTACTCTAATGTTGTTGTTGGTAAACCCGAAACGCAAACTCCAATTTTGAAATCGAAAATAAACTTTATGCTTATTTATCCTTACTGGACAGTTCCTTACAGCATTGCTTGGAAAGAGATTTTGCCAGCTGTGCAACGCGATAGTAGTTATTTAAGAAGAAAGAATTTTGAAGTTATTAATTCGAAAGGTGAAGTAATGGACACCAAAAAAATTAGTTGGAAAAAATACAACAAAAGTAATTTACCTTTTAAATTCCGCCAACGTATTGGTGATGATAATAGTTTGGGTGTTGTGAAATTTAATTTTAATAATAAGTACGGAGTGTATTTACACGATACCAATAGCAAGCGTTATTTTAAAACCTTTTATCGTTACCAAAGTCATGGCTGTATTCGTTTAGAGAAGTATTGGGAAACTGCAAAGTTTATTATGCGTGAGGATACAGTGAAAACACCTTACGATACCTTGGCAACTTACTTTGCAACTCCATTGCAGCGACAAATGAATTTAAGAAAAACCATTCCAATTTATATTCGTTACTACACAAGTGTTGCAGATTGCACGGGACTTAAACGTTACATCGATATTTATCGTAAAGATGAGAAGATGGCGAAGTTGGTTTATGGAACTAAGTAATAAGTTAAAAGGAATTATTTTTTGAATGATTTTAATTCCATTTTGTCTTCGCTGAAAACCGCATAAGAATTATAATTCAACCATTCGCCTAAATTATAATACATGCTTGTTTCATTTACTTTTAATTGTAATGGTAAATGGCGGTGACCAAAAACGAAGAAATCTATTTTTTCTTTTGCGGCAATTTCTTTGCAATAGGTTAGTAGCCATTCGCCTTCTTCGCCTTTAAACACCTCGTCTTTTTTGCCTGTAGAAGCTCTGCTGCTTCTACTTAAATAGTTGGCAAAACCAAATGCTAAATTGGGATGAATACGTGCGTACAACCATTGACAAATACTACTTGCAAAGAATTTTTTTAAGAATTTATATTTATGGTCGCCTGGGCCTAAGCCGTCACCGTGTCCAATTAAAAAAGATTTCCCGTTAAAGGTTCTACGGATTGGTGCACGATAAATTTTAACTCCAATTTCTTTTTCTAAATAATCGTACATCCACATATCGTGGTTGCCAGTAAATACGTGTACTGGAATTCCTTTATCACAAATGTTTGCAAGCTTTCCTAAAAAACGGATGAAACCTTTAGGTGCAGTGTATTTGTATTCGAACCAAAAATCAAATAAATCGCCAACTAAAAATATTTCTGTTGCATCTTGTTCAGCCATGGTGAGCCATTCAATCAAAAGGTTTTCACGCTCCCTGCTTTTTTCGTAAGTAGGAACACCCAAGTGAAAATCAGATGCGAAATATATTTTTTGATTGCTCATTAAAACGGTAAATTGTTTTTAATTACTTCAAAAGGATTAGCACGGTTTAAATAAAATGTAAAACGTATTTGATCCAAATATCTTGTGGAATTATTTAATTTTTGTACATCTGTAATGTTTTTCGAATTTAAAACAGGGAAATAAACTTCAATAATATCTTTTATTAAAGGAACTCCAACGCCTAATGAATAAAGCATTTCAGGAGCTTCTAGTCCTTTAGCATTATAAATTCCAATATCCGAATAAATAAAAGCAGGAATTTTAAAAATCTTTGGCGTTTTAATATTCAATGCAACAATCCAATCATCACTTTGTCCAAGTGGAGTGTATACTTTAAATGCTCCATCTGTTTCTGTAAATTGTTGCGCACCAATATTTGGTACTGTTGCGTTTCTTCCAAAATAAACATTGTCAAAAGTATAATCTTGATAGCCAGTTTGCCCACTCATACGGAAACGATAATCTCCAGTTGTTGAATTATTAAACATTTTTCCAGCAAAAAATCTAAAATGTACTTTTTTGTTTTTTGGCAAAGTCACAAAATAATTAGCTGTTAAAGATGCTTTCGACATTTCATCAATTAATTGTGCATTAACTGTAATGTTAAATGGGTCAATGGTTCTGTCGTTTTTAAATTTGTAGCTGACGCTGTGAATTAGTGTGTTTTGAATTTGTATTACTGGTCTTGTTACTTCTGCGAAAGTATATTTTGGCCAAGTTTCTATTTCTTTTCCAATCAAAATACTCCTGTAAATTACATTTTGTGTAATTGGACTTCTTAAGTTTTTCTTTTTAAATTCAAAATCGATATACGGAGCAAATTTGTTATAGTTTGTAATTAAATTCTCATCATTATAAGCAAAGCGTGCAGATTGAACTCCTATTGTAACTTGCCTAAAAATTTTCTTAAACATTAGGTTGGCTCTTACATTAGCATAACCAGCAATAGTTTTGTTTTTAAAATCATAAAGCGGGGCAATTTCATATTCTATTCTTTTTTGAAATGCTGTGTGGTTATATAATGCCAAACCTGCCATAAGACCATTATAATCATTGTACCCCAATGCAGGTGCCCAGTTTAATTGATTTTGATAAGGATCGTCAATTGCTGCAATAAACGGGAATTTAATGGGTTCAACACGTTTAAAAATTCCCTTTGCTCTCGAGCGATTATTAGTTCGGTTTATGTCTGGCATAAACTGGAAATAATCAATTCTAAACTCATCTACTTCAGCAGGTGGATAACCAACTGTTTGTTTTCCATCAAAGCCATCTAGCCACATCATAGCGCGTATTTCACCTTTATACAAACCACAAATAGCAACAGGCCCTTTTACTTCGCCCACATTTTTTATAGTGATTTGATAAATGCCTTCTTTGTCTTTTTTAGCTTTAATGATTTTATAATCTAGTTTTTTTGTAGTTCCAATCATGTCGTCAAAAAACCATGATAAATCTTTACCACTATAAAACTCCAATGTTTTTCTAAGGTCGCGCGGTTGTGGATGTTTGAATTTAAAATTTTCGAAATAAAATTGCATGGCTCTGTCAAAATTATCTTCGCCCATGTAATTCATTAAGTAATTAAATAATACAGCTGTTTTGCTGTATACAATTGCCCCGTAGTTTGTGCCAGTGTATTTACGAGAGTGATACTCGCATGGCTGATCCATGTTTAAACGAGCACTCATGCTATAAAACAAATCGTACTGTGATGCTTGTTTAAATTTGTTTATTCCACCTAATTTAAAGGTACTATCTCTACCAATAACAGAAGCAAGTGTAGCATTAGGATATTTTGTTCGGATATAACGCATTTCATTAAATGAATTTATTCCTTCATCCATCCATGCATGCACTCTTTCATTACTACCCAGCATTCCGTAAAACCAGTTATGGCCAACTTCGTGCATGATAACGGTTTCTAAAGTAAAATCATTTCCTGCGTCACCAATAACAGTAATGTTTGGATATTCCATTCCACCACCTGCGCTTATTGTTCCGTCAATTGCAGTTACATGATTGTATTGGTATTCTCCATTCCATAAGGAATAAAAGAATGTAGCATCATTTAAATAATCTCTTGATTTACGCCAAACGCCTAGGTTTTTATTAGTAAACAATCCCCAAGTTTTAACCAAGCGTTGTGTTTTTGGTAAGTTAACTTCCCCTTGCAACACATTAAAACGTTTATCAGCAAACCAAGCAAAGTCGTGCACATTGTATTGTTTAAAGCGAATGGTTTTGTACTCTGCATCACTCGGTGGAAAAGTCATATCATCCAAAAATGAAATGTCTCCTCCATTTTCGAAACGTTTTATTTTTTCAAGTGTTTCGTAGTATTTGTTCTCTAAAAATTTTTCTTCGTCAACTGCTGCGTCTCCAACTCTGTCGCCTGTTGCAGCAAGTACGTAATTTTTGGGTAAAGTAATGCTTACATCAAAACTTCCAAACTCTGAATAAAATTCTCCTTGATTTAAATAAGGCATTGCATTCCAACCATTCAAATCAAACACTGCAGGCTTTGGATACCATTGTGTAATCATGTATGCCTGACCAATGTGACCTAAACGAGAAAGTAAAGCGCTAGGTAACTTAACATGAAAGGGAGTTGAGATCTTAATTTCTTCGCCTGGTTTAAGCGGAGTTTTTAAAAATAATTTGCAAATATCAATGTGTAAGGAGTCGTAAACCCAATTAATTTTTTCTCCATTTACTTTAAAATCTAAACTATCTATAAAACCTAAATCTTTTTCTTTTGCATAATACATTTTGGTTTCGCCATCTTCCAACAACTGCTTAGCAAGCTCGGTTTGATTGTTTTTATATGCATTAGGCCAAATGTGAAACCATAAATAAGGAAGTTCAACTTTAGAATTGTTTTTGTAAATTATTTCTTCGTAAGCTGATAAGTCATGAAGTGAGTCGTTAAGTTTCACTTGGATAGTATAATCTACATTTTGCTGAAAATAATCGTCCTGCGAAAACATCCAAAATGGTGAAAAAACAACTGCAATTAAAACAAGTATATATCGAGCCTTCATATTGTGAATAAAGTAGCGAATTTAGTAATAATTAGCGACTATTTCCACTTCAAATTTTGCCTTAAATTTCTTATATTTGTTGCTTAAAAACTAATAAAATGCCGGGAACTGAATTATTTGGCGCAGAAGAGCGCAAGGAGATAGAAGACGTATTGTCTACAGGTATCATGTTTCGTTTTAACCATGATGCACAACGTAATAATATTTGGAAAGCAAAAGACTTTGAAGCAGAAGCTAAAAAGATAACTGGTGCTAAACATGCATTAGCAGTTTCTAACGGTTCAGCAGCAATTATGGCTGCATTAGCTGCATCTGGAATTGGAACAGGCGACGAAGTTATTTGCCCTCCATTCACATACATTGCTACAATTGAAGCAGTTTTAATGTTAGGTGGTTTACCTGTGTTTGCTGAGATTGATGAAACACTTTGTTTAAGCGCAGCTGGAATTGAAAAAGCAATTACTCCAAAAACAAAAGCAGTTTGTTTAGTGCACATGTGTGGCGGTAACGCAGATATGGATGGCATTATGGCTGTTGTGAAAAAACATAATTTAATTTTAGTAGAAGATGCGGGGCAAGCATTTGCAGCATCTTACAAAGGAACTGCAACAGGTTTGTTTGGACAAGCAGGTGCTTATTCTTTCGACTTCTTTAAAATTGCAACTGCTGGTGAAGGTGGAATTTTTGTTACGAATGATGAAGCAACATATAAATTAGCTGATAGTTTCTGTGATCATGGTCACGACCACATTGGAAACAACCGTGGAATGGAAAACCATCCAGTAATTGGTTTTAACTATCGTATAAGTGAATTACACGCTGCTGTTGGTGCTGCACAAACACGCAAGGTTCCATACATACGCGAAAATAATTTACGTATCAAAAAACAAATGCAACAAATTTTATCAAAAGTAGAAGGAGTTTCATTTGCTAAGTTAGGAGATGATAATGGTGATTCAGGAACTTTCCTTAACATCTTCATGCCTGATACAGAAACTGCAAAACGTACAGTGGATGAAATGAATGCTGCTGGTGTTGGTGGATTTAATTACTGGTTCACAAATATGTACCACTTCATTAATCAATGGGAACATATTAAAAATTTGAAGACAGCTTCTAAATTAGCTATTCAAGTACTAGGTGCGCCACAAGATTATAACAACTTAGATATACCAAAAACACAAGAAGTAGTTGGTCGTTTAATTTCTTTTGGTATCCGTTGTACTTGGACAAATGAAGAAGTAAATGCTTTAGCTGAAAAGATTGCGGCTTGCGCAACAAAGGCGATGAAGCCGGTGAGTGCGTAGTTTAATAATTAAATAATGAAAAATCCCTGCTGAAGAGGCAGGGATTTTTTGTAGCGTTTTATTTGAAAAATTTGAAATGTAGAATAAAGATTTTTGTTTTTCTTGCATTTGCGAGCCATGCTTTTTTTGCACAAAAAAATTTTGAAATAAAGGTAAAGCAAGCTAGTGTTTCAGCCTGCAAAACGAATTGCTCACCTGGGTCTAAGCTGTTAACTAGTCAATTGAGAGGGAAGAGTTATTTTTTGCACATGCAAATTGAAGAAAGTTGTAGTGATTATGATACTGTTTATTTTCAAATTAATTCAGATACCATTGAATTTGAAATGTCTCAAAAAGAATTTAAGCACCAGTCTAAAGTGGATGAGTATATTTTGAAAAAATCGAAGGGACCCCATTCATTATTTTGTATTTGCTATTTTGATGTTAAAATTGAGATTATCAATCTTAAAAAACAACCTAGATTTATCAAATTTGGTTCCCAATTTTGGAATGGTTTGTTCTGGGGCGATTTGGAAGAGCATGCTAGATATTCTCCAAAAAAATTTGGAGATGATACAGATAGTTTAAGCTACGAGAAGTTAAAGGCATGTTTAGGTAAGAACATAAACTCTTCAGAGTTTGCATCCGTTATTGAAATTTTGGGTAATGATTCAATTCATGGTTTTGGAAGTGAAGCGTATATAGATTTTATTGTAGATGAAATTTCATTCACTTACAATTCTTTTAATGAAATTACAGGTATTAGGCTTACTGATTACATAAAAAAGCACCCTACAATGTTGTTTTATATTGGTAACCGTAAAGGCATGTTGGATAACTATCTTGGAGATGCAGAGGTTTTTGAAAAGGGACAATGCATAGACTATGATGAAAATGGGGCTGAAAAATATATTGATTGTTGGTTTGATTGTTATTATAGAAGCGAGTATCTTCGTGTAACATTTGATAAGGATAAAAAAATAAAGTATATAGAATTAAGATTTTAACTATGCAACACAAAAATTTTAAAAACATTGATAAAGTAACCTACGGGCGTGGTTCATTTGCGCAGTTAGGTGAAACGGTTGAACCAATTCGTAAAGAGAATAACAAGTATTTTGTTTACGTAGTAGATAATTATTTTAAAGGCAAGGAGCTTGTAACTCGTTTACAAAACAAGCCCGAAGATTTAATCTACTTTATTGATGTTGACCCACACGAACCAACAACTGAAATGATAGATTCATTGCGTGATGAAATACTTGCGAAGAAAGGTTTGCCTAGCGGTGTTATTGGTATTGGCGGTGGAAGTATTATGGATATTGCAAAAGCATTGTCATTAATGTTAACCAACGAAGGTTCTTCTACTTTATATCAAGGATTAAACTTAATTAAGAAAGCTGGAATTTATCATTTAGGTGTTCCAACTATTTCGGGTACAGGTGCTGAAGTGTCAATGACAGCAGTACTTACAGGTCCAGAGAAAAAATTAGGTTTAAAATGTGATTGGACTGTTTTTAATCAAGTAATATTGGATCCCGAATTAATTGCAAGTGTACCAACCGATTGGTGGTTTTATACTGGAATGGATACTTACATTCATTGCATCGAATCGGAAAGCGGAATTCGCAACAATGCATTTAGTTTAGCTTATGGAGAAACTGCATTAAAACTTTGTAGAGAAGTTTATTTGGGAGATAAAGCGGGGCAAACACCCGAGAATGATGATAAACTAATGGTTGCATCTTTAATGGGTGGATTAAGTTTAACGTATAGTGAAGTAGGAGTGTGCCACTCATTAAGTTATGGTTTGTCTAAAATACATGGTACTCGTCATTGTTATGCAAACTGTATCATCTTCCAACACCTTGGAGATATTTACGGCCCAGCACATACCGAGTTCATGGAAATGATTAAGAAACACAATATTGTTCTTCCTCAAAACTTAAGTAAGGATTGGGATGATGCAACATTAACTGCAATGGCGCAAGTATCTTTAAATTTACCATTTATGTGGCATCACGCTTTTGGCGATGATTGGCAAAAAACAGTTAATTTAGAGTACATCAAAAATTTATTCAGAAGAATGTAATAGCCTATGCGTCGTTTTATTTTATTAGTAGCCAGTGTATTTATTTCATTTGTTTCTTTTGCGCAGGCTATTGATTCAATTGCGATGCAACAATTGTTGGTGGTTGGAAATCTTCAGGGCTTTCATATACAAGCTCCCGAAATGAATGAAAAAACCAATCAGGAAATTGTAAATCTATTTATAGATAATTTTGATTCACGTGGTTTATTTGTTTTTCAATCGGACGAAGAGTTTTTACGTAAACAAGTAAATTCTAATTCTTCTAATGATGGTTATTCGGCTTTACTTACAGAGTCTTATGCGCTTTTCAAAAAACGTTTGAAACAAATCGATTCAATTCTTAACGTTTTAGAAGCTAAGCCATTTGTTTATAGTGATAAGGATACAATCACTTTTTTAAGTAAAACATCTGCACCTTTTATTTGTAAAGATTTAAATGATTTAAGACGTAGAATAGAAAAGCGTTTAAAATATGATTGTTTAAATATTATTATAAAGCCGACTAAAGAAAATGAGGATGTCTTAAAATTGACTCAGGCTGAATTACAAGTGAAACAAGCAGATGCAGCGAAAAAGGTGTTCCTTCGTTTCAGGAGATACCTTAAGAATTTTTCTGATGAAAACAGAATAAAGCATTACATAGGAGATTGTTTAAGTAATGCAATCACTTTACGTTTCGATCCGCATAGTAGTTATTTTAATAATTACGAAAAAGAGAGTTGGGATTCGGGTTTATCTACTGAGGAGTTTTCTTTTGGTTTTTATGCAGATGAAAATGAGCAAGGTGCAATTATTGTTTCCGATTTAGTTCCAGGTGGACCAGCTTGGAAAAGTAATGAAATACATGAGGGTGATGTTATACTTGGCTTTCAGTTCGAAAAACAAGCTTATGTTGATTTAACTAATTCGGAAGTAAATGATTTTTATGTATTGTTTTATAAAACATCATCTAGAGATGTAGAAATTACAATTCGTAGAAAAGATAATCAAATCAAAAAAGTAAAATTGCAAAAAGCAAAACTTCAATCGCAAGAAAACGTGATGAATAGTTATGTAATTAGCGTTGAAGGAAAGAAATTCGGTTACATTCCAATTCCTGCCTTTTATTCAGATTTTGAAAGTGATGGAAATCTTGGCTGTGCTAATGATGTAGCAAAGGAGATTGTGAAGTTAAAATTAGATTCGATACAAGGTTTGATTTTAGATTTACGTTATAATGGCGGAGGCTCCATGCGTGAAGCAATTGGCTTGGCTGGTATTTTTATTGATGAAGGCCCAATGGCAGTTTATAAAACTAAAATCGGCAAACCATCCTTGATGAAAGATTTGAATAGAGGGACAATTTACGATGGACCTCTAGTTGTTATGGTAAACGGTTATAGCGCATCTGCTTCTGAGTTTTTAACTGCTACTTTACAGGATTATGAAAGAGCTGTAATAGTTGGTTCTACAACCTACGGAAACGGAACAGCACAAATTGTTTTACCTGCTGATACCAATTTGTATAAAGCTAGAGGAAAAAAGTACTACATGAACCCAAGTTTTGGATATGTAAAAGTTACCATAGGCAAATTCTATCGTGTAACAACAGCAAGTCATCAAGGTAAAGGAATTGCACCTGATATCGAAATCCCTGATTTAATGCAGCGTTTTATGGAGAAGGAATCGGATGAATTGTTTTATTTGCAAAACGATTCGGTAAATAAAAAAGTTGTTTTTGCTAAGTTAGCTAACTTGCCGCGCGAAGAGCTTAAAAACAAAAGTAAGAATAGAATTGCTTCAAATATTCAGTTTTCGGTTATGCAACATTTTGCTGATAGCTTGTATGCTAAGAGAAACGAAAATACTAAATTAACCTTATCTGTAAAGGGAGTGAAAAAGTATAATGATGATTTGGATTTAGTAAGCAAGAAAATTGAAGGGTTTACCCAATTAGACGAGAAAAGTACTTTGTCAATCACTAACAATAAATTTATGGAGAAATTGCTTGCCGTTGATGAATATCAGCGTAAAATTATCGAAAGAAGTTTGGAAGATTTAAAAAAAGATATAATTTTACAAGAGGCAACATTAATATTAAATGATTTACAACAAATAAAAAAGTAAGAATAATTAAAACAGATATATGAAAAAACACACAATTGCAGCAGCACTTTCAATTGTTTTCTTTAGTGCAGTAAACATAGTTAAGGCTCAAGATGTTTCAACAGCAGTAGGTTATTTAGAAACAGTTGGAAAAGAGTTTAACAACATCCAAGAAAACACTTGGGATTACACACGTTCAGCTGCTCATGGCAAAAGTGCACGTAAAGT
>Ga0075163_10009494_pt1 | contig 12775 bp, 11 predicted proteins | sample JI1023141ADNA_FD_71478 | JGI IMG/M metagenome (GOLD analysis project Ga0075163, IMG submission 71478) | Wastewater effluent complex algal communities from Wisconsin, to seasonally profile nutrient transformation and Carbon sequestration -... | ecosystem: Engineered > WWTP > Effluent > Algae...
TTTGCCGCTCTTGGCTGAGATTTATGCTCCGAAGCATATGTGGCTTCTGTGTGATATCACTGGTCACAATGATGTCGCGTTCAATCAAACGTGATATCTGCTGGCGATTAAGTGTCTGGAGTACGGTAATAGGATAAACCTTCGCGCGTTGGATGCGGTCATGGAGATTGTTCTTGCGTGGATAGTCCCATGACAAGAGATTGATACCAGCACACTCACTGTACTTTTCAGCCGTGACGGTAAATTTGGTATTGGTAATGAGCCAAAACTCTTTGACCCCGCAGATATCGCCATTACAGATTTTTTGGTCACGGAGATCAAGGAGTCGCGCGTAGGAGTACATTGCGACCTGCAGGTCGGTTTTGATACCAGGACGAGCATGGAACTTGGCTTCCCCAACAAAGGCATGATCTTCTTTATATGCTGCGATATCTATCTCGTGTGGGGCACAGTGTCCTTGTAGGGTGATACCAGTCTCGGTGGTATAGCCATCAGCAGCAAAAAGTCGGCCGAGGAAACGTTCAAAGGGAAAGCCGGTGGGACCAAGGCCAAGGAGCGCGCGCCGGAGCGCATAGCGGGTCGCGGCCGTAGCGCCGATATCGCGCAAGAGATCAAAGGCGAGACGGTAGATCTCTTGGGTGCGCATACCGTTGTAGAGCTGGTGCTCGATACGCGTGATAATAGTTACAATTTCTTCAGGGGTGGCACCGGCACGCCGAAGTGAGCGTCGTAGCTTTTCGACTTTGAAGTACTCCTTGGTGCCATCCGCTTTAAGAACGAGAAACGTCACTACCGCATCATACCACCCCCGATACATCTTCCCCCCTCATATAGTACACAGGACTGACCGCTCGCTCCTTGTTCGATAGTTGTGGTGGGCGTAAGATCAATTTCATTATCTCGCACGGCATTGATGGTGAGTGGAAATGGTGTCTGACGGTAGCGGAATTGCGCTTCGACAGTGTCTCCAACTACAGGTGGTCTACTGTCTCGCCAAACTAGGTTCGTGAGGGTGATGGTATCGGTGCTACTAACGACCGGTGCTTCGTCGCCCACAGTGATGGTGTTTGCTGCAACATCTTTGGCTATTACATACTGTGGCTTACTGTCGGCACTCGTGTGATGAAGCGTAAAGCCGTGGCGCTGCCCGAGCGTGTACACAAAAGCCCCTTGGTGTTCACCCACTATCTTCCCCGTCGTATCATGCACAGGACCAGGAGTCAGGTCGATATAGTGAGAAAGAAACTCAGGGATATCGATATGCCCAAGGAAACACACTCCTTGACTATCTTTCTTCGCTGCGGTTGGTAGTCCCGCGGCCGCCGCTTCAGTACGGAGATCACTTTTGACCGTGTCACCCACGGGAAAGAGAATTTTTTTGAGCTGTTCGGGCTTCAGTGACCAGAGGAAATAAGACTGGTCTTTCTGCGGATCAATCCCGCGCCAGAGCTCGCGCTCCCCTGCCTCGCCTTCTCCTTTTCGTGCATAGTGACCAGTGGCGACATAATCCGCGCCGTTCTCAAGGGCAAATTGGAGAAAGGCACCAAATTTCACCTTCTCATTACAAAGGACGTCTGGGTTTGGCGTGAGTCCCGCGCGGTAGCTCTCGATAAAGTAGGTGGCGACCTCATCACGGTAGGCGGCTACCGCATCGCAGGTCATAAATGGGATGCCGAGGTAGGCCGCCACCCGCATGGCATCGAGACGCTCTTCTTCCCAGTTACAGACGAGCCAATCGGGGTGCCAGACTTTGATAAAAACCCCGACGACATGGTAGCCCTGGTTCTTGAGACGAAGGGCAGCGACAGATGAGTCCACCCCGCCTGATAGTCCGACAAAGACGGTTTTCATATTTACTAGCTACGGTATCACCCAAGTGATAACTTTTCAAATGAAAGGGCCGCGACCTGGTGTGGTCGCGACCGGTTCTGTGTCAGGGGTGGTGAGCAGCCATCCAGAAGTTAAGCTCACGTGCGATCATCCGATCGCGGTCGTTGCGAATCTTGACTTCAGTTTCGCCCTTCTTCACGAGTCGGTAGAGCTTCGTGAAGAAACGGCTGTCTTGCCACCAGGTCTTCGGATGTTCCGCTTTGATCTCACGCACCCATTTGGGTTCTCTGCGACCAAGTCGCTGCACGAGCCAGAGGTAGATCCGGGCGGTCTCTCGCTGCTTACGGTGCAGCTCCGTTTCGGTATCGGCAGTCAAAGTTGCCGGCATCAGCGCCTCCCATAAAAACTATTCACTAACGTTATAACAGAAAAATGCGAATAGTCAATGTATTACCGCAAATACCGGGCGATATTTCGTTTGTGGTCGGTGTACGTGGTGGCGTAGTAGAAGACACCATCAAGGCTGGTTATGTAGAAGTAATAATCACTAGGAGTTGGATCAAGGACAGCTCCGATAGAGGCTGCGCCGGGGTTCCCGATTGGGGTTGGTGGCAGGCCGCGGTTGAGGTATGTGTTATATGGCGAGTCAACTTTGAGGTCTTCGGGGGTGAGTTCTTCTAATGGCTTATCAAGCACGTATTCGATTGAGGCATCGGCTTGGAGTGGCATCCCGTCCTTAAGGCGGTTTTGGAGGATACCTGAGACCATACCCATTGATTCAGGGTCGTTCGCCTCTCGTTCGATGATGGAAGCCAGGATAATGACCTCACCTTCAGTGAGGCCGCTCGCAGCAATGGTGCCGCGCTTTGGGATCATGAATTCTTCGTATTTGTCGTGGAGGGTTTTAATTACGTCATCGGCCGTAAAGTGTGGTGGTAAGAAGTATGTTTCTGGGAACAAGGTACCTTCATATGGTAAAGCCGCGGCGATGAAATCGGCTTCACTGATGTTTGGCAAGGCTGCATGTACCGCGGTGGCGAGCTCACTCACCCGCTCTCCTTCCCGATGTGTTACTCGCACGAGGTTACTCGTGAAGTCACCAGTTGCGAGCTTGTCCGCTATCTCAAAGACGTTGTACGGCTTATCAAATACGTACTGACTCGCCTTGATATCTTGTGGTGAGTACTTGGTCAGGATGATGGTATAGAGCAGCAGTGATGAGCGAACGACGCCACTCTGGTGGAGTGTATCAACAATCTCACTGATACTTGAACCTTCTTCGATAGTAACAGGACTCCCTACGGGGAAATTCGCTGGTGCTGGAGCATTACGAACCAAAAAGTAAATGAGCGCAATCGCCGCAATACCCAAAACACAGAGCAAGAGTACGAGGTACTTGAGTGCTCGCTTGGGTGAGACAACGGTAAATGGTGAGGGAGTTCCTTCCATAGATTATGAACCAAAACTACCAGTTGGAAGATTTGGTGGCGCTTCTTTACGAGTCGATGGGATACGAGCAAGGCCGGGGGTCATCACGGTACTACTTGGGATGTGGAAGATGGTCGCAAGTTCCTCAACCGACATAATCTGCATCGGCATGCTTGGTTGCAAGGCATTACCATGAGCTGGTGCTCGGTGCTTGTACTTGTTGAGTTCACGGAGCTTTAGCTTGCGCTTCTTCGCACCAGACCAGTCTGAGAACCAGTTGTAGTCATAGTCGGTACGCCACGCGACACCAATCTGGTTGCGGCCAATCAGATCGTACGCAGAAAATGAACGAATGGTCGGTGCAATCATGTTGCCATCAAATGCACCCTTCTTCGTGGCATAAATCCAGCGGATACCCACTTCATACGCATACTTCCCCATCTGTCGTTCCATTGCTTCGATGGTAGTACGTTCACCAGGGGTTAGACGAACTTGTGGTTCACCTGCGGCGTCTTCTTCATGGGCACCTTTAGCACGACCCATCAGTTCATCAATCTTGGCTTGGATACGCTTTTCCCAGGTACCGTGCTCGTGGAGGTAGCCGGTCTTAAAGGTCTTCTTGGCGTGTGGGACACAGAGGAACTGCACCCAGATATGTTCGTATGGCTTACAGGTCCCAAGGTGCTCAATCATCGCGGCCATCGGGTCAATCTTAAATTCCTCCTTCGGCAGCTTATCCATACCCATGTCGATATAGGTCTTGATCGGATACTCCTCATCGCCCTTCTGACGCATCCAAAATGAAAAGAGATCGTGTTTCTCAAAGTCTGGTACCACACAGGCGGTGTAGTCGACTTCTTCTTCAATGACTTCAACACCCGGGTACTGCGCATAGAGCTGAGACTCAACTGCATTCTTCACCTTCTTCGTTGGGCAGTTGATGTAGAGTCGAACGTCACCACCAACCGAGACAATCTCAAGCGATAAGATTAGTGGGTGTTTTCCATCGATATAGGTCTGCCAAAGGTTGTCCGGAGACTGGACGTTGTGGACCTGGGCGAGCACTTGCTCCATCGCCTCAGGCGACTTGAAAACTTCGGACGGAAGCTTAATACGGAGGGTGGTGCGACCCTGTTGGTGCATGAATTTATGCTTCACAAATTCCATCCACTTTTCGTAGAGTAGCCAGAATAACAGAAATGGCAGCCAGACTGGTGTAAAGGCGATAATGAGAGAAAGCATCGGTTCGATGTTTACACCCATCACGTTGAGTGTTGTGCGAAAGACCAATACTGCAAAGATAATAAGAATTGGAGCCGCTAGGAATCCTAGCATGGCTTTGAACAAATCAGACATAGGTGGGTATATTGTACACTAAAATTATGACCAAACTAAATCGCTAAACACCCAAATGTTGTGTTTAGCGATTTAGTATACAAATCGTAGAGCGATTCAAAAATGTCGTCAGACGAGGCGCACAAGTGATGAAATGCGAGGCGTATTAGATATACGATGAGAATTTCAGAGCGTAGTGCAACAAAGTATGGCGGCTTTTTTGGATTGCGAATTAGTCAGCGAGGGTATACTGACCGTTACTCAGGCGCTTAAAGAGATTTGCATCCTGGAGGTTCACGATAATCGTGTTGTCCTTGACGTAGCGTTCCTTACGTACCTTTTCAATCAATTCTTCTCGTGAGAGTGGACCATCGGTTTCGAGGATTTCACGGAGGACATCCTTCACAACACCGGCAGTGTAACCCCATTCAGTGAGTGCGTAGAGTCCGCGTCCAACAAGTACAAAGCGCTCGTCTTTGATGAGCTCATTGTGCGTAGTTGCGACGTGTGCCTTGTGGTCAAAGAGGTCTTGGATTGCCTTTGATACTTCTTTGAAGTGCATTGGTGAACCATGGCGCTTCACGGCGAGGTAGGCGTAGTCACGGATACCCTTCACGCGAACATTTGGACTATCACTTGGTCCCCAGTCGCCGAGTGGGTTCTTGGCGATCTGCTTTGAGATGAGAAGCCAACGCTTGAGGGTTTCATCATCATGTTTGTCAGCGATTTCGATCAGTTCGTTGCGGAAACGAGTGAGGATTTCACCTTCAGATACGAGGTCGTCACGGTTGAGGGTACCGTGGACATTTTTGAGGGCTTTTTCAACCACATCGGCTACCTTTTTTTCGGTGAACCAACGGTGGTGGTAGAGGGGGTTTTCCTTGCCCTTGTAGAAGGCATCGCCAACGACGAGGAGGAAGTAGAGATGGTTGCGAGTACCCTCATCTTTGGTGAGGCTCTCAAGGAGTACGTTTTCAGCCACCACACCGCCACCAAGAAGACGGATGGCTTCTTGGAGTTCGGCAAGGAGTTCAGCATGCTCGCTGTAGGCGGCTGACTTTTGGATGGTCGAAATACCGTAGTTTTCGATCTGACGAACGCGCTCACGAGTGATGCCGTAGGTCTGGCCAATGGCTTCGAGCGTAAAAGTTTCGTTGTCATTGCCGAGGCCGTAGCGCTTTTCAAGGACGTCACGCGCTCGTTCACCAATAGCTGCGAGGAGCTTTTTGGTGACCTGTTTTGGTTTAAACGTAATCATATTTCCGCACAAAATAATGTTTTTTAATTGAGTTGATTGCCCTCTTTTGCAATCGCTGTCCCCTGTTATATCATGTCATTTGACAAACGTCAAACCCCATCGTGGAGCCCTTAGACCACAATAATGTTGAGGATTTTGCCAGGGATGTAGATAACTTTCTTGATTGTTCCCCCACTCACGTATTTGGTAATGTTTTGATCCCCACGAGCGAACTCGAGCGCGGTACTTTCACTCGCGTCTGGAGCGACGGTAATGTCGCCGCGGAGCTTGCCGTTGACCTGTACGCCAATCACCACCTCGGTATCACGAGCGAGACTTTCGTCCCCTACCGGATAGGTTTCAAGATGGATACTCATACTGTGACCGAGTTCCTGCCAGATCTCTTCGGTGAGGTGTGGGGCAAATGGTGCGAGGAGTCGAACGAACAATTCATATGATGCTTTTGTGAGTCCGTCCTTCTCGGCGAGGTTCACAAAAATCATCATCGCACTAATCGCGGTGTTGAACTTGAATCCCGCGATGTCCCCACCGACTTTGATGATGGTTTTGTGGAGCTGGCGCGTAACTTCTGCACTTTCCTCATTCGAGATGTGTTCCCCAAGACCGTAGGCTCGTTCGAGGAAGCGGCGGATGCCAGCAATACCACCCATATCCCATGGATAGTTATTACCTTCATATGGTCCCATAAAGGCGAGGTACATTTTGACCGTGTCAGATCCGACAAGTTTCACCTGCTCGTCTGGGTCGATGACGTTCCCCTTGCTCTTACTCATCTTGTTCCCGTCAGGCCCCAAGATAAGTCCGCGATTGATACGACGACGGTATGGTTCACTCTCAGTGACGAGACCAAGATCAAACAAGGCCTTCTGCCAGAATCGTGAATAGAGAAGGTGCATGGTCGTGTGTTCGGCCCCACCAAAGTAAATATCAATTGGCATCCAGTCTTTTTGTTTCTCAAGCGATGAGAGAGATGTGCTGTTCGCATTGTCTATGTACCGCAGGAAGTACCACGAAGAATCGACAAAGGTGTCCATCGTCTCAACCTCGGGTGTCCACCCGACACCGAAGATTTCCTCGGTTCGTTTCTTTAAGGCTTCGCTCTTCGCGAGCGGCGGTTCACCAGTTGGGGTGAAGTCCACGTCCTCGGGGAGCGTCCAGGGGAGATGCTCTTCCGGTACGATATGTGCTACACCCTCTGGACTGTAGACAATTGGGATGGGGACACCCCAGTACCGCTGGCGACCGATTGACCAGTCCCGGAGGCGGTAGGTCGAGGTCATTCGACCGCCAACCTTTTGCGTAATCTTTTCTTTTGCTTCCTCACTGTCCATCCCGTCAAATTCACCTGAGTTACACAGGTTGCCACTATCGGTATAAAGAACTTGTTTATCGAGCTGCTTAAGAGCATATACCGCTTCATCAGTGGTACATTTCTCGAATAATTCACTTTTAGTTAACCAGACCGGTTCTTGCTTAGCCAATTCCTCCTCCGGGATTTCATGTTGTATATCAGAAGTAAGTTCTAGAAGAACACGACGACTCGTCAATGCCCGGTTCACTTGTTTGCCAGGGTGATAGAAGTGAGCTTCGGTTTCTTCTGTCAAAAACCGCATAAACTTAGTTTCATAACCCATTTCTTCTCGTGTCTCACGCACCGCTGCATCTTCATATGATTCGCCTTCCTCAAGGCCACCAAAAATAAAATCGTAGTTCTTAAATTCGTGACTATGCTGCACGAGGTATTTGTCTGACGTCGGGTCGTACACAAGAGCACCAACAGCAGTTCGTGGTACTGCATTTGGTAATGGCTGTCCAAATACTTTACGTACCACTTGTATAATAGGCAAACCAAACTTCTGTGCAAACTCACTATCACGTTCATCGTGCGCTGGTACGGCCATAATGGCGCCAGTACCGTAGCTACCAAGCACATAGTCCGCTACAAAGACTGGAATAGTCTCACCACTGGCGGGATTAGTCGCAGTCACCCCTTCGAGCCTCACACCAGTTTTCTCTTTGGTGGCATCGAGACGGTCTTGTTCATCCTTTTGCTTCGCTTTGACTACATAGGCATCGACGTCACTTATGTTCGAGGTCTTGCCTCGAACTTCGTCATTAGAGAGGAGTGGGTGTTCGGGCGCGAGGACCAGGTAGGTAGCACCAAAAAGTGTGTCCGGACGAGTGGTAAAGACCGTGACTTGACCTAGGACATCCGATGTCCTAGGTGTTGACGAAGAGTTGGAGTTTGTGGCTTGTAGAGTGAAATCAATCTCGGCTCCCTTCGAGCGGCCAATCCACTGGCGTTGTGCTTCTTTGATGTGTTCTGGCCAATCAAGGGCGGCGAGGTCATCCGTCAGCCGGTCGGCGTACTGCGTAATACGGAGCATCCACTGTGGCATCTCGCGCTTCTCTATCACATCTCCTGAACGTTCGCAGGTACCATCGGCGAGTACCTGTTCGTTGGCGATTACAGTGTTACACCCTGGACACCAGTTCACGACTCCTTTGCCACGATAGGCTATGCCATTGTTAAAAAACTGCGTGAACATCCACTGCGTCCACTTGTAGTAGCTCTCGTCCGTACTTGAAGTGGTTTTGTCCCAGGCGAACATGTTGCCCATACTGGCAAGCTGCTCACGCATATACGCCATGTTGTCGTACGTCCAGGTCTTGGGATTGAGCCCACGCTTGATAGCGGCATTTTCGGCGGGGAGACCAAAGGCGTCAAAGCCCATTGGGAAAAGCACTTGTTTCCCTTGCATCTGGCGAAAGCGGGCGTAGATATCTGGTACGGCAAAAGCGTACCAGTGACCGATGTGGAGATTGCCCGATGGGTAAGGCCACTCGACGAGGAGGTATTCTTTTTCGCGACGGTGGTCACGATCACCGATCGTATGTTGTCCCGATTCGTTCCAGACTTGCTGCCATTTTTTCTCAATCACGTTGTCAAATTTTTTGTGCATAGAATACCCCTTTATGAATAATGTACCTGTTAGTATGCCATGATTTTCGCAATTGTAAAAAGCCCTACTATATTAAAAGTAAGGCCTTTTAGCAGATAAAATAGCAGCTAACCGTTAGTGTGAATAAGCAGACGAATTTGCTTCACGAGATCATCAAGACTGTGATGAGCCTTAATAAAGTAATCAAGTGGTTTCGCTTCAAGAGCGAGGCCAATATTATTTACATCATCCATCGCAGTTAGAATTACTACATTTGCTTTCTGTCCCCACTGGTCTTCACGTAGCCGTCTAAACATTTCTTGACCATTCATAACTGGCATCATGAGATCGAGAAGAATAAGATCTGGATGATCGCGGAGGGCCGCATCAAGACCAACTTGGCCATTTTCAGCCTCAGTTACCTTGTAGCCTTCTTCACGAAGAGACTCCGCCATCGCCTCACGGAGGTCGATTTCATCTTCAATGACGAGTATATGTTTTTCCATAATCACGATTGTACCATACTCCCCTATAGCTTGTCTTTGTGCCTGTTGTTATGATGGTAGCATATGCAAATTAAGGTCGACTCTAGGACATGGCGAACCTTACGGATGTTCTTTATTGTACTTGCCCTCACTGCTGTATATGGGGGTGTCTATTTTGTAGTGTCGCTTTTACTTCCGGCTCTCCTGGCTCCTGTTTTGTTAATTAGTTTTGTTCTCCTTGTTGCTTTTGGGGTTGTGACCGTTGGTTCACCAGACGAAGCGCTGGCAAAGTGGCATGAAGAGCAGCTTTTATCGACTCGTGAGCTGTATTCAACCCTTTATACACAAAGTCCGGTTCCATATCTCACACTTGATAAAGCTGGCTTGATTACTACCTGTAATCAAGCAGCTGCACGCCTGTTTGGTAAGCCAATGCAGGCATTAATTGGGACAACTGTAAGTGATCGATTTACTCATGAGGATGAGGCACATCTATCTATTATTATGGGTAAGTTCGAGGCAGGGTCAGTGATTACTGATAGCGAGCTTCAGTTTCGTACATATAATGAAGAAGTGCGATGGGTATCGTTATATTTCTTTGTAAACGAGACCTTTGACCAACGACTTGTGTCACTTATTGATGTAACGCAGCACAAGATTGTTGATAAGGCAAAGAGTGAGTTCGTAGCACTCGCCACACACCAGTTGCGTACACCGGTAGCGGCAATTCGCTGGAATGTGGAGCTACTTGAACGTTCTATGCGGGGTGCAGCCAGTGAAAAGCAAACGAACTATCTCATGAAGGTCGGCCGCAATGTGACCCGTATGCTTGCACTTATCAATGACTTCCTCAGTGTCTCAAAACTTGAGACGGGTACCTTCTCGACGACACCTGAGCCGATTGAACTGTCGACCTATCTCCCAACCATCGTCGAAGAATTTGAAGGGCAGATCAAAGAAAAGCAAATACAGATTACGGTCAACTACATGCCAGCTCCATTTACCTACACAGCAGATAGTCGTCTTTTTCATATTATTACCAGTAATCTTCTCTCAAACGCGGTCAAATACGTCCGGCCCAGTGACCAAATTTCCTTCGGGTACGTCCTTGAGGGTAATGAACTCGTTTTTACTGTCGCTGATAGCGGGATTGGTATTCCGGCTGAACAACTCCCGCGTCTTTTTAGTAAGTTCTTCCGAGCTAGTAATGCCATGCAACATCGGGCTGAGGGGACCGGACTTGGTCTTTATATTGTTAAGGAGTCAGTGGAACAGCTCGGTGGTACTATTGCGGTGCAGTCGGTTGAGAATGAAGGTACGACGTTTGTAGTACGCTTGCCAGTATCTTAGATAGTGATCCAATTAACAAAGGGCCGTCCTTCGTCTAAACGAAGGACGGCCCTTTGTTTAAGTGCCTATTTAACTACCCGTTCAAAACAGTATCGTCCTTCCTTATAGTTCCAATTTTCAGGGTTCTTGATGCGAGCGGCCGGGTCAATGTATGAAGTGTCTGCATACTCATTTGGCACGTTGGATCGAGAGAAGGTGGCGCAGAGCTTAAAACCTTTGTCGGTCTTTTCGTAGGTGTAGCCCTCGCGACCTTCTGGTGCTTCTGGTACGTTCACACCAGCGTTTTGGTAGGCTTCATCTAGATTGTTAGGCAAAGTAGAACTACTAAGAGCCATATAACCATCAATTTGCCACTGGATGTTACGGAGGTCGTTCACTTGAGTCTCATCAAGCTTCATTTCACGGACAACTGATGGTGTCTCGATATTTTTAAGTCCATAAGCAATAGCCAAAAAGACGAGGAGGATTGCACCTACCCCAAACATGACAGATTTCTTCTCTTCTTTTACCCAATAACCACGAGCATCAAGGAGGTAGTAGTGGAAAGCCATTCCAACCACAACCAACACAGACCCAGCTTTAAGAAGAAAACGAGTTGTTAGGTCACCATTAAGAAATGCATGGATAGTAGTCACTAGCGTACCAAGGAGCACAAGGCCTCCAATCAAGAGTGAGAGATAGATAAGCCACTTTGTAATATTTTTGTACAGTGCACCATTTTCTACACGTCTGTAGCGATTCATGAGACGTGTTAGTACGAGATAAGTTGGAAAGAATACAATAATCATTGCAATACCAAGTCGAATGCCTTCGGTAGCACTCTCTATTTCCCAGTAACTATCAGCTGCGCTTGGATAATTGATATTAATGAGACCAAAAACCAGAGTTAATAAAAATGAGACGGATAAGTAGAGCGCAATTAAAGAACCAACTTGTAAGACAACGTTACGTGGTGTGTTTTCCATATACTCATATTATACTCCTCTTTTATAAAGTGCACAGCTTGTTAAAGGTTACAGAGTCTTCTTCGTGCGGTATACTCAAACTATATGAAACCAGATGATTTGAAACAAGCACCAAAACTTTTTTGTGAGAGTATTAATATTGGCTTTACGCCAGAATTCTTTGTGATGGGACTGTCTTCAGGCAATCAAGCCTCTATCTATTCGCTCACCCCACAGCATGCGAAGCGTTTGCAACAATATCTCGCCCACCAACTCGCCGACTATGAAAAAGCCCACGGCGCTATCAAAGCTGAGTGGTCCCCGACAGTCGTCAGTCCCGTCCAGCGGGCCAATCCACCAAGCGATCTTAGTTAAGGCTCCATATCGAAAATCCCTTGCTATTTAGCAAGGGATTTTCTATAGTAGCGGGCAATGCAACCAACGAGGACGCAGTGTTCCTCAAACCCCAGGGAGACTACCCATGCTCGACCATTTGACCGTTGTGTCCCATCCGCTCGTGCTGCATAAACTTTCGCTCATGCGGGATCGGGACACCGATACGGCGCTGTTCCGTCAGCTGCTTCGCGAGATCAGTCTGCTCCTCGCCTACGAGATCACGCGGCATCTGCCGATGACGACAACGATCATCGAGACGCCGCTTGAGAATATGGAAGCGCCGATCATCGACGGCAAGAAGCTTGCGCTCGTCTCGATCTTGCGGGCGGGCAACGGGCTGCTCGACGGCGTCCTCGAGCTCGTTCCGACTGCACGTGTCGGCTTTATTGGGCTTTACCGGGATCCCAAGACTTTGCAGCCAGTGCAATACTACTGCAAGCTGCCTGATAAGCTCAACGAACGGATCACAATTGCCGTTGATCCGATGTTGGCGACCGGGAATTCGTCGGCCGCAGCGGTGACGCTCCTCAAGCAAGCCGGAGCGAAGCAGATTCGCTTCCTCTGCCTGCTCGCAGCTCCCGAAGGTATCGCACGGATGAAGGAAGCACATCCGGACGTGCCGATTGTCACGGCGGCAGTCGACAGACACCTGAACGACCACGGCTACATCGTGCCGGGTCTGGGGGATGCCGGCGACCGCATGTTCGGCACCAAGTAAACGCAAACGACCGGCATCCCTCTGGGGGTGCCGGTCGAATCTTTTTATTGTTAGATCAAAAACTCAATCACGTCACCATCTTGCACGAT
>Ga0075163_10009495_pt1 | contig 12774 bp, 8 predicted proteins | sample JI1023141ADNA_FD_71478 | JGI IMG/M metagenome (GOLD analysis project Ga0075163, IMG submission 71478) | Wastewater effluent complex algal communities from Wisconsin, to seasonally profile nutrient transformation and Carbon sequestration -... | ecosystem: Engineered > WWTP > Effluent > Algae...
TTATTCATGGGCTTTATCATCCTTACCATCGACCGGGCATTAATAAAAGGCATCACCAAATTCAATAAACGAAAACTGGCACCGCTTTTATTCAGGGGGCTGCTGGCATTAACCATCGGTACATTTATGGCGCAGCCTGCCGTGCTGTATATGTTTGATAAAGAAATAAAACTGCAAACATCGCTCGACAATGAAAAAAAGAAAATGCTGAAACAGCAGGAACTGACCGTGCTATATAAAACACCAAAAGATGTTTTGACAAAAGAAAAAGCTGCTTTAAAAGCCGAACTGGATACAAAGTATACCTCTGTAAACAAAGCAAGGGAAAACTTTATTGCAGAGACAGATGGCAGCGGAGGTTCAGGCAAAGTAGGTATAAAAGATATTGCCATTGCCAAAAGAAATGAATACCAGAAACTGGATGCGGAATATCAGGCCTTGTTAAAAGAAACCCAGCCGAAATTAGATAGCGCTGATGCGGCTTTAAAGGAAATTGATAACAAGATAAAGGCTGAAGAAACAAATTTTACGGCTTACCTGAATAATGGTTTTTTAACCAGGGTAGAAGCGTTAACCAACCTGTTGAAGAATAATGCGGCACTACAGTTCCGCTACTACCTCATCGTTTTTATTTTAATGCTGGTAGAATTGATGCCGGTAATTGCGAAAACAATATTACCATCGGGCAGTTACGACGAAAAAGTAATGCTGCGTGAAGAAATGGAGATAGATATTGCCCACAGCAATATCCGCAAAGAGCAACAGTTAAAAGAAGTATATAACCAGCTTGCCTTTGAAAATGATACCGAAGCCATCAAAGCATTCTTTACCCTAACCCGGGAAGACCGGAATGAGAAAATGAAAACCTTCAGCAAACGCTGGAAAGAGGAGAATCACCAGACCTTTGACGGACTTTGGGAAAAGATGAAGAAGGAGATACTGACAAAGCAGGAGAATTAGATACTTTTAATTCGAAACACATAGCAACATAGAGTACATTAGAAAAACACATTGTTTATCTATGTAAAATCTATTTTTCTATGATCCTATGTTGTTCAAAAAATGCGGCATTATCTTGTTAGTGTTAAGCAAAGCAATTCACAATTTTCCAAGATTTTTTGTGTACAAATTTATCTTTTTAAATTAATGTTTAGGCTATTTTTGCCACTTCCTGATAAACCGGGATAAATTATGGCGAAAGCGACTGCTGAAACTCCCTTAATGCAACAACACAATGCCATCAAGGCACGCTACCCTGATGCGATATTGCTTTTCAGGGTGGGGGATTTTTATGAGACTTTTGGGCAGGATGCTATCAATACGGCAGCGGTTTTAGGTATTACACTTACCAAACGCAATAACGGCAATCCGGATGCATCTGAACTGGCTGGCTTTCCACATCATGCGCTGGATACCTATTTGCATAAGCTTGTAAAAGCTGGTTACCGCGTTGCCATTTGCGATCAGTTGGAAGATCCCAAGCAAGCCAAAGGGATCGTTAAACGTGGCGTAACAGAATTGGTAACTCCCGGTGTTGCTACCAGCGACAAACTCTTAGAACATAACAGCAATAACTTTTTAGCTGCCCTGCATTTTGAAAATGATAAGATCGGTATTGCATTCCTCGATATCAGCACCGGCGAATTTTTTGTTGCCGAAGGCGATAAAGAATATGCCGATAAATTATTGCAGAGCTTGAAACCTGCGGAGGTTATTTTTCAGCGCAGCCAGCAAAAGTATTTTAAGGAGCATTTCGGTACCAAATTTTTTACTTACACTTTAGAAGAATGGATATTTGCAGAAGCCTATGCCACTGAAAGTTTGCTGAAACATTTTGGTACGCATAGCTTAAAAGGTTTTGGTATCGAAGGCCAGCAAATGGGTATAGTAGCAGCAGGAGCCATACTGCATTATTTAAAAGATACAGAGCATCCTAATCTGGGGCACATCACTTCCATACAAAGAATTGACAGGGAAGATCATCTCTGGATGGATCGTTTTACCATTCGCAACCTGGAGTTGTTTGGCGGTGCAGAAGGTAGTAATACTTTGTTGAAGGTTTTGGATAATACGGTTTCTGCTATGGGCGCCAGGCTGCTGAAACGTTGGATGGTACTGCCATTAAATAATATTGTAAAGATCAATGAGCGATTAAATACGGTTGAGTTTTTAATTAAGGAAGTTGATCTTCGAAACAAAATTGCGCAGTATATAAAGCAGGCTGGTGATGTGGAAAGGCTGGTGAGCAAAGTGCCTTTGAAAAAAGTAAACCCAAGGGAGGTTTTACAAATTGCAAAGGGGTTGCAGCAAACTACATTGATTAAAGAGAACTGCGAAAATTCGTCGAATGAATATTTGAAACGTTTGGGAGACTCTCTCAACCCTTGTAAATATATTTTAGATAAGATCGTAAAGGAACTGAATGAAAATCCCCCGGTGGCAGCTGCAAAGGGAAATGTAATTGCTGCAGGAATCAATGAAGAACTGGATGCCCTGCGTAAGATAGCCAGCGGCGGTAAAGATTACCTCGTTGAAATTCAGCAGCGTGAATCATTGGCAACCGGTATATCTTCTTTAAAAATAAGTTTCAATAATGTTTTTGGGTATTATTTGGAAGTTACCCATGCACATAAAGCCAAAGTTCCGGAGAACTGGATCCGTAAACAGACATTGGTAAATGCAGAGCGTTATATTACGCCTGAATTAAAAGAATACGAAGAAAAAATTATTGGTGCAGAAGATAAGATACTCGCCATTGAAATGCAGCTTTTTGAAGAATTGCTGAACGAACTGCAGGATTATATTGCGCCCATGCAAGTGAACGGGCATGTAATGGCCGTGCTTGATTGTCTTTGTTGCTTTGCCAACAATGCACTGCAATTCAAATACAAAAAACCAATATTGCAGGATGATTTTGTGTTGGATGTTAAAGACAGTCGCCACCCGGTGATAGAAAGAAATTTACCGGCAGGCGAACCTTATATTGCCAATGATATTTACCTGGATCCTGCATCGCAACAGATCATCATTTTAACCGGGCCTAACATGAGTGGTAAAAGCGCTATCCTGCGCCAAACTGCTTTGATCACATTGATGGCGCATATGGGAAGCTTTGTGCCGGCCAGCGAAGCAAAAATTCCATTGACCGATAAAATATTTACAAGAGTTGGTGCCAGCGATAATTTAAGCGGCGGGGAAAGTACATTTATGGTTGAGATGAATGAGACGGCCAGCATCATCAACAATCTTACCAAGCGTAGTTTAATATTACTTGATGAAATTGGGAGGGGAACATCTACCTATGATGGTATCAGCATTGCCTGGAGCATCGCAGAGTTTTTGCACAACTCTGTTCATCAGCCCAAAACATTATTTGCCACGCACTACCACGAGTTGAACGAACTGGAGAATAAATTTGCAGGCATTAAAAATTACCACGTAACCAATAAAGAAGTTGGCAATAAAATCATCTTCCTGCGCAAACTGGCGCCGGGGGGCAGTGTACATAGTTTTGGTATTCACGTAGCACGTATGGCAGGTATGCCACCTCAACTTATTGACCGTGCAAACGAAATTTTAAAACAGCTGGAAGATAGCAGGGAAGGAGGCGAAGGCATTAACCTGGATGAGAACATAAAAAAACTATCTGCCCCTAAAATGCAGCTCAGTATTTTTGACGCACACTCAGCCACTTTTGATGAAATAAGGAATTTATTGGAAGCGGTGGATATCAACAGGCTTACGCCGGTAGAAGCATTGTTGAAATTGCAGGAGATTAAAAGCAAGGTAAAGTAAAGGCATAAAATTTGAGGATGCATGTGTAATTATTCCTTTTTAATCATCAAACCTGTTAAAACCTTATTACTCTTGCAGCATAAATGCTATGAAAAGGGTCTTTATAATAATTTTGCGGCACTTATGATCAGAAAAATACTCTTACTGCTTGTTTTTGGTTTCACTGTAACATTAGCCGGTAAAGCACAAACCTGTACTTTACCCGGAATGACCCCAGGCAATGCCATACCTGTTTGCGGCACATCAGTATTTCATCAAAGCAATGTAGATAATTGTACAGGTCTTGACGTAGCACAAACCGGATGCTCAGTTGGTATTACCTCATCCAGCTCTTACTGGTATAAGTTTACCTGTTTTCAAACAGGAACACTGGGTTTTTTAATAAGTGGTATTTCAAGCACTGATGATTATGACTGGGTATTATTTGATATTACCGGCCATAACCCTAATGACGTATTTACTAATTCTTCCCTAGCCATTTCTATTAATATTTACGGAGCTGGTGGTGGTACAGTACCTTTTCCGGAATCGCCCACAGGTTGCACACCGGGTGGTTCCGGTAATGTTCATTGTGAGGGAAATGCCAGTGGTAATACGCCATTTAATGCGATGCCAACAATAACCGTTGGGCACAATTATTTGCTGATGGTTACCAACTGGACAAGGAGTACTACCGGATATGATCTTTCTTTTACGGGCGGAACAGCGAGCATAACCGATCCAAAAGAACCCCATATGGAAAGCGCCCGGGCCATCTGCGATGGAGTTAGTGCCAGCATAAAGATGAATAAAAGAATGAAATGCAACAGCCTTACCCCGACCGGCAGCGAGTTCACCATAACACCTGCTGTGGCCAATGTGATCGCTGCATCTGGTTATGGATGTAACCCCGCTTTTGATATGGATTCGGTTTTGATTACTTTTGATACACCACTTCCGCCAGGCAATTATACCATCAGCATACGAAACGGAACTGACGGAACGACCCTGCTGGATAATTGCGACAGGCAGATACCACCCGGAGAAAGTATTCCAATGATTGTTTACCCGCTGATACCTACGCCGATGGATAGCATTTCGCCACTTGGCTGTAAACCCGATGAAGTACAACTGGTGTTCAGAAAAAATATTAAATGCAGCAGCATTGCTGCCAACGGCAGCGATTTTGAAGTGATTATTATTTCAGGAACCGAACCTGTTAGTGTTGTAAGTGCTTCGGGAAATTGCGATGCAAACGGGTTAACACCTATCATCAAAGTTAAACTGGCAACCAATCTATCGGCTCCCATACGCACCAAGGGAACCTATATGATAAGGCTGAAAACCGGGGATGATGGCAACACCATCATCGATGAGTGCGGGCAGGAAACGCCTGCAGGAGCTACCCTGATCTTTAACACCAAAGACACGGTAAATGCCGATTTCACTTACAACCTTAAATACGGCTGCGACAGGGATACCATCAATTATTTTCATAATGGCGCCAACGAAGTGAATTTCTGGAGATGGAATTTTGACAGGACAAGAACCAGCAGCCTGCAAAATCCAACCGTATTGTATGGCTCATTCGGACTTAAAAAAACATACCTGGTTGTATCCAATGGTATTTGCCGTGATACCAGCGATACGGTATCTATTTTCCTGGATAACGCGGTAAAAGCAGAATTTGAAGTAACTTCTATTATATGTCCTAACGAGCAGGCAACATTCTTAAATAAAAGTACCGGTAATATTGTAAGCTATAACTGGGATTTTGCAAACGGAAGCAGCAGTAACCTACCAAATCCCGGCCCACAATCTTATTTTGTACCCAGGTTTACGCAGGAGTTGTATCCTAGGCTGATTGTACAAAACAATATTGGCTGCTTTGATACAGCTATTCAAAAGATAACAGTGCCCAACAGCTGCTATATTGCCGTGCCCAATGCATTCACACCCAATAACGATGGATTGAACGACGAACTCTATCCACTTAATGCCTATAAGGCCACGGATCTGTTATTTCGGGTGTATAACAGGGTAGGGCAACTGGTTTTTGAGACCACCGACTGGAAAAAGAGATGGAATGGGAAATTTAAAGGCCAGCCTGCTGATTTAGGAACCTATGTATGGATTTTAACCTACACCAATACTGATACCGGTAAAAGAATACAGCAAAAGGGAACGAGTATTTTGTTGCATTGATACTGGATGCTTGATGCTGGATACTTGATGATGCTCAATTTTTTAAAGGCCATTTGTTATTTCTGTCTATTTCCAGCTACCAGTATCCAACATCTCATCGCCCCATTATTTTTTTCTCGGCTCTCTCTTCCCGCAGCATAGCACCAAAATCCATTTTGCGTACCATGGTTTTTATTACCAGGGCAATGCGCTTTGTTTTGGTAGGCTCTGTTTTGGCGCTTTCAATCCACTTGGTAAAATAGTTGCGATGGCCCTGCGGAAGGCTGTTAAAATATTTTAATGCTTCGGGCTCATCCTGTAAACATTCAATTAATTCGGTTGGTGGCAGGATGGGGGAGTGATCCATTTCGAGCTGCACTTTTACTGTGGCTCCTTTTCGTTTACCTATGCCCTTGCGTATGGCAGCATTGATGGTTAAGATAAAATCACCTTTACCCATGGGTATCAGTGCCAGTTTCTCTACAGCAAAATCATCCAGTTTACCTTTTACCCGGTACGATTTCTTTACACCGGGGTTTAATTTACCGGCCATAGCTGCAGGTACTGTAATATAGGTCCAGCCTGTCTTTTCGCCCTGCTTGGCAAATTGTAATATAGTAGCGTTAAAGGACAGCATGATTACAAGATAAAAAATATTAAGGAATCAGCCAGCTGTTCTGTGCGGATAGGAAGATCAGCCTTTATTTTGCTTCCGGAGTTCTTTAGCCATTTGTAAAGAATGCTTTAATGAATTGGTATTTTTCCAATCGCTGTGCGCTATGATTATAAACTTTGCTTTACGGCATTTTTTCTGAACATTTTTTAGCGTAGATGCATATGCAGTTACATTCGCATCGCCCAGGTAACCCAGGGTTTCATCGTCAGCGCCTTTTATCAGGCATCCGCCGTAAAGAATTTGTTGCTGTTTAAACCAGATGACAATATTGTCTGTGGTATGCCCCTGCCCGGGATAATAGGTTTCAAAGGAATATTGCCCCACTTGAAAAACTGTGTCGGACGTCATTAAAAATTCAGCCCTTTTTTTATTATTCTTTTTACTTAATTCATCAGTAAGTACCGTGGTATATGTTTTAATTCCCTGTCGCCTGTAGTATTCAAGCCCGGCTGTTTTGTCACTATGCCAGTGCGTGGCAAAACACAGCACCAATTTTTTGTTGTGCCTTACTTGTATGCTGTCGAGCAATGGCTGAAACTGTGTTGTATCCCAGGGTGTGTCAAACATAACAACACCATCGGCGGTTACCAGGTACATGCCGTTTGCTGGCACCTGGTACCCTTCGTATGTGTTGTAGGTTGTATAAACATAAAAGTCTCCCGTAAGCGGGGATATCTTCAGTTTTGGTTCTGCTGCCTGTCCCCAAATGTCGGTTATAGAAAAGATAAAAACGATTGCCAGTATGGTTGTCCGCATCATGTTTATGTATGTAATGTATTTTGTAAAATTACTGCTGTTATTTAAGATATCTGCTCCTGCAAATACAGAAGCACCGTTTTTTATGTAAAAATATAGTTAGTGAATGGGGAGCGTGTAAAAAACTTATCTGGCAAAAGAAATCAACAAAGTAGTTGTTAACCGTTTCTGCTTTCATCGTTTGTAGTAGCGTTTTGCAAAATAACTTACCGGCAGGCCAATACACACAAACAGTATGGTAATAGCAGTAATAGCTTTGGCAATATCAAAAGGAGCAGGCTTTATTTTGCTGAGGGGTATTATAAGCTGGGTAGTGGTGGCCCAGGCAATAACTGCAATCAATAATGAGCTTAGTAAAATACTCAGGTGCAGTAATTCTAGTTTTGGGTAAACCAGAAAATAAACCAGTGCACATGCAAAGGCAATTGCAAAATGAACCAGCAGTCCAAATAAAATGTAGCCTGTAGCTCCGGCAAACGCATCTTTACCAAACACACCGCTGGCAATGTATTTTAAAACGGTATCGGGTGGTATGCTTTTCATCAGCCAGGCCTGTGTACATGCGGCAGTAATGTCTAAGCACCCGGCAATAAGTGCGGCTTTGCAAATATGTTTCCACATAACTGGCTGTTTTTTATATTCTGCTCAATCTTATAAAGAAAAGGAATAGGTCCTCATACCTTGTCTGCACCCACTTTACAAATGATGATCAATGCTTCGGAATTGAGAGGGTTATTGATGTCAGTTCCCCATCAGTTTACTCTTTTGCGCCAAATATTCTTCCTGTGTAATAGCGCCCTTCTGCAGCAATTCAAATAGCTTGTGCAGTTCATCGGCTATCATTTGCTGCGAGGGTGCTGCAACGGCATTTGTTCTGGCAATGGCTTCGGCCAGTTGAGTGGCCTGGCTGCTTATCTGTATTTTTTTATACTCTTCCTGTGCATGGGTAATGGTGTCTTTTAATAATTTGGGATGATGGATGAGTATATATTTTGTTTCGCCCATTTCGGCAGCAGTTTGTATATCTACATTGCCATAACCAAACAACCTGCCCCAGATACCCTGATCATATTCTACATTATTGATCTTATCCAGCGGGCTTTCCTTGGAGTAACGGGTAAAAAAACCGGTTTCATCCACAATTCGCAGGTTGGTAACCGACCATAAGTTGTGGCGCCAGTTAACATACTCAATGAGCGGGTAAAGCGCTGATAGTAAAATAATGATCCAGGCCGTAGTATTATTCAGCCACCAGATAAGGAGGATGGTCAATAACAGCCAGGCAAAAAAAGGCAGTACCAGTTTTAACCAATGCTGCCTTGTTATCAGTAATATCTTCTCGTCTTTTTTAAGTGCAGTACGCATGGGAAACATTTAAATGTTAAATCGTTTTGTAAGTTAGTAAAAACTTTAAACCATTTAACCTTTAAACCAATTTACCATATCTTAACCCTTAAACTATCGGCCCGGAACATTTTATCAGTTGGCCTTATATTGAAGGTTGTATAAAACTCATCTACATCAACAAAAGGCCCGTTCACCCTGTATTTGGCAGGGCTATGCACATCGGTAAGCAGGCGGTTTCTTTGCTGCTCCTCACGGGTTTGGCTAAGCCAGCCCAGTGCGTAGCCCATAAAGTAGCGCTGCATAGGCGTAAGGTTGCTGATGGATTTATTCTCTTTAAACTGCTTTGTTTTTTTAAAGGCTTCAATGCCCAGTAAAATACCGCCCAGGTCGGCAATATTTTCGCCAAGTGTTGCCTTACCGTTGATGTGGTATCCTTTAACCGGTTCATATTCATTGAACTGCTGTATCATTACTTCGGCTCTTTTCTTAAAAGCATCTTCATCGGTTTTTGTCCACCAGCTTTTTAAATTTCCCTGATCATCAAACTGCCTTCCTTCATCATCAAAGCCATGTGTAATTTCATGGCCAATGGTGCTGGCACCTCCGTAGCCATATACTACAGCATCATCCAGTTCTTCATCCCGGTATCCCGGTACGGTAAAAATACCGGCAGGTAAAACTATTTCGTTGTTACTGGGATTGTAATACGCATTGTAGGTTTGCGGATACATGTCCCACTCATCACGGTCAACGGGTTTGCCCAGTTTACTGTAATTGTAATGATGCCACCATAATTTTGAGTTCATGTAATTCTTTGCAAAACTTTCTTTGCCAATATCCATGGTTCCAAAATCTTTCCATTTATCAGGGTACCCTACTTTGCTTTTTACTGAAGCCAGTTTTATATAAGCTTTCTGTTTGGTGCTGTCGCTCATCCAGTCAAGTTTAGCTATACGGTCTTTTAAAGCCTGCCGAATATCTTCTACCATGGTGGTATAGCGCTTTTTAGCAGTTTCGTTAAAGAATTCCTTTACATACAATTGTCCCAGCATTTCGCCCATGGCATCTTCTTCCATCTGTATGGCACGTTTCCACCTGGGTTTTCTTTGTTTTGCCCCGCTGAACAACCTGGTGAAATTGAAATTTGCAACTCCATAGGCATCAGGCAGTACCGGAGCCATATCACTGATGAGGTTGAACTTTACATATTGCTTCCAATCACTGAGGGGTATTTTTGTCAATGCTTCATTGAGGGCAGTAAAAAATTCAGGTTGCCCCACTATCACCGAATCAACTTTTTGTACACCGGTATTTTTTAAATAAGATACCCAATCAACATTGCCGGCCATTTTGCCCAGGTCGGTAATGGCCATTTTATTGTAATTTTTATAAGGATCACGCAGGTCTTCAATTTTACGGCTTGCTGTTGCCAGTTTGGTTTCCAGCGCTAAAATATTTTTAGCAGCTGTTTCTGCAATGGTAGCATCTTCACCGGCCATGGTAAGTATTTTGGCCATGTATTTTACATACTCGTTGCGTATGTTGATGGTGGCAGTATCCATCTTAAAATAATATTCCCTTTCTGGTAATCCCAGGCCACCTTGCGTAAGATTATAAGCCATCACATCACTTTTCTTTGCATCCTGGTACACATAATCGCTGAACAGGGTATTAGATCCGATCTTCTTAAATTCGGAAACTGTATTTACCAACGACTTGACATCTGTAACAGCATTGATCTTATCAAGCAAAGGCTGTATGGGCTTTAAGCCATCAGCTTCAATTTTTGTACTGTCCATCGCCATACTCCAGAAGTCGCCAATCTTTTGATCATTGCTGCCTTTGGCTGCATTGGCTGCTGCTGCTTTTTCAGAGATCTCTCTCAGGCGTTTCAGGTTCTCTTCTATCACCAGGTTGCCAATGCCCCAGCTCGACTGCTCACCGGGAATGGGGTTCTTTTTTAGCCAGCCACCATTGGCGTATTCAAAAAAATCTTCACCGGGCTTAACAGTACTGTCAAGATTAGCCGCCAGTATATCGGGTTTTGGCGTAGCCTGTTTGTTGTTGCAGGAACTGATGAGTGCAAGGGTTGTAATTGCAAGCAGTATTTTTTTCATTCAAAATGTTTTATGTATAAATGTAAAGAATGATCGTGGGTTTAAAGCAGTTTTTTGATAAGCGGAAGCGATCGGCGGCTATTTTGTAAAAGCTGTTAAAATTGAAATAGCGTAGAAATACCTGTTGCAGGTTTAAATTAATCACATTAATTTTCGTAAGAATTTATTACAGTAAAACTTAAGTCATGAAAATCTCAGACATTTATTATTGCCGCGAATGCCGTGTATCGCATCATAAAAGCATCAGGCAGTTAAAAGATTCTTTCCTGGAGAGGCCCGGTAATTTCAGAGATCTGTCAAAAGTAGATATGTCAATACTGGAAGATTATGCTATGAAGAATGTTGTAAAAAAGCCGGCGCACTTTACATCACTTTCCAGGATGGCTACTGACATCAGTACCGAATGGAAAAACGGCAGAAGGCTTACTGTTTCTTTTATGGGCGGGAAGAAGGAGGTAAAGGACCGCATCATCCGCCATGCAAAAATATGGATGGACTATGCCAATATTGAGTTTGATTTTACGCCCCGCAAAACGCCCGGCAATGTGCGTATTGCATTTGATAAAAATGATGGCTCCTGGTCGCTGATGGGAACCGACATACTTTCGGAAGACAAAACAAACCCAACCATGAATTTTGGATGGCTAACGCCAACAACAGATGACCTGGAATATAGCCGGGTGGTGCTGCATGAGTTTGGCCACACACTCGGCTGCATACATGAGCATGAGCGGCCTGATAATGGTATTCCCTGGGACAAACCCAAAGTGTATGAGTACTATAAAAAAACAGACGGGTGGAGCAAGGAAGAGGTAGATAGCCAGGTTTTTGATAAATATGATATCAGCCAGATACGGGCCGGTAAACTGGATAAAAAATCAATTATGATGTATCCTGTTCCCGAAGCGCTTTCAATAGGAAATTATTCAATAGGCTGGAACAATGGTTTGTCTGAAGCGGACAAAAAATTCATTGCAAAACTTTACCCCAAGAAGTAAAAATCTTTTTTAGTATTTTTATAACGAAGATCAGAACGGGATGCAGCGCAGCATGGTAGCTCACTTCGTCCGGGACGAAGGGTTCGGCCCGACATGATCGGGATCATCACGACTAATTATTATTGCTGCTAAAGAAACTACCGGAATTATTATTTAACCAGGTATCAACGATATCTTCTAACACATTGTATGCAAAATACCGGAAAAGCTTTTGTTGTATTACTGGTAATGATCCTGTGTTGCGGCAAAATTGCAGCAAAGGGTTTTCAGCCCCGTCTTTTTATTGCTGACCCTGAATTTTATTATGATGAAGATTATACGGGGCCTGATACGGTTCCGGTAAAAGCGTTCGTAAAAGCAAACGCTTTTAAATCTGATGCTATTAAGGAAACCCAAAAGGTACAAAACCTGCAACCATCCCAAAAGATACAGGTGGTGCAGCCTGTGTCCACAACAAAAAAAGATACACTGCTCATAAAAAAACTGGCAGCAACATTTAAGTTTAAGAACAATGCAACCCTGGCCGAAAGGATAAAGATTAAAACACTGATTGATTCAGTTTATAAAGGTGTAAAAGATGACCCTAAAACAATAACAGGAGATACAGCGCTTGACTACCAGACATTGGTTCGTATTATAGATTCATTGCTGAAGGCAAATAACAGGGATTCGGGAAAAGTGATAGTTGATACGCCACACGTAGTAAAAGTTGATACGCCTGCAGTTGATATTAAAGAAAAGGAAAAAGGTTCGGGGCGTTTTGTGAAGCGTTACTGGTGGTTGGTTGCAGTGTTATTACTTATGCTGGCAGGCCTGGCATTTTTTATATTAAAGCGAAAAAGAAATGGAGACCAGGGCCAGCCCAGGATTTTCTTCTCATATGCCTGGGACCAGGATGAAGCGCTGATCATGCAGTTGTACA
>Ga0075163_10009496_pt1 | contig 12774 bp, 12 predicted proteins | sample JI1023141ADNA_FD_71478 | JGI IMG/M metagenome (GOLD analysis project Ga0075163, IMG submission 71478) | Wastewater effluent complex algal communities from Wisconsin, to seasonally profile nutrient transformation and Carbon sequestration -... | ecosystem: Engineered > WWTP > Effluent > Algae...
TAGGTAAATAACACATTAGCAAGTTTAGATTGACAATATGCCCCCCAACCTGAATAGCGGCGTTCACCTTGTAGATCATCAAAATTAATTTGGCCTCTTTCATGTGCCATTGAAGAAACATTAACTACTCTTGCCGCAAGGCTAGCTTTTAATAGATCAATTAACAAGTTTGTAAGCAAAAAATAGTTAAGATGATTAAGTGCTAAAGTCATTTCAATTCCATCAGGGCTAAGTTCTTTTGATGTAAATACTGCTCCTGCATTATTTACTAATATATCTAAATGAGAAAATTTTTTCTTAAACTCTTGGGCTAAATTATAAATTTCCTTTTGAGAAGAAAGATCTGAAGCAATAAACTCTATATCTTTATTTCCTGTAGTCTGTTTTAGTTCTGAAACTGTAGAGCTACATTTCTCTTTACTACGACTTACTATAATCACTTTTGCACCCTGCTCAGCTAATGCTTGAGCCGTAACTTTGCCAATACCTGCGGTTGCTCCTGTGACCAAACAAACCTTGTCTTTTATAGAAGTCATAAATATCTTTCCTTACTCTAAAAAATTCCTTAACTATAGAGTTGCACAAAAAAGCAAATTTATGTCAAGCTATTTGGCTAAGCTATAACTAATAAAAGGATACTTATTATTGTTAATAAACAAACAAGACAGCTTAAATAATCATCCTGACCAAATTAAATGGAATGAAAAATATTCCAAAATAACAAGTAAAGAATTTCTAGCTCACCCTATTTTAGCAGTACTAGAGAAGTTAATTTTGCCGCCTGCACCTGTTTTAGAGTTAGCCTGTGGATTATCTGGCAACGTCTTATCATTAGCAAGTCTAGGGTACAATGTTTTAGCAGTAGATATTTCTGAGGTAGCATTAACCTTGCTAGCTAATCGTATTAAGGAAAATAATCTAGAAGAAAAAGTAAATTTATTAGTTGCAGATCTAAGCATCTGGCAACCTCCTAAAGAAACTTTTTCTATAGTATTAGGGTTAAAATATTGGGATAAAGGATGTTTCCTTAGCGGGTGTCAAAGTGTAATAAAAGGTGGCATTATCGCTTGGGAAACTTTTAATAAGCGCCATTTATGTTATCATCCTCATTTCCGTTCTGAGTGGTGTTTAGACAGTGATGAACCTGCAAATTTATTAACAACTGACTTTAAGATATTAAGCGAGCAAGATTTTGACAATGGCCATAGTGCTACACGTCGTCTGATTGCACAGCGACATTAAATTATTTTCTTAGGAGTAGTTTATGAAGTACATGAATTTAGGGCGGTCTGGACTACAAGTTTCTCGTATTTGCTTAGGCTGTATGTCTTTTGGCAGCAAAAAATGGCGCGAATGGGTAATAGAGGAAGAAGATTCTCGACCTGTAATAAAAAAAGCACTAGAGCTAGGAATTAATTTTTTTGATACAGCAAATATGTATTCTGTAGGTGTTAGTGAAGAAATTACTGGGCGTGCTCTAAAAGACTTTGCTCGTAGAGATGAAGTTGTTTTGGCTACAAAAGTCTACTTTCCAATGAATGAGTTACCTAATCAAGGTGGATTATCTCGTAAACATATTTTTTCTGCTCTAGATGCTTCCTTAAAACGCTTAGGCACAGATTATGTAGATCTTTATCAAATTCATCGTTGGGACTATAACACTCCAATAGAAGAAACTATGGAAGCACTAAATGATTTAGTTAAAACGGGTAAAGTCCGTTATATAGGCGCTTCTAGTATGTTTTCTTGGCAACTAGCTAAAGCAATTTATATAGCTAAAAACAAGGGCTGGAGTAATTTTATTAGTATGCAAAATCACTATAACCTTGCCTACCGCGAAGAAGAAAGAGAAATGCTCCCGCTATGTCGTGAAGAAGGAATAGGTGTTATTCCTTGGAGTCCACTGGCTCGCGGGCTATTATCTGGTAATCGTACACAGGATGGACAAGCTAAAACCTTACGAGGAGAAAAAGACGATTTTTCTACTAGACTCTATAACCTCCCAACAGATTTTGCAGTAGCAGAGCGTCTTGCAGAAGTAGCCACTAATAAAGGGGTTAGCCCTTCTAGGCTAGCATTAGCTTGGCTATTAAATAAACCTACAGTGGTTTCTCCTATTATTGGTACAAGTAAGGTTGCACAACTAGAAGATGCAGTTGGAGCACTAGATATAACTGTTTCTCAAGAAGAAGAAAAATCTTTAGAAGAACTTTATCAACCACATACAATACTAGGACATAGTTAAATTTTTAGCCTTAGCCTAGAAGTACCATCTAGGCTAAGGTTGATCACTCTTAATAGAACTTAAGAAATAATCTAAAGAAGCATCGATTAAAAGTACTAGTACTTTAGATATGGATAAAAATATTTTAAAATGTTTTGCTAGCAACTCAAGCTTTAATATAAAATGGTGGTTTCTGATTGGATGTTAACCAACATATATCCCAAAAATCGTAGTTGAATTATTAAATAAATCTCCTATACAAAAATTTAAATGGGCGATATTTTTCAAATTTTTATCCCTTTAAGGGCTGTGTTATACTTCTGACCTTCTGGTCAATTGTGAGCTATCAAGGAGTTAACTTAAATGACTGAAGCATCTGAACAACTAGCAAGTGGTACTGTTATAGCTAATCGATATAAAATTGTAAAACAGCTTGGCGGGGGAGGAATGGGTAATGTTTATCTAGCAACAGATAACCATTTAGCAGATGCTCAACGCGCAGTTAAAGAAATGATTGGCAAGTTTCCTGATGAAGCATCACGCAAAAAAGCAATTGAAGATTTCCAACGTGAAGCAAGCGTTTTATCAAAATTAGAACATCCTTCTATTCCAACAGTTTTTGATTATTTTGCTTCTGTTGATGGTCGTTACTACTTGGTAATGAAATACATTCAAGGCCGAGATTTAGAACAAGAACTTAAAGCATCAGAAACAGGTTGGCTACCCGAAGCTACTGTAGTTGATTGGAGTATTCAGCTTTGTGATGTATTTGACTATGTTCATAACCTTGACCCACCAATTATTTACCGAGATATGAAACCAGCAAACGTAATGTTAGATAACAAACTTAAACGTGCAATGCTAGTAGATTTTGGTATTGCAAGGTTTGTTTCTCCAACACAAAAAAATGTTACAGCAATTGGAACAATGGGCTATGCTCCTCCAGAGCTTTTTGCTGGTAAAGTTGAAGCTCGCTCAGATTTATATTCTTTAGGCGCAACTATGTTTCATTTGCTTACAGGAGAAGATCCACAAGCTAATCCATTATTGCTCTTTGATTTCACTCGTTTTCCTCGACCAATGCAAATCAATCCTAAATTAACCAAAGGAATTGACGAAATTATTGGTAAATGTGTAGCTCATAAACCAGCAGATAGATTTAAATCCGCAGCAGAAATGAAAAAAGCGCTGGAAAAACATCGCTATGCACTTGAGTCCGCAGCATCAGAACCAACTATTGAAGGAGTCCTAACTATCATTCATTGTTCAGCAGGAGTAACAGCAACCTTCCCACTTACTAAAGAAGCTAGCCTAATTGGACGACATGATCCTGCTAGAGGTATTACCCCAGAAATTGATTTAAGTTCCTATGATACTTCTGGAAAGGTTTCTCGCCGTCATGCCATCCTGCATTTTGATGGAAAACAATTCTTTATTGAAGACTTAGGTAGTGCTAATGGTAGTATGTTAGACGGAGCAATGTTACCAGCACAACAACGTAAGTTGTTAAATCCTGGTGCTCAAATTTATATTGGTGATACTGCTTTTGAATTTTCAATAAAAAAATAATTTTAGGGTTATAAAGAGAAAGAGGGCGAACACCTTTCGATTATAAAGAAGGGCAAACAGTTCGCCCCTACTTGTTTATACTTAAAATTACTACTTCTGGTGGAACGCAAAAACGCACTGGAATTATGCTAGTACCTACTCCACTACCTACAAACAAATGTCGATTATTTTCAATAATATGCCCAATAGCATAACGCTCGCCAAAAGCTGAGGGAACAATAGGTCTACCTAGTAAAGGTAATTTTACTTGTCCACCATGTGTATGTCCTGCCAACGTTAAACTTACTCGCTCAGGAATTTGAGGAAAGATATCTGGGCTATGTGTAAGCATTAATACCGGGTTATCATCTGTGATTTTTCCTAATGTTGCTGGTATATCTACTTTTCTTGTCCAAGGTTCTGCTAGTCCGGCTATCCAAAAATCTTTATTATTTTTAGTTAACTTAATTGCATCATTTTCTAGTACTGTAATACCTTCTTTTTCTAAAGCTTGTCTTACTCTCTCGCCGTTATACCACCAATCGTGGTTTCCTAAAACAGCTACAATTCCTAGAGGGGATTGTAAGTTTTTCAAGCCTTTTGCAATAGGCTCAGGTTCAACAAAATTTCCACCAACAATCGCTGTAATGACTAAATCGCCTAAAATAACTACTAAATCTGGGCTTTGTTTATTGGTTTCTTTAACTAAAAGATCTAGTTTTTCTAAAGAAATATGAGGTGAGCCTACATGCAAGTCTGTTAGTAAAGCAATCTTTAGCCCATTATGCTCTTTATGCCAATGAGAGATAGCTAGATCTGCTTTTGTAATTACTAAGTGATTTGGCTCTAACCAAAATGCCCAAGTACTTAAGATTAAAAAAACTAAAAAAGCGATTAAGCTAATAAACTTAATCGCTTTTTTTAGTTTCTGTTGTTTTTGTCGTTTTTCTTTTAGGATCTCTGAAAGTTCATTTGGATCAAGATTTTCCGCCATATCACTATTATTTTTTTTCTTTTGGGACAAATTTTAATGAGACAGAATTAATACAGTAGCGTAAAAAAGTTGGTGCTGGGCCATCTTCAAAAACATGCCCTAAATGTGCATCACACCTACTACATAAAATTTCTTCTCTAACCATAAAAAGACTAGCATCTTTTTCCGTTCTTACGCTTTCAGATTTTATAGGCTCCCAAAAACTAGGCCACCCGCTACCAGAATTATATTTTGTTTCAGAAGTAAATAACTCATTGCTACAACAAGCACATAAATAAGTCCCTTCTGCTTTATTTTGGTAATATTGGCCTGAAAAAGGTGGTTCAGTAGCTTTTTTTCTACAAACTTGAAATTGCTCTGGAGTAAGTTCTGCTCTCCATTCAGCATCAGATTTTTCTACTTTATTACTCATAAATAAAACTCCAAAACTAAAAATTAAAAATCTACTATTTACAATATTGTTCAAAGGCTGCGGTTAAATCTGCTGCAATAGCTCTAGCATCTCGTCCTTCAATATCTCTGCGATGAAGCATATAAGCAAGTTTGCCATCTTTTAATAATGCTACTGATGGTGATGAGGTTGGCATTCCTTCAAAATAACTACGTGCTTTACTAGTAGCTTCTGGGTCTTGTCCAGCAAATACAGTAGTTAATTTATCTGGTTTAACTTCGTTTTGTAGGGCTAAGGCAATTCCTGGCCTAGCTTTTCCAGCAGCACAACCACACATTGAATTTACAACTACTAAAACTGTTCCTTTGGAATCTTTTAATTGTGAGTCTACTTCTTCAGCATTACGCATTTCTAAAAAACCTATTTGTGTTAGCTCTCTGCGCATAGGAGCAATCATAAGTTCAGGATACATTGGCATATAGAATTTTCTCCTTAAAAACATAAATTATTATTTTTTGAATATTTGAAAAAAGAATAATTTATCTCTTGTCAGAAATCTATCATACCTACCTAAAGCCATCCTAAGTTATTTATTTTTCAGAACTAGGTTTAGTTTCTTTTGAAGCTTCTTCTAGATTAGGCACTGTTACTATTACGCTATTTTGTTTTTCTAATAACCAAAGTAAAGTGAAAGTGTTACAGTCGTAAGGAAATATAGGCTTAATCTCTATTTGACCTACTCCTAAAAGACTTGCTTGCCCATTATCAATTTTTTGATCAATTACATATGTGGTCATCTCATTTTTAAGTTTTGCAACTTCAACTATTATATGACCTTGCTCATCAAGAGTTATAGCCTTTTCTTCTTTAGCTTCAACTAACTTTTTCTCAGTAGGGTTTTGTATAGCACTAACGCTAATACTAGTAAATAACACTAGGATTAATGCAAATAAAGTTTTGCTATTATAAGTTTTCATTTTAGCTCCTAAAATTTTGGTATGATTTTTTTAGATATTGCTCAAGACGTTCGACTTTATAATAAGTTTCAAAACCCTCGGCTTTCTTACCTTTGTCCAAACAAGATATCCTTATTAACTATTTTTATAATAAGATTGGATTTTTAGGATAGCTGTAATAATCAGCTAAGCCTTTAACTAAAACCATCTATTAGGTGTAATAAACTTGGCTAAAATCTTTTTACCATACGGACAAAATGCTATTGAATTTAATTACGATGCAACAAAATTAACTTTATTAACCCCTACTAGTATTGCTAATGAAAGTCTTTCTCAAGATGATATTTCAGTAGCAATGACCCACCCTGTTGATGGACAGCCACTAGAAGACATTATTGATATTGGGGAAAATGTAGTTATTGTTGTTTCAGATACCACTAGAGCAAGTGGTAGTGAAAAGGTTGTTCCGCTCCTAGTAGGTCGACTCCTTCAATGTGGCTTAAAGTTTAATAATATTACTATTCTATTTGCTACAGGGATTCACCGCCTGTTAAACGATATAGAAAAACGACAATTAATTACAGATGAAATTTTTTATTCCATTAAAAACTTTGACCATAATCCAGATAATTATGACGATCTAGTTTACTTAGATGATACTAGTTATGGTACTCCTGTAGAGCTTAACCGCCGTTTAGTAGAAGCTGATCATATAATTTTAACTGGCTCAATAGGTTTTCATTATTTTGCTGGGTTTACTGGTGGTCGTAAGTCTGTGTTTCCTGGGTTAGCCTCATCAAAATCAATTAAACATAATCATTTGTTAGCATTAGACTTTGCTGATGGTGTAGCACGTCGTCGTACTGGAGTTGGAGCAGGTAGGCTAGATAAAAACCCTGTTCATGAAGATATGCAAGAAGCTGTAAGGATGTTAGCACCTTCATTTTTAGTTAATACTGTTGTTAATAAACAACAAGAAATAGTAGGTGTTTTCTGTGGTGACTGGCAAATTGCTCATCGTCGCGGTTGTGCTGAATATGCAGCCCAACACACTGTTTATATTGAGGAAAAACGAGATTTTGTTATTGCTAGCGCTGGTGGTGCTCCTAGAGATATAAATTTAGTCCAATCTCATAAGGCTTTGGATATGGCAGTTGGAGCATTAAAAGATGGTGGTCATATAATTCTTTGTGCTGAATGCCCTGAAGGTTATGGTAATAGTGAGTTTCTAGAATGGTTAAAACTAGGTAGTTCAGCAAAAATGGGAGAAAAATTACAAACAGATTATCAAATAAATGGGCAAACAGCTTGGGCATTTGCAAATAAAATAGAGCGCTTTCAAGTAATATTAGTTTCTCAACTACCTAGCGATGAAGTACGCCAACTAGGAATGCATCCTGCAAAGGATTTAACTACAGCTATGTCATTGGTTCCTAAGAACTTATCTGGTTATCTTATTCCTTATGCTTGTGAAGCAATTCCTTTAGTCAAAAAGGTGGCACAAAACCCTAATGTCTAGTCATGATCCTTTTGCAGCCCTACGTTTACGAGATTTTAGACTATATTCAATAGGCGGACTCTTAGCAATTATTGGCCAACAAATGCAGAGTGTGGCAATAGGTTGGGAGCTATATGAACGAACCAACTCTGCTATGTCTTTGGGTTTTGTTGGGTTATTACAAGCATTACCTGTTATTTTGCTAGCATTACCTGCTGGTCAATTAGCCGATCGTGTTGATCGTCGTCGAATTGTGCAAGTTGCTCAGCTATTTATGTCACTTTGTAGTATTGGTTTAGCAGCACTTTCTTATTATAAAGGCTCTATTTCATTACTTTATGTTTTACTCTTACTATGGGGAGTAGCAAAAGCTTTTACCTGGCCTGCTAGAGCCGCAATGATTTCTCAACTTGTACCACTTCAACTATTTAGTAATGCAGCAACTTGGAGTAGTACTGTTTTTCAAGTAGGTGCAATTAGTGGCCCTGCCCTAGGAGGTTTATTAATTGCAGAATATAACAGCGCCCTACCTGTTTATATAATAGATGCTATTTTTGGACTAGCCCGGTTTATTTCTGTGGCTCTAATTAAAAGTAAACAAACTGCTTATAGCAAAGAACCTATGACATTTAGTTCTTTAATTGCTGGTTTTGATTTTGTTTGGCGTACAAAAATAATCCTAGCCACAATTAGCTTAGACTTATTTGCAGTCTTACTTGGTGGAGCAACAACTTTGCTACCAATTTTTGCTAAAGATATTTTGCATGTGGGGCCAAGTGGGTTAGGTTGGCTACGTGCTGCTCCTTCGATTGGAGCAGTATTAATGGCCTTCTTATTAGTCTATTTACCACCAATGAAACATGCAGGTAGAGCTTTACTTTGGTCAGTAATAATATTTGGGCTGGCAACAATAGTCTTTGGGTTTTCTCACTCTTTCCTACTATCTTTTGCAATGCTTTTTATCTCAGGGGCAGTTGATAATATTAGTGTAGTAGTCCGCCAAACTGTAGTACAGGTCTTAACCCCTGATGAAATGCGGGGACGAGTGTCTGCTGTTAATAGTATTTTTATTACTTCATCTAATGAAATAGGTGGGTTTGAATCAGGTTTAGTTGCAGCTTTATTTACCCCTCTTATTTCTGTTGTAAGTGGTGGAATTGGTACTATTTTAGTAGTAATTGCTACTGTCCTTATCTGGCCAGAAGTAAGAAAAATTGGCTCATTACAAGAACTTAGTAAAAAATAGACATCTCGCAATGTCTAAAAAACAAAAACCTGTATTCTATACTCAATAAAAGATAATAAGAGTTAAGCAATTTGAGCTAAATAATTGGAAAGCCTTTGTTCCTCAATAACATAGCGTTCCTGTCTTATCGTAACTAATCCAAGGTTGCAAAATTTCTGCATAAAGAAGCCAATATGAGAACTTGTTATACCAATCATCTCAGATAATTCTTTATATGAAATATAGATAGTTGTGCCATGAGCATTACTCTTACCAATGGATTTGGCTAGTTGAAGTAGTATTTTTCCTAGTCGCTGTTCACTATCCATAGTTACTAAACCAGCTATAACTTGTTCCTGTTCTATAGCCCGCACAGCTAAGTATTTTACAAAACCTTCTAACAATGACTCTTTGCCTAAATGCCCAAGAAACTTAGCATAAGGAACTTGCTTTAACTGGGTGTCAATCATAGCTGTAGCTGTTTCCAAACGTTCACTTGTACATAGCTCGCCAAAAATACCACCCGGCCCATAAATAGCAAAAATACATTCTTTACCTTTAGGTGAAAATGTTAGTAACTTTATCTGACCACTCTCAATAAAATATACTAGAGCATCTTTATCTCCAACAACATATACATTGGTGCCTTTGGCAATGCTTATTGTCTGAGAATCTAATGCCTCTTTGAGCAATGAATCCCTTAATTTTTGCTTAAACTTATGTAACTCAGAGTCTTGTATTAAAGAATCTTGCATATAACTTTTACCTTTTTTGAGCATCAACATCAATATCAAAATAAGGATATTGCTATTATTAAGTAACTTTGTTAGTTGTCTGCTCAAAAGCCTAACCTTTTAAACCTAAACAAGTAATAGTCATTAAGTAAAAAGCTATAGCCCAAATGTAAATACCTATAAATAGATACTATAAAAAACTAAGGTTAAGTGATATAGGCCAAATGCTCAACAAGTTTGCGTTCTTTGACAATTATATAATCTTGTTCTGATGTTTCAATAAGGCCAAGAGCGTGAAATTTTTGCATAGATAGATCAACCCAAGAATGAGTTCTACCAATCATCGCAGCGAGTTCCTGACATGAAAGTGCAAGCTCAATACGTATGCTACGAGGGTCTTGTTTACCACGCGATCTAGCTAGTTCTAACAATGTATTTCCTAATCGTTTTTCACTATCAACAACTACCAAACTAGCAATAATATGTTGCTGTTCTGCAACTCGCAATGCCAAGTATTGTACAAATCCATCTAACAATGATTCTTTATTTAAATACCCAAGAAACTCCGCAGCAGGAATTGCTTTTAACTGTGTGTCAGTCATAGCTATAGCTGTTTCCAAACGTTCACCTAAACCACCTATACAGAGTTCACCAAAAATATCTCCCCCACTATGAATGGCCAGAATACATTCTTTACCTTCAGGTGAAAGTATTAGTAGTTTCACCTGACCACCCTCAATAAAATAAACTAGATCATCTTTATCTCCAGCAACATATATACTGTTGTTTTTAAGAGTTTTGATTGTTCTACAAACTGCCGTTTCTTTCATCAACAAATCGCAAATTTTCTGTTTAAAGCGGTCTATTTCTGGCATTTGTCGAATCATAATCCACCATTCTTCTTGAATTTCTTCTTAAGCATTTTTTAGCCTCATAAGTGATCAACCAAATAAATCATTAACTATTAAACTACTTTGCCCATAAAGGTGCAAAACAAAAGCAAGAATATACATATTGTTAGGAAAATTTAACAGAACTTTTTACACATTAAAAACAAGAAGATATTCGCCTATTCTCATAAACCTTACTTACTTTACTATAATAACACTTTACCACCAAAGTATAATTGTTTTGCCCTTATTTGCAGAAGTTAAATAACAACCATCAGGTAAAATGCTCTTTAAAGCTACAGAATCTAAGTGAGTTAGTATGGAAATAAGCTGTTGGTTAGAAACTTGCCATAGATTTATTATGCAATTAGAGTTAGCAGAAACCAAAAGCTCATCATTAAGCGAAAATACTATTGAAAGAAATATAGTTAGGAAACACCTTAGCAGTAGAAACAAGACATAATTCTAAATCACTTATGTCCATAACTATTTATTAGGATGATTAGCGCAAATAATTCTAGATAATGTATTTATTCTTAACCCTATCAATTTCCTTTAGCTTTTTTCTTTACTACATTACGAGTTTTATATTCTGTTTGGCCTTCTCCTGTCAATAAGGCTAAGCGTTTAGCTTCAACTCCTTTTGGAATACGTAAAGAATAACCATTAGAAGGAATAGAATTAGATAAAAGCTGTGGGTTAAGCCGGTAAAGTGTATCTGTAGAAAGAGCTAAAGTATCAGCTATTGTAGTAAGTGAAGTGTTACTTGATACTAAAACTCGGTCAAATTGCCAACTTGCTTCTGGTTTTACTTCTACTTGATAAGCATCTGGCTGTTTAGCAATAGCAATAATGGCTAAAATAGCAGGAACATAGTTACGGGTTTCTTGAGGTAAAAATCCTTGTTGGCGTAGTTCCCAAAAATCAGCATAACCACAACGAGTAATTGCTTTGTCTAAACCATTTTCCCCCATATTATAAGCCGCCATAGCAAGCAACCAATCACCTGCATAACGATCGCCTAAAAATCTTAAATAGCGTGCTGCGGCTTCTGTAGATTTTTCTGGGTCAAGACGTTCATCTAAAAAACCATTTTGACGCAAGCCAAAACGCTCTCCTGTAGAAGGAATAAACTGCCAAATTCCACGAGCAGCCGCAGGAGAAGTAGCTATAGGCTGCCAAACAGATTCAGCTTGAGCAAGCCAAATTAAATCCTTAGGTACACCTTCTCTTTCAAAAACCTTTTCTGCGTATTGGCGATAGCGTCCTGACCGGCTAAAGCCTATCTCTAAAGTCTTCCGGCCTTTACCTAATGTAAAATAACTTATAAATTGACTGACTGCTGGAGGTAAATCTGTCTTAAAGCTAAAATCAGAGGCTTTAATTTGGGGTTGTTCAGTGGTTTTTACTGCTAATTCTTTCAATTCTTCTTCTGTTAAACGACCTATATCATTAGCAAAAGTCCCATCAAATCGCTGGTCTTTGATTACTAGTTCATTAATTGCTCTAGCGTTTAACTGATGTTGAACAATTTTATCAATCAACTCTCGGTAGTATCTTTGTAGTCTAGCATCTGAGTGAAGATCTACACCTGTTACCAACATTTCATCAACAGCTAAGTCAAATTCTGATCTCATACGAGGAAAATTATTTTCCCCTAATGCAGTAACTCCTTGCTGATAATGTATTTCAGCACGTTGGATTAAAATGTTTATTTCTCGCTCTTTAACAGAAGGTGCTATAGTTTGTGCTTGAATGTCTACCTTAAAGGTAAAAAAAAGTATTAGGCTTAGTAAAAGTAAAACTTTACGACTTTGCAAAATTAAATCCTCAAATTTTTTTGATTATCTTAAGCGACTGTTATTATAACGCGCAACTTTTAGAAAGGTTACAAAATTTTACTTGGAATTAGCAAATTAAAATTAAGTATATGACTGATAATTCTCTAGAACAACCACTATATATAGTAGATCAAGATGAATCACATCTACGGCTTGATGAATTTATACATAAACGCGAAACCTTAATGCCAATGGGAGCAATTAGAGTCGCTATATCTCAAGGTGCTGTGTTAGTAAATAACCGCCATCGCTCATCAGGCTGGCGTGTGCGTGCTGATGATCAAGTACTTGTAAAATTAACTGACTATCGCCACTTAGAACTAGAAGCAGAAGCAATTGAGCTAGAAATTCTCTATGAAGATGAATTTATAATTGCTGTTAATAAACCTCCTAGAATGCTCTCTCATCCTTCACGCTATGAAAGAAGTGGAACACTACTTAATGCTCTACTACATCACTCTTTAAGCCAAGGA
>Ga0075163_10009497_pt1 | contig 12773 bp, 8 predicted proteins | sample JI1023141ADNA_FD_71478 | JGI IMG/M metagenome (GOLD analysis project Ga0075163, IMG submission 71478) | Wastewater effluent complex algal communities from Wisconsin, to seasonally profile nutrient transformation and Carbon sequestration -... | ecosystem: Engineered > WWTP > Effluent > Algae...
CATAGTCCGCGATGTATCCCGGGATCTCGTTCTCGGGTACGAATCGGACCACCTCGTCGCCCATGAAGTTGTGCAGGTAGAAACGATCGGTGTAGCCGGGGATCTTCCCGCCCCAATAACCGATGTGCATGTAGCTCCCGGCACTTTCCAGGGTGGTGGCCTTGAATACCCCGTGATTGCGCAAATTCCAGAAGGCAAAGGGAAGCACCGTGCATGCGAATGTGACGAGCATGAGTCCGTTCCCCAACCTTGCGACGCGATGCCGATCGAAGGCAAGGGCAGCTGCGGCATAGAACAGCGGGAACAACAAGAACACCGGCTTGCATTGGAACATGAAGCCGAAAAGAAGTCCTAGGGCAACGGAAGTCTTCCAGTTGTGGCGATTCGGCCCTGTTCCTAAAAACAGCGCCCCTGCAATGGCAGCGAGCACCGGCACTTCGGTATAGAGCTGCGAGATGTAGTAAGGCATATTCACCATGGGCAGCAACAGCAACAGGAAAAGGCTCTGCACAGATCGCCGGACATCGAACCGGGCCATGGTACGCAAGGTGAAGTAGAGGGCCAACCAATAAAGGATGAACTGGAGTATCAAAGTGGACTTCCATGTACCGAATACGGTGATCATGAAAGCGATCAACAGCGGGTATCCGGGTGTCCGGAAGGTATCCGGGTAATCCTGATCCAACTGCCACCACATGCTGTACTCCCCATGCAGGATCCCTTCGGCCAGTGCCAAGTAGGACCATGTATCGGAGAGAATGGTGGCGCGCGATGCCCACATGATGCCCACTGCCACCAGAACGTTCAGCACGATCAACGTAACAAACGTTCGGCGGTCGCCCAAAATACGTTCAAGACGAGCAGCGGGTCGGGTCATAGGTGTGGGCTTGCAAGCGGCACCAAGGTCGCATTTATCAGGTGATCATCCGTGTTCCATGACGGAAGATCCACGTTTGGGATGCCCGGATAAAGACTTCCGGTCGACGCAAATCCTAGAAGGCGATCAATGATGATACGGGCTGCCTTGTAGAATGGTCGAAGCGCGATAGAGTTGTTCGGCGAACAAGACACGGACCAACTGATGCGGGAAGGTCATGGCCGAAAGCGACATCACGAGATCCGCCCTGTCCCGAACGGCATCGGTCATTCCATAGGCCCCACCGATCACGAAGGCCACCTGCCGCACCCCTTGATCGCGCCAGGTACCAAGCCGTTCGGCGAATTGGGGACTGGTCAACATCTTGCCTCGTTCGTCCATGATCACGACCCGTTCCCCGGGCTTCAACGCAGCCAGTATCCGCTCGCTTTCAGTTCGTTGCTGGTAGGCCGGGTCGCCCTTTCCCGCTTCCGGAAGTATGATCTGTTCAACCGGCATGGTCCTAGCTAGACGGTTCAAGTAGTGGTCCACCCCATCGGTGACCAGACCGCGCTCACTGCGTCCTACCAGTAACAAGCGCACCTTCATGGGCGTATGTGTGTTCGTAACTCCATGGGCATCAAGGGCTCAACTTGGCCCGGTATTTGCCAAATTTCGCAACAAATGAAGCACGTGATGAACCGAATGTTCGTCCTCCTCACAAGTCTGCTGCTCACATTGGCCGTGGGTGCACAGGATGATGTGAAGGATAAGGTGGTACAAGCCATGCGAACGGGCAACTCCAAAGAGCTGGCCGTGCACTTCATACCCAACATCGACCTCACGATCAAGGAGACCTCCGATGTGTACAGCAAAGCGCAGGCTGAGCAGATCGTCCGCAAGTTCTTCAATGACAACCCACCTGTGGACCTGGTCATCGAGCATACCGGTGTCAGCAAGCTGGGCGACAAGTACTTCATCGGCATCCTACGCACCTCCACGGGTTATTTCCGCGTCACTTTCTTCTTGAAGAAGACGGATGCGGTCTTCCAAGTGAAGCAGTTGCGCATCGAGAACAGTAAGAACGACTTTTGATCGTGCTACCCACCGGCACCGAAGAACTCATTGCACTCGCTTTTCGCGAGGACATCGGCGATGGGGACCATACCTCGCTGAGCACCATCCCAGCCGATGCGAAAGGCGCTGCGCGTTTGTTGGTGAAGGATGATGGCATTCTCGCTGGCGTTGAACTCGCGCAAGCCATCGCCCACCATTTCGACCCGTCGATAACCCTGCGCATCTACTTGGAGGATGGAGCCACGGTGAAGAAAGGCGATATCGCCTTCAACATGATGGGGCCCTCGCGCAGCATCCTGCAGGTGGAACGCATCATGCTGAACTTCATGCAGCGCATGAGCGGTATCGCGACCCTGACGCACCGATTCGTCGAGGCGGTGGATGGGACAGGTTGTCGTGTACTGGATACACGAAAGACCACACCGGGCCTGCGTGGTCTTGAGAAATGGGCCGTGCGGCTCGGCGGCGGGCACAACCACCGCATGGGGCTCTACGACATGATCATGATCAAGGATAACCACCACGATTTCGCAGGTGGCATACCCAAGGCGATCAAAGCGGCGAACGAATACTTGACCCGGGGCTGCAAACAGCTGCCCATCGAAGTGGAGACCAGGAACCTTGATGAGGTTCAACAAGTGCTTTCGACCGGTGGCGTACAGCGCATCATGCTGGACAATTTCACACCGCAACTGATGCGCGAAGCTGTTAAGCTGATCGACCGACGTTTCGAGACCGAGGCCTCTGGTGGCATAACCTTGGAAACCGCGCGCAGCTTCGCCGAAACCGGAGTGGACTACATCTCCATTGGCGCCCTTACGCATTCGGTACAAAGCCTCGATCTGAGCCTGAAAGCCCTGTGAGCGATGTTCGAACGGCTGAAACGAAAGCTGCTCTACTCGCGAATGACCCGACGCCTCATCGGATGGGCTCGACGCATCATCCTGCCCGGCTTCGAAGGCTTCAGCATCTACGAGATCTCCCGGTTCTTCTTCGGCGCTCTTGCGAAAGGCAATCTTACCACACGCGCTGCCGCCATATCCTTCAAGGTATTCCTGGCCTTCTTCCCTGGGGTGATCGTGTTGCTCACGATGATACCGTACATCCCGATCAATGACTTCCAAACGAAGTTGCTGCTGACGTTCCACGACATGCTGCCGCCGGAAGTCTACCATTTCATCGAATCCACGCTGCACGACCTGTTGGTGAAGAAGCACGGCACATTGCTCTCCTTGAGCTTCCTAATCGGTGTGTTCACAGCGAGCAACAGTATCGATGCGATCCTGATGGGTTTCAGTGGCAGTACCAATCATGCCGGTTGGCACTCCCCGCTCAAGCAGCGGCTCTTGAGTCTTGGGCTTCTATTAGCGCTTACCGTGGTTGCCATGATCGCTATACCATCACTCACCTTGAGCGGTATCCTGATCTACAAATTGGACTCCATCGGGTTCTTCGCCAGTTACTTCGAAGTGGCTTCTCTGTTCCTTGCAAAATGGGTGGTCTCCACACTTGCGGTCATTCTCTTCGTATCGCTGCTTTATTACGCTGGTGACCCGAGCACGCGCCGCTTCCGGATGTTCACTCCGGGCGCGATCCTGGCAGTGATCCTGATCCTGGTCGTTTCCCAGGCACTGGCCTTCGTTTTCTCCAACATCACCGATTACAATGCGCTGTACGGTTCAATCGGTGCCATCCTCGCCGTGCAATTGTGGATCTATATGAACATGATCGTGCTGTTGATCGGTTACGAACTGAACACCAGCATCATGCGGGCACGGCGGCTCCGTCGGGAGAACCTCAAATCACCCAAGTCGGCCTTGGCCTGAAGGGGAAGGAATATCTTGGTACCGTTACCCATGCGGACCCTACTTCTCGCCTCGTTCCTGTTCTTCGGATCCATCGCCCAGGCGCAGCCTTTCGATGCCAAACATCCACCGAACACGTACCGCAACGCGGACAATCCCCTGTACTGGAAGAACAGACCACCGCGCCCGGGCTATTGGCAGCAGGACGTCCATTACGTGATCAAAGCGCGCATGGACGATGCGACCGATCAGATCCACGGAACATCGGCACTGACGTACGTGAACAATTCACCGGACACCTTGCGCTTCGTGTTCTTCCACCTCTACCAGGAGGCCTTTGTGCACGGATCGTATCTGGATCGCATGGAAGGTGGCCTGCGAAAGACCAAGAAGGGTGAAGTGGCCTATGCGGGAACGCGGATCAATTCGTTGGCTGCCGATGGTTTGGACTTGCGCCAGGAGCAGGACAACACGGTGCTGAAGGTCTGGCTCAATACACCCCTTGCACCGAACGAACGCACCACCTTCCGGATCGATTTCACCACCCATTGGACCACGGATGTCTATCGGCGCATGAAGCTCTTCAAAGGTTGGGGAGCCAAACACTATGACGGCGTGCACTGGTACCCACGTATCGCGGTGTATGACGATCGCTTCGGGTGGGACACGCAACAACACCTCGGCAGCGAGTTCTATGGCGATTTCGGCACCTTCGATGTGGACCTCGACTTCCCGCACCACTATGTGCTCGATGCCACGGGCTGGCTCCAGAACGAAGCGGAAGTGCTCCCTGCCGACCTGAAGGCGAAACTCGCGATCGCCAATTTCAAGGATAAGCCCTGGAATGAAGCCCCCTCGGTCATCACAGCCCCTGAACCCGGCAAACGCAAGGTGTGGAAGTACCACGCCGAGAACGTGCATGACTTCGCCTTCACCGCCGACCCGAACTACCGCATCGGCGAGGCGGAATGGAACGGCATCAAATGTGTCGCCCTCGTTCAGGAGCCGCATGCCAGCGGATGGCAGAACGCTGCGGACTATACGGCGAAGGTGATCGCCTGTTACAGCCGTGACTTCGGGATGTATGCCTACCCGAAGATGATCGTTGCGGACGCACGCGACGGTATGGAGTACCCGATGCTCACGTTGGATGGTGGGCGTGACCCGGACTACCGTGGACTCCTTGCCCACGAGGTGGGTCACAACTGGTTCTTCGGCATGCTGGGGAACAACGAGACCTACCGCGCTTTTCTGGACGAAGGCTTCACCCAGTTCCTAACCGCTTGGGGATTGGAGCACATCGATGGGGACACCATGGTCGTGGATCCGCCAAGTACCCGTTACGAAGCGCGCTACACTGAACCGATACAACCACGGGAAGAAGAGGTGTATTACAGCTACCAGCGGGATGCCGTGCGGGATCAGTTGCCACCGATCAATACGCACAGCGACGAGTTCGGACATGTAGAAGGTCTCGGGCGCGGGTATGGGCACGTGTATGACAAGACGGCCACGATGCTCTACAACCTGCAATACGTCCTGGGTGATTCCCTCTTCTTGGCCGCCATGCAGCACTACGTGATGCAATGGAAGATCTGCCATCCCTATCCAGAGGATATGCGAGCGAGCATCATCCATTTCACGAAGGTCGACCTCAACTGGTTCTTCGATCAATGGATCGAGACGGACAAGCGGATCGACTATGCCGTTCGAGGCGTTACCGGAAAGCACAAGGATGCCGGACAGACCATACATCTGCGACGCAAAGGCGACCTGCACATGCCGATCGATCTGCGGGTGGAGGCGCGTGATGGAACGATCCATGACTTCCTGGTCCCGAATACCTGGTTCGAAAAGAAGACTTCAGCAACCGTGCTTCCGCGCTGGATCGGCTACGATGAACTGGAGCGCGACCACATCGTTCACGTGGACATTCCAACCGGTATCGCCCAAGTGACCATCGATCCCACGAACCGCCTTGCCGATGCCTACAAGGTGAACGATCACATGGTGCTACCGATCAACGTGGGATTCGATCATCACGTGCGCCAACGACCCGATCGCAAGAACTACGAAGCCTTCGTGCGGCCCGACCTGTGGTGGAACGGATACGATGGGGTGAAGGCCGGGGTGCACCTGAACAGCTCGTACATGAAGTACAAGCATCGCATCCACTTCAGCGGTTGGCTCAATACGGGCATGGGACAATCCCTGCCCCCGAACAACGCCAGTCGGCAGTTCGATCCGATCCCCGGGAATACGGACACCGGCTACGACCCTTTCTCGTTCAACTTCCGCTACGAGAATGGAACGGAGAAGATCCTCAAGGGCTCATCGGTCTTCGTGTACGCTCGGTTGCTCGATGGTCTGGATCGCTATGGTGGTGGCTGGCATTGGGACCTACCTAACCGGAAGACGGAGGTGCAGGCGGAACTCATCTATTTCATCCGTCGCGATAGTGCTGATCTAACCTACCTACTTTATCCGGATCAATGGGAACTGAACCGCTTGAACGGGGCGTTGGATGTGAGCCTTCATCACCGATACGACTATTCGCACGGGCGTGGGGATGTGAAACTGGAGCTTCGCAACAGTGCGGTGGGTTCGGGTTCGAACTATGCTCAGGTCAAGCTCACGGCGGTGAACACGAATGATCTTGGAAAGCTGCAGTTCCGGACCCGTGCATTCGGTCAATTCGGTTCGGGCAACACACCGCGCGAAAGCGCGTTGTACCTCGCTGGTGCTTCACCCGAGGAAATGATGGAGAACAAGTATGTGCGCAGCATCGGTCTGGTGCCCTATGACTGGTTGGGTTATGGCGCCAATGTGCAACACTTCCAACAGGGCGGTGGTCTCGGGCTGCGCGGTTATGCGGGCTACGTTGCTCCGGAGTTGGATAGCGACGGACAGGTGATCCAGACCTACCGTGGGAATACCGGTATCTCGGCCTCCGGTGAATTGGACCTGGATGGTCTACTGGCTTTCCGGCCGGGAAAGGTGGCGCGCTACCTGCACATGGATGTGTACCTCTTCGGCGATGTCGGCATGATGGGGTACCGCACGGTATCCGCCAATGGAGAGCAATTGCAACTGGCTGACCCACGTGCCGATGCTGGGATCGGTGCTGCATTGACGATCAAGAAGTGGGGACCCTTGGTGGATATCAAACCACTCACCATACGCTTCGACATGCCGTTGGTCCTATCATCGCTACCGGCAACGGAGACGGACAACGTAGCGTTCCGATATGTTGTCGCCATCGGCCGGAACTTCTGATCCATGCGTACCGTCGTTCTGACCTTATGGATGCTGGTCGGTTGCACGGTCTTGGCGCAGGACATCACCGGACGTTGGATCACGGTGAACGATGAAACAGGAAAGAAGCGCTCTGTCGTGGAGATCAATGTGAAGAATGGAGTGGCTACTGGTCATGTCGTTCACTTGTTCCGCGGACCAAATGAAGACCAAGACCCTATTTGCCACATCTGTCCCGACGATCGAAAGGGAAAGAAGGTGATGGGTATGGAGATCATCCGCAACATGGTGCGCGAAGGCAATGAATGGGTCGATGGAACGATCATGGATCCCGCCAATGGCAAGGTCTATGATTGCAAGTTCTGGTTGGAGAACGGTGTCTTGAAAGTACGCGGCTACGTCGCCTTCTTCTACCGGACCCAAACCTGGGTCCGCGAGCCGAAGTGACGGATCAGCGTAGCAACGTGACGTGACCCCGAGCGCTCACCATGGTGCCGTTCGCGTTGCACCGATCCAGGTAAGAGACCGTGTAGATGTAGACATCCTGCGGTGCTTCTTGACCACCAGAGCTTCCGTCCCACGCCTTGTACGGGTCGATCGTGCTATACACTTCGCGGCCCCAGCGGTCGTGGATCAGGAGTTCGAAGTCTCCCGCTTCCGGGCCCTGAACGAAGAAGCCATCGTTCAGTCCATCCTTGTTCGGTGTGAATGCATTGGGCACGTATACGATCCCATCGGACCGGGAGAAGATCCGTACCTCCACTGAATCGGAATGCGGACAACCGTAAATGTCGATGGCTTCGTAGCTGTAATCCCCTTCGCCTACGGTGATGGTGCGTGTCGAGTCGCCGTTGCTCCATAAGGTCTGGATAAGCTCTCCTTGCGGGTCCAATTCCACCTTGGTTCCCGGGCACAATGCAATGTCCTCCAGCGGATCCGTTGGGACTTCGAAGGACACACGCGCACTATCCACTGCAGTCCCACAGTAGCTCGTGACCGCAGCGATGTACCAATCGGTCCGCGTGGCGCTGAAGGTCGATCCAACCGATCCATCCTGCCAGCGCGCATTGTCATCCCCGGCATCCAACGTGTAATCGAACACGGCACACAACACGGTATCGGGCCCCAGATGCACGACCTGCGAGGTGTCGTAAGCAACCACCAATGTATCGGAAGCGATACAGCCGCTCAGAACGACATCCGCGTAGATCGTACCCGGTACATCAACGATGTAGCTGCTGGCTTGGCTTCCATCACTCCACGTAACCGTTGCACCTGTGGCCGACAGGTCGATGATCAAACTATCTCCTGCACAGAGCACTGTATCGGCACCCAAGGAGATCGCAACGGGATCCACGAGGGTGATATCGATCGCATCACTTGTGCTGCCGCAGATATTCGTCACCGTGATCGAATAGATGCCGGATGTAGTTGCCGTGAATTCATCGCCCGTGCTGCCATCCGACCAAAGGACTTCCTCCACATCGACCAGAACCGGAGCTAACAAAAGATCACCGCCGTCGCAGACAACCGTATCCGGCCCAAGGTCGATCAACGGTGGTGCTAGACCTTCCACGAACAACGAATCGGTGAGGATGCAACCTGCCTGCCCGACATCCAACCAGTAGGTCCCCGGTCCGGTGATCGTGAAGGTGGCATCGGCCAAGCCATTGGACCAGGCCCAGTCCCACCCTGCGGGCACGTCGGCCGTCAAGGTGTAATCGTTCCCGGTGCAAAGCGTGGTGTCCGGTCCGATATCAACGGTTATGGGCTCGATGATGGTGACCTCGATATCATCAAATGCACTACCGCATTGATTGCTCACCGTGAGCGAAACGGATAGCGTCGAATCCACCTGCAAGGTGCTTCCGGCACTTCCATCACTCCACACATAATCTTCGACATCCGTGGCACCGGGATCAAGGAGAACCCCCGTGCCATTGCACGATACCGTATCGTTCCCGAAACTCAGCGTAGGAAGAAGCAATGCGCTCACAACGATCGTATCTGTTACCACGCACGGTCCATCGCTGGCATCCACCCAATACGTGCCCGGTTCGTACACGATGTACTCCGGGTCGGTGGTGCCGTCCTGCCATGTGAGCGTCCACGCTCCGGTGGCCGGCTGAAGGACCAATTCCTCCAATGGACAAAGCGCCGTATCCGGTCCAAGGTCGATGTTCGCCGTGACGCCAAGATCCACGACGATCGTGTCCGATCCGATACAGCAGGCGACCGTGACCTGGACCCAGTAGGTACCCGACGTGGTAGCGGTATAGGTGGCGGCCGTCGATCCATCGCTCCAGAGGTAGGTGGCGTTCAAGGTGGTGGCATCCAGATCAAGTGTGCCGCACAGCGCCGTGTCGTTGCCCAGGGTCACGTTCACGACGCAAGAATCGAGCACCTCGGCATCACCCACCACCGGCTGAGCGATCTCCTGGTTCGCAACGAACGGTATCAGCTGCGCATTTGCCGGGAAAGTGAAGGTTGGCAGCACCGTGGTGATCGCTGATCGATCGGTGTACTCGTCACAGAAGATCTCGCCTTCTTCATTGGTCCGCACCAAGAAGATGTCCCGATCGCCGGTCTGGTTCGTGTAACCGGTGAGCAAGTAGCCGTTGCCCATGTCGGCAATGTTGTACGCATAGTTCTCGACGAGGCTCTGTTCTTGGAAAATGCCGCCGTAGGACTTGTACCATTGGCCCACCCCGGAATCCGATATGGACATCAGGAAAAGCTTGTTCGGCACGGTGGTCATGGTGCGACCGGCAAGGATATACCCCGATGCTGTCGCAAGTACACGTGTGCTGTGCTCTTGACCACTACCTGCCAAGTTGAAATCCCTTGCCCATGCGATATTGCCGAGCGTGTCGCAACGGATCAAACCAACGGACCAGTTGGTGGACGATCCATTGATGTCTCCGTAATAGGCGATCGTCAGTGAATCGTCCTTCGCCACGATGTCCGATGGATAGATGCGTCGATCCACATTGTCCGGAAAGACGAGGTAACGCGTGTCGACCAATTGCCCGAACTCATCGAAAGTGGTGAGCATGATCCGACGTCCCGAAAGTGCGGCTGCTCCTGTTGAGAACGAAGAGACCCCATAATTCCGCTGGTTGATCTGGGCCACACCTCTGATCTCATCGAAATACGGCAAGGCGTCATACAGATCCATCCGATCCGTGAATCCGATCAGATCACCAGTGGCGGCATCCACATAGGCGTTCACCAGATCCCGGTAGGTCGGTGCAGTCACGTTCTCGATCCCGCCGAACACAACGTAGGAGGTCGGGTCCGAAACAACGATACGTCGTGCATAGATCGTCGGATCCTCCCAAGACCTGACCCAGAAGAAATTCCCTGCCGCATCGAACCGGAAATAGAAGCCCTCCGCCAGTTCCTGGTTCCCCATGATACCTGAACCGCAGCCGATCAAGGTTCCGTCCGGCGCATCGGTGATGTGCAGCACCATCTTCGGATACTGCCCTGCTGTTCGGAAGGCCCTCGACCAGACCACTCCACCGTTCACATCCAACTGCATCACGACCGCACTGTCGCCGACACTGCCGCCGATGTACGTATCCCCTGCTGCGGAGCGATGGAGCACGTGCCCGGCTTCGTTCCGGAACGGTGTTCCAATGGCGTTCGAGTACGTCTGACCGAACGACGCGAACGTGCACCAAAGCAAATTGAGAAGAGCAAAGGACCTGAGGACGAAATGGCTCATGATACAGGCTTGTTCCGGTCGAAGATATCCCGCGCATCGAAGCACTGCAGCTTCGCATCGAGGATGGTATGGATGATGTAAAGGTGAAGGATCTCGACCAATCCGTAGCTCTCGCTGGCCACATGGAAGTTGAGGTCCCCTTGGGAACGCAACGTGTTATCGGGGAGGAATCCACTGAAGGTGATCAAGCGACATCCCGCACGGCGAGCAGCCTCGGCCGCATTGAGGATATTCTTCGACGAGCCGCTGCTGCTGATCGCAAAGACGATATCCTCCGGGTCGGCGAAACGACCGATGGGTGCGCTGAAGACCTCCTCGAAGCTGAGGTCGTTGCTGATGCAGGTGAGCAGACTGGCATCATTGAATGCGATCGCCCGCACACCTCCGTTCTTCCAATAATCCACGGCTTGATGACTGGCGATGCCCGCGCTTCCGCCATTCCCCACCATGATCACTTTACGGTTGGCCGCTTGTGCCACGCGCACCATTTCCACAGCATGTTCGATCGCCTGCGCGTAGGGCAATGGACCATTGGCATTGCTGGCGCTGATACCATCCAGCAAGGAGTGCATGGATCCGGCATAGCGGTCGATGAATTCGGGGATCGAAGGGGTGCTCATTTCAACAGGTGCTTCACGAACTTCAACAGGTCCTTCTTGTATACCGGGTGCTCGTTCCCGATGATCTCGACGGCAAGTGCTCCGGTGCAGTTGCCTACGAAACCGATCACGGCAGGATCCAACCCGGCCTTGGCGCAAAGCGCGGTCACGCTCAACACCGCATCGCCCGCGCCCACGCTGTCTTTTATCTGTGTAGCGAAGGCAGGGGTCAATGACTGGTCACGGCCTCGGCGATAGATGCTTCCTTTCTGTCCCAAAGTGATCTGCACCTCATCGGCATGCGTGATCGCTTGCAACTTATCGATCAACCCGTCCAGCTTCTCGCGCTTGGCGCCGAAGGGTAAACGCAACTCCGCCTCGTCGATACTGATGTAATCGGCCCGTGTATACTTGGTGATGTAGTTGTACCCGTAGTTGTTGCTGTTCGTCTGGGCGTTCACCACAAGGTACTTGCCGCTTTTCTGCAGGAGATCGATGATCGCAGGGCTCATCATGCCGTGACCGAAATCCGCGACGACGACCAGATCGCATGCGGGCAATTTCCTCTCCAATGAAGCGATAATGGACGCTTCCAAGGCGCCGCTCACCGGCTCATCGTTCATGAAGGTGACCTCGAACAGCTTGATGCTGAGGTAGTGGTCCAAATAGCGACGCTTGATGGGTGTTGGCCCATCGGGACGGACGAAATAGGTTCGCTCCACACCTGTGCTCAACTTCTCCTCGATCATCGCGCGGCGCTCGTCCTTCGCACCGAGACAAGTGACGAGGTCCACGCTACCGGCCAACTGCTCGAGGTGATTGGCAATGGCCAGCACACCACCTGCGTAGGCCTCTTCGCGCAAAAGGATACTGCTGATCGTGGGCGATTTGCTGCTCTTCCCCAACGGTCGGCAGTAGTGGTACTCGTCGATAATCGTGTCGCCGATGACGAGCACCTTCAATTTCTTGAGCGCCTCCAGATCCTGAATGATCGCATCCGCATCGAAGCGTCTGCGGAAGTCGGCCAAGAATCCTTGAACACTATCGTCCAACGGACTGAAGTGCGCGTTGATGAGCGAGCTGCTGCTGAACTGGATCTCTTCGGTGAAGTGCAATTTCCCACCCACAGCGATCGCGGCCGCTTCTTCCTTCGCGATCATGCCGGTCACGTCCTTCGAGCGGTCCTTGTAGTCCTGGCCCTTCACGTAGAGATCGGGCTTGAGGAGCTCGATCGTCTTAATGGCTGTTTCCCATTTGTTCAATCCCACGTAGTCCACCGCACCCAAGGCTGCTATGGCTTCCATGCGAAGCGCTTCGGTGAAAACCGGTCGACCAGGGCCTTTGTTCACGAAACGATCCGGCGTAACGGTGACGACCAACACATCGGCATCGGCTTTCGCCGCTTCGAAGTGCTTCATGTGTCCCAAGTGCAACAGGTCGAAGCAGCCATG
>Ga0075163_10009498_pt1 | contig 12772 bp, 8 predicted proteins | sample JI1023141ADNA_FD_71478 | JGI IMG/M metagenome (GOLD analysis project Ga0075163, IMG submission 71478) | Wastewater effluent complex algal communities from Wisconsin, to seasonally profile nutrient transformation and Carbon sequestration -... | ecosystem: Engineered > WWTP > Effluent > Algae...
AGAGGGTGTCACCGCAGGTGACGGGTGAGGGGCCTGCCTGACGGAGCGATCGCTTCGTGAGCGGTCACCCTCATCCGGGTCCTGCGGACCCACCGTCTCCCCGCTCGCGGGGAGAAAGACTCAAACACGTCGGCCCCGCGAACTCTCAAGGACGCCCATGAACAGCCAAACCCTGGTCGGTGCCAAGATGCGCACGGCCGTGATCGATTCGAAGCAGCTCAAGCAAGCGGCCTGGGCTGCCGTGGTCAAGCTCAATCCCACGTATGCGGCGAAGAGCCCGGTGATGTTCGTGGTCCTGCTCGGGACCGCGGTGACCGCCTGGCTGGCAGTCGCCGGTGGTCCATCGGATCCGATGCTGGGATTCAATATCGCGATCTCGCTGATCCTCCTGGCGACCGTGTTGTTTGCCAATTTCGCCGAGGCGATCGCCGAGGCGCGCGGTCGCGGACAGGCAGCCAGCCTGCGTTCCGTGCGTGCCGAATTGATGGCGCGCCGCGTGTGCGGCGTGGTCGAGGAGCGCATCCCGTCGTCGCTGCTGCGCAAGGATGATGTGGTGCGCGTCAGCGCCGGGGAGTTGATCCCGGCTGACGGCGAGATCATCCAGGGCATCGCCAGCATCAACGAATCGGCAGTCACCGGCGAATCGGCGCCGGTACTGCGAGAAGCCGGCACCGACCGCTCCGGCGTGGTCGGCGGCACCAAGGTACTCACCGACGAGATCCTGGTGCGCATTGCCAGCGATCCAGGCCACAGCTTCCTCGATCGCATGATCGCGCTGGTCGAAAGCGCCGCGCGCCTGAAGACGCCGAACGAACTGGCGCTGACCGTGCTGCTGTCGGCGATGACCCTGGCCTTTCTCGCCATCGTCGTGGCGCTGCCGTTCATCGCCGGCTTTGTCGGCGCCAAGGTCGACGTGGTGACCCTGGTCGCGCTGCTGGTGTGTCTGATTCCGACCACCATCGGCGGGCTGTTGCCAGCGATCGGCATCGCCGGCATGAACCGCGCGCTGCGCGCCAACGTCATCGCCAAGTCCGGCAAAGCGGTGGAACTGGCAGGCGATGTCGACGTTCTGCTGCTGGACAAGACCGGCACGATCACCCACGGCGACCGCCAGGCCACCGAGTTCATTGCGCTCGCCGGTGTTTCCCCTGCCGAACTGCGCGAGGCAGCGGCGCTGGCCTCGTTGGCGGATCCGACACCCGAAGGCAAGTCGATCGCCGCGCTCGCGCGCAGGCAGGGTTACGCGCTGGCCGACCCGGCAGACCCGCACTATCTGCCGTTCAGTGCGCAGACGCGGATGTCGGGTGTGGACCTGCCGGGTGGCCGTCAGATCCGCAAAGGCGCCGCCGACGCGGTCGAGCGCTGGACCATCAGCCTCGGCGCCAGCAAGGCCAGCAACGAGATGCACGCCTGGGTCGAGAAAGTGGCGCGTAATGGGGGCACGCCACTGCTGGTGGCCGAAGGTGCGCACATTCTGGGCGTAGTGGCGCTGTCGGACGTGATCAAGCAAGGCGTCCGCGAACGTTTCGCGCGGCTTCGCGCGCTGGGTGTCAGAACGGTGATGATCACCGGCGACAATCCGCTCACCGCCGCGGCGATCGCGGCGACCGCTGGTGTCGACGATTTCATCGCCCAGGCGACGCCGGAAGACAAGCTGCAGCGCATCCGCGATGAACAGGCGCGCGGCTATCTGGTGGCGATGGTCGGCGACGGTACCAATGACGCGCCGGCCCTGGCGCAGGCAGATATCGGTCTGGCGATGAACGCCGGAACCCAGGCGGCCAAGGAAGCCGGCAACATGGTCGATCTGGACTCGGATCCGACCAAACTGCTGGCGGTGGTCGAGATTGGCAAACAGTTGCTGATCACGCGCGGCGCCTTGACCACGTTCTCCATGGCCAATGACGTGGCCAAGTACTTCGCCATCATTCCGGCGGTGTTCGCCGCGCAGATTCCGGCGCTGTCGGCACTCGATCTGATGCAGCTGTCGAGTCCGGCCAACGCGGTGTTGTCGGCGTTGATTTTCAACGCACTGATCATCCCGGCGCTGATTCCGCTGGCGCTGCGCGGCATCCGCTTTGCCCCGACCAGTGCCTCGGCGTTGCTGCTGCGCAATCTGCTGGTCTACGGTGTCGGTGGCGTCATCTTGCCGTTCGTCGGCATCAAGTTGATCGACATGCTGCTGTCCATGCTGATTGGAGTCTGATTCCGATGAAGACCATGAGCTCTGCCCAGGCAATGTCGACCCTCGAAGTGGGCACCAACGGGTTGACGGCCTTGCGCTTTGCGATCGTTTCGATCGTCCTTTGCGGACTGGTGTTTCCGCTGGCTACGGCCGGCGTCGGACAAGTCCTGTTTCCGGCCCAGGCGGGCGGCAGCCTGATCACTCGCGACGGCGTCGTCGTCGGTTCCAGCCTGGTCGCCCAGCCCTTCGCCGACGCGCGCTACTTCCAGCCGCGGCCATCGGCAGCTGGATACGATCCGCGCGCACTGGCGGGGAGCAACTGGGCGCCGAGCAATCCGGCCTTGCGCGAACGTATCGCGGCATCGAGCGCCGCGGTCACGCAACGTGAAGGGGTGGCGGCGAGCGCCATCCCCGGCGACCTTGTGACCGCGTCCGGTTCCGGCATCGATCCGCACATCAGTCCGGACGCGGCGCGACTGCAGGTCGCCCGCGTGGCCCTGGCGCGAGGACTGTCGGCGGCGCAAGTTCAGCAACTGGTTGCTGCGGGGACGCTCGACGCGACCTTCGGCGTCCTCGGACAGGCGCGCGTGAATGTGCTGGAATTGAATCTGGCACTGGATGCGGTGGCCGGGCAACGTCCGTAGTCCGGTCGCGCAGGAAACATTGGGGGAGGCATGACCGCAGGCTGTACTTGAGGATGCAAAGGACGCAACGTGGCACGCATCAAACATCCGGAAGCAGGTCACGTTGCCCGCAGGGCTACGTGACCGACAGCCCGATGTCACGTAGGCCTGTGGCCACCGTGACCTACAGATCTTTTGGTCCGCAAAGGACGCGAAGGACGCAAAGAGAGCAAAGTGAGTTCTCAAGGGACGCTTTCGTGGCGAACTCGTTTGCCTGGACGGATCGATCTGCTCGCTTCGCTGTCCTTTGCGTTCTTTGCCGGAAAAACGACTCTCAAGTGACCAACCCATGAGCAGCGATCCAGACCGCAGTGCCCAGGCCGACGCCCTTCTCGGCACGCTGCAGCGCGAGCGCGGCGGGCAACTCAAGGTGTTCCTTGGCGCGGCGCCGGGTGTCGGCAAGACCTATGCGATGCTCAGCGCCGCGCGCGAGCTGAAGCGGCAGGGCGTCGATGTGGTCGTCGGCCTGGTCGAAACCCACGGGCGCGCCGAAACGGCGGCGCTACTCGACGGCCTGGAGGTGTTGCCGCGGCGGCAGGTCGAGTACAAGGGTCAGGGATTGACCGAGCTCGACATCGATGCGCTGCTGGCGCGCAAACCCTGCATCGCATTGGTCGATGAACTGGCGCACCAGAACATCCCAGGCAGCCGCCACGAGCGCCGCTATCAGGACATCGAGGAACTGCTCGACGCCGGCATCGATGTCTACACCACGCTGAACATCCAGCACATCGAGAGCTTGAACGATCTGGTGCTGCAGATCACCGGCGTGCGCGTGCGCGAGACCGTGCCAGATGCATTTCTCGATCGCGCCCGCGATCTGGTCCTGGTGGACCTGCCGCCGCGAGAACTGATCGAGCGTCTGCAGCAGGGCAAGGTGTACCTGCCCGATCAGGCCGAGTCGGCCTTGCAGGCCTATTTCTCGACGGCCAATCTCACCGCGCTGCGTGATCTTGCCGTCCAGCAGGTCGGCGATCGTGTGGATGCCGAAATGCGCGAGCACCGGGTGGCGCGCGGGCTGGGTCCGGTGCCGGTACGCCAGCGTGTCATGGCAGCCGTTGATGGGCTGGAAAACAGCGAATACCTGGTGCGGGTGACGCGCAAGATCGCCGAGCGCCGACAGGCGCCGTGGACGGTGACCTTCGTCGATACCGGCAAGCTCGATCCCGGGCGCCAGGCGCTGGTCGACGAGTGTTTCGCACTCGCCCGCCGAATGGGCGGCGATTGCGTGATCCTGCGGGGGCTTTCGGTGGTCGACGAAATCCTCGCTTACGCCAGCAGCCATGCGGTGTCCACCATCGTCATCGGCCGCACCCGCGAACGCCCCTTCGCACGCATGTTCAATCGCACGCTGACGCAACAATTGCTGCAGAGAGGCGCGCACTTCGAACTGACGATCATCAGTACGCCGCAAGCGCGCGCCAGATCGCGGCGCCTGCTCGGCAATCCAGGGAGCGCGCAGCCGGAGCTGTCGCGCGAGTTGATTTATGCCACTGGCGTCGCGGCGGCGGGCACTGCCATCGCTGCAGCCGCCGAGCGTTGGTTCGGCCTGGAGGACATGTCCTCGGTTCTGATCACCGCGGTGCTGTTCGTGGCCGTGCGCACGCGCATGAGTGTGGCGGTGTACGCCGCCACCTTGTGCTTTCTGGCCTACAACTTCTTTTTCATCGCGCCGCGCTTCACCTTGTACATCTCGGCGGGGCCGGGGGTGGTCACGGTCACCAGCTTCTTGATTGTCGCGCTGATCTGCGGCCACCTGGCCAATCGTTTGCGCAATCAGGTCAGCATGTTGCGTGCGGCCAACGCGCACACGGCTGCCCTGCAGGGCCTCGGACAGCGCCTGGGTGCGGCGGCGGATGAGGGCGAGGTGATTGCTGCGGCGCTGGGCGTGCTGCATCAGTCCTTGAATGCCGACGTCGTCGTACTGGTCGCTGACGAAACGCTGCAGCGTTTGGGTCAAGCCGCGAGCGAACCGCGCAATCTGAGCCTGGATCTGCCCGCGCGCGCCGCGGCCGATTGGGCGCTGGCGCACCAGCAGCCTGCCGGTCGCACCACCGACACCCTGCAGGCGGTGCCGTGGTGGTGCCTGCCGTTGATGGCGGGTGAGCGCGCGCTCGGCGTGGTCTGCGTGCGCTTTCCCGAAGGCATGACGCGCCTGCCGCCCGAACTCAAGGGACTCGCACAGGCCATGGTGCAGGATCTCGCGCAGGCACTCGCGCGCACGCGGCTGGTCGACCAGCTGGAGGCCGCGCGGGTGCAGGGCGAGACCGAGATGCTGCGCTCGGCGCTGTTGTCCTCGGTGTCCCACGATCTGCGCTCGCCGCTGTCGGCAATCATCGGCAGCGCCGAAACCCTGAGTGCCTACCGCGATCAGCTGTCACCGGAAGACCAGCGCAATCTTGCCGAGGCGATCCACAGCGAGGGACTGCGCCTGGATCGCTACATCCAGAATCTGCTCGACATGACGCGGCTCGGGCATGGTTCGCTCAAGATCGAACGCCAGTGGGCGGCGCTGGAGGAGATCGCTGGATCGGCGATTGCGCGCTTGCGCAAGTTGTATCCGGCGGTCCCGGTCGAGATGCAGCTGAGTCCGGACATCGGCCTGATGCACGTCCATCCGGCGCTGATCGAGCAGGCGCTGTTCAACATTCTCGAAAATGCAGCCAAGTTCTCACCACCCGGCGCCGCTGTGAGCCTGCATGCGGCCCATGTCGATGGACGCTTGCGCATCGACATCAGCGATGCCGGTCCGGGCATTCCGGAAAACGAGCGCAAACGCATATTCGACATGTTCTACTCGGTCGAACGCGGCGATCGCGGCGCCCAGGGAACCGGACTCGGACTTAGCATTTGCCAGGGCATGATCGGCGCCCACGGTGGCAGCGTCAGCGCGCTGGCCGGCCCCCACGGTCAGGGCACCACCATCCGCATCCTGCTGCCGATCAGCGCACCGCCGGCGATTGGTAGTGAGGGATAGCGGAGAGCTTTTTTGTCCGCAAAGTACGCAAAGAACGCAAAGGAAAGCGGTTTGCGCAGATCTGTTGGTCAGTCATGGCGGATTGCATCACGACCACCCCTCTTTGGCTCCCTTTGCGTCCTTTGCGTCCTTTGCGGAAAATGATCTTCTTCAGTCAGTTACGAGTTGTCACGAGATTCTGATGCCGGACGCCGCAGGCGCGAAGATTTTGCTGATTGACGACGAACCGCAGATCCGGCGCTTCCTCGGGATCAGCCTGCGCGCGCAGGGCTATGTGGTGGCCGAGGCCGCGACCGGGGTTGAAGGACTGCAGATGCTCGCCACCGGCGCGCCGGATCTGGTCATTCTGGATCTGGGCCTGCCGGATATGGATGGTCAGGAGGTCCTGCGCGATTTGCGCGCCTGGTCATCGGTGCCGGTCATCGTGTTGTCGGTGCGTTCCAGCGAAATGGAAAAGGTGGCGGCGCTCGATGGCGGCGCTAACGACTATGTCACCAAACCCTTCGGTGTCCAGGAACTTAGTGCCCGCATGCGCGGCTTGCTGCGCTTGCGGTCCGATGCCAATGCGGCAGCGGTATTTGACGATGGTGTGCTGCGCATCGACCTGGTCCGGCGCCAGATCCAGCGCAATGGCGAAGCCGTAGTCATGAGCCGCAAGGAGTGGCAACTGCTCGCCATGCTGATGCGCCATGCCGGTCGCGTGGTCACCCAGCCACAATTGCTGCGCGAACTCTGGGGGCCAACGCACGCCGACGACACCCACTATCTACGCATCCTGGTCGGCAAGCTGCGCGCGAAGCTGGGCGACGATGCCAGTGCGCCGCGTTATGTGCAGACCGAGTCGGGCGTCGGGCTGCGATTCATTCCCAGCGAATGGTAGAGCGGCTGCTTCGCCAGCGGCGAAAAGTCCGGCGCCAGGAGGCCGCTGTCATCTCGACCCACAGATTCCGTACATAGTACCGAAGCGGTCGCTGCGGCCGCCCTGGAGAAGATCATGCGCACGGCTTGGCGATTGCTGCTGGTTTCGATCCTGCTCGGACTGGTCTGGATGGGCCTGATCCTGAGCGAATGGCTGCCGCGGCCGACCACCGCTGACGTCGAGGCGCTGGCGGCGTTGCAGCCCCCGTCGGACAACGTGGCGGGTGAGCGCAACGCCTTCGCGCTGTTCTGGTTGTTCGACTACGCGGTGCCCGAGTCAGAATTGAACAAGGTCGCCGCGGTCGATGTGGCGGCCTTTGCCGCGGCGGCTCGGGACGGCGGAATCTCGGAGTTCAAGGTCTCGGCAGAGGGCCAGTACCCGATGCTGCCGCAACCGCCCCGCAAGGATCCGGCGCTGTGCAGTCACTGGACCAGCGGTTGTCTCGATCTGGTCCGCGCCAACCGGGATGCCGCACGAGAGCGCCTTGTCGAGTTCGCCCCGCTGCTGGAGCGCGGACGGTTGATCCGCAACTACGACTACTACCACTACCAGTTTCTGCCGCGTTTCGATTCGCCGCTGGGGGCGCCGAGTGCGGTGTTTGGCCTGCAGATGACTGCGGTGGCCACCGACTATCTGGATGGCCATGTCGACGCCGCATTCGGGCACCTGTGCGCCGATACCGCAGCATGGCGCCGCATTCGCGCCCACGCCGACATGCTGATCATCGACATGCTCGGCATCGGCCAGGTCTCCGGCGCGGCGCAACTCTATGCGGAGATGCTGGCCGGGCAGGCGGCCGATTTTGTTCCGCCTTGCCCGGAGGTGTTCGCGCCCCTGGAAGATGCGGAGCTCGACTTCTGCGCTGTGATGCGTTTCGAGCACCTGTCCACGGTCAACTCCTTGCAGGACGATGCGATGCGCGTCCAGGCGTTTTCCGGCTTTGCGGCCGGCAAATTATTGCGGCCCTTGGTCAACTGGCGACGCGTGCCATACCTGTCCGGTCGGCTACTCGCCGGCTATTGCCAGGCGCCGCAGCGCGAACGCCGGGTGCGCCGGGATCCGGCGCCGCTGGCTTCGGTGCTGCCCTGCACGTCGATGGAACGCGTGTTCGATCCGGTCGGCTGTTTCCTGGCCGAGTCCGCCTTCCCCGACTACGACCCGTACTTTCGCCGCGGGCTCGATCTCGATGCTCGCCTGCGCCTGGTGCAGGCCGCGATCTGGCTGCGCGCCCAGCCCGCCGGCACCGATCTGCAAACGGCCTTTGCGGCGCGGCCATCGACAGCCGACAGCCCGGCCCATCAATTCAGTCTGGACCTTGAGAGGGCCACATTGCGCATGCGCAATCTCGAGGCTGCGACTGACGGTCTGGCCCAGCGCGGCGAGTTCTGGCAGATCCCGATCAGACTCGAGCCCGCGGCGGCGCCGCCGGTTGCGGTGGACAACCCGAACTGAGCGCAATCACGGCAGCCAGAGCGAGTCGATGATCCAGATACCGGGCTACCGGATCGAGCGCGAACTGGGGCGCGGTGGCATGGCCACCGTGTACCTGGCGACCCAGGTGTCGCTGGGTCGCAAGCTTGCGCTCAAGGTGCTGGCGCCCCAACTGGCGGCGCAATCGGGCTTCCGCGAACGATTCCTGCGCGAGGGACAGATCGCAGCACAACTGCGCCACCGCCATATCGTGGCGATTCATGAGGTGGGGTATCACGACGACCATGCGTTCATGGCGCTGGCCTGGCTGGAGCGGGGGGCGCTCGCCGAACCGAAAGCGCCCTGGGAAGTGCGTGCAGCGCTGCGCGTGGTGCGCGAGATTGCCAGCGCGCTCGATCGCGCTCACCAGCAGGGTGTGATCCACCGCGATGTCAAGCTGGCGAACATCCTGGTCGACGATGATGGCAGCTACGTGTTGTCTGATTTCGGTATTGCCCAGATCGTCCACGACAACACCGTTGTCACCCGCGAGGGCGCCACGCTGGGCACGCCGGCGTACATGGCCCCCGAACAATGGCGTCATCAAGTGGTCGATGGCCGCGCTGATCTCTACAGTCTCGGCATCGTCATGTACCAGTTGTTGATCGCTCGTCTGCCCTATGTCGGCAGCGACGGCTGGAGTCTCGGTGCCCTGCACCAGCAGGCACCGGTGCCGGCACTTCCTCCCGCGCTGGAGTTCCTGCAGCCCGTGCTCGATCGGCTGCTGGCGAAGGACCCGGGTGAGCGCTTTTCCAGCGGTGCCGCTCTGGTGGCTGCGCTTGCGGAACTGTCCGAGACGCCGTCGCCGCAGCTTCCTGCCGGGAGCCTGCAGCCTGCCTGGAAGCGCCATCCGCTGCAGGCGGCGGCGTTGTTTGTCACAGCTAGCGAGGATTTGCCAACGGCGTGGTGGCGGCGCTACGCGCGTGCCGTTGTCGCCGCGACGCTGATCCTGGCGTTGATCGCCATGGCGCGGCCATGGCGCCAGTCGCCGGGCATCGAAGACCTGGTCAGGGGTGCCGACACGCTCGCCAGTGTGGCGGTCTTGCCGTGTACCAGCAACGTCCGGCTTGGCGCATACCGCGAGCTTGGCGATACATTGGCGGAAGAGTTGATCCATCGACTGAGCCGCTTGGGCGGGCTCACCGTCATTGCCCGCTCATCCTCGTTTCCGCTACGCGATGCGGGTCTCAGTTCCAGCGAACTCGGCACGCGGCTGGGCGCGAGCCATTTGCTGAGTTGCAGCATCCGGCGCCTGCCGGATGGCGTGCGTATCAGCGCCGAGCTGGTCGATACCGGTCCTGGCTCGTTGAGCTGGTCAGCCGAATATGACCGCGCCAGTGACGAGCTGCTGGAGGTGGTCGACGATCTGGCCATGGGTATCAGCGAGCGACTGCTGGATCAGCTTGCCGGTCCGGAGCGAGCCTTGCTGATCCGGCATCGCACCAGCAGTTTGACGGCGATCCGCCTGGTTGAAGCGGCTCGCCAGGGCGTAACGACCGGGTCAATCGATGTGCTGCGGGAGGCGCAGGGGATGGTCGATCAGGCGATCGCGCTCGATCCGCGTTATGCCGGCGCCGTACTGATGCAGGCCGAGCTGGTCGGGCGTGAGGCCGAACTGCTGCAACTTCATCCGCGCGCGCGTCAGGGGCAAATGCGCGCGCTGATCGAACGGTCGCTGCGGCTCGACCCCGATCTCGCCAGCGCGCACGCCCTGCGCAGTCGCTTGCGCTGCGCTGACCACGATTGGCAGGGATGCCGCGCCGATCTCGATCACGCGCTGGCCTGGGCGCCTGGCCTTGCTTCGGTTCAAGCTGCCGCGGCCGAGTTTCACACGACCCTGGGCTCGCGTCCGCGCGCGGTCGCCCACGCCCAACGACGCCTGCAGATCGAGCCGGAAGCGACGTCCGCGTGGGTGGCGCTGGTCAGCGCACTGGTGCGCGCCGATCGCGCCAGCGAGGCCTTGCTTGTGGCTGATCGGGCGCGGGCGCGCTTCCCGAATCGCAGGCGTTTGGGTGCGGCAAGGGCACTCGCGCTGGAGGCAGTCGGGCGCTGCGCTGAAGCGGTCGCCGAGTCTGCTCCGGCACGCGTCGAATCCGCGGCCGATGCCGAGCAGGCCGCATTGGCGCTGAGCGCACTGGCTTGCGCCGGCGAGCTTCAACGCGTGCGATCCCTGCTGCGTGACTTTGAGCGACTGCGCGCGAGCGGCGACCCGGTGGGCGATCTGCCGTTCCTTGCGGCGCATCTGGCGCTGCGACAGTCCGCGCCGGCGCTGGATGCACTGGAAGCCATGGCCCTGGCCGCAGATCCCGCCTTGATCGAGTGGATGAGTTCGCCTTTGCACGGCATGTCCACGCTGGTTGCCGAGGAGCGACTGTCGGCGCTGCAGGCACAGCTACAGCTTCCCGAGGCGGCGATGTCCTGGCGGCTGCGCCCATGAGCGCCTTCGCGACAACCCAGTGGAGCCTGGTTCTTGCCGCGCGCGGCGATGACGACAGGGCGGCTCGGGCAATGGCGGAATTGTGTCGGCGCTACCGGCAACCGGTACTGGCCTACATCCGGCGGTGTGATTGGGCGTCAGGCGAGGCCGAGGATCTGGCGCAGTCCTTCTTCCTGCGACTTCTGGAACGTCGCTGGGACCAGACGGCTGATCCGGCGCGCGGGCGCTTTCGCAACTATCTGCTCGGCAGCCTGCAACATTTCCTGGCCGATCGCCGCGACGCGCTCAAGGCCGCCAAGCGCGGTGGTGACGTCGTGCATCTGCCAGTGGAGGAGGGCCTGCCGACCCAGGTCGCTGCGGTAACGCCGGAACAGGCGTTTGAACGTGATTTCGCCGGTGCGGTTATTGAAGGCGCGATTGCGCGTCTGCGCGCTGAGGCGATTGTCGCCGGCAGGCGTGATCAGTTCGAGGCCTTGGTTGGACTGCTCATCGAACCCCGGGAAGCTGGCGTCCTCAAGGCCATGGCTCAGGCGCAAGGGGTGCGCAGCAATACTCTGGCGGTGGCGCTCAAGCGCTTGCGCGCGCGCCTGACTGCGTTGATTCGAGAGGAACTTGGCCAGACCGTCGCAGATCTGGCGCTGATCGATCAGGAAGTGCAGGTGTTGCGTGCTGCCTTGCGGGCAGGCTGAAGCGGCCCGATCAAGAACAGGAAAGATCGCGCGAGCTCACGCCGCATTCACCCATTCGAGCGGGCTTCGATGTCATTAGGGGAGGGCGGCTAAGACCTCTGAGGGACTCCGCGCCGCCGGGCTTCAAACCACGCGGCGCAGGCGCGGGGCTTCGATGCTGGGGAGGTCATCGAAGAGACCGCGCGGCTCATCGCTTATCACTTGGCGGTGCAGATCTTCCAGCGAGCTGGCAAAACTGGTCAAACGCTCGGCCGCCCGCTCGGCGAGGAACTGGGGAACTTCCCCGCCGGCGAGCAGTTGGCTGAGCAATACGCGGTGGCCTTCGTTGAAGCTGGGGTCTTCAAACAAATCAGCCAGAGCGCAGACGACGGCGGCCAGCGGACCCGAATTCGGGGACCGAAGCGCAAATGCGAGTTCCTGGGGAGTAGAACGCATGTCCGTCCTTGCCTGTTCGAGCCCCGTGGGGAGGCGGGACTCGTGAACTGGTATGCAGTTTTAATGCCAACTGGATCACAGAAGCGGGTCAGTCAGGCATGGGGCGCGGCGAGAACTCGCACATCGCCGATGATCGGAGGGCTGCGCGCCTGCGCGGCCGCTGTTGCCCTGCCATGAGTCCAGATCGGCGTTGCAGGTCGCCGCCGCAAGGGCATGCCTGCTGCGAGCCCTGCGCTTGCCCCGTGCCCCGTGCCCCGCTGCTGCCGTAGACTCGTCTCCATGACCCAGCGCAGTGAAGTTCTCATTCTCGGAGCCGGCGTGATCGGCTTGTCCAGCGCCTACTTCCTGGCCAAGGCAGGCCGCGAAGTGATCGTGCTCGACCAGGGTTTGCCGGGTTGCGGGGCCTCGCATGGCAACTGCGGCACGATCACGCCCAGCCATGCGCCGCCGCTGGCCAAACCAGGCATGTTGCGTCAGGCAGTGACGTGGATGGTCCAAAGTGACGCGCCCTTCTATGTGCGCCCACGTCTGGACCCGGTGCTGTGGCGTTGGCTGTGGCAGTTCGCCAGGCGCTGCAATTGGGAGGACTTCGAACAGGCGCTCAACGCCAAGGCGCGTCTGCTGCTGACGTCGCGACGTCTGCTTGGCGAACTGATCAAGAGCGAGGCACTCGACTGCGAATTCGCCGAGAGCGGCCATCTGACCGTGTTTCGCGATCCGGCGGCGCTGGCGGCCTTCGACTGGTGGCCGCGCGCGCTGCGTTCCGTGGGGATCGAAGTTCATGCGCTGGACGGCGACGCACTGCGCACACGCGAACCGACCCTGCGGCCCGAGGTGATCGGTGGCTACGACACACCGATCGACGCCGAATTCCGGCCGGATCTGTATGTGGCCGGGCTGGCCCGTGCCGTCCGCGCACTGGGTGTGCGCATCGTCAGTGACACCCAGGTCACCGGTTTCGCGCGCGGCTTGGATCG
>Ga0075163_10009499_pt1 | contig 12772 bp, 9 predicted proteins | sample JI1023141ADNA_FD_71478 | JGI IMG/M metagenome (GOLD analysis project Ga0075163, IMG submission 71478) | Wastewater effluent complex algal communities from Wisconsin, to seasonally profile nutrient transformation and Carbon sequestration -... | ecosystem: Engineered > WWTP > Effluent > Algae...
TTATACAAATAGTTGTTGAAATGATGCCTTTTTGGTCAAAGATGATTGTTGGCATTTTAGTTATTTTCCGACCAGAAAAACCATCTATAATTGGTACAATTCCTTCTTGACAAATTCTTTTTGATAATCCGATAGTAGAACCATCAAGCAAAGAAGAATTATCAGTATACACAGTCAATGTAAAAATCAAAACAAATATCAATTTCATAATTTATTGTTTATGTTATCTAAGTCTATTATTTCTGGAATTATCAATTCGAAATGTTATTTTACCACATTCAAATTCGGGCGCTTCAGAACTAGGTTGAAACTTATATCCTGCAGATGCCTTAAGATAACTCTTCAAGGTATTTATATTTTTAATAGTTGTTCTATCCCTTTGAATTTCCGCATATTTTACAATACCTTCGCGATTAATACAAAGTTTTACTTGTATTATCCCACTTTCATATGTTGTGGCTTTAAAAAATCTCATTTCTCTAAATATTATTTTTCTTCCAAATACTCCATCTCCTGAAGTATCTATTCTTAAAGTTGAAAAATCAACCGAGTCAATTAATTTTATGATTAAATCATCTGAATCTACAATTTCAGTTTTTTGAGCGAACTTTGGTGTTTCGCAGGCGTAAAGAAATATCATTGTGACAAAACAGAATGACAAATATTTAGCTACATTCATATTAATTTCTGTTAAATTTATTTATAGAATTTTCTATTTTAAATGACATTCTACCACATTGAACTTCAGGTGCATCTGGATTTGGTTCAAACTTATATCCGCATGATGCTTTAAGGCATTTTTTAAGAATCCTTACATCTTTTATCGTGGAACTATCTTGTAAGATTTCCGCATATTTCACTATTCCATCCTTGTTAATACAAACTTTAACTCCGACTCTACCGCTTACAATGGTTGCTAACTTTGCTGCACTCATATCACGATATATTATTTTTCTACCTAATGACCCACCTCCTATTACATCATATCTTAACTCACTTGCATTCACAGAATCCAGCATATTTATTATTAGATCATCCGAAACTACAAATTCTGGTTTTTCTTCTATTGGCTTTTGAGTTACCTTAGGTGTTTCACATGCATTTACTATAATCAAGAAAGTAAAAAATGGAACTATAAAATAATTTACTTTCATAATATTTCTTTAAACTATTTTTTTGATGAATTATTGATATTGAATAACAACTTGCCACATTGTTCTTTAGGTGCTGTGAAGTCAGGTTGGAATTTGTAACCACGAGAAGCTTTCAGATAACTTTTGAGTATCTGTCTATCTCCAATAGTTGTTTCATCCTTGTTAACTTCAACATATGTAACCAAACCTGCTCTATCAATACAAACTTTGACAGAGATTCTTCCACTTATTGTATTTGATGGTTTTATTGCACTTAATTCTCTATATATAATCTTTCTACCGAACACACCACTTTCAGATAGTTCTTCTTTAAATGTTAAAGTATCAACAGAATTTATTGATTTAACAATTGATATGTCTGAAACTGCAATTTGAGCTTTTTCTCCTGTTGTTTTTTGCGCATCCAATCTAGTATCGCTTAACAAGATAAAAAAAATAACTCCAATTGGCAATATCCAATTAAAATATTTCATATAAGCTAGTTTCTTTTAATTATATCAAAAAAAAAGCGCAAAACAAGGATATTATATTTTGCGCTTTCATTACTATTTATCTTAATTTATTATTGACAGTGTTATCAACTTTAAAGAACATTTTACCACACTGTTCTTTAGGGGCCGAAAAGTCAGGTTGAAACTTGTAACCTTTAGCCGCCTTTAAATAGTTTTTCAATGTTTGTTTATCTTTAATGGTTGTTTCGGAATTAATAAGCTCTACTAGAGTAACGTTTCCTGCCATGTTTATGCAAACTTTCACTGCTACTCTACCGCTAATATTGGTAGCTGCTTTTGCATTTTTCACATCTCTAAAAATAATTTTTCTTCCAAATATTCCATCACCTGACCCATCATAAGCTCCTGTACCGTCGCTTGTATTTCCCTCTCCAGCGTCTCCGTCATTACCTTTATCTTTTCCAGCTCCAGTTCCTGTATTTCCTTTACCTGTACCACCTTCTTTTCCATTTACAGTGGAAGGTTTTGAAGTGGAAGTACCAGTTGTTGAACCCGAAGTAGAACTAGTAGATGGGCTAGAACTCGGTTTTGTAGGTACAGGTTTGCTTGTAGGGGCTTTGGGCTTCTCTACTACTTTGACGGGAGATTCTTCTATAGGGGTTTTGGTCTCTATGACTTCATCTCTAGTAACCACCGGTGTAGGCATCTTGATATCTGGCTTAGGTACATCTATGACTTGTGGCTGTGTAGTTTCGATGACTTCAGGCTGAGTTGCTTGTTCTTGTGTCGGCTGTTGTGGTGTTTCTTCTGGTGCTGATTCAGATTTTGCTCTTTGTGCACCTTCATCTTCATGTGCAAATTTACTTAATGAACTCTCTTCAAAAGTAAAATCAACTTTCACAGCATATGGTGGCTTCTCATCTTCTATATCCAATTCTACTTGTGGCAAATAGTAAAAAAAAGCGATCAATAAAAGTAAAAGATGGATCATAAAGGAAATTCTCTTTCCTTTATTTTTATTTTTATCTTCAAATGCAAATGAACTATTCATATTTACTTAAATTTATTGATGTTATTAATAAGATGACCTAAATCAGGTTATTGACGTATAGATAACGTCAAATATTCTTAATTATTTATTAAATTATTGCAAAAATACAGAATTTATACATATTACAAATTTTTTACAAATAATAATATGCAAACATCAATTGACTTCAGACATAAACTGACTTAGATACAATTCCAAAAAAGCATGACGTTCTTCAGCTATTCGTTTGCCTTCTTTAGTTTTCATTTTATCTTTTAATAGCAAAAGCTTTTCATAAAAGTGATTGATGGTAGGAGCTGTACTATTTTTGTATGCTTCTTTTGTCATATTCAAATTTGGAGATATTTCAGGATCGTACAATTTTCGCCCTTTAAAACCACCATAGTTAAAAGCCCTAGCAACACCAATGGCACCAATCGCATCAAGCCTATCAGCATCTCTTACGATATCAAGTTCTTTTGATGCAAAATCAGAAAAAGAATGGCCTCCTTTAAATGAAATATTTTCTATAATTTTTACGGTATGTTCTATTTTTACACTTGAAACGCCCAATTCTTCCAATATATCCCTAGCCAATGCTGGACCTATTGTCTCATCACCATCATGAAATTTAGAATCAGCGATATCATGCAATAAAGCAGCGTATTCAATGACAGACATATCAATATTGGGTTCTGTAGCAGCGATTTTAACTGCCATTTTATACACCCTTTCTACATGAAGCCAGTCATGTCCAGCTTCTGCATTTTCTAGCTTTTGCTTTACAATATTCTTAATGTTGTCAATGATATTAGGTGTATCCAATTTTTATTTTTTATCAAAATAATAACCAATATATAATTCAGTACCAGCGCCAGCTTTGCTTAACGTACCTCCTACCCCATAAGAAGCTAAGATTCCTATTTTAAGTTTACTATACCTATCACCAAAGTCGTCCAAAATAACACCACCTTGTACAGCTGCCATGCTTGCACTAGAGAAACCTGCACCTGCCCAAAAAGCGTTTTGCTTCTCAAACTTTAACCCATAGAGTACATCAATAATATCAGGATTAACGATATTTGCAGTGATCATCGGTTCAAAATAAGAATCATAATTATAAAACCTACCACCCACATTAAAATGAATATGACTTTGTCTCACTTGGTCAAAATCATTGACCAAAACTTCTGTGGTGTATATTTGACTCATCGCAGCACCTACAAAAAATGTGTTGCCTTTGTATTCCCTGACATTAGATGTATAAAAAAAACCTCCACCAACTGATGGGAAAAATGCTCCTGATCTTCCTCCTAATATCAATCCATCATTTTCATCATTAAATATTTCACCAGCACCATTAAATGAATACTGTTGAAAATCTGCCGAAAGGCCAAGTGATAGTTGACCATATCTACTTAGTACTTCTTTTAATTTATATGAATAATTAAGTTGCACGCCTACTTTACTAACTGGACCTGTTTGATCAAAATGTAAGATGGCACCTCCACTCATATTATACTTGAGCAAAGGGTACTGAAATGATGCAAACCCCGTAATAGGTGCACCTTTGAATCCCAACCACTGCATTCTGAAGAATCCATCAAAGATCATATCATTACCCACAGCTGTAAATGCTGGATTCCATATAGCCCTTGTTTCTGAAATATGGCTACTATTTGCCAATTGTTGTGCATGTAATTTGGTTGCGAATAAAAATATCAAACATCCAAAAATTATTATTTGTCTCATCTTTAATTTCTTTAATTTCTTTAATTATAATTTAATTCCACAAAATGGTTAACGAACTTTTTACAACTTTGTCTTCGAAGGTCAAAATGTAATAATAAGTGTCAGCTGGAAGTTTATCCCCATTCCTCAAACCTTCAAATAAGTTTCCAAATGTTTGATACCCTTCTTGTTCGAAGATAAGATTGCCCCACCTATTAAATATCTTTAAGCTGTTGTCTGGAAATGCTTCTAGTCCTGAAAAATATAGTGCATCATTTTTACCATCACCGTTAGGCGTAATAATACTTACCTCCTTAAAAAATGCTAGCGGATCTTCTAAAATACAAATAGTTACTTCATCCGAAAACTCACAACCGTTTCTATCAGTCACCGTTACCGTAAATACGGTCTCCAATAATGGCTTCACAACAGGATCTGCTACATTTGAAGGTCCTACAATTAAATCAATATTATCCCATTGATAGCTCACACCTCCAGAGGCAGCTAATTTAATTGTTCTGCCCGTTATAACACAAGTATCTAAACCAGCACTTATTTCAGCCGACTCAAATACTTCTATTTCTATTGTTTCTTCGACACCACTTTGTAAGCAGACGCCATCATCTACTATTACTTTATATTCAGTTGTCTCTTCAGGGCTTGCGGTAGTGACTGGACCTGTAGTGGTAGATAGTGTACCAGTTGGGTCTATCCATGTATAATTTACACCACCTGATGCCGTTAAAATAACAGGCTCACCATTACAAACACCAGGTTTATCAGTAGTAACAGTCGCTTGTACTATAGGTAGGAAAGTAATATTTATACTATCTATACTCGCACATCCTTGTGCATTAGTTACTGTAACTGTATATTTTACATCTGTCAATAGCAAAGGCTGTCTAGGTGCTATGATCAAAGTAGAAGAAGTAGAACCGTCTGACCATTTATATGTTTGGTTAGGATTTATCGGAACACTTATAGAAGCAGAAATGCCTGGACATAACGTAAAATCTTCTACTAAAGATACTACAGGTGCTGATTGTAATGTAACAGTAAAAGTTGACTCTTTGGTGCAATTTGCAAGGCTCGTTACGACACACGAATATGTCCCTGCCTCTGTTATTGTAATTGTATTAGTAGTGACACCTGGTATAACAATTCCACCTTTTTTCCATTCAAATTTATTTGCATTTGATGCAGCAACTATTGTCAGTTCTTCTCCTTCACATAGATTATAATTATTATTTAATGCCAGAGTTGGTAAAGGTTCGATAGTTACTTTTACTTCATCACTATTTTCACAATCAAATTCATTGGTTACTACCACTCTATAAGTACCAGTTTTATCTGCTGTTACTACTTGACTAGTCCCAAAAGGAACACCATTTAATGTCCAATTGTAAGATGACTGATTATTGCCACCATTTAATACTGGAAAGGGTTGACCTTCACATATCGTCCTATCATTCATTAAGTTAACGCCAGGTATAGGATTTACCGTAATGTTAACAGACTCTGAAACTGTACAAGATGGATTTCCTCCTGTAATTTCAATGAGATAATTTCCACCTTCAGTTACGCTCAATCCAAAACTTGGATTATTCAGTACCATATCTCCATTTCTAATCCATCTGATGGTTGCATTTGGATCTGAAGATTGAGCAAGAATTAGATATGTATCACCAGAACAAATAGCTGTATCGCCACCTATTATTTCCAATGATGGACCTGGTACAAAAGAAATGTCTGCTTCTGAAGTTGACGTACAGTCATATTGATTTGTGACATCGACAGAATAGTTTCCTGCTTGTGTCACCACCAAGAAATTAGCCGTATTTGAAAGTAAAAGTCCATTTCTTTTCCATTCGTAAGTTACTCCTTCTGAACCGGCTTTAAGTTCTACTGTGGCTCCAATACAAGCAACTCTATCTTCTAAGTTGACTACAGGCAGTGATCTTACCTCCACTTGTGTGGATTTACTGGTTTTACATCCTATATTATTGGTCGCTTCAATGGTATAGAAACCAGAATTATTTGCAACCAAGGATAAAGAATTTGAGCCATTTATTGGATTATTTTCATAAAACCATTGCAAAGAAGTGAAGTCTTGAGCCACTGCAAGCAAATTTGCAGGATTGCCTTGACATACATTGGTGGTGTCAGGAAAATCTTCCACAATAGGACTAGCAAAAAACCTTACATCTATTTGGTCTTCACCAAAACACAAACCAGCATTCTGGACAATAACTCTATAAATACCACTTCCCATCGGTGTCAATTGACTACTTGTTTGATTTGGAATCAAAACATCATCTTTATACCACTCATAAGTAATACCTTCAGATCCTGCATTTAAAATAATATCATCATTCTCGCACAATTGTTCATCAGGACCTAAATTTATCACTGGAGCAGCCTTTGTTGTAGCAATTGTTTGTACTTCACTTGTACAATCAAACGAATTGGTAACCACAAGTTTATATGTACCTCCCTGTGAAATGTCTAGTGTACTAGCACTTTCACCTGAAATCAAGATATTATTTCTAAACCATTCAAACGATTGACCACCATTGATCGTAGGTTCAAGGGTTACAGTTGTATTTTGACAAAATTCGATATTTGGTGCTAATAATGCTGACGGTCTAGGATTAAATGTAACTGTAACTGCATCTCTTCGGATACAGCCTGAAGAATGGATCACTTCAACAGAATAAACACCGTCTGAACTAACTGTCAGCGTATTAAGTATTTGAGTAGTAATTTCAATTCCATTTCTAAACCATTTATAAGTTTGTCCTGATGTTCCAGCATTAAGCGATACCATATCTCCGACACATTGATTAAGGTCTGGTCCTAATTCTAAAACTACTGGACAACAATTGGCAGGAGCATTAAATAAATTTGATTGGGAAATAGCACAAGATGGCGCTTCTACAAAAAATGCATTCACATTTACAGGCAATCCATCAGAATCTAAATTTACCAAAGTTACTGTTTGTGGACTTGAAGTTACTGGAAATAACTGCCCATTAACATTCAGTGTCGCTGGTACTGGAGGTTTGTCATAAGTTAAAGTAAGTTGCTGTGTGTAAATATTTGATGATATTACACATGGTGTTTGTGTGCCCACTGTAATACTTTCAATAACACATGAAGATTTTATTTCTACTTTTCTTGAATTGTAACTCAAATTCAAACATTCTGTACTTGTTAATGAAGTAAAAGGTTGTCCTAAATATGAAGTTAAGTTAGTTCCTGAACTTATAACCATAGAATAAATGGTATAATTACCAGCTGGAGTTGCAGTCATATCAGTATTCTGTCCTATTCTTTCTATCAAACCAGTTGCATCATTTACAATTATATAAACACTTTGATATGCAGGTGCCGGAGCTGCGACGCTTTCGATCACAAGACCAGGTCCAGTTATGTTTGTAACTTGGGTAATTGCTGGGAAATCATCAAAACTATAAAAAACTAAAACGTATTGTGTGCAAGCTGTTAATTGGGCTGTCATAAAGCTGCTACTTGAGAATAACATATTACCCACATCAGTTCCAGAAGATGCCACAAAGGAATTACAAGCTGACATTGGGCTGTAGTTTGATCTATACAAGCTGACGAAACCATCACCAATATTAAATGTATATGTTCCAGTTTCTGTCACATAAATATTTACCCTGCTAGAATAAAAATTATTACTAATCACAGAACAACCTACTCCTCCAATACCGCGAACTGCTATCTGTCCAAGGGGTAAATTATTATTAATTGTTCTAGACATATTGAATACTTGGTTTCCTACCACTTTTGTCATAATCAGATTTAGTCCAGGGTCACCTGCATCAAGACTTACATCTGTAGTTGGACATAAAACACTATTCTCTGGGGTACAAGTCGAGTTGATGGTAAAATTTGAACTTGACACGTTAAAAATTCTAAAACAATCGAAGTCCATACACTCCATCATGACTCGAGCTTGTGTAGTTCTTACAAAATTTGATGGAATCATAAATGAAAATGTGCCCGCAGCATAAGAGACGTTTTCAGCAATGATTATTGGATAAGTTCTGCCCCCATCTAAAGAAAGTTTTATTCTCATCAAATTACATAATGCATTACTTCCATTTGTATTCCAAGTGAAATTTTCTACCTGTCCCGCTTGTAATGTTTCGAATCCATTAGGTCTAGTTACTCTAAAAGGTCCAGTATTATTGACTACAATTGTGATATCATCATTTGCTACAGCACCGCCTGCACCATTATTATCTCTTAGGGATACATTAAAATTTAGATTTCTAGCTACATTTGGTGATACTTCAAAAGGACTTGCAATGCCAGAAATTATGGTCTCCAAACTAGGAAAATATCTTTCAGGCGAAGCTGAAGGTGGAAATGACCTAAATAATGGTGTGATAGTGGAGTTTCCAGCTTGACTACCAATAAATCCTTGAGTAGGTTTGCCAGATCCGTCTTCATCTATTTGTTCCCAACAATAAGTATGCGTATCTGAGTCTGTCCAATCTCCTTCAGCTTTTAAGTAGAAAGGTGTTCCTTTTGGTATGGTATAAGTGGCATTGCACGGATTAGCCACTACTGATGGTGCAACATTCGGAGATGTAACAGGATTTCCGCAGCTACCACCTTCACCAAAATTTACATAATCATACATTTCTTCCAAACTCTTAATGTGGAAATAATTATCTAAAACATCACCACTTGGTATGTTTTGGTCAACATTACATATACCATTGTAAGACATAATGGTCGTTCCACTTCCGATTTCGTATGCATTGTTCAAACTGATCGCATCCGTACAGCTTTCACCTAGTCCATTAAAAGTATGATTGGCCCCAAATTGATGTCCAAATTCATGGGTTGCTAACGATATCCAACCATTCCCAACATTTGAATAACCACCTGACCAAGCACTTGCTTTATTTAATGGACCAAAAAATGTAGAATTATCGCAGACAGACTGTAATTGAGCGACCCCTCCGTTTCCCCAGTTATCACCGTCTTCATGCTGATGAAACACATGACCGATGTCAAATAAATTGGACGCAAACTGCATAGGTACTATATTCCCTGCTTGCACTGTTCGACCTTGACCACCAGCCCCATCTGGTATAAATGGATCTGTATTTGGATTATTATAAAGAAAAATTCTAGTTCCTACCGTCAACCTATAAGATAATTCATTATTAAATATTGCGCTGATGGAATTCACGGAGTTGACGACAACCGTACGTACAGCATTGTCATTATTTCCATTTTTTACATAAAATTCGCCTGTCGTCACGATAGCAACTCGATAATTAAATCTCCTATCTCCCATGGTAGTGCCCATCCTCTTACCAAAATTTCTTGGGGTTTTAATTTCCGAATTTTCAAAAGCTTCGTGATCGTGCCCACAAAATTGTTTTGGTTGGGGTAAATCAGGTTGAAAGCCGTATTCGATTATGTGAGAACCCTGTGTATTTACATCTTCTGGATAAATACTAATCATTTTACCAGCATTTAATATGGTGGCATAAAGACCTACAGTACTTAAAGTTAAGGCACCCTTTAAATGACTTCCATCCAATGCAGTTAAGTCGTAAGTTAAAATATCTGGAAACTGTCTCCTAAATTCATCATCAATAACCTCATTCGGTATCGCAGAAAACAGGATAGATTTACCTCGAATCGGTAATGAGATTGAAAAGGAATTCCTAGAGCCAACCTGCTTTGCTTGGTTTAAATAACTTAAGTGAGAAATATTGATTTTTTCACGATCAGATGGTAAAATCAGTTTTTCAGTTGGCAATTCATTGGAAGACAAAGACTGAGCATTGATCATTGATAGTAAAAAACAGAATAAAATAGTTGTAGCTATCCGCATGACTCGATTATTTATGTTATAAAAAGTAATTAACGGGCATAAAAGTACATAAAATATAATATCACGCAACAATACATATCGAAAAAAATATAATTTAACAAAAAGTAATTATTTACCATCTTGTACATGTGCCTTTTTCATGTCATTACATGAACTAAAAAATCATTTTTGGCATTTTATAAAAATATTAACTTAATAAACTGAACTTCCCCCTACTAATAACAGTTATAAAACCATTAAATAATAAAATACACCTTTAAGAAATGAAAATTTTAATTTTAAGTTTTTTCTCTTTATTCCTTGCAGTGACTACTTCTCAAGCTCAGTTCAAAGATATGCTCAATAAGGCTAAATCTTCTGTAACTTCACTATCTAAAAACGATACTGATGTATCTGCCGGACTAAAAGAAGCTTTAAATAACGGTATCGAATCCGCTGTAAATCAACTATCTGCAGAAAAGGGTTATTTAGAAAGCCCCTATAAAATCTTAATACCAGCAGATGCGCAGAAGGTTATAGATAAAGTCAAGATGGTTCCTGGATTTCAAGATGTGGAGACAAAATTAATAAATCAAATGAATCAAGCAGCTGAGATTGCAGCAAAAAAAGCAACGCCTATATTTGTAAATGCAATAAAACAAATGAGTTTCCAAGATGCAACCAAAATACTTTCTGGTCCAGATAACGCTGCCACAACATACCTTGAGTCAACATCCAGAACGCCCTTGTATAATGAGTTTATGCCTATTATTCAAGCTAGTTTAGACGAAGTGAATGCTCGTACATACTGGAAAACTGTAGTAGACGCTTATAATAAACTACCTTTTGTCAAAAAAATGAATCCTGCACTAGATGACCATGTTAATAATAAAGGACTTGATGGTTTATTTAGTCTCATTGCCGTAAAAGAGCAAGGTATTAGAACTGACGTAAATCAAAGAACTTCTGACCTATTAAAGAAAGTTTTCGGTAAATAAATTAAGTAGTAATTAGACATAAAAAAAACCGTAGTGAACATGAAGTTTACTACGGTTTTTTTTTGACTTATTCGAAAGCAAAAATTAAATATTTCTATTTAAGCAATTAAGATCTTCAAATGCTTGTTTCATCCTATTTACGAATGTTACTTCACCACTTCTCAACCAAACTCTAGGATCATAGTACTTTTTATTTGGTTTGTCAGCACCTTCTGGATTACCAATTTGACCTTGTAAGAAATCTTTTTTAGATTCATAATAATCTTTGACTCCTTCCCAGTAAGCCCATTGCATATCTGTATCGATATTCATTTTGACTGCGCCGTAAGTGATTGCTTCTCTGATTTCCTCTCTACTGCTACCAGAACCACCATGAAAAACAAAATTTACAGGATTTTTTCCAGTATTAAATTTCTTTTGGATATAATCTTGTGAATTTTTAAGAATAATTGGCTTTAAAGAGACATTGCCAGGTTTGTAAACTCCGTGAACATTACCAAATGCAGCCGCAATGGTAAATTTTTCGCTTATTTTCAACAATTCTTCATACGAATAAGCTACTTCTTCAGGCTGTGTGTACAATCTGCTGCTATCCACATCAGAATTATCAACGCCATCTTCTTCCCCACCTGTTACTCCTAATTCTATCTCAAGTGTTATACCTAGATCATTCATTCTAGTCAAATAATCTCTACAAATTTCTATGTTTTCGTGTAATGGTTCCTCTGAGAGGTCTAACATATGACTACTATATAAAGGATGACCATATTTTTCATAATGTACTTCACTAGCATCTAAAAGTCCATCAATCCAAGGCAAAAGTTTTTTAGCGCAATGATCGGTGTGCAATATTACAGGTACACCATATGCTTGTGCAACTGTATGAACATGCATTGCCCCAGAAATCCCTCCTAAGATAGCCGAGTTTTGTCCATCATTGGAAAGACTTTTTCCTGCATAAAAACTTGCACCACCATTACTGAATTGAATGATAATTGGAGAATTTACAGCTTTAGCAGTTTCTAAGGCTGCATTTACGGAATTTGTGCCAATGACATTTACTGCCGGTAAGGCAAAATCATTTTCATTGGCATAATTCAAAAGTTCTGTAACTTCATCACCAAAAAGTACACCTGATCTGAATTTTTTGTTGGACATTCTATTGTGTTTTGTTAATTAATTTAAATGATTCCTTTATCCGAAAGGTATCGCTCAGCGTCTAATGCAGCCATACAACCAGTACCAGCTGCTGTCACAGCTTGTCTATATATGTGGTCCTGAGCATCGCCACAAGCAAAAACACCTTCTATATTAGTAAGGCTTCTGCAGGTACTGCTTTAATGTATTTATTACTATCCATGTCTACCCACCCTTCAAACAAATCTGTATTGGGTTTATGCCCGATAGCCACAAAAAAACCTGTAACAGGCAAAACAGTCGTCTCTCCAGTAACAGTGTTTTTTATTCTTGCTCCTTCTACACCTTCTTCCCCTAGGATCTCTTCTGTTTCAGAATTCCAATGCACTTCAAGATTTTCGGTT
>Ga0075163_10009500_pt1 | contig 12772 bp, 10 predicted proteins | sample JI1023141ADNA_FD_71478 | JGI IMG/M metagenome (GOLD analysis project Ga0075163, IMG submission 71478) | Wastewater effluent complex algal communities from Wisconsin, to seasonally profile nutrient transformation and Carbon sequestration -... | ecosystem: Engineered > WWTP > Effluent > Algae...
AGAGTACATCGAAATTTTCTACAACCGCCAGCGGCGTCACTCACGCCTTGGCTATTTGGCACCGGCAGTGTTTGCACAGAATTTCCGCGGACAGCCGGCCGTCGCTTGAAGCAGGAGTGTCCATTATTGACAGGACACCTCATCTTCCGGGCGCACCAGCGCAATCGACACCGGCAGGCTGACCTTGAGGTTCATGGCGCTGCGGACGCCGATCGGCGTACCGTCCGGAAGAGTATGGAGTAGCTTGTCGCCCCCGAAACGACTCCCACGTCCGGCTGCAAGCAGAAGCCCGACCACTGGTTCGCGCAAGCGCAAAAATTCAGATGCCATCGAACGACTCGTTTAGCGATCAGGAATAGTAAGGCGGGTACTTGGTCGCAAGATTGGTCGACGGATTTCTACATCGCGACATGAACACATTGCACACGCCTATCGCTGCCTGCTCAGGCTGCCGCACGGGCACCGGCGGTCACGCCCGCGATGGCCGAATCATCGCCTTGGCGCGCATGAATCGTCCCTCGCCGATGCCGCAACATGGCGCCGCTGCGGTTGCCGAGCACCGCACGAATCTCACCGACGATGGCCAGCGCGATGTCCTCCGGGTTATCGGCTCCAATATCGAGGCCGATCGGATAGTGCAAGGCCTCGGCAAAATGGTCCCACTTGGCCGCACCAATAGCGCCGATCTCGCCAAGCAAGCGCTCGGTGCGCGACCGCGGCCCGAGCTGACCAACGTAGCGCGGCGGATTGCTCAGCAGGCGTCGCAGCAGTTCGCGATCCTGGTCAACGCTGTGCGTCATCACAACGACGGCGCACTCCCCGGTGAGGCTGAAGCCTGCGAGCGGATCGTCGGTCGTCGTCACGCGCACTTCGTCAGCCTCCGGGAATCGTTCAGGTCGGGCGAAGTGCGCGCGACTGTCGGCGACGCTCACGTGCCACCCCAGCTGCTTTGCGAAATGCACAACAGGTACCGCATCATGTCCTGCGCCGAACACGACCAGACGTGGCGGCGGCGCGATCCCCTCGAGAAAGAGCTCGACTTCTCCGCCATCAAACGGAAGGATATAGTTGGTCGAGCGCCCCTCGCGCGCCAGCGTGGCAAGTTCGTACGCGACGCGCTCAGTCAGTGTCGCGTTGCCGAGGTGTCCGTCGCGCCGACCGTCCGGGAATACCACGAGCCGTTGACCGACTTCGATCGCGCACCGGTGCGAGTCGATAACAACCGCGGTCCCTGCGGGCCGCAAGGCATCGTGCGCGCACCGCAGAGCTTCGAGCTGCGTGTTGCTGCGCCCGGGCGACAGCCTTTCCAGCAGCACATGCACGACGCCGTTACAGCCGAGGCCGAAGGCCCACTGCGCGTCCTCGTCGGCACCCGTGTCGTAGCGGCAGACCACTGCCGGCGAGCGGGTTGTGAGCCACCAAGCACGCTGTACGACATGACGCTCAAGGCAGCCGCCGCTGATGGTCCCGATGTAGCCGCCATTTGAGTCGATCAGCATGCGCGCGCCGGGGCTGCGGTAGGACGAGCCCTCGACCTTGACGACTGTCGCGAGCACCGCCTCCCCACCAGCGCTGTACAGCCGCCGCCAAGACTCCAGCAGAGCGGGAATTTCCTTCATGACATTGACCTCATAAAAATGGCGCACGGAGGCGGCGGCATGGGCGGTGCTCAATCACACCCCCACGCCCCACGAATACGCTATCAAGCGTTGGTGCAGCCGGCGGACTCGCCCTGGCGTTTGAGCGCCGGCACTACTGCCCGATCGGCGAGCAGCGAGACGATCACACCGCACACGAGTGCCCAGAATGGGGCGCTGATGCCAAACAGATTGAGAGAACTCATCGCAACCAATAGCGCGACGAAAGCGCCGACCTGATGCCCCTGCTGCTTGGCAAAGCCATGCTGCAGAGCGCTCAGCAGCACGCCGATCATTGCCAGCCCTGCGACGACCGCAATCAGCGGGCGCGGCAGCGCGAGCACGAAGGGTACGGCAACCCCCGCAAGCAGGCCGAAGGCACCAAACAGCAAGCCGTTCACCACTGTGGCACCGTAGCGTTTCGAGCGATCTTCGCCCGCCTGCTCCGACGAACAGATCGCGGTCATCGGTCCAGCGATGTTCGCGTTGTGCCCGCCCATGCAGCCGGCAAGAATCCCACCGATGCCGCTCACGATTGTCATCGCATTGACGGGGGGCTTGTAGCCCTCAGCCATTAAAACGCCTGTCGCTTGCGCATTCTCGGCGCCAATTACAAGCGCGGCCAAGGGCACGGCAACGCCGAAGAAGGCCGCCATCGTGAACACGGGCACCGTGAACTCGGGCGCAACGAACGCGATATCAACTGTTGCGGCTTGGATCGAGCCAGTCGCAGCTGCGGCGAAAAGTCCGACAATCAACGCCGCAAGCACCGGCGGGAAGGTCTTTATGAAACGCATCGTCAGGAAGAATGCTAGTGCCGCGCTGCCAGCAATGATCGGCGCTGCCTTCACTGAATCGACTGCGCCCACACCGAAGCGAATCATCGCGCCCACAATCATCGCCATGACAATCGGCATCGGAAGCCAGTGCATGATGCGCCCTATAACGCCGGTCACGCCCAGCAGCAGCACAATCGCACCGGACATGATGAAGGCTCCGACGATCTCCGGAAAACTGAATGACGCGAAAGCCGCGGTCATGATCGCTGCACCAGGAATCGAATAGGCCCCATTAATTGGCATCTTGTAGCGCAGCGCAAGCAGCAGGCTAATGAGCCCTCCCAGTCCGTAGATCGCGAGCAGCCACGCGACGGTCTGACCGCTCGTGAGCTTTCCGGCCGCAGCCGCGCCGATGACGATCAGTGCGGGGCCAGAACAGCCGAAGATTGCGGCAACTGTGCCGGCGCTGACAGAATTCAGGTTGATCGCAGCCGGCAGATCGCGCAGCCCCTCCCGGAAACCCGGTCCGCGCTCGATGATGCTGCCATTGTCTCGTTCAGTCATGATTGTCTCCTCCTAAGAATGGTGAGGGCTTGCTAGTTATGTTGGTCATGCACCGCTAATGCACTCTTCAGTGCTTTGCGGCCAACCGGGCGAGCGGCTGTATCGAGGTCGTCAGACGGGCGACGCACACGAGCTTGCCCTCGCCCGTCTCGATTCGGATTTCCCAGATGTGGTTCTGACGCCCTAAATGATGCGGACGGGCCGTCGCAAATACGGACTGTCCTTTCTCCACCGCGCGAACGTGGTTAGCGTTGATATCGAGCCCAACACTTGCATACTGTTCGCGGTCAATGCACATCTGGCTCGCGAGGCTACCCACAGTCTCCGCGAGTGCGAGTGACGCGCCGCCATGCAGGTAGCCGAGGCGCTGCGCGGTCTGCGCGCGAACCGTCATACTGGCGCGCAGCGCGTCCGGCCCGACCTCGACGAACTCAATGCCGAGATGATCTACCAAGGTCCCTCGCGTCAATTCGGCGAGCTCCGCGGTGGTCCAACGTCTTTGCCAGATCGGTTTTGCATCGCTCATCTTCAGCGCCCAATGAAGTCTGGTTTGCGCTTGGCGTGGAAGGCTTCGACCCCTTCACGGAAGTCTTCAGAGCTGCGTAGGCGGCTGTAGCAGTGGCCTTCGAGCTCAATCGCGGTCGAGAGCGGTGCGTCCTCTGTGTCGTTGAGGAGCTTCTTCGCGGTGCGCTGTGCGAGCGGTGAGAACTCAACGAGTTCGGCAACGAGTGCATCGGTCGCGACCTCGAGTTCGGCGTCGGCTACGCAAGCGACCGCGACCCCCCATTCGTAGGCCTGCTTGCCGGGGATGCGACGCGAGCGCATAACGATGTCCTTGGTGCGGCCCACTCCGACCATCTTCTGCAGGCGCGCGGAACCGCCCGAACCGGGAATCTGGCCGAGTTTCTGCTCGGGTAACGCATATAGCGTCGTCTCGCTGGCGATGCGGAAATCGCAGGCAAGCGAAATCTCGAAACCAACGCCGAAGCAGTAGCCACGGTTGGCAGCGATCACAGGCTTGGCGCAGCGCGCGGGTGCGGCGATATTCCACGCGAGCTTCGAGACATGCTCAGGGGACGCCTCGAGAAAGCCCTTGATGTCCCCGCCGCTCGAGAAGTGCTCGCCCAGCGAGCGCAGCACGATGACGCGCACTCGAGGATCCTCGTCGAGTGCCTCGAACACCGCCCGCAACTGGTCGCGCTGGGGCATCGTGATGATGTTGAACGGCGGACGTTCGAGAATGATGTCGGCGCGCTTGCGCTCAACATCGATCTCGACGCGAAAGCCGTCGAGGCGGGAAAGCAGTTGGTGCGCCGTGTGCTGCAGAGTGGTCATGATGTGCTCCTGGTTGAGAGGGTGTAGCTGGATATTCCGTCGCCGGTCAGTCAGTTGAGGCCGCAGCGTCGATCTCGTATTCGCCGGAAACCAACTTGCGGCGCAGGATCTTGCCGACCGGCGATTTGGGGATCTCGCGCACGAAAACGTAGTCGCGCGGACGCTTGAAGTTCGCGAGGTCGGTCGCGCGGCAGTGCTGGTCGAGGTCGTCGGCGGCAACGTCCTGCTTGCGCTTGATGAAGGCCACGACGCGCTGCCCCCAACGTGGGTCCTTCAGACCCGCGACGGCGACCTCGTCGACGCCCGGATGCAGCGAGAGGACGGACTCGATATCGACGGGCGAGATGTTCTCTCCGCCACTAATGATCATGTCATCAACACGACCACTCACGAAGAGGTCACCGTCGGCGTCGAAATAACCAGTATCGCCGGTGAAGTACCAGCCGTTCCGTAGCGATTTGGCGTCAGCATCGGGGCGATTCCAGTACCCCTCGAAGGCTTCGTCGCCGGCGAGGTCTGCGATGATCTGGCCCTCCTCCAGCGGCGCCGCGAGCGCGTCCGGATCATCGGCGCCCAGCCTCACGACGCGAATGCGCGCGTTGAGGGCAGCCCGCCCCGCGCAGCCGGGCTTGGCGCGGGCATCCTGGTCAATCGTGAACGTATAGACCTCCGAGCTGCCGTAGTGATTGACGAACAGCTCGGGGCGGAACGCCGCGTCGAGCCGCATCAGCAGAGCGTCGTGCATCGGCGCACCGGCGAAGCCGAGCTTCCTCACCGTGGAGATGTCGCGCCTCGGGAAATCGGGGTGCGCGAGCATGTCGTGGTACAGCGTCGGCACGAGGTAGAGGTTGCTGACCTGCTCGCGCTCGATCAGCTCCAGCGCGGTACCGGCATCGAACTTCGGCATGCACACGAAGCGCCCGTCGATCAGCGCCATCGCCAGCAGCGAGCGCACGCCCATCGTGTGATACAGCGGCATCACGCCGAGCGTGCGCTCACCGCGGCGATACAGGTTCTGCGCGACATGCGCGAGCGCGGCGGCACGTTCGTGGCGGTGACGGCGCGGCACGCCCTTGGGCTTGCCGGTCGTACCCGAGGTGTAGAGCATCAGCGAGACGTCGTCGGCATTCGCCTGCGGTGCGCTGGCGAGCGCGGGCCCATCGAGCAGCGATTCGAACGCGACCGACGCGCCCTCGGCCTGGTGCACGCCGACACGCAGCACCCCCTCCGCGCAGACCGAGGCCGCCACCGCCTCGGCGCAGACGGGCTCGAACACCAGCGCCTGCGCCCCCGAGTCGGCGAGGCAATAATCGATTTCTTCGGGCTTCGCACGCCAGTTCAGGGGCGTGACGATGACGCCGAGGAACTGGCACGCCCAGTGCAGCGTCGCCATCTCCCAGCGGTTCTGCAGGATCACCAGCAGATGGTCGCCGTGGCCCAGGCCGAGCGCTCGCAGCCCGCCGGCCACCGTTTGAACGCGTCGGTGCCACTGCGCGTAGGTGAGCCGCAGCGGCCCATCCACGACCGCGATCGCGTCGGGGCTGCGCTCCACGCTCTGCAGGAAAGTACGCCCTAGATCAAGCATCGGTTGTCTCCTTTGGTTGGGTTTGCCGTGCCGTGGCGACTTCGAGAACGGCCGCGACGATTGGCGTGTAGCCGGTGCACCGGCAGAGATGGCCGGACAGCATGTCCCGGACCTGTTGTTCGGTCGGCAGCGGCACCCGCTGAAGGAAATCCGTGCATGAATTCAGGATGCCGGCGGTGCAGAAGCCGCATTGCAGCGCGTGGTTGCGGCGGAAGGCCTGCTGCAGGTCGTTGAGCATGCCGTCGCGATCCGCGAGCCCTTCGACGGTGTCGACGCGCCGGCCGTCCACCTGCACCGCGAGCGTCAGGCAGGCGCGCGCCGCGATGCCGTCGATGCGCACCGTGCAGGCACCGCACACGCCGTGCTCGCAGCCAACATGGGTGCCGGTCGCGCCGAGCTCGTGGCGCAGGAAGTCGGACAGGAGCGTCCGCGGCTCGGCGCGGCCACTGCGGGTCACGCCGTTCAGGGTCACGGTGACGAGGTGCTGCTGCGATTGTTCGAGACGATTCATGGTCAATGTCCTCCAGCGGACGGAATGGCGCAGCCGGCCTGCTCGATCACGCGGCGGCCGATCTGGCGCACGAGATGGCGGCGATAGCCGGCACTCGCATGCGGGTCGTCGCGGGCTTCCAGTTCCCACGCGAAGTCGTTGAGGGCGTCGTCGAGCGCGTTGCCCGCGAGATGCGGCAGCACGATCACGCGCGGCCGGTCGGCGACGCCGCCGACAGCGAGGCGGATGCTCTCGCCATTCACCGCCGCGGCGCACGCGACGATCGCGAAGTCGCCGTGGCGCGACGAGAACTCCTCGAACGCGTAGCCGGTGCCGGCGCTGGCGAGCGGATAGCGCACCTCCTCGACGAGCTCGTCGGGCTTTCGCGCCGTCATCAGCATTCCCTGGAAAAAATCGCCGGCCTTCAGCACACGTGCCCCGCGGCGGGAGCGCAGCACGACCTCGCCATCGAGCAGCGCGAGGCACAGCGGCAGCTCGGCGCTCGGATCGGCGTGCGCGACCGAGCCGCACACGGTGCCGCGGTTGCGGATCTGGAAATGCGAGATGTTCGGGAACGCCAGCGCCAGCACCGGTACTTCGCGGGCGAGGTGCTCACGCCATTCGACGCTCGCCTGCGTGGCGGCGGCACCGACTGCGAGCTTGCCGCCAGCGATCCGTACGTAGTCGAGCGACTTGGTGCGCGAGATGTCGAGCAGCCGCTTCGGCTGCGCGAGGCGCATGTTGAGGACCGTGACGAGCGATTGCCCGCCCGCGAGGATGCGTGCCTCGTCACCGTGCTCGGCGAGCAGCGCGCAGGCTTCCTCGGCGGAGTCGATGCGGATGTATTCGAAGGAAGCCGGTTTCATTTTTTCCACCCCAGGAGTCGCAGCAGGCGGCCCCACCACGGGACGGGCCGCACTGCCGCCCCGCCCGCCTGCCGCCCGAGTTGTTCGAAGAGCTGGCCGAGCACGACGCGCGCCGCGCCTTCCAGCATGCGGCTGCCGACGGCAGCGACCTTGCCGCTCACCTCCGCGCGGTAGTCGTAGGAAAGACGCGTGCCGGCCGGGATCGCCTCCAGCGTCACACGGCCGCTGCCGCGCGCGCTGCCGAGCGCCGACAGCCCCGCGCCCGTGAGGCGCAGCGAACGCGGCGGATCGAGTTCGGAGAGCGAGATCTCGGCCTCGTAGCGCGCCTTCACCAGGCCGACGCCGACCGTCACATCGGCGCGGTAGCGGTTCTCGCCGATCGCCTGCAGTGCGTGGCAGCCGGGGATCACCTTCGTCAGCGCCGCGGGGTCGAGCAGCACCCGGAACACGGCCTCGGGCGACGCGCCGATCTCGGTCGTCCCCGTCGCCGTCAGCGCACGTCCACCACCGCCTCCCGCTGCGGATTGGGGCGCCCGCTCGCGCGGTTTCGAGGGCGCCGGATCGTCGAAGCCGATCAGCGCCATGACCTTCGCGGGCGTGAGCGGCAGGCGCAGGTCGGAAATGTCGCCGACTGCCGACAGCGCATCGGCGACCGCATTGGCGACGCAGACCGGCGTGCTCATGTTGTTGCCCTCGCCCAGACCCTTGGCCCCCAACGGCGTGAAGGGCGACGGCGTTTCCATGTGCAGAATCACCGGGTCGGGCACCTCGCAGGTCGTCGGCACCAGATAGTCCGCAAAGGTGCCGGACAGGAAGCCGCCGTCGTCGGCGTAGCGGAACTCCTCCATCAGCGCCGCACCGAGTCCCTGCGCGAAGGCGCCGCGGATCTGACCGTCGGCGAGCGCGGGGTTGAGGATCTTGCCGGCATCGTGCGCGGTGACGTAGCGGTCGATGCGCACGCGTCCGGTATGACGGTCGACCTCGACGGCGCAGATATCGAAGGCAAAGCCGTAGGCTGCCGACGTGTTGACGTGGTCCTCCGCGTCGGGCGCAGCAAGCGGCTCCGGCGACCAGAACACGGTCTCACGCAGGCCCAGCGTCTCACCCTCGGGCAGCAGCGCGGGCGCCCAATGCGCACTGCTCGCCGCACGTGCGAACGGAATCGCGCGCTCCGGCGCGCTGCGCGGAAAGACCTTGCCACCGGCGAACGCAATCTCCTCGGCGGCGGCGCCGAACTGGTGCGCCGCGATCCGCGCGAGCTTGTCGCGCAGCTTCACCGCCGCCAGATGCACCGTCCCCGCCACTGCGCCGGCGAAGCGGCTGGAGTAGTTGCCCGCCGCGACCGACCATGCGTCCTTCTGCGTGTCGAAATCGACGTTGGTGACGATCTGCTCCGGGCGCAGGCCAAGGGCGTCGGCGACGACCTGGGCACACACCGTCATGTGCCCCTGCCCCGCCGGCGCGGACGCGACGACGACACTGACGCTCCCCAGAAGGTCGATGCTCACCGTCGCGCTCGCGATCGCGCCGTTCTTGGGCCCCGCTTTCGCGCGTTGCTCTGCCGTGAGCACTGTCGAGATGTAGCCCATGTTCGAGATCGAGGGCTCGACGATCGCTGCGAAGCCGATGCCATAGAGCCGTCCGTCGGCCCGCGCCGCATCGCGCCGGCGCTGCAACTCGGCGAGCCCCCCTTCGCGCGTGGCGAGTTCGAGCGCCGCCGGGTAGTCGCCCGAATCGAGCAACGCGCCGGCCACTGCACGATACGGAAACGCCTGAGGCGACACGAAGTTGCGCCGGTAGATGTCGAGCGGATCGAGGCCGAGCTCGACCGAGATGCGCTGCACGAGGCGTTCGAGCGCGAAATACACCTGCGGACCGCCGAAACCGCGCACGAGACCGGCCGGCGTCTTGTTCGTCAGCACGACGCGGTTGCGCACCTTGAGATTACGCACCGCGTAGGCGCCGGTCAGGCAGCCATGCATGCGATAGAAGGTCGCCGGCTCCGGCGCGCGCAGATAGCCGCCGACGTCATCGAACTGGTCGAACGATAGCGCCGTAATGCGCCCGTCGGCCTCGACCGCGGCCTCGATCGTCGCCATGCGGCCGGTTGCCGAGGTCGCACCCGCCAGATGTTCCAGGCGGTCCTCGACCCACTTGACCGGTGCGCCGGCTTTGCGCGATGCGAGGCACATCAGCACGATGTAGGGAAACACGCTCTGCTTCACGCCGAAGCTGCCGCCCGAGTCCCGCGGCACCTTGTGGCGCAGGCGCGCACCTGGCACCTTCAGCGCCAGCGCGATCACCGCGTGCAGCGAGAACGGCCCCATGAAGTTCGACGTGACCTCGTAGCCCTCGTCGCCCGGCAGGTGTTCCGCGATGACCACGCCACCCTCCATCGGGGTGCAGGAGTTGCGCGGGTAATGGACGGTCAGCGCGATGCGATGCGGCGCGGCCTCGAATGCGGCCTCCGGGTCGCCGTAGCGGAAACTGCGGTCGCTGACGATGTTCGTGCCGACCGCCGGATGCAGCACCGGCGCATCCTCTGCGATCGCCGACGTGATCTCGACGACGGCCGGCAACGGCTCGTAGTCGACACGGATCAGGTCGATCGCATCCTCGGCGAGATAGCGGTCCTCGGCGATCACCACGGCGACCGGCTCGCCGACATAGCGCACGCGATCCACCGCGAGCGACCAGTGCTCCATCGGCTCCTTGACGCCGACGACGAAAGGCTGCGACCAGCGGCGCACGTCCTCGCCGGTGAGCACGGCGCGCACGCCCCGCGCCGCTTCGGCGGCCGCGATGTCGATGCCTTTCAGAATCGCGTGTCCGTGCGGCGAACGCAGCACCGCGGCATGCAGGGTGCCCGGCTTGACGCCGAGGTCGTCGCCGTAGCGGCCGCGTCCGGTGAGGAGGGCCGCATCCTCGACGCGCTCGAGCGGACGCCCGACAAACGGGGCGTTCTGCGCCGCTTCCACGGCCTGAGCTTCGATCTTCATCGCGCACACCTCGCGCGGTGGATCGCACAGATCCGGGGCGCATCGATGCGCCGCGGACAAAAGCGTTGCCTGTCCATGATCCTCCTCCGTGTCCCGCGCCTCGACGGGCGCTTTGCCGTTTCCCCGGGCAGTGCCGGGGCGTGGGCGAACAATAGGGGAGGAGCGCGCGGAAACCCATACCGCGCAGTCTCAGGATTTACCCTGGAGTCTGATTATCTTGTCGCTGAAGCGGCGAGCCGCGATGATGCGACGCCTGCGGTCACGCGCGGGTTTCGACGACCGGATCGATGACGTCCACGACGCGACGGTATTCGCTCGGCGTCGTGCCCAAGTGGTCACGGAAGAAGCGCGTGAAATGCGCCTGTGCCGAGAAACCGATGTCGAGCGAGATGTCGGCGAGCGAGACATTGCTGGCCGTCAGGTTGCGGATGGCAGTCTCCATGCGCAGTACGTTCGCATACACATTCGGCGTGAGGTTCGTGCTGCGACGGAACAGGGCGAAGAAGTGCGCGCGCGACAAACCGCACTGCGCCGCGAGCTGATCCATGTCGAGCGTGTTTCCGATATTCTCGCGCATCAGTGCGATCGCCCGCCGGATTCGCGGGTCGATCGTCTGTCCTCGCGTCGCGCGCAGCAACTCGCCAAAATTTCGCCACTCGGAATTCCGGTCGATGATGCTGATCATCAGTTCGAACAGCTGCGACTCGAGCCGCGCCGTCGGGATGCTGTCCGACACGAGCATCTCCCCGGCGAGCTCGTCGGCGAGTTTGCGCGCTTCGGGCGAAAGGGCCACGCACGGATGCGGAAAGAAATGCGGATGCGCGCTCACCGTGAGTTGGCGCTGGATCTCGGCTAACCAACCCGGCTCGATGTAGAGGGCGAGCAGGACCGTGTTGCCGATCTCTGGACGATGACAAGCATAGGCATGCGGCTCCCAAGCATTGACAAGCACCACTGTTTCCGCCGTCAATGGCTGCAGATTGCCACGCACCGAAAAGAAAGTATCGGGGCCGCTTACCTTGATCAGCGCATGGCAGTGATGGTGCGCGTGCGGGACCAGAGGCTTGTCCATGTCGAGCAGCGCGACACGTCCGAACCGCCCCTGAAATATCTTGATTGCGCGTGACATCCGGTTTCCTCTTTTCCGGGAATGCGCGGTCGGCGTTCCGGCGTCCGATGAACGCCATCGAATCCACCACGATTCACGACCGATCGTTTTCCCTTGTAACGTATGACTGCAACGGTAGCAACTGGTGCGCTCGCCAACTGAGGAAGCGCGAGTCGCGGTGCCTCCGGTGGACTGGGCAGCTACCAGCGGGGATAAGCTCACGCTAGTGGTCGAGGATTAGCTCTGACTTCATTCAAGACGGATCGAGCGCTGTAGAGCTTGTGGAGACAGGGACGCGGTGGAGAAATCGCCAAGCTTTTCAACCGCACGCGCCCCGACTCACCGCAGGTGAATAGTCCCGAAATCCGGAGCGCCTTTCCCTCACGCCACCCGCAGGGTGCCCTCTTGTTCGGCTGCAGGAAACAATCCGGCGGGTTTCGGGATGCTGCGGTCGTTCCGATGACGGGTCTCCTGAACCACGGGACGGCAGCACTTGGCCGCCTGCTGTCTGCCATGAGTGGGCTGGCGACGAGGTCGTTTAGGGGCATGGCACGGCATGATTAGACAAAATGAACCATTCTGTCCAACGGCTGGCCTCAACCCCCAAGCAACGGCGCGGCTTCGGGCTTTGCCGCGCTGCGCCTCGAGGCGGATCACCGGCGGCTCGACGGAAGGGGCGTCCTGCACCGGCACAAAGCCTGGCTGAGCCACTAATCCCGTGCGTTCAGCGCAGGCCGGCTTGCGCCAGCTCGGCGGCGCGATGCCGCGCTCGCGCATCCAGCGATGCATCTGGTTGGCGTTCAGGCCGTTGGCCAAGACCACGCCCGCCACTGACACGCCGCAGGCTCACGGCAGGCCGAGATCACCGATTACTTGAAGACTTCGCTATGCGTTCGCCGACTCCGGCGCGGGATAACCACATCTATGGTGTCTACCATCGAATTTGATGGACACGATCTTCAATGGGCTAAGCAGACGGCGGAAGGTGGGTTCGCCTGGTGCTTACGACGAACGCGACTTCGCGATTGGCGAGCCAGCGTTCAAATTGAGCCCGGGTGAAGCGATGGGTTTTGGTTACGCCAGGACGAATCGGCCACCGCCCTTGATCTTCTTGCACGGGAGGATTCTCGCCTTAACGAGCGATGGTCGCTGGACTTGCATCGCAGCCGACACCTAAGCTAGTAAAAGAGATCAATATTAAGCTGCTGTTTTTAAGTGTCATTTTTTAGAAATTCTACTTTTTCTCGGCAATTCACGCTTTTTCATGCAATATTCTAGAATATTTTTGCACGCCCCACATTCCCTCGCCCTCAGATCAGGCCCATGCGCAGCGCCAGGCGTGTGAGCTCGATATCACTGCGCACCCCGAGCTTGCTCTTGATCTGGTAGTGGCAGTTCTGCACCGTCTT
>Ga0075163_10009501_pt1 | contig 12772 bp, 9 predicted proteins | sample JI1023141ADNA_FD_71478 | JGI IMG/M metagenome (GOLD analysis project Ga0075163, IMG submission 71478) | Wastewater effluent complex algal communities from Wisconsin, to seasonally profile nutrient transformation and Carbon sequestration -... | ecosystem: Engineered > WWTP > Effluent > Algae...
CCGGACAAACGGATCCTCGCGATGCTCGGCGCTCGTGGCAAAGCGGTGGCAAAGACCGCGGCGCTTCTAGATCAAAGCGCTGCGATCTTCGTTGCTTGAGTAGTGAGGGCAGAAGGACTCGAACCTTCAGCCTGCGGATTAAGAGTCCGATGCTCTACCATTGAGCTATGCCCCCGGCTGTTTCAGTGACGTTCAGTTTTCAGTGAGTCCGAGCCGACTTGAACGGCTGACCTACGGGTTCGAAGCCCGGCGCTCTATCCAACTGAGCTACGGACCCAGTGCGGGCGCAGTAGATAGCCGCCACCCCCCACACCTGTCAAGCCGCCGTGCACCGAGCGATCACTCATTAACAGCCGGGCCGTAGCGATTGCGCCCCACCTCACGTTCCGCTGACCTAAGCCCCTGATCCGTCGTCACGATCTCCTGGGGTCGAAAAACCCTAGCTGTTTCAGCTAGTAGTGTGCTGATTTTCATTTCAATCCGAAACCCTCCTCGGATATGAACGGAGCGATCGCGCGCCTCAGGGGGTTCTGAGGAGACGGTCGCTTGGAGGGAACTGTGTTTGTTCGTTCAACTGGCTTGAACTTCGTTTTGTCGACCGCGCTCGTCGCAGCGATGGGTTGCGGCAGTGTGGGTGGTGGTTGCGGTGGGTGCGGTGAACAGCCGCTGCCCCCGCCAGGCACCGCACCGAACATCCACTCGATGCCCGCCGATCAGACGGTCGAAGGTGGCGCGCAGATCCGCGTCACCGCGCAGGGCTTCCAGAAGCTGCGCGATCTGGTGCCGCAAGCGATCAACGGATCGCTGGCGCCGATCTGCATCAAGAAGGGCGCGGCCGATATCGGCATCGGCATCGACCTCGCGAGCTATTGCGACGTCACCAACCCGTGCGGCCCCGGCGGCGCGAACATCAAGGCGTGCGCGATCACGCCGAGTGTCGCGTTCACCGACCTGACGCCGAACGGCAACAACGCCCTCAACGTGCGCGTCGGTCTCAACATCGACACCACGATCCCGATCAACATCATCATCCTCGGCAGCTGCAACCTGCGGATCTCGACGACGGCGGCCAACCCCGACACGCCGATCATCGCGGACCTCAACCTCAGCCTCGGCATCAAGCGTCCCGATGGCGAGCTCGACATCGGCGTCACCGGCGTCAATCAGATCGACGTCAGCGGCATCGACTTCATCTCCAACGGCGGCATCGTCTGTGATGCGGCCGAGGTTGCCGGCGATCTGATCGTCGATGTCCTCGATGCGGTCACCGGCCTCGTCGGCCCGCTGCTCGCGCCGCTCCTCGATGGCTTCATCGACAACCTCCTCCCGAACCCCCTCGGGATCGCCGGCATGATCGATTTCGGCGCGCTCGTCGAGGGCGTCTCGCCGGGCACCGAAGCGTTGATGGAAGGCCGCATCGTTCCCGGCGGCTTCGTGTCGACCAACGCCGGCGGCCTGTCGATCGGCGTGATCACCGGCCTCAACGCCGACCAGCACCCCGAGACCCGCGACATCGGCCTGACCAGCGAGCCCGCCCTCTGCGTGCCGCCGTTCCTGCCGCCGAACCTCGCGGATCCCGTCGGCGCGGCGCTGACCACCACCTCGTACGTCGAGGGCGCCACCACGGTGACCCGCCCGACGTTCACGCTGCCGCTCGCCAACGAGTTCAACGGCAGCACCGATGCGTCGAGCAACGCCGATCTGATGATGGGCATCTCGAACACCACGCTCGATCTCGCCGGTCACCACCTCGTCAGCTCCGGCGGCATGTGCCTCGGCGTCGGGACGAGCCTGATCAACCAGCTCAACGTCGGCACGATCGGCATCCTGGTTCCCTCGATCGAGGAGCTCCAGACCGAGAACGGCAACGATCCGCTGTTGCTGGTCACGCGCCCTCAGCGCCCGCTCAAGTTCACGCTCAGCGACGACACCGCTAACAAGGCGCTGACGATCCACATCGAGCACCTCGAGGTCGATTTCTACGCGTTCCTGTTCGAGCGCTACACCCGCGCGTTCACGCTCGATCTGACGATGAACGTCGACATCGGCCTGACGTTCGAGCAGACGCCGACCGGCGCGGTGATCAAGCCGGTGCTCGGTGGCATCTCGTCCGAGCAGGTCGAGATCAAGGTGCTCAACTCGGAGTTCGCGCGCGAGACGCCCGAGGATCTCGAAGCAGTCCTCCCGTCGGTGTTCGACCTGGTGACCCCGCTGCTCGGCGATCTGCCGCCGATCGATGTCCCCACGTTCGCGGGCTTCACGCTCGACAACCTGTCGATCGCGCGCATCGCGACGCCGAAGGATGATTTCCTCGCCCTCAAGGCGACGCTCGGCAACCAGGCGATGCTGACCGCCCTCAACCAGCAGGTCACCCTCGAGAAGCTGAAGACGCGCACCGACGAGCTCAGCGCGAAGCGCGTCGCGATCCGGCCGCACCTCACCTCGGTGACCACGCCCGCGCCGGCCAAGGTCCGCGCCTCGCTCAAGGGCCAGGGCGGCGCGATGCCGCAGGTCGCGTTCGACGTCGCGAAGACCGACTCGCACGGCAACACCCTCGAGTACTCGTACAACCTCGAGCACGGCATGTTCCGGCCCTTTGTGACGCCGGGCCCCGGGGGCCTCGTGATCGCGGACCGCGCCTTCGCGTGGCAGGGCAAGTACGAGATCGGCCTCAAGGCACGCGTCAAGGGCGACTACACGACCACCTCGGACGTCGTCACCACCAAGGTCAACATCGACTCCGTGGCGCCGCGCTTTCTTGCCGACAAGGCCGAGTGGATCGACGACCAGTACCACCTGACGATCTTCGACATCGTCAGCGGCAACATCGTGCAGTGGTCGCTCGGTCGCCCGGGCGAGCGCGCACAGGAATCGGAGTGGTTCCAGGGCGGCTTCGCGGTGATCGACCGCGCGCTCCTCGAGAAGTACTCGGTGAACGGCGAGGTCGTCGTGTACTCGCGCGACGAGGCGGGCAACACCGGCCACATCCTGATCGCGCCGTTCCACGGTGTCCCGGGTGAGGGCGCGGGCTGCACCAACTGCAACTCCAGCAGCCCCTCCGCCGGTGGCTTGATCCTGATGGTGCTCGTCGGTGGCTTCATCGTCCTCCGCCCGCGCCGCCGCCTGGTTCGCACGCTCGCTCGCAAGCCGATCGTCGCGCAGCTCGCGCTGTGGGTCGGCCTGTCCACCGTGCTCTCGATCGTCCCCGGCTGCTCGTGCAGCGACGCCTCGTCGTGCGAGCTGTTCAGCGACTGCCCGGAGTGCCCGGAGGGTGAGATCGCGTTCTGCCTCGACGGCACCTGCGCATGCTCCGACGACATCCTGATCGGCAAGCTCGGCGCGTACTCCGATGTCGCCGCCATCGATGGCGCGATCTGGGTGTCCGCGTATCACAACCAGTACGGTGACCTCGTGGTGGCGCGCGCCGACAACGGCGGGCGGATCCCCGACACCGCGTGGGAGTGGGTCGACGGCGTTCCGGACGGTCCGGTGATCGTCCCGCAGTCGGCGTATCGCCACGGCATCGCCGAAAAGGGCGAGGACGTCGGCATGTACACCAGCATCGCGGTGCAGGCCGACGGCACCCCGCAGGTGACCTACTTCGATCGCGATACCGGCTCGCTCCGGTTCGCCGAGCGCACCGCCGACGGCACGTGGGTCAAGCACGTGATCCAGGCGGGCACCGGTGACCTCGGTGGCGGCGAGATCGGCGAGTCGGGCGCGCTGATCGGCATGTACACGTCGCTGTCGCTCCGCGGCGATGACGGCAAGCCGGGCGTCGCGTACCTCGCGCACGTCGCCGACAGCACCAGCCGTCGCGCCGAGGTTCGGTTCGCGACCGCGACCACCAACCACCCCGCGTCGGCGGCGGACTGGAAGGTCTACGTCGTCGACAGCGCTCCGCTCCCGCCGGAGGATGCCGAGAACCCGAACATCTATCCGCTGCCCGAGGGGCTCGGGCTGTTCGTCGATCTCAACCGGATGCCCGACAGCTCGCCGGTCATCGTCTATTACGACCGCAGCGCCGGCGATCTCAAGCTCACCAAGTTCGACACCGCGAACGATCGGTTCAACGTCTCCGTCGTCCTCGACGGCACGGGTGATGTCGATGCCGGCTGGTCGCCGTCGGTCGCCGTCGATCCGCAGGGCGTGGTTCACGTGGCGTACGTCGACGCCACCAAGGACGATCTGGTCTACGTCACCGACGCCCCGGGCGCGTCCCGCGAGGTGGTCGACGACGGCCTCCGCATCGTCGGCACCACCGTCGACGGGCTGCCGAAGCCCGAGTACCACTTCGTCGGCGACGACGCCTCGCTGGTGCTCGGCGGCGGCTCGTTCCCGATGATCGTCTATCAGGACGCGACCACTCAGGAGCTGCTCCTCTCGAAGAAGCTCACCACCGGGTGGGATCGCAGGTCGATCGCCGGCCACACCGATCCGTGGCCGGGTGGCTACGGCTTCTTCGCAGCGAACACGATCCAGGGCAACAACCTGGTCGTCTCGAACTGGGTGATCGACCAGCCGATCGACGAGAACTGGATCGAGGTGTTCCTGCTCCAGATCGCCGTCGAGTAGCTGTCGCAGCGTCGCACTTCGATAAGCTCCTGCGGTTCGACCGCAAAAATTCGCCCCCCTCGTGATCGGGTCCTACGATCGCGGCATCCACGAGGGAGTGGAGGCACCTGCCTCCCTTCAGGCCGTCTTTAAAGGAGCATCGAATGAGTCTTTCGAAGTGTTTGTTTGTCGCAGCTGCGTCGGTTGCCATGACCGGAGTCGCGTTCGCGGATGATCCGCCCGCCGATCCGCCGGCAGGCGCGACTGTCAGTGGTGAAGCGTCCGTCAGCCCTGATGGAGCGAAGGTCGATGCGAATGCATCCGCGGCGGGTGGCGCGTACACCGCGATGACCTGGCCGCTCGACTTCGTGAACCGTCCGCAGAACGCCGCGAAGGGCATGATCGAGATCACGCCGACGGCTGGCTTCTATCGCCAGACCAACGCGACCGGCGACTCGTCCACCGACACGTCGATCAACGTCGCCGCGCGCTACGGCATCAGCGACAAGCTCGAGCTGCTGTTCGGTTTCGGCGGCACCCAGTTTCAGGGTGGCGTGTTCGAGCACGGCATCATCTTGACGGGCATCGAGGATGGCGAGGAAGGCTCCAATCGGTTCAAGGGCACCATCAAGTTCGGCGTCGGCCTCAACCTCGCTCGGGGCAAGTTCGATGCGGAGGTGAAGGCCGGGCTGTTCTACGATCCGATCTTCAAGAACTCGGCGTTGGTGGCGGGGGTCGACGCCCGCTATCACATCAGCGACAAACTCTGGATCGGCACGCCGCAGAACCGCCCCGGCCTGATCTTCGGCCTGACGAACTTCGAGTTCGGCGGCATGGAGATCGAGGACAGCAAGCCGATCCGGATCTCGATCCCGGCGGCCGTTGCCTTCCAGGCGACCCCGGAGCTCGCGATCCAGGCGAACACGCGCCTGTTCGACATCAACCTGAACGACGCCGCGAAGGGCGCCGGAGATGACGCGGTCACGTTCTTCTCGACGGACGAGTTCGGCGGCATCCCGCTCGACTTCGATGTCGTCTACGCGCTCAGCCACGAGCTCGACGTGATCGGGAACGTGAACCTGGTCGATCTGAAGAACGCCGGTGACTTCCTCGTCATCTCGGCGGGCATCAACTACCGCATGTAAGCCTCAGTTCGAGGTGACGACCACGCCGACGACCGTCTGGAAGAAGCTCTTCGTCGCCTCGGCGGACCGGTCGATGAAGATCTCCTGGTCGCTCGCCTCGAAGCGGTTGTCGAGACGAAGCACCAGGTTGCCGTTGGCCAGCGGCCGATAGTCGAGCGTGACCGTGCCCGTGTAGACCTTGGTGTCCGCGGTGTCATCGACGAGCACCTCACCGCGCCCGGCGAGCCGGAACTTGTCGGAGACGGTGTAGCCCGCGCCGGCGCTGAGCCCGAAGAACGTGCTGGTGTCGTCGTTCACGCTGTTCGTGAAGAAGTCGGCGTTGAACACCAACGAGAGCTTGTCGATGTTCAGCGTCGCGACGACATCGACGAAGTGGTCGAAGAAGTCGTTGTCGGGGTCGGCGCTACCGAGGTAGCCGATCAGCACGCTCCCCGAGCCCTTCGTGTAGGCACCCTGCACGCCGATCGAGGGTCGCTCCTTGCCACCATCGAGCGAGTTGTTGGCACCGTTGACGATCATGCCGGTCAACTTGAGCTCGTCCGTGGCCTGATAGGCGGCGCGCACGCCGGTGTGCCAGAACGGCTGGAACGCGTAGTACAGCGCGCCACGCGTGTAGTTGAGGTTCTTCCAGCTCTCGGCAACCTCGGCGCCGTAGATCGTGCTGAAGCGGCCGATGTCGAGCGTCAGCTTGGGGCAGGCCTTCCACGTGCCGTACGCCTGGAAGGCGTTCGCGACACCGTCGATGTCGGGCGAGGCCGTGGACGCCGCGTAGAACGGAACCACCGACGAGCCGAACCGCAGGCTCGTCGTGATCGCGAACTTCTCGTTGTCGTAGACGGCATCGATGCCGAGGAACGAGAGCGCGAAGCCGTTGTTGCGTTCCCACGCGCGGTGACCCGGCTGGGGAATCGGAGCTCCCATCGCATCGACCGGGTTGTTCTTCCGTGTCGACAACACGTACTGCCCATCCGCGAACATGTTGATCGTGAGTGGATTCGCCGCCGGTTTGTCAGCGGCCTTGGGCTCGGTCGGAGTCGGCGTGAGGGGGGTTGGCGTGGGCTCCGTCGGCGTCACGTCCGTCGGTGGCGGCGTCTCCGGTTTCGGCTGCTCCGGCGTGGGCTCGTCAGCGAACGCGCTTGTTGTCGACCCGAGGATCGAGACCAGCCAGATGATCTTCGAGATCTTCACTTAGACTCCTGAACATTCAGACTCACAGTCTGATACCGCATCTTCATTGGACGCTCCTTGGGAATAACGAATCAGTCCCCGCCGATTCGTCAGCCCACGTTAACGAACCCGGAGCCGCTACGGAACTTCCACACCGAAAGCCCGCGGAACGACCGGACACGGTTCTCGTCGGAATCGTAGGACTCAGTCCTACGAAGCGTCCAGGAACTGCAACGCCGCCGCTCCTCAGGGGGCATCGTTGCAGGACCCGCAACAGTGGGTGTCCCGTCTAGTACGGATTTGCCGCGGATTGTCGAACACAGTGTTCCAACAGGAGCTGTGTTTGACTTAACCGTTCGCGATCAGCGAAGGTTGCGGTTGGTGCGTGAGGGAACGCACCTGACGGATGCCTACGTCTATTCGCAACGTTCTGGAGTGTCGACTCGGCCTGGGCCGCATCGCGTTGCCTACCGAGGCGATCGATCAGCTCGGTGAGTACGAGGTCGGCACCACGCTGCCGTTGCGACATCGCATCACCTGCGCGATCGGCGTCTGGAACGACCAACCGATCCTGTCGGTCTCGCTGGCGGAGCGCGAGCCGGTCGCTCGCCGTACGACCCACGGTGCCGTGTTCACGCCGACCAAGCGCGGGTTGCGATGCGCGTTCGAGATCGACGAGCCGATCGGCCTCGCGCAGATCACCTCGATCGGTGCGCCGCCGAGCAGCCTGCCCTGGCGCCGCACCGCCACGCTCGCCGACGGCCGCACCCTGCAATGGATCGATGTCGCCACGCTGCTGCAGGAGATCGCGGGACTGGTGGCGGCATGACGGTCGCGCTCGATGTCCAGCGGACCTCGCCGAAGCTGATCGCGGAGATCCGCGCGGCGTGCAAGGCGCTCAACCTCGACATCGAGGAGTGGACCGGTGGCATCCCGCGCACCCCACCACAGCTCGTGATGACCGCGCTCGAGCCGGGCGAGCGCCGGCTGCCGGATGACCTCTGCCAGTTGATCGAGGCCTCTCCCGGCCTCCGCGCGATCGTGTTCGCGAGCGAGCCGCTGGTGAAGCCTCGGATCACGCTCAACCAGGGTCGGGTCGTCATCCTCGCGCCGCCGGTGGATCGCGTGCGGTTGATCGCCGTCGCGCGCAGCGCCCTCGGCACCGACGAGCGGATGTCGCCGCGCACCGAGGCCTCGCTGCGGTTCGAGATCCTCCGCCGCCAGTACTGGGTGGCGTGGGCGCGGGGCACCGAGAGCGCGAAGATCGCGCTCAACGAGCAGACCGGGATGACCGTCTCGATCGGTGCCGCCACCAGCGGACATGGCGTGGCGCGCGTGTTCGGCGAGAAGTCAGTCGAGGCCACGCGTGGCGCGAAGCTCGCAGACCGGCTGAGGAGCGACGGGGCCGTCGTCCACCTCGTCGACGATGCGTCGGAGTGGCAGATCTACTGGCCGCAGACCTCGCCGATCTGGATCTGCTCGCCGAATCGCCTCCCGACCCGATGGGAAGCGACCATGTCGATCCAGGGCGCGCCGAGCTCGTGGCTCCGCCTTGCCGCGTTTCCCGGTGATCAGATCATCGGACTCTGGGGCGATGTTCCTGAGGCCGCGCTCGCGCCGATCCGCAGCGGCATGGTCGAGGGAGGTCCCGAGACCTTGGCTGCGCTCGCACAGGTGGTCGAGCTGTATCCCACGCTGGCAGGGATCGTCGTGGAGCTCCGGTGAGTCGCGTGCTGGTGATCGACGACAGCACGACTCTACGCAAGCTCGTCGAGATCGCGATGCGTGGGAGCGGGATCGAGATCGACTTCGCCGCCACCGGGAGCGATGGGGTGTCTCGCGCGCGCTCGCAACGCCCCGACGCGATCCTGCTCGACTTCTTGTTGCCCGATCTGTCGAGTACCGAGGTCTGCCAGCGCCTCGCCGACGACAGCACGACCTCGCGCGTGCCGATCGTCGTGATGTCCGCGAACCAGCCGAGCGTGTTCGCGTCGTTCCAGAAGTTCCCGACGGTGGTCGACTTCGTCGGCAAGCCGTTCACGCCGAGCGATATCCGCTCGCGGCTCGAGTCCGCCGTCAAGACACCCATCGAGACCCGGCGGACGCGTCCGCGGTCGCGCAGCAACACGCTGCGCCCGCCGCTGGAGAGCATCACCGCGCTGCCTCCCACCCTGCTCGCCGCGGCGACCCGCAGCCTGCACGAGATCGGCGAGACCTACTACCAGCGCTGCGCCACGATCCTCGCCGAGATCTCGAACGCGAACAAAGACGTCACCGACATGCAGGCCACGCCGCGCGGCAAGCTGCGGATCACGGCGCCGGCGGATCTGTCGACCGGCTACATGGGCCGGATCATCTCGGAGTTCTGCGCCACCCATGCCGATATTCGCGTCGAGCTCACGGTCACCGACCGGTTCGTCGACCTGATCGCCGAGTCCTACGATCTCGCGCTGCGGGTCGGTCACCTACGCGAGTCCACGCTGATCGCGCGCCGGCTCACCAAGGCCACTGGGATCCTGTGCGCCTCGCCGTCGTATCTCGCGCGCCGCGGCACCCCCACGCGGATCGAGGAGCTCGCGGAGCACGATCTCGCGCTGTTCCTCCCCGACAGCTTCACGCACTTCACGCTCACCAACGGCAAGCGCACGTTCGAGCTGTCGAGCGCGCAGCAGTTCGTGGTCAATCACTACGCACCGGTGCGCGACGCGGTGATCGCGGGCCTGGGCATCGGCAACCTGTCGACGTTCTCGGCGACCAACGATCTCGCCGCCGGCACGCTCGTCCAGGTGCTGCCCGAATGGACCTCCGGGGAGTTCTTCGTCAACCTCGTCTACCCCGCGCGACGCAACGTGCCCGCGCGCGTCAGCTTGTTCATCGAGCACCTGTTGATGGAGTTCGATCCGCCGCCGTGGGAACGAACGGTGGCGTGGAAGCGTGGATAAGCCGATGGAGCCCACCGAGATGACCCGGTCGAGCAGGCGCCTGCCCCCGATCACCACGCTGGTCGAGGACATCGGCGACCTCCGCGCGTTCGGGCTGGTGGTCGATCTCAAGTCGGTGACCGCCGCGGCGAGCGTGCTCGGCGAGAGCAAGGCCACGACGAGCCGCCGGATCTCGCGCCTCGAGGCCTCGCTCGGCGTGCCGCTGCTCCATCGGACCTCGCGCGTCGTCGAGGTCACCGATCAGGGGCGCACGTACCGCACGCAGATCGGCGAGGTGCTCGAGCTCCTCGCGCACGCCAACGCGAACGCGAAGAACGTCCACGACGAGCCCCACGGGACGCTGCGGATCGCCGCGCCGCCCGGCCTGGTGCGCTTCCTCGGCCAGCTGGTGGCGAACTTCGCCCTCGAGCAGCCCGACGTGCGCGTCGACGTCGAGCTGTCCGAGAAGGTGCTCGATCTCGATGTCGAGGAGATCGACCTCGCCTTCGGCTTTGCCACCGACGCGGAGAGCGTCGAGGTCGTCGAGCTGTCGTTGATCTGCGTCGCCACCGCCACCTACCTCAAGCAGTTCGGCCGGCCGCAGACGCCCGGCGATCTCAAGAAGCACAAGGTGATCGCGCACCGCTGGCTCGGCGAGCGCGACGCGACGTTCACGCATCAGCAGACCAAGCGTACGACCCACGTCCGGTTGCAGCCGATGGTGATCTCGCAGGCGAGCGACTTCATCATCGACATCGCGTGTCGCGACGCCGGCATCGCGATCGTGCCCGCGCTGATCGCGCACGCCGATCTCCAGGCCGGGCATCTGGTGCGCGTGCTCCCGAGCTACATCGTGCCGACGCGGAGCCTCTACATGCGGCTGCGCCGCGCGCGTCACCTGCCGAGCAAGGTGGCGGCGTTTCGCGACTTCGTCAAAACGTACATCAGCACGCTGTCGCTCTAGCCCGCGGCTTCCTTGCGGAGCGCGCGTAGCGCCTCGACGTCGAGGATCGCGCTGGCGTCGAGGATGCGCAGCAGGCCGGTCTCGACGGTGGCCACGCCCTTGAGGAGCATCGCGACCTCCGGCGCCAGGCTCGGCGGCGGCGGCTGGATGTCCTCGACCCGCTGCTGATCGAGCAGGCGATCGACGATCACGCCGACGGTCCCGAGCGCGTTCTTGAGCACGACGATCTTGCTGTCGTCGCCGATCTGGCGGCGCGAGATCGCGAGCAGCGGCCCGAGATCGAGGGCCGGCACGATCTCGCCGCGCAGGCTGAACACCCCGGCGACGCACGGCGGGGTCAGGAAGACCCGGGTGATCGGCTGCATCGAGAGCGTCTCCCGGACCGAATCGATCGGGAACGCGAACTGCTGGTGCTGCAGCTCGAAACAGACCAGGCGCAATTCGTTCCCCATCGCTAAGCCTCGCAACAATGTAGCGAAATCAAGGTGATCGTTGCGCTCCCGGGACCTGGAGATCGCGCGCGCAAATCGTACTCCTCTCGGAAACGTGGCGGAAACCTTCGGCTGGTATTCGTAGGGAACAAGGAGCCGCCGTGACGAAGAAGATCTGCGCCGAATACATCTGGATCGATGGTCAGAAGCCGACCGCCAAGCTGCGCTCGAAGACGAAGATCGTCGACGGGCCCGTCAAGTCGCTGTCCGAATTGCCCGACTGGGGATTCGACGGCTCGAGCACCAGCCAAGCCGAGGGTCACTTCAGCGACTGCATGCTGAAGCCCGTCAAGATGGTCGCCGACCCGCTGCACGGCGAACACGACATCCTCGTGCTCTGCGAGGTGCTCAACGCCAACGGCACCGTCCATCCGAGCAACACCCGCGCGGCGCTGCGCGCGGTCGCCGAGAAGTACGCCGAGCACGACACCTGGTTCGGCATCGAGCAGGAGTACACGTTCTTCGACGGCAACCATCCGCTCGGCTGGCCGGAGCGCGGGTTTCCGGCGCCCCAGGGCGGCTACTACTGCGGCGTCGGCTCGGACGAGGTGTTCGGCCGCGAGGTCGTCGAGGCGCATGCCTCGGCCTGCATCCGCGCCAACCTCATGATCTGCGGCACCAACGCCGAGGTGATGCCGGCGCAGTGGGAGTTCCAGATCGGCCCGCTGTCGCCCCTCGAGATGGGTGACCAGCTGTGGCTCGCGCGCTGGCTGCTGTACAGGATCGGCGAGGAGTACGGGGTCAGCGCCACGCTGCACCCGAAGCCGATGAAGGGCGACTGGAACGGCGCCGGTGCTCACACCAACATCAGCACCAAGGCGACGCGCGCCGACGGTGGCATCAAGGTGATCGAGGCGATGTGCGAGAAGCTGGGCAAGCGCCACGCCGAGCACATCAAGGTCTACGGCGCCGGCAACGAGGAGCGCCTCACCGGCAAGCACGAGACGTGCTCGATCCATCAGTTCCGCTACGGCGTGTCGGATCGCGGCGCGTCGATCCGGATCCCGATGGCCGCTGCCAACGAGGGCAAGGGCTACTTCGAGGACCGTCGCCCCGCGGCGAACATGGACCCGTATCAGGTCTGCGCGATCCTGATCGACACGATCTGTTCTCCCTGATCTGCGTTCCCCGAGCTACGCGCGTAGCTTCGCGAGGGCTGCGTCGACGGGCGCGGCCGGACCTCCCGCGATCCAGGCGGTGACGGCGCGATCGAGCTCGGATGCGATCGCCGGCTCCGCACCGCAGGCCGCGGCATCGGCGAAGTCTGGTCGCGCGAGCGCCAGCCGGCCGTAGGCGCCTCTCGCGATCGCTCGGCGGCCGTGCCACCAGGTCGCCGCCAGCATCACCAGCGCGACCGCGTCGGTGGGATCGGGATAGATCGTCGCGCTGGGCACGAGCCACGCCCACGCGTGCTCGACCCACGCCCCGAACGCCGGCGACAGCTTGACCCCGCCGAACACGATCGCCGTGAAGGCGATCGCCGCGAGCAACTTCCAGCGGCGCAGCGTGTAGTCCCAGCGCACGCCGAGC
>Ga0075163_10009502_pt1 | contig 12772 bp, 7 predicted proteins | sample JI1023141ADNA_FD_71478 | JGI IMG/M metagenome (GOLD analysis project Ga0075163, IMG submission 71478) | Wastewater effluent complex algal communities from Wisconsin, to seasonally profile nutrient transformation and Carbon sequestration -... | ecosystem: Engineered > WWTP > Effluent > Algae...
GGAAATAGTGGCAGCATCCTATCCCAAGGATTATTTCATGGCGCCTGTGGACGCCAATCCCCTGCGCCTGACGGGCACGTTCGGCGAATTGCGCTCCGACCATTTTCACTCCGGTATCGACATTGACAGTAAAACCGGCGGGGTGGGGCAGCCCGTATTTGCCGCTGCCGACGGTTTCGTCGATCGCATCCGGGTGCAGGCCAGCGGCTACGGCAACGTGTTGTACATCAAACACCCCAACGGCTACACCACGGTGTATGCTCACCTCGACCGGTTCTCCAGCGACATCCAAAAATTTGTGCGCGAAATGCAGTACAAACGCGAGCGCTTCGAGATCGACCTGAACCCAACCGACAGCCAGTTTCGGGTAAAAAAAGGACAGGAAATCGGCAAATTGGGCAATTCCGGCGGCTCTACCGGCCCTCACCTGCATTTTGAAATCCGCCAGTCGGGTACCGACAAAGCCTTGAATCCATTGCTGTTCGGATTGCCGGTGCTGGACAAGACGCCGCCCGAAATCCGCGACATGAAGGTGTATTTCCTCAACGAAAAACGCGAAGTCATGGCCGGCAAACCCTTCCCCATCGTTCGCCGCAAGGACGGCACGGTGGGCATAGCGGGCGACACGGTCAGCCTCGGCGCCTGGCGGGTCGGCTTCGGTGTCAAGACATTTGACAAACAAACCGGTCAACGCAATGACAACGGCATTTATGCCATTACCCTGTACACCGACGACCAACTGTTGTACCAGTGGCGCATGGACGAACTCGACTTCGATGAATCCCGCTTTCTCAATGCGCACGTGGATTTTGCCGCCCGCAAACGGTTTGGCGCCTGGTTTCACCGCTGCTTTATCCTGCCCGGCGACCGGCTTTCCAACTATACCCGCACCGATGCGCTCGGCGCCATTCCGATATCGAAGGATCGACCCGTGAAAGTGACCCTGAAAGTGATGGACGCGGCTGGCAATACGTCGAGTGTCGTGTTCTGGGTGAAGCGCAGCGAAAACATGGAAACCTTCGCCGGTATCCCCTACCAGTATGAACTTCCCTGGGCGGCCGACAGCCGCATCGACCTGGAAGATTTCAGCATGGTGATGCCCAAGGGCGCCCTGTACGAAGACCTGCCTTTCCAGTACAAAACAACGGTGGATGAGAGTTTCGGCGTTTATTCCTCCATGCACCACCTGCACGACGAAAAAACGCCGGTACAGAAATATTTTGAAGTCGCCATCCGGCCGCGCAACCTGCCTGCCGAACTGCGGGCCAAAGCCGTGATTGCCAACTGCAACGAAGGACGCCCCGACAACTGCGGCGGCACCTGGCGCGGCGATTTTCTGGTGACCAAAGTCCGGCAATTCGGCGATTACTGTGTGATGACCGACAACACGCCACCGACCATTACGCCGGTCGTTTTTGCCGATGACATGCGCAAAAAGAGTACGATGGCCTTTCGCATCCGCGACAATTTTGCCATTGGCGGCAGTGCCGATCACCTCAACTTCCGGGGCACGGTGGATGGCAACTGGGTGCTGTTTGAATACGACCGCAAACGCGACCGGCTCACCCACACCTTCGACGGCCGGATTGGCGCGGGTGAGCACCTGCTGCGCTTGTCGGTTCACGACGACCGGGGCAACCAGGCGGTGTTGGAGCGGAAATTTCTGCGCTGAAAACCGGGGCAGTACACGGAGTTTGATTTTTCTGTATATTTGGCTGAAAATCCAGCCACATATGACACAAAAGATTACCCGTCTGACCATTTTAACCCTTTTTTGCGCCTTTAGCAGCCTTCAAGCCCAATTGCTGGAAGTAACGCCCGGAAGCCAGCCCCCTTACAATGACTTGCCCGAACTCATTCGCCAACACCTCACCGGAGCGGGCGTCGATATCCTGAACGTCGAATTTACCGGCGACCCGAAAGCGGTCGGGTATTTCACCGGCGGCGCCCAGGCGCTGGGCCTGGAGCGTGGCCTGTTGATGTCGACCGGAAGTGCCGGCTCGCAAAGCGGACCCTTCGGGACCATCGGAGCGGACCAGACCGGCATCGATTTCGCCTCCACCGATCATAACATACACATCGATGATCCCGCGCTCAGCCAACTGGTCGGCGACCCGGTCAACGATCTTAACCGTTACCGCATCACCTTCCGGCCACGAGGCGATTCCATTCGTTTTCGCTATGTATTTGCTTCGGAAGAATATCCTGAATATGCCTGTTCGCCCTACAACGATGTGTTCGGGTTTTTCCTGACCGGCCCCAACCCCGACAGCACTGCGGCCTACAACAATTTCAACATTGCCCTGGTGCCGGGCACGAGTTTGCCGGTGGCCATCAACAACCTGCACCCCTCGAATGCGGTTTACCCCAATTGCCCGCCGCTGAACGTCCAGTTTTACATCAATAACAACCAATCCAACGTACAACCGGCTTACGACGGTTTTACCCAGGTTTTTGTGGCGGAAGCCAAAGTGATACCCTGCGCCGTGTATCAAATGACCCTGGCCATTGCCGACGTGTCCGACGGCGTTTATGATTCGGCGGTGTTCCTCGAAGCCAACAGTTTTGGAGGCGAACCCGATATTGCGGCCTCTTACGCACCCGGCGACAACGTTATTCCGGAAAATGCGCAGGCCGATACCGTGAGCCTGAGTTTCACCGGTATCCCGGCCACCTTGCTGCCGCTCAGTGTCCGGGTGGGCGGTACGGCGCAAAATGGCGTCGATTACGAACCGGCCGACAGCCTGGCGACCATTACCACGGCCGATACCGTGTTGTATTTCCATTTCCAGCCGATTCCGGACGGTGACGACGAGGGTTTTGAAACGATCACTTTGACCGCGTCGGCCGATTCGAATTGTTTTACCCGCACCTTTACGCTCATCATCGCCGATCCGGACTCAATTTTCAAGCCCGAAGAGGTAGTATTCCTGGTGGGTGGTTCGGCCACGCTGGGTGTGGCGCCCACTTCGTTTTCATCCACGACGCTGACCTTCACCAACGACACCGATATGGACATCAACCCGGTCAATACGCTGGTGCAGTCGGGGGTGGATGTCGATGGATTGTTTGCTACACTCGACGACGTGTCGCTCATCGAATCCGTCTGCCTGAACATCACACACGCCTGGCTCGATGATCTCGATATGTTCCTGGTAGCGCCCAACAATCACTTTGTGGAATTGAGTACCGACAACGGCCTGAACGGCGACAATTACACCGGCACCTGCTTTTCTCCTGCTGCCGCAACGCCGATCAATTTCCCGGGCCCCTTTGCGCCGGCCACTGCAGCGCCTTTCACCGGAACTTTCCAGCCTGAGGGCGAATGGTCCGATCTGCTCAATACGCCGCTGAACGGCACCTGGAATCTGTATCTGATCGACGACAACAGCGGTTTTACCGGCACCCTGCTCGACTGGAGCATTACCTTCTCCGGCGCCAACCTCGGCAATTTCCAGTACCTGTGGAGCACCGGCGATACCACCGCCGAACTTTCGGTTACACAACCCGGAACCTATCAGGTGACCGTCACGAATGCGGTCAGTTCTTTTGAAAAAACATTCATTGTGCTGCCGGAATGCCCGTTCAGCAACCTCTCGCTGGAAGCTTGTCCCGGTGAATCGGTGACCTATGGCAACCTGGTGCTCGATGAAGCGCACCCGTCCGGGCTTGTCACCTACGACCTGCCGGGCGACTGCGATTCGTCGGTGCAGGTGAGCCTGGCATTTTTCCCGCCGGCCTATGATTCACTTTTTGTCGAGATCGGGTCGGATGAAGCCTACGAATTCGGCGGCCAGTTTTTGACGCAGAGCGGCGATTACAGCCTTGCCCTCACCGCTGCCAATGGCTGCGACAGCATCGTTTTCCTCCATCTGGTGGTATTCACCGGCACCCGGGACCTGCTCGAACAGTCGCTGCGCATCCAGCCGAACCCGGCATCGGAACGAGTGCAGGTGAGTTGGAATGCAAGTATTTCCGTTAGTCGGATTCGCGTGATGGATGCAAACGGGCGTTTGTTGGTCGAATCACAACCGGCAGCCCACGATGCACAGGCGACTTTTGAAACGGCATCCTGGCCTCGCGGTGTCTATCTGATGGTTCTGGAAGAGTCCGACGGGGCCGTATTGCGGCGGCTTGTGAAGTTGTAATGACTCCGGCTGTATTTCAAAAGTGAAACTTATTCATTGTTCCGGCTATGAAACGTCTCCTTGCCCTGCTTCCTGTGGCGATCATGCTGCTTGTTGCCTGTACTGCGCCGCAGTCCTTTAAGGCCGGCTTCCGGCATTACGAAAAACGCGATTTTGCCGCAGCCCGGCCCATTCTGGAGCGCTACAAAGACGACCCGAAACTCGGGCCGGCGGCGCATCTGCTGCTCGCCAACATCCGCCTCACGGAGCAGCCGGACCTGGCAGGCTACCTCGCACTCGACCGCGATTTGCAGCGTTCGGACAGCCTGTTTCGCCGGCTTTCGGCTAAAAATGCGTTGCGGCTGCAGAAACGTTACGCACTCGACACGCTTTCGTTCGCAGAGGCGCGCGAACTGACCCAGCGTCGGTTGCTGGCGCTGGTGCGGGTGCGCAACACCATTCCTGCGCTGGACTCGCTGCTGGAAGGTTTGCCCGCACCCTTGCCAGCCTTGCGCGCAGCCTTTGACGATACGCGCAGCGGCATCATCCATGCCCACCTGGAGGATACGGACTACGACGTGCTCACAGCCATCGTTCGGCGGCACCTCGGTGCGGTGCGCCCGGAATTTTATGCGCAATCGCGTCGCATTTCAGGTCGCCTGTGGTCGGCATTTGAGGAGAAATACGGCGCCTGCCAAATGGACCGGTTTGCGGCCGACCATCCGCAGTCCTTTGTGGGCCGCGATTGCTGGCGGGAGGAAGTGCGGGACCTGATCTGCCAAAACGATTTGGCCAGGATGCTTGATTTTCACGCGAAAAACCGTTGGACAGCGCTGGAATCCGTCCTGCTCAATGTAATTGCGGACCGGACGGCCGACTTCACCAACGATACCCTGCTCAATGCCGAACAACAGGCGCATCTGCTCGACCTGCGCCGCCGCAACCTGGCGCTGAACCGCATCAGAAATACCGGCTCCGTGGCCGATACGGCGGCATTGTTGCGCCAGGCGCAGGAATACATTGCCAAATACGCACCGCGTTATTCAGCATTCCGGTTCATGGAAGAGACACTGCAGTTTTTTCTGGAAGAGAAGCGCTACCAAGGCGGCATTGAATTGCTCACGACGGCCCGGCCTTATTTCCCCGACAGCCTGCCCTCTGTGCAAGGCTGCAAAACCAATTTTGATTACCAGTTGCGCGTGAAACCCTGGATCGACGGCAAATTGCCCATCCTGGAAGCGCCCTTTCAAAACCTGGCCCTGACACCCCTCGACGCAATCAATACTCCCAACGGCGATGAATTCAACCCGGTGCTTTCGGCCGATGGCTCCACCCTCTATTTCGGCGCATCGGGTCGCCGCGACAACCTCGCCGGACAGGATGTATTCGTCAGCCGCCGGCAAAACGGGCAATGGTCCGCGCCGGAGTTGGTCGCCGCCCTTTCCGGAGAGGGCAACCAGTACCCGCTGTCGATGACAGCCGACGGCCGGCAAATGCTGCTTTGGGTAAACGGGCGTTTGCACATCAGCCGCAACAAGACCGGCGTCTGGGGGGCGCCGGAGCCGCTGGCACTTGCGGGCCTTCCACTCACGGGCAAAGCGGTCTTTTCGGCCGATGGCAACCGGATTGCACTCGAAGGCGCGTTCTCCGCGGGCAATGTGCTAAGCCCGCCCGATATGGATATTTTCATCGTGCAACGCGAGCCGAACGGCGAATGGGGCAATCCCGTGGCGCTCGATGCGAGCGTCAACACCGAAGGCCAGGAAGGCAATCCCTGGTTGTCGGCCGACGGCAACACGCTTTACTACACCAGCACGGGATTCCCGGGACTGGGCAAATCGGACGTGTTCATGTCGTATCGCAGCGGCAAAAAATCGCTGGCCAATGATTGGGTGCGCGCCATCAACCTGGGCAAGGAAATCAACAACACCTACGGGCACCGGGGTTTTGGCGCCGTTTCACCGGACGGAAAGCATGCCTATTTTGCCCGGTACCTGCGCGACGGAGAAAAGGGGGACATCTGGATGGTGGAACTGCCGGAGTGAGTGAATGAGTGAATGAGTGAGTGAGTGAGTGAGTGAATGAGTGAATGGGTGAATGAGTGAAGCGAAGACCGGGTAAAAACAGCACTGTTAACACACTGTCAAACAGACCGGCCGATGCAGCGACTTTGAGGCAAAATCGCTCCTTTGTCATACCAAACAACAATGCTTCCATGCGCCTATTTCCCTTCCTTGTCCTTGCATTGCTATTCAATGCCTGCCGCTCCGGGCAATCCGTTCAGGATAAACGATACCCGGCCCACGTCGGCGACATCAGCCCTGACCCGAAGCAGGACGACCCGGCATTCACGGTTTGCCGCGAAAATTATGTCCCGCAGTACTATTCGCTTGAAAGTGGATATGAAGGGGAAAAACCCGCGATTGAGGCGTTTTTTCGGAAAAATTTTGTGCAAAACAAAAAACACAAAGATGTGGACGGCTACATCACCATCCGTTTTGTGGTGAATTGCCAGGGCAAAACCGGACGTTTCAGGTTGCAGGAGGTTGGGCCTGATCTCGACGCCCAACAATTCCCTGCCGACCTGAGCAACCAGTTGTTGCGCTTAGTCAAATCCCTTCAGGGCTGGAAACCCGGGATGAACACCGGCGTGGCACTCGACTACTACCAATACCTCACTTTTAAAATCAAGGATGGCAACATCGCTGAAATACTGCCATGAAAACACTGACTGCCACAGCCATCGCTCTCTCGGCTGCTTTTGCTTCGTTTGCCCAGCCCAACTGCAATGTGTTCAAATGGGAGGGCGACAGCGCGCGGTATGCCGCCTGCGAATTGTATCACGTGGCCATTGAATTTTATCAGGGTAGTTATGCTTCGCAGGTAGCGCTGGACAGCGTGCTGAAAATATGCCCGACTTTCGACGAGGCCTGGCGCACCAAATCCATTCCCTATCTCAAACGCGGCGATTTTCTTGCCTGGAAACCCCTCATCGACAAAGCGGTGGAACTGAACCCCGGCGAACACCTCGGCTACAGAGGCTGGTGCCGGTACCAGTTTTTGCGCGACTATGCGGGCGCCGTCCGCGACCTGGAAATGCTGGATTCACTGAAAGAAGGCGATATCGGGTATTCCGTCAACGGCGACTACCACCTCAACACCGCCAAAGCACTGTGCTACAAGGCGCTGGGGCAAAAAACGAAAGCCGTGCAATTGATCGAAAACCAACTTGCTACGGCCGGATATTCACCCGGATTGTACGACTACCTGCACCTGGCAGTGCTGCAACTGGAACTCGGCGAACCGGAAAAGGCACTTGTCACGCTCGAAAAGCAGGAAGCGACCTGCCCGAAACTGGCTGAAAACGCCTGGTATCGCGCACTCGCATTCCGTCAGACCGGCGACTCCGTCCGCGCCCGACAATACCTGGCGCTGGCGCGTGAACAATACGAGGCCGGCCACTTTCGCAGCGATCCCTACGATCATCCCATGGACCGGGTTTACCTCAGCGATATTGAAAGGGAAATGGCAAAAGGCAACTAACAGGCGCCTTTGCCGGTGTAATAGCAGGTTGCTGCAAGTTTTCTTTATATAAAAGAAAAATAATTATAAAAGCAGTAAAGGTCAATTCCCTGGCGGCACTCCATACCTGCACCTTTGTCCCATCAGTTGAATAAAAAAATCAACACCATGACAAAGTATATTGCAGTACCATTTTTTGCAGCCGTTCTTTTCGTCCTTACTGCCTGTGAAGCAACCCTGGAACACGTTATTTTCCACGATCCTACCGTATGCGGCGAAGACGAGTACAGGGGCTACCAAACCATCAGCCCAAGAGCCAAAGCCTTTGTTGCACCACTCGATTCAAACACCCGCTTCGTGTACGTCAATGAAAAGGGTAGCCAGATAACGCTGCACCTGAAGCAGATCGGGGATCAAAAAACACGCTTGAATTACAAGACCCTGTGCTATAATTCCGAGTGGAACACCAGCCAGTACGAATACTGCGACGCGCAATACCTGAATTACATTTTTGTGTCCGATAATGAGGAGGACATGAAAATTGAATACTCCTGGTATATTGACCACACCTCATCCAGCGAGAGCGCACAACTTTTTCAGGTTTTCTCCCCCCGCATCGAAATGGGCGATTATTACATCGGTATCGTCAGTTATCTGGCCGAAGACTACTACCAGCCCGTTCCCGACAAATCCGGTCTATTCAACAACTGGGAACGCCCGGTCGGCGACACCACCATGCTGGGACATTCATTCCAAAATGTAACCTACATCAACTGGGGCGTGAATCCCGGCAAGGGCTTTTTCTTCCAGAAAGGCGTCGGTGTGGTGGCCATACGGCCGGACAACGAGCAGTTTTGGGTGCTGGACCGGGTGGAGTAATTGGTGATCGCTTATCGGTGATGTCGGTTTATCTGTAGCCGTTTTCTATGGGTTGGATGGTTGGCATTTCCGATAAGCTATAAAAAAGGCCGCCCGGCAGTTCAAACGAATGCCGGGCGGCCTTTTTTATAACCAATAACCAATAACCAATAACCAATAACCAATAACCAATAACGGTCGCGCGGCAGCAGCCGGCCGGGTGAAACTGTGTGGGAAAAGCGTTTCAGTGGAGGAACAATGGGAAAACATCCGACCCTGAATTGCCACCACCGGCGACCGTATTCTTTACTTGCTTTCTGTAACTAAATCTATGCCGAGCACGCCTCGCAGTCCGGATTGTCGATGCTGCACACCTTGCCGGCTACCTGATCCACTTCGAGGGCGCTCATGACGGGCACGGGTGCCGTGGCTTTTTCGGCCGGAATGGTGGCGCTGACGACCGGGTTGTCCGATTTGTTGGCCACAAACCTCTGCTGGTGCTTCTTGCCGAGCGTGAACTTGATCGGGTCGGTCGCAGCCTTGGAACGCAGGTAGTACATACCCGTTTTCAGGCCCTTTTGCCAGGAGTAGAAGTGCATGGACGACAGTTTGGCAAACGTGGGCGATTCCATGAACACATTGAGACTCTGGCTCTGGCAGATGTAGGCGCCGCGGTCGGCACTCATGTCGATGATCACTTTCTGGCTGATTTCGTAGGCCGTTTTGTACACATCGCGCACTTCTTTCGGGATGTCTTCGATGCCCTGCACCGAGCCGTTGGCGGCCATGATGGCTTCGCGCATTTCTTCGTCCCAGAGGCCGAGGCGCACGAGGTCGCGCATGAGGTGTTTGTTCACCACGATGTGCTCGCCGGCGAGGGTGCGGCGGGTGTACAGGTTGCTGGTGTACGGCTCGAAACACTCGTTGTTGCCCAGGATCTGACTGGTGCTGGCCGTGGGCATGGGCGCCACGAGCAGGGAGTTGCGCACGCCGACTTTTTTCACGCGTTCGCGCAGGCTGTCCCAATCCCAGCGTTTGGTGGGTGTGACGCCCCAGAGGTCGAACTGGAACATGCCTTTGCTCATCGGCGAGCCCTGGAAGGATTCGTAGGCGCCGTGTTTTTCGGCCTGGTTGCAGCTTTCGCTCACCGCGGCATAGTAGATCGTTTCAAAAATGTCGATGTTCAACTGTTTGGCCGCCTCGCTGTCGAAGGGCATGCCGAGCAGGATGAAGGCATCCGCCAGGCCCTGCACGCCGAGCCCGATCGGGCGGTGGCGCATGTTCGAATTGCGCGCCTCGGGAATGGGGTAGTAGTTGATGTCGATCACCTTGTTCAGGTTGCGTGTAACGACGCTGGTGATTTCGAACAGTTTGTCAAAATCGAATTTGCCGTCGTGCACGAATTTCGGCAGGGCCAGTGAAGCCAGGTTGCACACCGCCACCTCGTCTTTCGAAGTGTATTCGATGATTTCGGTGCAGAGGTTGGACGAGCGGATGGTGCCGAGGTTTTGCTGGTTGCTTTTCCGGTTGGCGGCGTCTTTGTAGAGGATGTACGGTGTGCCGGTTTCGGTCTGGCTCTCCAGGATGGCATTCCAGAGGTCGCGGGCTTTCACCGTTTTGCGGGCGCGGCCTTCCTGCTCGTACTGGTGGTACAGGGCTTCGAATTTTGCGCCGTACACGTCGAACAGGCCCGGCGCTTCGTTCGGGTCGAACAGCGACCAGTCGGCGTCGGCTTTCACCCGTTCCATGAACAGGTCGCTGATCCACATGGCGTAGAACAGGTCGCGGGCGCGCATTTCCTCCTTGCCGTGGTTCTTTTTCAGTTCGAGGAATTCGAACACGTCGGCGTGCCAGGGTTCGAGATAAACGGCGAAGGCGCCCTTGCGTTTGCCACCGCCCTGGTCCACGTAGCGCGCTGCGTCGTTGAACACGCGCAGCATCGGGATGATGCCGTTGGAGGTGCCGCCGGTGCCCTTGATGTACGAGCCGGTAGCGCGGATGTTGTGGATGCTGAGGCCGATACCGCCCGCCGATTGCGAAATGAGCGCGCAGCGCGACAGCGTCTCAAAAATGCCCGCGATGCTGTCCTCTGTCATGCTCAGCAGGAAGCAGGAGGAGAGTTGCGGCTTGGGCGTGCCGGCGTTGAACAGGGTGGGCGTGGCGTGGATAAACCAGCGCTCGCTCATCAGGTTGTAGGTCTCGATGGCCGCGTCGATGTCCTCGCCGTGGATACCGATGGACACGCGCATGAAGAGGTGTTGCGGGCGTTCCACCACCTTGCCGTTCATGCGCATGAGGTAGGAGCGTTCCAGCGTTTTGAAGCCAAAATAGTCGAAATCAAAATCGCGGTCGAAGATGATGGCGCTGTCGAGGCGCTCCTTGTATTTCATCACGGTTTGGAACACCTCGTCGCTGATGAGGCCGGCGCGTTCGCCGGTTTTGGGGTCCACGTAGTAATAGAGGTCGTTGATGACCTTGTGGAATGATTTTTCGGTCTCCTTGTGGAGGTTGCTCACGGCGATGCGCGCGGCCAGCAGGGCGTAGTCCGGGTGTACGGTGGCCATGGTGGCGGCGGTCTCGGCCGCGAGGTTGTCGAGTTCAACAGTGGTCACGCCATCGTACAGCCCCAGGATCACTTTCTTGGAGACTTCAATGAGGTTGACGTAGTTGGTGTCGAGGTTGTAAGTGAGTTTGCGCAGGCGCGCCGTGATTTTGTCGAAGGACACCTCTTCTCGGCGCCCGGAGCGTTTGATTACTTGCATCATGACTGGTAGGTGTGTTTGGCTTTCTTATTGTTGTTTCGATTTAAGAGATGGATTCGATTGGTTTGGTTTTTTTTGAGTTGATGTGCGGTTGTTGTTGTGTGTTGTTAGGGGTGATAATTTACAAGGGTTGGTGCTTGTGTTTTACATGGCAGAATTTTGTGTATGGTTTGGTTTATGATGGGCTATTATTGGTTTTGCTCAATTAGGAAAGTTTTTATCATTTCATACAAACCTAATGATTCACTAGTAACTTGGTTGATTGATTCATACACATCTCTTTCAGGCCACGTTGGGGACATCTCTTTTGGAACGTTTTTATTTATCCAAAAGGCAGTAAGTAAATTGATTTTTCGAATGTTATGAAGAATTTCATCATCAATATTACCAATGAAAATTTGAGCAATTTCACTTTTTTGTTCGTTATTCAACTTAGCCGTCCTTAACAAATTCAAAACAGGTTTGCTAAAAGTAGTAATGGTTCTATTTAGTTCAATAATAGAGTCACTAACCGTATATATAGTACTCATTTCTTGAGTAATATCCCAATCTGTAAGTTCAGGATTGATTAAGATATTATCTGAAGTCGTGAGAAATTTATTTAATGCTACTATGCCAGCAATTCCGGAATGTTGAGTAATTCCTTGAAAGCGTAATTCTCTTACAGCTGATAATATTTGGGAAATTTGATTGTTAACCACGTTTGTTAACCTAGATATCTGAAATTCGAATCTTTGACTTTTTAGTTCTTCACGTTGTAGTTCAAATTCTTCTCTTTGTAATTTTAAAGATAAGAAAAACAAAAGAACTCCTGCAAAAGACCAAATAGAACCCACTAATCCTCCAATAAAATCACCAGTTTGGCCAGTTTTTGTCATGTCCAAAGTAGATTCTACTGAAATAGTATATTCTTTTTGTAATCTTAAAAGAAAAACTACCAAAACAATGAGTCCACCTAATGCAGAAACAATCGCAAAAAATTTTATGATTGTAGTTTCCCAATTTATTATTTTAGGTGCTTTTTGCATAGTTCACGGCGGAATTAGTGACTTGTGTTTGTATTCAGTTAGATATTGTGTTTAACAAAATTCCCGCCGCGCCTGGAGTTTTCACCAGGCGCATGGCGGAGTGGGCGATTTTGGTTTGGCTCCCGCTGCAAGCGCGCACTTAGAGCGGACGGTTTCCGGCAGAAAGACAAACGTAGGGTAGGCCGAATGTCCTTTTTATCGTACCGGTGTTTGAGGTCAATTAGAAATCCTATTTTTTGAAAAAATAGGATTTCTGCCGCCGCGCCCTGAGTATTCACCAGGCGTATGGCGGAGTGAGTGATTTTGTTTTGGCTCCCGCTGCGAGCGCGCACTTAGAGCGGACGGTTTCCGGCAGAAAGAAAAACGTAGCGTTGACTGAAAGCCCTTTTCGTCGCGCCGGGTGCTTGGGGGCATAAGAAATCCTATTTTTTGAAAAAATAGGATTTCTACAGGCTTCTTACCGCTCCGTCACCTT
>Ga0075163_10009503_pt1 | contig 12771 bp, 9 predicted proteins | sample JI1023141ADNA_FD_71478 | JGI IMG/M metagenome (GOLD analysis project Ga0075163, IMG submission 71478) | Wastewater effluent complex algal communities from Wisconsin, to seasonally profile nutrient transformation and Carbon sequestration -... | ecosystem: Engineered > WWTP > Effluent > Algae...
CCGCGGCGGCGCGCCGCGAGCAACAGCTCGAGCGCGGCCGGCGCTTGCTGCATCGGCTCGCCGCCCGACAGCGTCAGCCCGTCGACGGCCGCGGCGTCGAAGGCCGCGATCACCTCGGCCAGGTCGATCACCGGGCCGGCGGCGACGTGGGTCGCCGGGTTGAAGCAGCCGGCGCACCCCAGCGTGCAGCCCTGGAACCACACCACGAACCGGCGGCCGGGCCCGTTGGCGCGGCTGGCCGCCGCGGTCGCGTGGACCCGCGCGATCACTTGTTGACCGGCGACGGGATCGCCGGCCGGGCGCGCAGCCCGAACCGCTGCGGCACCGCGTCGAGCTCCTTGAACAGGAGGTCGGGCGTGGTCACCGAGCTCTCGATGCCCGACGACGGCACCGCGCCCTCGTCGACGCCGCCGATCTTGTGGTCGAGGTAGCTCTCGGTCGAGGCCAGGAAGTTCTTCACCGTCGGCGCCTTGCCGACGGCGATCACCTCGCGCCACGCCTTCACCGGGATCTCGCCGAGCTGGACGCCGCGCACCAGCGTGCGCTTGCGACCCGGGCCGAGCTTGTAGGCCAGCGCGGCCGGCGGCGGCAGGTCGGGGTTGGCGTTGGTGATGAGCTGGATCAGCTCGCGCTTGGCCAGCTCGGTGGTGGCGGTGATCGCCGAGTCGTCGAGCTGGCTGATCACCAGGCCGTAGTCGACGCCCGCGGCCTTGGCCTGGGCCAGGAGCTTGCCCTCGAGCGCCGGCGCCGCCAGGCCGCCCTTGCCGGTCACGGTCAGGTTGGTGGCGGTGCCGTGGAACGCGCCGCCCGGCGCGACCCGCCGCGCGTGGCCGTTCGAGCGGTCCTTCGCGGTGGGCACGGTGCGCGCGGTCAACAGCGTCACCAGCGCGCCGTCCTTGATCACCTCGATCCGCTGCGGCGGCACGCCCTCGTCGTCGACCTTGTAGCCGCCGATCACCGAGGTCGCGCCCGAGCGGGCCGCGGTGGGATCGTCGACGACCGACAGCATCGGCGCCAGCACCCGCGCGCCGACCTTCTCGGCCAGCTCGCCGCCGAAGCGCTTGGCCTCGGCCGGCGGCAGGCCCAGCGGCACCGGCGTGCCGTCGAGCTGCGGCGCCAGGCTCCAGCGCACGACGTCGGCGGCGGCCGGGCCCTCGAACAGCACCGGCCCGGTGTACGCGCCCAGGACCGGCGCGTCGATCAGCGCGCGCAGATCGGCGCTCAGCTGCTTGGTCGCGGCGGTCAGCTCGGCGTCGGTCGGCAGGGCGGCGGCGGTGGCGCCGTAGCGCGACAGGTACTGCGCGACCTCCTGGCCGTCGGCGGCCTGGCCGCTCACCACCATGATCAGCCCCGACGCGCGGCGGGTGTCATGGGTGCTGGTGCCCTCGCTCGACAGGTACCAGCGGCGCTCGAGGTACGACGTGATCGCCACCCGCGAGTCGCGGATGTGCGGCTGGTCGCGGAACAGCGCCGACAGCTTCTCGGCGCGCGCGCTGATCTCGGCCTTGGTCTCGAGCGTCGGCACCAGCACCGCGTCCTCGCTGACCAGCGGCGCCACGTCGGACCACACCGGCGGCGGCGTCGCGCCGAGGCCGCCCGCGGTGCGCGCGTCGAGCTTGGCCCGCAGCTGCACCAGCGCCTCCTTGTAGGCCTGGTCGGTGACCAGCCACGCGGCGCGGCGCGCGATGCGCGGCGTCGCCTCGAGCGGCAGGTTGGTGCCGGCCGAGCCGTCGAGGCCCTCCTCGCGCGGGATCACGAAGTTGCCGTTGTCGAGCCCGTCGTACTGGACCCGCACCCGGCACTCGATGTTGACGAAGTGGCGCTCGGTGGCGTTGGTGATGAAGCCGAGGCTGGCGATCGCGTCGTTGACCTCGACCTCGGTGACCTTGTAGCTGATGTGGAACGGCTTGGGCGCGTCGGGCAGCGCCAGCCGGGCCATCGCGCGATCCATCTCCTCGGCGATCGCGTCGATGATCTCCGGCGTCACCGCGCTCGACGAGCCGGCGGTCGCCACCGGCGCCGGCGGCGGCTTCTTGGCCAGCGCCGGCTGCACTCCGGCGGCCAGCGCCGCCACCACGAACAACGTCGCCTTCATCGCGCACCTCCGGCCCGGATCGCCGGCGGGCCCAACACCGGGGGCCGATCGGCGGGAATGAACGACTTCTCGATCTCCAGCTTGTCGAGCAACAGGCTCGGGGCCGAGGCCGACACCGGCACCCAGCCGCTCTCGGCGCCGCACACGCCGTTGAAGGTCTCGACCTCGCGGCTGGCGGCGCGGATCGACTGCAGCGCCACCAGCGGCGTGCCGCCGATGTCGACGCCGCGCACCAGCTCGCGCCGGCCGTCGGGGTAGATGCGGTACGCCATCACCGGGTTGACCTTGAACGCCTGCGGCGCGAACGCCGAGGTGTTGGTGAAGCCGCCCGAGATGTCGGTGAAGACCATGCCGTAGGGCCGACCCTGCTTCTTGATCTCGGCGAGCAGCAGCTTCTCGAGGTCGGCGCGCTCGACGGTCTTGGTCGACGACACCACCAGGTTGCCCTGGCGCGCGACCGGATCGAAGCCGGCCTGCTTGCGGCCGTGGCCGTTCGACGTCGGCCCCGCGGCGATCGGGTTGCGGCCCATCAGGAAGCCGACCAGCTTGCCGTCGTCGACCAGGTGGGTGTGGCGCGCGCGGACGCCCTCGTCGTCGAAGCGGTAGAAGCCGTTGAGCTGCAGGCCGTTCAGGGTCACCAGCGTCGGGTCGTCGTAGACCGACAGCCAGCTCGGCATGATCTCCTTGCCGACCTGGGCCGAGAACGTCTGGCCGCTGGTCTCGTCCTTCTGGCGGTGGCCCTCGATGCGGTGGCCGAACACCTCGTGGAAGAACACGCCGGCGGCGCGGCCCTCGAGGATCGCCGGGCCGACGTAGGGATCGGCCAGCGGCGCCTCGTGCAGCGCGTCGAGATCGGTGTTGACCGCGTCGATCAGCGTGGCTACGCCGGCGTCGTCGGGCAGGTCGGCCGGGGTGCGGCCGAACGCCTGCTCGAGGCGGTTGAGGTTGTCGCCGTCGTCGGCCTTGACCCCGGCCGACACCGACAGCTGCGCGGTGGTCCACGACTGCTGGGTCTGGGTGCCGTCGCTGTTGACCATCCACGCGGTGTTGAGCGTGAACACCACGCCGCAGCTGCCGCGGGTGGCGTGGCCGCGCAGCGCGCGCTCCGAGCAGCGCTTGAGCCGCTCGACCCACGCCGCCTTGTCGAAGCTGAGCGTCGCCGGCGCCTCGGCGTAGACCTCGGCCGGCGCCTTCGAGAAGTCGGGCTGGGCGGCGCGGTTGCCGAGCGTGCGCTGATCCTGGCGCACGTAGGCCAGCGCCAGCACCGCCTCGCGGTAGCGGCGATCGGTCTCGAGCCACAGGTGGTTGGCGATCGCCTCGCGATCGGTGCCGAACGGCACGGTGGCGCGGCGGCGCAGCGGCTCGTTCAGGCCGTTCTCGTCGTTGGTGATCGCGCGGGTGTTGTCGAGCTCCGGCGTGCCGACGCGGATCTCGACGTCGAGCACCCGGTCGGTCTCGTCGCTGTCACCGATCAGCGCGCCGCCCTCGGCGTCGAGCTGCACCACGCGCTGCTCGACGATCTGGTACTGCAAGAAGTACGCGGGGTCGGGTTGCTTGCCGAGCGTCGCCATCCACCGCGCGTTCTCGGCGGCCATGATGTCGAGCAGCGGCGAGCGGGCGCCCGGCGCATCGCGGCTCATCGGATCGTCGTTGGTGACGTCCAGCCGCGTCGGGATGTCGGCGAGCTGCGGGGGAGAGTCGACGGGCGGTTGGTCGATGGGCGGCGCGACGACCTTCTTGCCGCCGGGACCGCACGCGGCGATCGCCGCGACGAGGGCCCACCGAGGAGCATGACGGGGCATATGCGCCAAGCGTAGGGGTCGCGTCGCCCGCGGTCAAACCCGCGGCGTCGGGTTGGCGGGCGACGAGCGCCGCGCGGCGATCAGCGAGGCGTGGATCGCCGCGCCCAGGCACACCGCCTGCTCGGGCGGCACGCCGGCGTGGATCGGCACGCCGAAGAACTTCTGCACCGCCTCGCGCACCGCCGGCATCTGCGACGAGCCACCGCACAGGTACACGCCGGTCAGCTGATCGCCGGTCAGCCCGGCCTTGCGCAGCGCCAGCTGGCAGACGTCGAGGGTGCGCCGGATGATCGCGCTGGCGGCCCGGGCCAGCGTGCGGCTGTCGAGCGCCAGCTTGAGGTCGACCATGCCGTCGGTGGTGCGCAGCACCTCGCGGACGTGGAGCGTCGTCGACGAGGCGGTCGACAGCGTCCGCTTGGCCTCCTCGCAGGCGAACCGCACCCGCTGGTACTCGACGGCCTGCCGGCGCAGGTCGACCTTGTGCTGGCGCCAGAACTGGTTGGCGGCGGCCTCGGCCACGACGGTGTCGATGTCGTCGCCGCCCAGCCACGCGTCGCCCATCGCCGCCATCACCTGGAACCGCGACCGCGACACGTCGACGATCGAGAAGTCGAAGGTGCCGCCGCCGAAGTCGTAGATGCCGATCAGCCCGGCGAAGCCGGCGACGTAGCGGTTGGCCAGCGCCGCGGCGTTGGGCTCGGCGATCAGGCCGACCACCTCGAGCCCGGCCAGCTTGGCCGCGGTCTCGAGCGCGCGGCAGCGGGTCTCGTCGAAGCTGACCGGCACCGCCAGCACCGCCTCGGTGACCGGCTGCTTCAGGTGGTGCTCGGCGACCCGCTTGGCCTCGGTCAGGAGGTGGGCGCACAGCTGCGGGATCGCGTAGGACTCGCCGTCGATCTCGACCACGACGGTGCCGTCGTCGGCGGCCCGCGACGGGTAGGGCGCGCCGCCGATCAAGGTCTGCACCTCGCGGTCGGCGTGCTTGCGCCCGAGCAGCCGCTTGGGCGAGGCGATCGTGCGCCCGGGGTCGGTGGTGATGCGGGCGCGCGCCGCGGCGCCGACCAGCACCTGGCGCGGCTCGGGCAGCGACACCACCGACGGGAACGACCGGGTGCCGTCGCCCGGGGTCAGGATCGTGACCTTGGTGCCGATCGCGGCGGCGACCGACGTGTTGGTGGTGCCGAGGTCGATGCCGACGATGGTGGACTTCGAGCTCATGCGCGGACGGCGTCCCACTGTACCACCGTCGACGGCTCGCGGGGGCCGCGCCGAATAGGCGACACCGCGACGCACCTGGCTATAATGGTTCCCCTTGGCCGAATCCGACCGTCGCTCGATCATCGTGCTGTCCCACGATGGCCAGCTCCTCGACCTGCTGACCCGCTTGTTCGAGGCGCGCGGCTTCGCCGTGGCGCTGGCGGCCACCGTCGGCCAGGCCCTGGCGCACCTGGGCAGCGAGCGCGAGTTCGACGTGGTGATCGCCGAGTGGGACAGCGCCTACGCCGGCGGCGGCGACGTCTACCGCTGGGTGCTGGAGCACCGCTTCGATCTGCGCGATCGCTTCGTGTTCCTGACCGAGGATCCGCCGGCCGACTTCGACCGGGTGGTCGCGGGGCGCTGCCTGACCGTGCGCCCGCGCGAGACCGCCGAGATCGTGCGGCTGGCGGCGGCCACCGCGGCGCGGGTGACCCGGCCGACCGAGCTGGCGGCCGACTGGAGCGCCGGCGGGCCGAGCCTGCTCCTGGCCGACGACGATCCGATGGTGCTGGCGGCGATGGCCGATCTGCTGCGCGAGGCGGGCTTCGCCGTCACCGCGGTCGACAACGGCAAGGCGGCGATCGCGGCCCTCGATCGCGAGGAGTTCGACGTGGTGCTGGTCGAGTGGCACATGGCCAACGGCAGCGGCGCGCAGGTGTTCCAGTGGATCGTGACGTTCCGGCCGTGGCTGGTCGACCGCGTCGCGTTCTTGATCGAGCGAGGCGAGGAGCGGCAGGCGGTCGAGGCGCCGGGGCGGCCGAGCTTCTGGAAGGGCGCCGACTCCGGCGAGCTGATCGCCGGCCTGCAGCGGCTCGCCGGGCGCTGAGCCGGCGCGACGCGGCGGCGCAACCGCGCGCCGGTCGCCGTGTCCCGTCGGCGACGTCAGATCGTCCCGGCGCGCGGTGCGTTGATCGCACCGCGGGCGCGGTGCGTCCGGCGTCCGCCGAGGAGGATCTCATGCAGCGCACGTGCGTTCTCGCGATGTTCGCGATCGGCTGGGGGGCGTGCGGCGGCGGGCGGGGCCATCGCGCCGAGCCGGTGACGGCGGGCCCGGCGCCGACCCAGCCTGGCGCCGGCGCGGTCGCGTCACCGAACGGCCCGCCGCCGGGCGACGACGTCGAGGCCGAGATGAACGCGATGGGCGGCGCCACCTACGCCCAGCCCGCCGCGACGTTCCGCCCCGGCCACGTCACCAAGCGCGCGGCGCCCAAGCCGACCAAGACCGCCGCCGGCTTCGAGATCCAGTTCCCCAGCCGCGGCACGATCACCACGCCGGCCGTCTACGACGGGCGGGTCTACGTGTCGGGCGGGTTCAAGTCCAAGGAGTTCTACGCGTTCGAGGCCCGGACCGGGAAGCCGGCCTGGGGGCTCGATCTCGACGACGACGGCCCGTCGACCGCGGCCTGCGCCGACCGCACCTGCGTGATCAACACCGAGTCGTGCACGGTGTTCGCCCTCGACGCCCGGAGCGGCGAGCAGCTGTGGTCGTGGTGGCTGGGCGACCCGCTGACCAGCGCGCCGACGATCGCCAGCGGGCTGGTGTTCACGTCGTACCCGGTGCAGGCCGTCGACGACCCGGCCAAGCCGCGGCCGCCCGGCGCGACCCACGCGCTGGCCGCGTTCGAGCTGCGGACCGGCAAGCTCGCCTGGCAGCGCTGGCTCGACGCCGACGTGATGTCGTCGCCGGTGGCGGCCGGCGAGTTCCTCTACGTCTCGACCTTCGGCGGCACCGTGATGAAGCTCGAGCCGGCCACCGGCAAGCTGCGCTACGCGGTGCGGGCCAAGGCGACGTCGGCGCCGGTGGTGCAGTTCGTCGGCGGCAAGGAGTCGATGTTCTACACGACGCGGGTCGACTTCGACGACGACGTCGTCGACGGCCAGCTGCGCGCGCCGGCCGGCGAGGCGATCATCCGCACCGACGACAACCACCCCAAGACTCGCTACACCACGGCCAAGAAGAAGGCCGACTACATCGACGCGAGCAAGCAGGCGGGCAGCACCTACGCCGACGACGGCAAGAGCCAGGACGCGCACAACGGCTTCTCGGGCGGCGCGCCGGTCTCGGCCAACGCCGCCGCCGCCGAGGCGACGATCGGCCAGGGCAGCGTGTCGACGATGCAGGCGTTCCAGGGCTCGCGCATCCTCAACCTCGGCGCGACCAACGTGAACACGATGGGCGACGAGGTCATCGCCACCGACGCCGAGAACGGCGCGCGGCTGTGGGCGGTCAAGCTCGACGGCGACGTCGTGAAGGACGGCGGCTTCCTCGGCACCGCGCCCGCCGCCGCCGGCGATCGCGTGCTGATCGCGACGCTCAAGGGCGAGGTGCTCGAGCTGGTCCCAGCCTCGGGCAAGGTCGCCCGCCGTCACGCCGTCGGCGCTCCCGTGCGCTCGCAGCCGGTCGCCGTCGACGGCTGGATCTACGTCGGCACCGAAGACGGCCGCCTGGTCGCGATCGACACCAAGGACGCCTCGCTCACCGGCTGGCCGATGTGGGGCGGCAACGCCGCCCGCACCGGCGTGGCCGCGAAGTAGGCGACGCGGCCTTCCCGTACGACCGTCTCGGCGAGTTCGCCAGCGATCGCGCTCGTCGATGGACGCGCTGGCACCTCGCGAGCCGGCTCAGCGCGTCGGCGTGGTGCGGTTCGCCTCGATGCGCGGCGATGCAGCGTTCGGCGTGCTGGTCGGGGTGACGCCGGTCGGCGTGTACGTCTGAAAGCGGCCCGCCGCGCCGCCGCCGCCGCCGGGACCGCCCGACGCGCTGCCGGCGAGGCCGACGCCCGGCGTCGTGGTGCCGAACGAGCCCGCGCCTCCGCCACCCGAGCCAGCGCCGGCGGTGGGCCCGCCGATCGCACCGGCCGTCACCGAGCGGCTGCCGTCGGCGCCGTCGATGCCGTTGCCCGACGCGGTCGTCATGCCGGAGCCGCCGCCACCGCCGTTCGCGAAGAAGTTGCCGGTCAAGCTGACCCCGAGGCCCTGGATCACGACGTAGCCGCCGCCGCCGCCGCCGGTGCCGCCGAACGCGCTGCCGACGGTGATGCCGCCGCGGCCGCCGGGGCCGCCGCCGCCGCCGGCGTCGATCGTGCCGCTCACCGAGACCGTGCCCCGGCACGAGATCAACGTGACCGCACCGCCGCCGCCGCCGCCCGAGGGTGCGCCCATGATCACGCTGTTGCTCGGGACGCGCATGCCGCCGGTCAAGGCGGCGAGCAGGACCGGGTCGTACGCCGCGCCACCAGCGCGTCCGCCGCCGGCCGCGGTCTGGCTACCGGCGTTGGCGCCGGCGGTGAAGCCACCGCCGCCACCGCTGCCGGACGTGCTGATCGAACCGCCGCTCGCGACGGACTGCGTGCCGCCACCCGGGCCGCTGGCGCCCAGGTTCGCCGACGCGTCGAGCGTGCCGGTCACGCGCAGCGCCTGATCGCTGACCAGCGCCAGCGCGCGCGGGCCCGTGACGGCGACGTTGCCAGGCCCGACGGTGATGGTCCGCGCGCGGATGACGCAGATGCTCGGGCCGGTGGCCTGGGTGACGATGCCACCCGTGCACAGCACGTCGAGGTTGGTGTCGATGGTCGTCGCGCTCACGCTGAAGTCCATGACGGTGGCGGGCGCGTCGCAAATGTTCGGTAGGTAGCGCGGTTCGAGGTACGTGCAGTGCGCGCTCGGCGTGGGCGTGCACGACAGCGCGCACGCCTCGGAGCCAGCCGGCAGGCCGTCGGCGCCACACGTGCCGACGGAGTTCCCGATGCAGGCCGTGTTGTTCGGGATGCACATGTTGCAGCGGCCGGCGGTGGCGTTGCAGCCGGGGGCGCCGCAGTCGGTCATCGTGACGCCGGTGCCGGTGGCGTTGCACACCACCGCCGAGCTACCGGAGCAGCTCTGGAACTGGTTGGCGGTGCAGCTGAACGCGTCGATCGCCGTCGCGTCGACGGGCGGCGGCGCGTCGATGACCGTCGCGTCGATCTCGGTCGCGTCGATGGCCGGGGTGTCGATCGTCTGCGTATCGACGGTCGGTGCATCGATCGCGGCGTCCGGGTCGGACTTGTCGACGGAGCCGCACGCACCTGCGGCGGCGAGGAGGCCCATCCAGATCAGAGAACGCATGAGGTCGAGCTTGCCACAGCCCCTTCCGACGCGGGCGGTGAGCGCGCGGATGGCCGCTGCGACCCACGTCACGCCGCCGCTCGGCGGCTCATCAAGTACTGCCAAACCAAGCGCGGACCTGTCTTGATCTAGCGCGCGGCACGCATCGCGCGCATGCGTGCGATCAGCGCCCGCTCACGGGCGGCATCGCTCTCCTCGATCGAGCGGTAGCGTGTGACGCCAGGTGGAAACAGCGGTGGCAGTCGACTCGCGAAGGCCCACAGCTCCTTGATGCGCGCGTAGGTCTCAGGGGCGCCCGGTGAGCACCGTGGCGGCGTGGGTATCTCGGCCACGTCACGAAACCGCTGGACGCTCATCGCGGCTTCTCCGGATCGAGGTCAAAGGCCTCGGCGAGGCGTTGCGCGTCTCCGGACGTACGGTCCCGCGCTTCATGCGGTGGAGCGTCGCGGGGGTTGCGACCGACACCGCTTGCCCGTCGACATCGTAGCGCTCGCGTTCGAGGTCCGCGTAGGTGAACCGCTCGCCGAGCCGCGTCAAGATGTCCATGGGCGGACCAGCGCCGGGCGGCACGTAGCGGACCGCAGGGTAGTCGCCGCACAGGTCCTCGGCGGTGAGTTCGTCGATCGAAGGGTCGTCGTACACGGCGTGCAACGCCATGCGCAGGCTCGCCACGTTGGCGGGGTCGGGGGCGATGAAGACGTCGAGGTCCTCGGTCGTGCGCGCGAGGCCATGGAAGTTCAGGGCGACGCCGCCGATCACGACGTAGTCCACCGCCGCCGCCTCCAGCGCGGCGAGGACTCGCATGACCGCGTCCCACTGCATGACGCGATTACCGTGTTTTGCCTGGGTGACGCGACGATTGACCGGGCCAGGCGCGCGCTAGCCCGGCGGCAGCGGCATAGCGGCGGCGAAGGCGGCCGCGAGCTCGCCGGCGGTGGGGCGCTGGGCGGCGTCGGCGGCGAGGCCGCGGGCGAGCAGGGGCTCGAGGGCGGGCGGGCCGTGATAGACGCGGCGATGGCCGCCGAGGATGGCCGACATCTGCATGAAGGCCGACTCGCCCTCGAAGGGATGCGCGCCGGTGGCCATGTGCGCGATCACCGCGGTCGCCGCGAACACGTCGCTGGCGAGCGTGGGCGCGGCGCCGCGCAGCACCTCGGGCGCGTCGTAGAGGTAGCGGTAGGGCGTCACCGAGCCGACCGAGCGCGGCGCCTGGCCCGCCATGAACGCCTCGCCGCGCGGCGCGAGGCCGGTGATGATCGTCGGCCACGGCTGCTCGGTGCCCCGCGTGGCGAAGATGGTCTCGGGGCGGAGGCCGCCGACCGGCGTCGGATGCGAGGCGAGGTGCCGGAGCAGTGCCGCGGCGAGGTCGCAGGCATCGTCGCCACGGAAGGGGATCCACCACGTGGACAGCGGGTGGCCGTTTGGCAGCGGCTCGACGATCGCGACGAGCTCGTCGCTGGCCCCCTCGACCGGGCCGACCGCCACGAGCGGCACGAGCCGCGGATCGTCGCGCCGCGCGAGCCGGGCCTCGACTGTGGCGAGCGGGTCGCGTTGCGGTGAGGTCAGCGTGGCGAGCGCGTAGCTGCTGTCCTTGGTCATGGCGAGGTAGACGCCGCGTTCGGGCGCGCCCGCCAAGAGGCAGACGACGGTCCAGGCGCCGCTAGCGACCGTCAGCCCGCATGGATAGTCGTCGGGGAACGGCGCCGGCAAGGGGACGTTGCGCGCGAGGCACGCCTGCCGCACCCACGCGCGCAGGTGCGCACCAGGGACGAACTGCCAGACGTCCTCTGCGTTCCGGCCTACGACCCAGGCGTCATCGTCCTGGTCTGCCGCGTAGTCCGCTAGGCGCGGGGACACCTGCGCCGCTAGCTCGGCGGGCGCGCACTGGATGCCCGCCGGAAGCTCGACCAGTCGTGGTACCGCGCCGAGTGCTCGCGCGACGTCGCCGGCGGTGGCGATCTCGTCGACGATGCGCCTGAGCCGTCCAGGCTCGGACGAGTCGCGCTCGACTCGCCACGGCCAACGGGTCAAGGGGCCTCGTGCGACAGCGCGGGTGGCGAGGAGCTCTGCCCAGTTCGTCGGTTCATCGAAGCGCACCTTCGTGGCGTCGGTGTACGCACTGAAGACGTCCCAGCCCCCGTAGTTCGCTCGCTCGAGCCCTTCAATGAGCGAGACGCCCTCGAGCGCGACGAGGCGATCTTGCTCAGACGTGCAGAGCACCCAGCTCGTGCCGCACCCGGGACAGCCATAGCCTTCGAGGAATGTGCCGGTGCCCATGCGTTCGGGAAGCCGTAGCAGGTGTTCCTCGTAGAACCCCAAGTCGTCACCGATCGTCGTCCGACGCGGGCCGAGCGCCGCGGAGGTCGGGATGAGGACCTTGGCGAGCGTCCGGCAAAGCGGACAGTAGACGTGCTCGTGTATGCATTCCATGGGGGCTGCCCTGCTGATCGTCGTGGTGCTCGGTGCGTCCGCGCGTCGCGGTCTACGCGTTGGCGCCTAAGCCCGGCATACGGATGGCGGCGGTAAACGCGGCGGCGAGCTCGCCGGCGGAGGGGCGCTGGGCGGGGTCGGCGGCGAGGCCGCGGGCGAGCAGGGGCTCGAGGGCGGGCGGGCCGTGATAGACGCGGCGATGGCCGCCGAGGATGGCCGACATCTGCGTGAAGGCCGACTCGCCCTCGAAGGGATGGGCGCCGGTGGCCATGTGCGCGATCACCGCGGTCGCGGCGAAGACGTCGCTGGCGAGCGTGGGCGCGGCGCCGCGCAGCACCTCGGGCGCGTCGTAGAGATAGCGGTACGGCGTGACCGAGCCGACCGAGCGCGGCGCCTGGCCGGCCATGAACGCCTCGCCGCGCGGCGCGATGCCGGTGATGATGACCGCGTGCGACGCGGCGCGCTGGCTCTCGATGTAGATGGTCTCGGGGCGCAGTCCGCCAAGCGCTGTGGCGAGCGATCCGAGCACCCCGAAAAGGGAACCGGCGAGTGAGACGACGTCGCGGAGCCGCATTGGGAACCAGCAGTTCGCGAGTGGTCTCCCCGCTGGTTCGGCCTCGATCAGCGCCACGGTCCCGTCGGCGACGCCCTGGACCACGTCGAGCGCCACGATCGAGACGACCAGGCCGCGCTTCTCCATCAGGCGCGCGCGCACGGCGCCGAGGACATCCCGTTGCGGCGACGTCAGGGTCGCGATGCCGTAGCGACCATCGCGGTGCATCGCGAGGTAGACGCCGCGATCAGCGTTGCCGCGCATGCGTCCGACGAGCACCCAGGCGTCATCGACGGTCGCGCCGCATGGGTAGTCGTTGTCCTCTGCGACAGCGACGCGGCGGCCCGCGATCACCTCGCGCTGTCGCTTGTCGGCATCGAGCAGAGGCTTCGCCAGGAAACGCCACGCGGGGCGCCCCGTGTCGCGCCAAGGGGAGACTTCGATGGCGACCGATGTGTCGTCGGTGTCGTCGTCGTAGCCCGGAACCTCCGTGGGCGTCTCTACCACGCGCACCAGCCGGCCGCCGGGGG
>Ga0075163_10009504_pt1 | contig 12771 bp, 14 predicted proteins | sample JI1023141ADNA_FD_71478 | JGI IMG/M metagenome (GOLD analysis project Ga0075163, IMG submission 71478) | Wastewater effluent complex algal communities from Wisconsin, to seasonally profile nutrient transformation and Carbon sequestration -... | ecosystem: Engineered > WWTP > Effluent > Algae...
GCTGGGCACAGAGCCCGGCGGGCACGCCCACGCTGGACAAGCTGCGTGCCCGCGGCAGCCTCAGCGTGGCGGTGTACCAGGATCTGCCGCCCTTTCACGTGGCGGGACAGGGCATCGAGGTCGACCTCGCTGCATCCCTGGCCAAGGCCCTGGGCTTGAAGCTCTCGTTGCTGCCCTTCCAGGCAGGCGAGAACATGGCCGACGACCTGCGCAACATGGTCTGGCGCGGCCACTACCTGGGCTTTGGCCCCGCCGACGTGATGCTGCACGTGCCGGTGGACCGGCCCCTGATGCAGGCCAGCCCGCAGGTTCAGATCTTTGCCCCCTTCTATCGCGAGCGGGTGATGATCGCCCGAGACCTGAAGTCCGTACCGACGCTGGATTCGATGGATTCGCTGCGCGGCCGCCGCATCGCCGTGCCGGGCCAATCGTTGGCTGGCTGGCTGCTGATCGGCGCTGACAGCGGAGCGTACAGGGAGCAACTCGACACCACAGCACGCAATGGCGTGGAGGCGGCACAGGCGCTGCTGCGCGGCGAGGTGGCGGCTGCGGCTGGCCACGGCTCGGAGCTGGAATCGGCGCTGGGCAAGGACGATCGCTTCGCCATCGAGCCACTGCCCTTGCCGCGCATGCGCGACGGCTGGGCCGTGGGCTGTGCGGTGAAGGCCGATGCGACGGACCTGGCGCAAGCCGTGCAGGCCGCGATCAACCAGATGGCGCAATCGGGCGAGATGCGTGCGATGTTCGCCAAGGGCGGGCTGGGCTGGCGCCAGCCCTGAGGGAGAACCCGAGGCGGTCTTCCCCCTCGTGAGAATCGTTGAAGCTTGCAGGCCCCCAGGCGGGCGTGTCGCGTGGACACTCTGGGTTCGGAATGACCCTTCCAACCCCCACGTCGATACCCTCGATATTTCCACTGGAGTCCTGAGAATGACGAAGACGAGCTTCCCGGTGTCCCGCCTGTGTGCCGGCCTGGGCCTGGCATTTGCCCTGTTGGGCGCGGGTGTCGCGCATGCCGCCGACACCACCCGCGTGATCGTGTCCTTCAAGCCCGGCTCGCAAGCCGCGCAGCTGGCCCGTGCTGCCATCGCCAAGGCTGGTGGCAAGATCAAGCTGGAGATCCTCGGTGGCGGCGCCGTTGCCGTCGAGCTGTCGAGCGGGGCCGTGGCCGCGCTGAAGAAGCACTCGGCCATCGCGCTGATCGAGGAAGACGCCAAGCGTTACCCGCTGGCCTCCACCGAGCCGTCGGGCCCCCCGTACAAGCCGGGTCAGCTGGTGCCCTACGGCATCAAGCTGGTCCAGGCTGACCAGATGCCCAGCCATGACACCCTGGCTGGCAACCGCACGGTCTGCATCATCGACTCAGGCTACGGCCTGGGCCACGAAGACCTGCCCACCGCCACCGTCACCGGTGACGACGACATTGGCGGGGCAGGCCCCTGGTCGGTCGACGGTTCGCACCACGGCACCCACGTGGCCGGCACCATTGCCGCGCTGAACAACAAGAACAAGGGCGTGGTCGGCGTGCTGCCCCGCAAGAAGGTCAAGCTGCACATCGTCAAGGTGTTCGGCGACGACGGTGCCTGGGCCTACTCGTCCACCCTGGCCAACGCTGCCAAGAAGTGCCAGGCCGCCGGTGCCAACGTCATCAGCATGTCGCTGGGCGGCCCGCTGCCCAACGCCACCGAGCGCACGACCTTCGACAACCTGAAGGCTGCCGGCATCCTGTCGATCGCTGCCGCGGGCAACGGTGGCAACACCCAGACCTCCTACCCCGCCGGCTACGGCGCGGTGATGTCGGTGGCCGCCCTGAACGAGAACAAGGAGTGGGCCACCTTCTCGCAGCGCAACTCCGATGTCGAGATCGCCGCCCCGGGCGTGTCGGTGCTGTCGACCGTGCCGATGGGCACCGGCTCTGACTCGTCCCTGGTCGTGGGTGCCACCACCTACGCGCCGGGCGGCATGGACGGCTCGCCCAAGACCACCGCGACGGCCGCCCTGGCCAACTTCGGCCTGGGTGATGCCATCGACACCAGCGTCTCCGGCAAGGTCTGCCTGATCGCCCGCGGCAACATCGCTTTCTCCGAGAAGGTGTTGAACTGCCAGAACAGCGGCGGCATTGGCGCGGTGGTCTTCAACAACGTGGCTGGCGGCTTCGGCGGCACGTTGGGTGGCGTGGCCACCACGATCCCGTCGGTCACCGCGTCGGACACCGAAGGCGCCGCGATGCTGGGCCAGCTGGGCCAGTCCGCCACCGTGACCGTGGAGGCGTCGAACTACGCCTTCTTCGACGGCACTTCGATGGCCACGCCGCACGTGTCGGCCGTCGCTGCCCTGGTGTGGAGCTACTTCCCCACCTGCACCGGCGAACAGATCCGCATCTCGCTGAACAACAGCGCGCTGGACCTGGGCAATGTCGGCCGTGACGTGAAGTTCGGCTACGGCCTGGTGCAAGCCAAGTCGGCCTACGACCGCATCACCGCGCTGGGCTGCGGCAACTGATCAGGGCCTGACAAACCGCCCCGCATAAGTGGGGGTCGGCAGAGCTCGCGTCGAGAGACGCGGGCCTCGCCGGCCCCCTCTTTCGTTTGAGGGTCGACGGTGGGTCACTCCCAACCGAAATGAACCCGCACCGCGCGCGCCGTGACGTTGATCGGCACCGTGCCGGATTGGGCAAGTTGCAGCAGGCGGGGCGAGCGCAATCCACCGGCGTCCTGGCCCAGCACCACCACGGCACGCAGGTGCCAGCCTTCGCCGCTGAAGTGCGCCAGGTAGCTGGCCGCGTCCGGGCACTGTTCGCGGTGGTTCGGGTTGGCATTGGGGGTCAGGCAGCACAGCACGGCCGAGCAGCGCACCCGCCCGGCCTCGGCCATGAAGTCTTTCGGCGTGGTCTTGGTGTCCTGCAGGGAGCCGACGCGGGCGTACAAGCGCAGAGGTGCCTTGCCGCCTGTGGGCAGGATGTCGCGCACACTGCGGTTGAAGCAGCCGGTGAGGCTGCGGATCAGTGAGGACTTGCGGGTGTTCGGGTTTCCGACGACGAGGTACAGGTCCATGGGGTGTCAGCCGACGGTCTGGGTAGGGGAAGCCATGGGCAGGCCATGCAAGTCACAGGCCACGTCGGTCCGGAACGCATGGCGCCTTGGGGTCAAGCCGACCCTCCGGCAAGAGGTGCCACCAGGCCCACCACGGCCAACACCGTGGCCACCCCGGCCATCACGGCCAGCCAGACCGTGCGTCGGCGGTTCGCCTCGGCCCGCTGGATCAACTGGGTGTTCTGGTCGGCGAGCGACTTGATGAGTTCGGTGGATTCGCGCATCTGCGCCTGAAGCCCGGCCGTGCCGGCTTCCAGCGCGGCGATCCGCGCCTCGAGCGCGCCGATCAGCTCGGCCGGCGTGGCCGGCAGGGTGCTGTCGGGCGGCGCGGTGGGCACGGGCGCCGGGGGCTGGCCGGACACCGTGTTCCACAGCTTGCGTGCCCCTTCAGCCAGCTTCGGTGCGTTGCTGATGACCTCTGACCACGGGACATGCTGAAGAACGGCAAGCCACGGTGCAACCATACGGGACCCTTTCCTGCGCGGCACCAGGAGGCGCCGTCCGGATCAGCATAGCTCAGCCGGCCTTCAACTCAAGGGGTGGGCGCCATCACCATCAGGCCCGATGCGGTGTTGGAGATCGGGATGTGGTAGTTCTGATGCACACGCGTCACCTTGTCGCCCAGCGCGCCGCGGGTGGCCAGCCACATCAGCAACTCGACGCCCTGCGTGCCGGTCTTCTCCACCAGTTCATGGATGCTGAACTGCGTGGCCCAGCGCGGGTCGTGCAGCAGGCTCTCCATGAACTGCAGGTCGAAGTCCTTGTTGATGAAGCCGGCGCGTTCGCCGTCTAGCTGGTGCGACAGGCCGCCGGTGCCGAGGATCGCCACCTTGGCATCGCTGTCCCACGAAGCCACCGCACGGCCGACGGCCTCGCCCAGCGCGTAGCAGCGCCGCGCGGACGGCAGCGGGAACTGGACCGTGTTGATGCACACCGGCACCACCTTCACCGGCCACTTCTGGTCGGGGTACAGCAAGGCCATCGGCAGCGTGAACGCATGGTCGACCACCATCTCCTGGCAGGTCGTGAGGTCGAACTCGTCGGCGACCAGTGAGTTGATCAGGTGCCAGGACAGGTCCTGCTCGCCTGCAAAGGGCGGCACCTGCGGGATGCCCCAGCCCTCGTCGGCATTGCGGTACTCCGGCGCCGCGCCGACCGCGAAGGTGGGCATCTTGTCGAGAAAGAAGTTCAGGCCGTGGTCGTTGTAGAGCACGACGATCACGTCCGGCTTTGCCTGCGCGAGCCAGCGATGAACCGGCGCAAATCCGTCGAAGAAGGGTTTCCAGTAGGCGTCACCCTGAAGGTTCTTGGCGGTCGCGCGGCCGATGGCCGGGACGTGGGAGGTGGTGATGCCACCGACGATGGTTGCCATGATGTCTTTCCCCGATTCAGTGCGCGTAGGCGGCCAGCTTGGCCTTGAAGGCGTCCTTGGTCATGCCTGTCTGCTGAGCACCCAGGTCCTGCACGTCCAGGCCCAGGATGCCGGCGAACTTGGCCAGGTAGTAAACATTGCCGCCGGCGGCAATGAGTTGCAGCACGTTGCGTGCACGGATGGCCTCGCGCTGAGGCTCGTTCAGGCCGTAGCGGGCGCAGTAGGCGTCCTCGTCCTTCAGGAACTCGGCGCGGTTCTCGGCGCTGTTGAACGAGTAGCACATCTTGTTCAACGCATAGCCCTTGCGGGCCTGCGTGCCGTCGAACAGCGTGGTGCCGGGGATCTCGGGTGCGGACATCGCCTGTCTCCTGAATTGAGTTGGATCAATGCCCGCTGTCGCGGGCCGATGGCGGCAGTGTGGCGATGACCCTGGCCGCGATAAAGCGGGCCATACTCATTCGACGCATGAACGAAATCGATCATTCGGATCTGGATGGCCACCTGCTGCGGCTGCTGGTGGCGGTGCACGAGGAGGGCTCTGTCACCCGTGCCGCGCAACGCCTGGGCGTCACCCAGTCGGCCGTGAGCCATGGCCTGGACCGGCTGCGCGCCATCGTTGGCGACCCGCTGTTCGTGAAATCCGGGCGCGGCATCGTCGCCACCGCGCTGGCCGAGCCCCTGGTGCTGCGTGCTCGCAGCTTGCTGGAGGATCTGCGCAGCTTCAGCCTCGCGGCCGGTTTCGATCCGGCTCGGCTGCACGCCTGCATCACCGTGGCCGCCAACGACCTGCAGCGCGACCTGCTGCTGCCGCGCTGGCTGCGCCGCCTGCGCGCCGAGGCGCCGGGCCTGACGCTGCGGGTCATCCCGTCCGGCGCCGCCGAACCGGCGCTGTTGCGTGAACAGGCGTGCGACCTGGTCATCACCCCGCGCCCGCCCGAGGCGACCGACATCTTCCAGAAGCGCCTCTTCGAGGACCGCTACCGGGTGTTCTACGACGCGGGGCAGCGCAGTGCGCCGGGCGACGAAGCCGCGTACCTGGCGGCCGAGCATGTGAGCGTTCTGTACGAACCGCGGCGCCGGCTGGACATCGACGACTGGCTGGCCGAGCGCGGGGTGCAGCGCCGCATCGTCGGCACAGTGCCGGGCTTCGCGGGCTTGGCAGGGCTGTTGCACGGCGGCCCCTGGCTGGCCACTGTGCCCAGCCTGTTGGGCGTGGGTGCACTGCGCGGCTTGGCCTCGGCCGAGGTGCCGCTGCCGACGCCACCACTGCCGATGTACATGGTCTGGCACCGCCGCCAGCAGGCTGATCCGGTGCACCAGTGGCTGCGTGCGGCGCTGGAGGCGGTGGCGGCAGAAGCGGTGCCCTAGTCGACCTCGACTTCGTCGGCCGGCCGGTCGAAGTAGTGCAGGCCGATCAGCAGCAGCGCGGTCACCGGCACCATGGCCATCGGGTGCACCACACCCGCCACCAGGGGCGCCACCATCAGGAACAGCCGCAGGCCCCAGCTGTACATCAGCCCGGCGCGGCGCACGTGGTTGGCCGCCATCGGGTTCAGCGCTGGACGGTCCGGGTGGTCCACCGGCATCGACATGATGAAGCCGGCGTGGCTGTAGTGGCGCATGGCCAGTGCCGAGCACACGTAAGAGGCGAACAAGGTGCCCACCAGCATGGCCTGCAGCACCGTGTGCAAGGTGTTCTCGCCCGACCAGCGCGCCAGGTTTGCCGCGAGTGTGGCGCCGGCCAGGGTCACTGCGCCCATCACCGCCAGCGCGGCGGTGGAGGCCGAGATGGTGGCAGACATCAGCGAGTTGCGCAGCGCCTGAACCGCCACGATCTCGAAGCCCGGGCGGTCTGAAAGGGCCGTCACCCAGTGCATGCGCAATTTCGCGTTGGCATAGCGCGCCAGCTTCTCGGGTTGGCGCTGCCCCAGGTGGTGGATGCGCCACTCGTAGCCGATGACCAGCACCAGGCTGATGGCAAAGCCGATCCACGAGGCCATCACGTTCATCGCGTTCCCGCCGCTTGCTTATGCATTCCGCGATGATAGAGGCGCGGCGGCGTGCCGCCGGCCCATTCAGGCGGCGGGCTACTCACGTTCGAGCTTCGCCGCGCGTGCCACCTCGCCCCAGTGAGCGATTTCGCTGGTCAGCATGCTCGGACCCCCTGCCGCCTCAGAACTCCTCGGTGTCGATCTCGGTCTGGGTGGCGGGGTTGTAGCGCTCGCCTTGGACGCTGTGGCGGCTGATCAGCACACCGGCATGGGACAGCACTGCGGGCGGCAGGCTCAGGTCGGCAGCCCCGAGGTCATCGCTCAAGTGCGCCAGGCTGGTGGTGCCCGGAATGGGCACGATGTGCTCGCCCTGGGCCAGCAACCAGGCCAGCGACAGTTGGGCTGGTGTGCATCCGGCTTCGGCCGCCAGGGCGGCGAGTGCGTCTGCCAGCTTCAGGTTCGCTGCGTAGGCCTCGGGGGCGAAGCGCGGCATCGCCCGCCGGATGTCCTTGGCGTCGAAGGCGGCCACGTCGCGCAGCGTGCCCGGCAGGAAGCCGCGCGCCAGCGGGCTGAAGGCAACGAAGGTGGTGCCGAGCTCACGGCAGGCCTGCAGCACGGCGATCTCGGGGTTGCGTGTCCACAGTGAGTACTCGGTCTGCAACGCGGCGATGGGGTGCACCGCGTGGGCGCGGCGCAGGGTGGCGGCGGAGACCTCGCTCAGGCCGATCGCACGGATCTTGCCGGCGCGCACCAGGTCTGCCAGGGCACCCACCGAATCCTCGATCGGCACCTGCTTGTCCCAGCGGTGCAGGTAGTACAGGTCGATGACGTCGGTGCGCAGGCGCTGCAGGCTCTCGTCGCAGGTGCGCTTGAGCGTGTCGGGCCGGCCGTCGATCACCCGCTTGACGCCGCCGTCGACGGTCACCCCGGTCATGCCGCACTTGCTGGCCAGCGTGAAGCGCTGCCGGTGCGGCGCAAGCACCCGGCCGACCAGGGTTTCGTTGGTGCCGAAGCCGTAAAGCGCCGCCGTGTCGAACAAGGTCACGCCACGATCCAGCGCGCCAAGCAGCAGCGCCTCCGCCGCCTCCGGCGAAGGCGGCGTGCCATAAGCATGGCTGAGGTTCATACAGCCCAGGCCGATGGCCGAGACCTCGAACGGGCCGATCTTGCGAGTCTTCATGGTGCCTTCGGGCTCAGGCGTTGAGTTGCTGCTCGAGTTGGTGCAACACCTTGTAGCAGGCATGCACCTGGGCCACGCTGGCATTGGGTTCGCGGCCCTCGTGGATGGCGGCGAAGAACTCGCGGTCCTGCAACTCGATGCCGTTCATCGAGACGGCCACCTGGGAGACGTCGATCTTTTCGTCCTTGCCGGTGAACAGATCGTCGTAGCGGGCGATGTAGGTGGCGGTGTCGCCGATGTAGCGGAAGAAGGTGCCCAGCGGGCCCTCGTTGTTGAAGCTCAGGCTGAGCGTGCAGATCGCCCCGTTGGCAGCCTTGAGCTGGATGCTCATGTCCATCGCGATGCCCAGGTTCGGGTGGATGGGGCCCTGCAGGGCGTTGGCCGCGACGATGGGGCTGCCGCACTGGTAGGCAAACAGATCCACGGTGTGGGCGGCGTGGTGCCACAGCAGATGGTCGGTCCACGAGCGGGCCTGGCCCAGCGCGTTGGTGTTGGTGCGGCGAAAGAAGTAGGTCTGAACATCCAACTGCTGGATGTTGAACCTGCCGGCTTTGATCTGCTGGTTCACGTACTGGTGGCTGGGGTTGAAGCGGCGGGTGTGGCCGCACATCGCGACCAGCCCGGTCTCCTTCTGCATCTGCACCACCTCGTCGGCGCCGCGCAGGCTGTCGGCCAGCGGGATTTCGACCTGCACGTGCTTGCCGGCCTTCAGGCAGGCCAGGGTCTGCGCGGCATGCATCTGGGTCGGGGTGCACAGGATCACCGCGTCGACCTCCGCCAGCGCCAGGCTGTCGTTCAGGTCGGTGGTGACGTGGCCGATGCCGTACTGCGCAGCGACCTCGCGCGTCTTCTCCAGATCGCGGCTGATCAGCGAGACGACCTCGACGCCGTCGATGTTCTTGATGCCGTCCAGGTGCTTGATGCCGAAGGCGCCAGCCCCGGCCAGCGCAACCTTGATGGTTTTCATGGGTTGTTCTCCAGGATCAGGTGGCCCACCGCGGTGTTGCTGGCGGGCACATGGTAGAAGCGGTGCTTCAGTGTGGGCGGCTTGTCGCTCATGGCGGCGCGGGCGATCAGCCACATCACCAGTTCGATGCCTTCGGAGCCTGCCTCGCGCACGTAGTCGATGTGCGGCACGGCAGCCTGGCCGGCCGGGTCGGTGACCAGGCGGTCGAGAAAGGCGTTGTCGAAGGCCTTGTTGATCAGGCCGGCGCGCGGGCCCTGCAGCTGGTGGCTCATGCCGCCGGTGCCCCAGATGTGCACATTGAGGTCCTGGTCGAAGGCTTCGATGGCCTTGCGGATCGCTTTGCCCAGGTTGTAGCAGCGCTGGCCCGAGGGCACCGGGTACTGCACCACGTTGACGGCAAACGGGATCACCGGGCAGGGCCAGGCCTCCGGCTGGCCGCACATCAGCGAAAGCGGCACGGTCAGGCCGTGGTCCACATCCATCTTGTTGACAATGGTGAGGTCGAAGTCGTCCTGGATCACGCTCTGGGCAATGTGCGAGGCCAGTTCCGGGTGGCCGATCACCGTGGGCACCGGGCGCGGGCCCCAGCCTTCGTCGGCCGGCTTGAACTCGGCCGCACAGCCGATCGCGAAGGTGGGGATCATTTCCAGGCTGAACGCCGTGGCATGGTCGTTGTAGACCAGGAAGATCACGTCCGGCGGGTTGTCCTTCATCCATTGCTTCGAATACTCGTAGCCCTGGAAGACCGGTTGCCAGTAGGGGTCCCGGGTCTTGCCCAGGTCGAGCGCGGCGCCGATGGCCGGCACGTGCGAGGTGAAGACGCTGGCGGTGATCTTGGCCATTACTTCTTCTCCCCGGTCTGTTCGCCGATGAAGCGGTTGCCTTCAGGCGAGCGGCCACCCGCCAGCATCATCGCCGCGTACTCTTCCTGGGTCATGCCGGTCATGCTGGCGGCCATGTACTGGAAGCTCTTGCCGTCGGTCGCGCCGATCTTGGCCAGGAAGTAGATGTTTCCGCCGGCTGCGATGCAGCGGTTCAGGTCGCGCGTCAGCACACCCTGCTTCTGCTCCTCGGTCATCGCCCACTCGTCGAGGTAGGCCCGCTCGTCGGCCTTGAAGCGCTCGCGGTTGGCAGACTTCATCAGGGACATGCAGAACTGGTTGAGCCAGTAGCCTTTGCGCGATTGCTCGGCGTCGAAGATGGTCGTGCCGGGCACGTCCAGATAGGGTTTGTCGAGTGACATGGTCAGCCTTTGGTTTCTTCAGGCCAGTACAGGCGCATCGGGTTGTCGACGAGCAGCTTCCTTTGCAGCTCGGCTGTGACCGCGATGTGCGGGATGAAGTCGACCAGCAGGCCGTCGTCGGGCATGTGGTCCTTCAGGTTGGGGTGCGGCCAGTCGGTGCCCCACAGCACGCGGTCGGGGAAGCTCTCGACGATTCGGCGGGCAAAGGGCACGACATCGCGGTACGCCGCCTGCTCGCCGTTCAGCGCCTTCGGGCCTTTCAGCGACAGGCGCTCCGGGCAACTGACCTTGCTCCACACATTGGGGTGCTCGCGCATGAACTTCACGAACAGCTCGAACTCGGGTCCATCGACCGGCTTGGCCACATCGGGGCGGCCCATGTGATCGACGACGATGGTGGTGGGCAGGGCGGTGAAGAAATCCCACAGTTCCGGTAGATCCACCGCCTCGAAATAGATCACCACATGCCAGCCGAACTCGGCAATGCGGTTGGCGATCTCCAGCAACTCGTCCCTGGGGGTGAAGTCGACCAAGCGCTTGACGAAATTGAAGCGCACGCCGCGCACGCCGGCCTGGTGCATGGACTCCAGTTCGGCGCGCGTCACGTCACGCTTCACGGTGACCACACCGCGGGCCCGGCCGCCGGAACGCTCCAGCGCATCGACCATCGCGCGGTTGTCGGCGCCGTGGCAGGTGGCCTGCACGACGACATTGCGCGCGAAGCCGAGGTGGTCGCGCAGTGCATAGAGCTGCTGCTTGCTGGCATCGCAGGGGGTGTACTTGCGTTCTGGCGCGTAGGGAAACTCGGCGCCCGGACCGAACACGTGGCAGTGCGAATCGACAGCGCCGGCCGGCAGTTCGAAGCGGGGCTTGGAGGGGCCGGCGAACCAGTCCAGCCAACCGGGGGTCTTGGGGAAGGGCATGTCAGTCTTTCGAGGCGAGATGCTTCAGGATGCGGTCGGCCTCGGTGCGCCAGTCCGCGCTGCGGGCGAAAGCGGGGCTGCCTTTAGGGCCGAACAGGCCACCGTCGGCGAGATCGGCCACCCAGGCCTGCCGCTCGGCGGTGCCACTGGCGCTCCAGGGTGTGAGGCCGGCCTCGCGCACGGTGGCGGCGACCTCGCGAACCTCCTCGCTGCGACGTCGGCCGTGCTCGATGACCCGCTGGAAGAAGTAGGCGGCCTGTTTCTCCCAGTCGATGCCGGGGAAGGTCTCGTGGAGCGAGGCGATCACCGCGTCTTCCACGCCATGGTGGCGGGCGGCGGTGAAGCTCTCGATGACCATGGCCTCCAGGCCCTTGATCATCACGCTGCGGCACATCTTGGTGGCCGAGGCCACGCCGAGCTGCTCGCTGGACACCTTGGGGGCGAAGCCGAGCGCGACCAGCGCCGGCTCCAGCATCGCCGCATGCGGGCCACCGAGCAGCAGCGGGACCTGGATCCGGTAGGGTGGCAGGCTGGTCATCACCGCGCCTTCGACATAGCACCCGCCTGCCGCGTCCACGGCGGCGGCGGCGCGCTGCTTGGCGCCCGGCGAGGCCGAGTTGAAGTCGAGGAAGTAGCTGCCAGAGCGCAGCGAAGAGGCACAGGCCTCGGCCACCGCAACCGTCTGGCTGGCGGTCACGGCGCTGACGATGAGATCTGCGCGGGACGCCAGGTCGGCGTGCGAGGCGGCCAGGAGCACGCCGTGACCGGCCGCGTGGGCTTGCAGCGCGGCCGCCGTGTCAGGCCGCGCCAGCTTGAGGTCATAGGCGCTGACCGCCACGCCTCGCGCTCGCAGGTCCTCGGCCAGGATGCGGCCGACCTCACCGTAGCCAATGAGGCCGATGTGCCAGCGAGAAGGGTCTGATGGACGTGTCATGGTTGCCCTCGATTCGGCCGAACCCGGCTGGCCGGCCCCGTGCGGCGGGCGCATGGTCAATCCAATGCCGCCTTGGCACGCTTGACCACGTCGGCGTACTTGGTGGATTCTGTGGTGATGTAGGCGTTGAACTGTTCGCGTGTGGCCGGGAAGGTCTCGTAACCGAAGGTGGCGTAGCGCTCCTTGATGTCGGGCTCGGCCAGCACGGCCTCGATGTCCTTCTGGATCTTGTCGGCCACCGCCTTGGGCAGGCCCTTCGGGGCGCCGATGGTCGTCCAGCCAGTGACTTCGTAGCCTGCCGGGCCGCCGGATTCGGCCACGGTGGGCACGTCCGGGAAGGCCGGGTGGCGCTTGGGTGCGGTCACGGCGATGAACTTGATCTTGCCCGAGCGCTGAAGCGGGCCGGCGGTGGCCAGCGAGCCGAGCGCGAAGTTCAACTCACCGTTGGCGACACCCGCGTAGAGCATCGAGGTTTCCTTGTAGATGATGTGCTGCATCTCGGTGCCGGTCATGGATTCCAGCAGCGCCGAGCCCAGGTGCACCGGGTTGCCCACCGACCAGGAGCCGTAGTTCAACGCAGCGGGCCGGGCCTTGGCATCGGCCACGATGTCGCCCACGGTCTTGTACTTGCTGGTCGCCGGCACGCCGACGAAGAAGTAGGTGCGGAAAAGCGGCGTGATCAGCTCGAAATCCTTCACCGGGTCGTAGGGCAACTTCTTGAACAGGTGCGGGTACGCCACCAGGTGCACGTTGTCCAGCTGGATCAGGTCGGTGCCGTCGGTGGCGCCCCGCTTGAAGGTGTCGATGGCGATGAAGCCGTTGGCACCGGGCTTGTTCTCGACGATGACCGGCTGGCCCCACTTCTTCTGCAGCTTTTCGGCCAGCACGCGCAGCACGGCCTCGGGGCCAGCGCCGGCCGGGAACGGCGTGATGATGCGTACCGGCTTGGTCGGCCACTCCTGGGCCTGGGCGGGCAGGGTGCCCAGCAGGGCGAGTGCGGTGGCGGCCAGGACGGCGCGGCGCGAGAGGAGTTTGATCAAGGTGGTCTCCAGGTGGGGATTTCGGGGTCAGT
>Ga0075163_10009505_pt1 | contig 12768 bp, 5 predicted proteins | sample JI1023141ADNA_FD_71478 | JGI IMG/M metagenome (GOLD analysis project Ga0075163, IMG submission 71478) | Wastewater effluent complex algal communities from Wisconsin, to seasonally profile nutrient transformation and Carbon sequestration -... | ecosystem: Engineered > WWTP > Effluent > Algae...
CGAGGGGCAAGGGGGAGCGGGTGGGTGGGTGCGCTGGGAGAAGATAGGGCCACCCGAGCGGGCAACCCCATGAATTCAGGAGGGAATTTCGCCTGACCCGGTGGCGCTGCCGGCGTCAGTTGCAGTCGTTGGCCTGGCCGGGCGTGGGGTCGGCGACGCCGCCCATGCCCACCAGGCGGGCGAGGAAGTCCTCGGAGTTGTCACCGGTGTCGGTGAAGTTGGGGCACCGCATGATGACGTGGCCGTCGGTGTCGGTGGGGGCGGGCGCCGTCTCGGCGGTGCCGTTGGCGGGCCCCTCGTAGGCCACCGAGTCGAAGATGCGATCGGGATCGGGGGTGGTGTTCACCAGCCGGAAGCCCGCCTCGGTGTCGAGCAGGTGGTTGGGGCCCTGGCCCGGGATCACCGCCTCGAGCACGCCATCCTGGGGGTCGATGAGGTCGAGGATGGCCTGGTCACCGATCACCATGTACTGGCCAGCGGCGATGGTGGCGTTGATCTGGCCGAGGTTGACGGTCTGCAGGGTGGCGCCGTTGGCCCCCACGATGCGCAGCTCCACCCCGGCCAGCGCCACCTGGGCGTTGGAGACGTTGACGATCTCGATGAACTCGTGGTCGTCGCTGTTGGGCTCCGCGTAGTCGAACTCGTTGATGATCAAGGGCGAATCGCAGATGTCGCCCCCACCCACGCCGTCGCTGTTGACCTGACCGGGGTTCACGCCGAGGGGGCAGTTGTCACAGGCATCACCCACATTGTCGCCGTCGCCATCGGCCTGATTGGCGTTGACCACCAGCGGGCAGTTGTCGGCGTTGTCGAGGTCACCGTCGTTGTCGTCGTCGGTGTCGCAGGCGTTGCCGTTGGCGTCCATGTCGGTGTTGAGCTGATCGACGTTGGCCACCAGCGGGCAGTTGTCGGTGACGTCGAGCACGGTGTCGTTGTCGTCGTCGGTGTCGCAGGCATCCCCCTGGGCGTCCATGTCGGTGTTGGTCTGGTTGGCGTTGGCGTTGAGCGGGCAGTTGTCCATGCCGTCGAGCACCGCGTCGTTGTCGTCGTCGGTGTCGCAGGCATTGCCCTGAGCGTCGCCATCGGCGTTCTCCTGGTTGGGGTTGGCCACCAGCGGGCAGTTGTCGGCGCCGTCGAGATCACCGTCGTTGTCGTCGTCGGGGTCGCAGGCATCACCCAGCGCGTCCGCGTCGGCGTTCTCCTGGTTGGGGTTGGCCACCAGCGGACAGTTGTCGGCGTTGTCGAGATCCCCGTCGTTGTCGTCGTCGGTGTCGCAGGCGTCACCGCCGTCCATGGCGTTGTCGGTGTTGGTCTGGTTCTGGTTGGCCACCGTGGGGCAGTTGTCAGCGCCGTTGGCAATCGTGTCGCCGTCGCGGTCGTCGTCGCACAGGTCGCCCAGGGCGTCGCCGTCCTGGTTGGCCTGGTCAGCGTTGCTCACCAGCGGGCAGTTGTCGGCGTTGTCGAGATCACCGTCGTTGTCGTCGTCGGTGTCGCAGGCGTCACCGCCGTCCATGGCGTTGTCGGTGTTGGTCTGGTTCTGGTTGGCGACCGCGGGGCAGTTGTCGGCGCCGTTGGCAATCGTGTCGCCGTCGCGGTCGTCGTCGCACAGGTCGCCCAGGGCGTCGCCGTCCTGGTTGGCCTGATCGGCGTTGCTCACCAGCGGGCAGTTGTCGGCATTGTCGAGATCACCGTCGTTGTCGTCGTCGGTGTCGCAGGCGTTGCCGCCATCCCCCGCCATGTCGGTGTTGAGCTGGTCGGCGTTGGCGACCAGCGGGCAGTTGTCGGCGCCGTCGGCGACGTTGTCGTTGTCGTCGTCGGGGTCGCAGACGTCGCCCTGGGCGTCCATGTCGTTGTTGGCCTGGTTGGCGTTGACCACCGTGGGGCAGTTGTCCTGGGCGTTGGCCACGGTGTCGCCGTCGCGATCGGGGTCGCAGACGTCGCCCAGGGCGTCGCCGTCCTGGTTGGCCTGATCGAGGTTGGCGTTGATGGGACAGTTGTCCACATTGTCCAGGATGCCGTCGTTGTCGTCGTCGGTGTCGCAGGCGTTGCCGCCGTCACCCGCCCCGTCGGTATTGAGCTGGTCGGGGTTGGCGATCAGCGGACAGTTGTCTACTTCGTCGGCATCACCGTCGTTGTCGTCGTCGTCATCGCAGGCGTTGCCCCCGTCCTGGGCCATGTCGGTGTTGAGCTGGTTGGCGTTGGACACATCGGGGCAGTTGTCGAGGCCGTCGTCGATGCCGTCATTGTCGCGGTCACCGGTGCAGGAGCCGGCCTGGGCGCCGCCGCCCACACACACCGAGCCCTGGCCACAGTCGGGGTTGTTGCGGCAGGCGCGGCAGACGGCGTTGTCGCAGATGGGCGTGGTACCCCGGCAGTCGCCGTTGACCCGGCAGCCGACGCAGCTGTTCTCGACGCAGCGCGGGGTATTGCCCCCGCAGTCAGCGTCGCGAATGCAGTCCACGCAGGCGCCCGCGATGCAGTAGTCGCCCTGAGGACACTGGGCGTTCATGCCACACTGGCACACCCGGGCGTTGCAGTCGTTGGTGGCGTTGGCGTTGCAGCCGTTGACGTTGCACGCCGAGCACACCTCGCCGGGTCCGGAGCCGGTGGCCACGCACTCGGGGCCACCGCCCTGGTCGCAGCAGAGCGCGTCGGGCGAGCAGCCCTCCTGGGTGGCCAGGTTGCAGGTGATGCAGCGGTTGGCCACGCACACATCGCCGGGGGCGCGGGCGTTGTCGGCGCACTCCGGGCTGTTCTGGCAGCCGGTGCAGACCGGCACGTTGTTGACGGTGCGGCAAATCGGCGTGGCCCCATTGGGATCGCAGCCGTCATCGGTGGCCGGATCACAGACGGTGCAGCGGCCACCCGAGCACTGCTTGCCGGCGCCACACTCAGCGTCCACCGCGCACACCCGGCAGAAGAAGTTGACGGGGTCGCAGATGGGCGAGGCGCTGGCCGGATCACAGCCGGTGTCACCCACCGGATCGCAGCGCTGGCAGGTGCCGGTCGAGGCTGCCTGGATGCCCTCGACCGCCGCTTCAATGCAGAAGCGGTTGGCGCCACACTCGGCGTTGGCTGCGCAGGCACGGCAGGCGCCGCCCCCGCAGATGGGGCTCTGGCCGTCGCAGCCCGCGTTGGTGCCCGCTTCACACACGGTGCAGCGGCCCGCCACGCAGGTATTGCCTGCCGGGTTGCCGGCGCAGTCGGCCGAGACCTGGCAGGCGACGCAGTTGCCGCCTACGCAGCGGTTGCCCGCCGGGTGGGTGGCGCACTCGCCGTTGTTGTCACACTGGTCACAGACCGCAGGGGCCTGGCCGATGCGGCAGAGGTTGCCCGCCGGGTGGCCGGCACACTCCGCCTGGTTGGCGCAGGGCGTACAGCGACCCGAGCCTGCGCACACGTTGCCCTGGGGGCTGGTGGCACACTCGCCGTTGTTGGCGCAGGCACGGCAGTCGAAGTTCTGGCCACCGCAGATCGGGCGCACGCCGGCCGCATCGCAGCCGGTGTTGTTGGCGGGATCGCAGAAGCGGCAGCTGCCGTCCGAGATGCACTCGCCGCCCTCGAAGCCCGCCAGCGTCGCGTTGGGGCCCCGGCAGTCGGTGTCCGCGCCGCAGCGGCGGCAGAACTTGTTGGCGGAGTCGCAGATGGGCGCAGTGCTGTCGGGGTTGCAGCGCACGTGGCCCGTCGGATCGCAGGCTTCGCAAACGTTGTTGACACACTCGGGGCGCGGGGCCACGCAGTCGGCGTCGTTTTCCGGAGCACTCGGAGCGCCAGGGTTCGAAATGCGGCAGTTGACGCAGGCCGCATCCATGGGGGCGTCGTTGCAGAAGGCCCTCTGGCCGCCGCACTCATCGCCGGGTCCGCAGTCGCAGTCGCGGTTGTTGCAAACGTTGGTGGAAGCCGGGTTGCAACGCTGACCACACGATTCACACTGCGTATCAGGGTTGGTGTTGACGCAGACGAAGTTGCAGCAGAGCTGGTTGGGGCCACAGCCAATATGATTGGCGGGATCACAAATCTGGCAGCGACCCGCCACACACACGGGCGCATTTGGATCCTTGAGGGCGCATTCGTTGCTGTCATCCAAACAGGGTCGGCATTCGGTCGCCCGACTGTCGCAGATGGGGGTGGCGCCGGTGCACGGGAAGTTGGAGTTGACGTCGCAGCCGGAGCAGCGGCCGCCCACGCAGGCCCCCCCCAGGCAGTCCCGCTCGTCGCGGCAAGCGCGGCAAGTGAAGGTGGCCGCGTCGCAGGTGGGGATGTTGCCCAGGCAGCCGGAGTTGGTCACCGGATCGCAGAGCTGGCAGCGACCGGTGCCCTCGATGCAGGTGTCGCGGTTGTTCGGGCGGATGGTGCATTGGGCATCCGATCCGCAAGGCTGGCAGGTGCCATCCACGCAGATGGGGGTGGGCCCATCCTCCTCGCAGCCCGCGTGTGTGATCTGGTCACACTGGCGGCAGGCATTGTTCACGCAGAAGGGCCGTCCGGCCACGCCCGCGCAGTCGCCGTTGTCGAGGCAGCCGGTGCAGGACCCCGCCAGGTCGTCACACACCGCCGCCGCCCCGCCGCAGGGCTGGTTGGCGCCGCAGCGACAGGTCTGGTTGGTGCACCCGCTGGTGGTCACCGGATCGCAGCGGTTGTTGCAGCCGCCACAGGTGAGGGGGTTGTTGAGGTCGGTCTCGCAGCCGTCGTCCTGCACGTCGTTGCAGTCGTCGAAGCCGGCGCGGCAAGAGTCGAGGCGGCACTGGCCGTTCTGGCAAATCCCTACACCATTGGCGAACTCACAGCGGCGGCCGCACTGGCCGCAGTTGTTGGGGTCGTTCTGGAAGTTGAAGGTCTCGTCGACGTTGTCATTGCAGTCGTTGTCGACGCCATCACACACCTCGCGACCGGTGATCGCACAGGCGTACTCGCACCCGTTGCCGGGCTGGTGATCGATGTCGAAGAAGCCGGGGTTGCAGTCCAACACATTGCAGGTACCGCGGTCGCAGACCGGGCGCGCGTTGGGCGGTGCGCAGCGCTGGTTGCAGGCCCCGCAGTGATCCACATCGGAGTAGATGGGGCGGCCTTCGTTGTCGAGCACCGGGCGGCCGTTCTCCTTCAGGATGAAGGTCTCGTCCACCTGGCCATCGCAGTCATTGTCCAACACGTCACAGGTCTCGGCCTCGACCCCGATGCGGCTGGCGGCCCGGCAGTCCAGGGGCGGGATGATGTCGCCCTCGTCGGTGTTGTTGACGACGCACTCCACCGCGGGGATGCCACCCACGCGGATGCACTGGAAGACACCACCACAGCGGCAGGCCTGGGCCTCGTTGTAGATGGGCTTGGAGCAGGGACGGCCGATGAGGTTGACGTCAGGGCCGACGTTGTCCTCGCGGCAGTCGGAGGTCTCGCAGCCGTTGTCCTCGCGGCCATCGAGGTTCAAGAAGCCCACCCGGCACTCCACCAGTCGGCAAACGCCGGTGTCGCAGTTGCCCAGGCCGTTGGCCGGCGCGCAGGCGGTGCCGCAGGTGCCGCAGTGGTCGTTGGAGTTGTAGATGAGGCCCACCGACGAGTCGATGACGGTGGCGCCCGCAGCATTGATGGGCTCACCGCGGCCATTGGTGACGACGAAGTCCTCGTCGACATAGCGGTCGCAGTCGTCGTCCTCGCCGTTGCAGGCCTCGGCTGCGTTGGGGTTGACGCGGCGACCGCCCTGCTGGGGGTTGTCGTTGCAGTCGTCGACGCAGAAGTTCACCCCCTCCTGGGGGGTCTCGCCGGCCAGGCAGGCGCGGCAGGGCTCGAAGCCGTCACCGTCGAGATCGGTGTCCTCGTCGATGCGGCCGTCGCAGTCATTGTCAATGATATCGCAGGTTTCCCGGATCTGGTTCTGCGGCGTATTGGGGATGCAGCGCTGCTGCCCCTGCCGGCAGCGCAGTGTGCCAGCAGCACACACACCATCGAGGCCGGTCTGGCAGGGAGAGCCGTCGTCGAGGTTGCCGTCGTCCGCCACCCCGTCGCAGTCCTCGTCGAGGCCATCACACGCGCGCTCGACCGCGGCCACGGGCGTTTGCTCACCGACGCAGATCTCGGGGCGGGGATCACCGTCGCGACAGGCGATTCGGCCGTCGCGGCAGATGCCTACATTTCGCGTGTTGGGCGGGCCGGTATAGCAGGACGGCAGCTGCATGTTTTCGGCCTCGTCACGCTGGCCGTCGCAGTCGTTGTCGCGGCCATCGCAGCGCTCCGAGCAGTTCAAGCCGTTGGGATCGTCGCAGAAGGTGGCGTCGTCGAGCTCACACTCACAGCCGTTGCTGTTCTCGTGCCAGTTGGGCTCCGAGGCCAGGATGTTGCGGTCGGCGTCAACGAACTCCGCCTGGCAGCGGGGGCTGCAGCCGTACTGGTCGATGGGGGACTCGTTCTCGATGATCTCGCAGCGCAGAACGGTGTTCTTCTCGCCGCTGATGGTCTCGCAGTTGACGCCGCAGCGGCCGCAGTGCTCTCGGGCCGTGTAGAAGCGGCGGCCGTTGGCCTCGAAGGAGAAGTCCTCGTCGGGCTCGCCGTTGCAGTTGTTGTCGACCCCGTCGCAGACCTCGACGGCACCCGGGAAGATGTCGCGCGCCCGCGGCTGGCCGTCCTCGTCTTGCTCCGGATCGTCGACACAGTCGATGTTGCGGGCGGGCTGGAGCGGATCCCCCTCACCACACGGCAGGAAGCCGTCGCCATCGAGGTCGAGGCCTTCGTCGATGCGGCCGTTGCAGTCGTCGTCGAGGCGGTTGCAGACCTCTTGCTCGCCGGGGTTGACGTCCACACCCGACGCGGGGTTGTCGTCGCAGTCGTGGCCCTTGATGCAGTTCTCGCCGGCGCGCAGGCAGCGCGCGCAGTCCTGGAAGCCGTCACCGTCGCGGTCGTTGCCTTCGTCGGCCTCGCCGTTGCAGTTGTTGTCGAGGCCGTCATCACAAATGTCGGACTCGAGGCGGTTGGTGCGGGTCGAGCAGGTGACCCCGTCCTGGGCGATGTTGCAGACCACCAGCCCCCCCTGGCACACGCCGGTGCCACAGGGTTCGGTCAGGCCGAGGTTCATCTCTCCCACCTGGTCATCGTTCCACAGCTTGTCGGTGTCAGCGCCGGGGCCGGACCGGAAGTCTTCGTCGATCTGGGTATCGCAGTCGTTGTCCTGCTCGTCGCAGCGCTCGGGCTGGGCGAACGAGGCGGTATCACACTTCAGGCCCAGCTTGTCGTCAGAGCACACAACGACCGCCTGGTCGCAGGGCATGGCCAGCCCACACTCCTGCTCGAGGTAGCGCTCCTCACCCAGGATGGTGACCGAGATGGGCGTGCCGTCGGCGAAATCTTCGCGGAAGTCCTCATCGGTGCGGCCATCGCAGTCGTTGTCGTCACCGTCGCAGAACTCCTGGGCCACGGCGGCGCCGCCGCAGGTGGTGTTGCGACGCTCGGTGGTGCACTCGGTGTCGTCCTCCTGCCGATCAGGCAAGCAGATGCCCGAGTCAGGACGGCAGCCCCAGCGGACGAAGTCCCACTCCGAGGTGCCCGCGCCCTCGGCACCAAAACCCACCAGGGGCGCGCGATCGGGCCGCTGGTTGGGGGGCACATCGACGAAGTCGTTGGGCGAGAGGCGCAGCCGCCGCACCCCGTCGATCCACAGCTCGATGAAGGTCGAGATCTGGGTGTCCCCACCCCCGTCGAGGTCTCCGGCGGTGGCCGGCTTGATCTCCACGCGGTAGGTGTGGAACTGCTCCAGGTCGACGTCGTCGATCAGGTTGTTGCTGTTCCCCAGGCCCAGGGCGATGCCGATACGGCCGCCACCCAGGCAGAATTTCGCGCGACTGCGGCGATCGGGCCAGAGGTAGATGACGGCGGCGCACTCCGCCGCCCCGGGCAGCAGGCGCAGCTTGGCCTCGGTGAACACGCCGATGGGTGACACCCGGCCGTTGTTCTTGGTGGGCTCGTCGTAGAAGTCGATCTCGAACAGCTTCGGCTCGCCGCCGGCCACCACGACCAGGTTGTTGTCCTGGGCGGAGACCCCCGCCGTCACGCCCGACACCTGGCGCACCAGCGAGTCCTCGGGAAACTCGCCAGTCTCGTCGTCGGGCAGATCGGGGCGCTTGTCGCCGATGTAGATGCCTGCGGCACACGGGTCGGCCGGCAGGCAGGCCTGGGCGATGCACTGCAACCCCTGAGGACAGTCCTCGTCGGTGACACAGCCGCCCAGAGGCTCGGGATCGGTACACGCAATCGGCGTCAGGAAGATGGCCAGCGCTGCCAGCGCCGCCAGCTGCATCGGTCGGATCACCATGAAGTTCCTCCGGCCTCCGCGCCCCGATCATCCTCAGACTGGATCTCGCGGAACGGCGACTCGTTCGATTCGGGCCACAAGAGAATCAGCCCCCCGGCGATCAGGAAGGCGGCCCCCACACTAAAGCTGATGATGGATCCGGTGCGGTAGCTGTCGTGATCGTCGAGCAGTGCCGCGTGTTTCTCGGCGTCTTTGGGCTTGAGGCCCCGGGTGTCGAGAGCTGCGTTGTTGGAGAGCACCGCGAAGAAGGTGCCCAGGCCCAGGCCCACCGTGCCCAGGCCCACCCCGGTCCACCCGACCGGCGGGCGCCAGCCGCGTGACTCGGGATCCACCCGCTTGCCGTTCACCATCCGGAAGGCGTCGTAGCCGAACTCGACCGTCTGCCCATAGCCCGGATCGAAGCGAGCACTGTGCTTTCCACGGGACACATAGTTCGCAAAGATCAGCCCCTGGGAAGGCTCACCCTTCAGGGGGCGATCCACCAGGGGAAACTCGAGGCCGGGGGTGAGCTCCCAGCGCCAGTGCTGGAACTTCGTCTCCCCCGGGTTGCTGCGTAGGCGCGACTCGCGCTGGATGAACCACTCCGACGCGGTCATGCGGTCGAGCTCCTCGACCATCGTCGGATCATACGCCACGACCACGTCGACCTGGATGGGGTTGTCGGCGTTCGCCTTGCGGGTCACGTCGAACTTCATCTTGAGCCGAGTGGGCCCCTGGGCCCCGCAGCCGGCCCAGAGAGGGACGATCACGCCCAAGAACAGCAGAGCACACCGACGCGAGCAGAGCATGCGCATCGTTCGCCTCGCACTTTCAAATGTCCCCCATCATCGACGGGCCTGGGAATCAGGTCAACGGGCCCGCGAGGGGAAAACGCCCGCACCGGCAACCTTTGCCGAAACTCGCCGCATAATTCAGGGTGCGAGACGATCTCGGCATCGCTCAATCAGATTCCCTTTGACAGGCGCAAGAGGAGCCTCTGTAATGGCCCTGTCCCGAGCCGTGGAATCGAGGCCGCCAGGCGGCCACCCAATGAACCGGAGGCGCCGTGGGGGCCATCCGCCGGTTCTCGATGGAGGTCAGGTGACGAGGATGATCCTCAAATCGCGGTGGTCGATCCGGCTGCGGCAGGTGCTCTCGGGCACGGCTTGGCTCGTGGCAGGGATCCTCGTCGGCTGCGGTGGAGGGCCCACGCACCTGCGCGTCACGTTGGAAGCCGAGCAAGGCGCCAACGAGGACTCGCCGATCCCGGTCACGGTGCTGGTGATCTACCAGGAGACCGCGTTCTCCGACCTCTCCCGCCTGACCGCCTCGGAGTGGTTCGAGCAGGCCGAGCAGCGCAAGCGCGACAACCCTGAGGGTGCTTCCTTCGACATCATCACCCGGGAGATCCTCCCGGGGCAGCGCATCGATGAGCAGGTGATTGAGCTGACCGGCGAAGACGCCCAGGGTCTCGTCTACGCTGGCTACAACACCCCCGGCTCGCACCGCGCCCGGTTCAACCCCAGGAAGCGCATCCTGGTGGTCCTGGGCGTGGACGACGTCACGGTGGTGGATCTCGCGGACCAAGAAGACTGAAGACGCCCCCGCGGGCGAATGACGGAGCGAACGCTTTGCGCAGAAACCTCCCGGTACCTGATGCCCTCCGCTGGCACGAGGGCATGCTGCTGGCCCCTCAGCACTTCCAGGAGATGTCCGCCCGACAAGGCGCGCTCCTCGCCCAGTTCGCGGGGATGATGGCGCCCTTTTCCTGGGGCATTTGCGACCTCGAGGTCGATACGGCCCTGCTCGACCACAAGGTGTTCCGGCTGGCGCGCCTCAAGGCCATCATGCCGGACGGCTTGTACGTGGCCGAGCCCCCCGAGCAGATCGATCTGGCCCCCTTCAAGGCCGACGCGGAGAAGGGCCCCATCCGGGTCTACCTCTGCGTGCCGGAAGCCACCGTGGCCGAGAAGCAGGGCGCCATGGCTCGCTTCACCGTGGCGGAGGGCGCCGCCATCACCGACACCGATCCCGAAGCCCCCGAGGGCCAGGCGGCGGTGATCATCCCCCGCATCAAGCCGGGGGCGCGGCTGGTGGTGACCGAAGCGGGCACCGGTGGCCTCGTGCGCCTGCCGGTGGCCGAGATCGAGTACGCCGACTCGGCCTTCCGCCTCACGGGCTACGTGCCGCCCCACCTCAAGATCCACGCCACCGAGGCCTGGTGCGCCCCGCTCATGGAGCTGGGCAACCAGAGCGCCTCCAAGGTGCGCGGCAAGGCCAACTACCTGCTCGAGATGATCCGCTCCCCGGTCGGCAGCGCCAACCGGCCGCGCTTCGAGCAGCAGCTCCACAGCCTGATGGCCGGCCTGCCCGCCTTCGAAGCCAACCTGGCCTCGGGCGAGGTGCACCCCTACCCGCTCTACGTCTCGCTCTGCAGCCTCGCGGCCCATGTGGCCGCGGTGGGCTCGGTGGACGAGGTCCCGCGCTTTCCGCGCTATGACCATGAAAACATTCGAGAAATCTTCGAGTCGGTCGGCCGTGGCGTCTTCAACACCCTGGATCTGGGTGTGCAGGAGAAGTTCACGGAGTTCCGCTTCGAGGGCAGCGGCCACAGCTTCAACATCCCCTTCCGCGAGGAGTGGGTGGGCCAGAAGGTCGTGCTCGGATTCCTGGGTCAGCCGACGCAGGAAGTCATCGCGTGGGCCGAGTCGTGTTATATCGGGACCGACAGCCACGTGGAGTCCATGAGCAAGAACCGCGACATCGGCGCCAGGCGCGCGCGTGACGACCAGCAAGAGGGCCTCCGGCGCCGTCCGGGCACCGTGCTGTACACGCTCGACGAGAACTTGCGCCGCATCGAACCCGGCGAAACGCTTCATGTTTTCAACCCGGTACGCAGCCCGAACGACACGGGCCCGACCCGGGTGGTGCTGTACGTAAAGCACGACAACGACTGACGAGGATCCAGGGGAGTCTCTGCGATGAACGCCGCCCAGCTCAGCCGCTCACCCCTCCTCGCCAAGCTGCGCGAGTTCTACGGCCTGGTGGTCCGCCTGAAGAGCGACATCGACCGTGACGGGGATGACGTCACCGTCGAGCGTGTCCAGGGGGAGCTGCGCGCCTTCATGGACGACCAGCTCCGCTCCCTGGGGGAGACGCCCGACGAGGTGGGCTACCACCTCTACGAGGCGATGCGCTACGTGATGGTCGCCCTGGCCGACGACCAGTTCCTGCACATGCAGACCCAGTGGGGCGGCCGCTCCCGGTGGCTGACCAACCTGCTCGAGAAGCAGGTCTTCGGCACCCAGCGCGCCGGTGCGGCCTTCTTCGACCGCGTCGACGAGCTGCTGGCCTCGCGCGACAAGTCCAAGGAAGAGGTGGCCACCGCCTACCTCATCGCCCTGCTCCTCGGGTTCAAGGGGCGCTTCCGCGGCCATGAAGAAGACGAGCTGGTCGCCTACCGCGAGCGGCTCATGTACTTCGTCGGCCTCGGCCAGTCGAGTGGCGCAGAAGCTGGAAAGCCTTTCTTTCCGGACGCTTACGCGCACACCATCAACAAGGATCCCAGCGAGAAGATGCCGGATCACAAGGGCTACGTGAAGCTCCTCGTGCTCGTGGTCCTGGGCTACCTCGGCCTGGCGCACGCCGCCTGGTATATGCAAACCGATGAGATCCGGCGCATCGTGACCCAGATCGATGACAGCAAGAGCGCCGAAACGGAGCGGGGACGCTGATGGCGACGGCAAAGGGCGGATCCGCCCCCGGCAAGGCCGGTCCGGCCGGCAAGAAGAAGGATGAGCGCAAGGCCTCGGTGGGGGCCATCCGCGCCTCCTATCGAAAGGCGGTCAAGGACATCCAGAAGATGGTCCGTGGCCGGGGCGACGCGCTGTACCGGATCCCCTGGTACGCCATGGTGGGCGAGCCCGACTGCGGCAAGGAGTCGCTCCTGCCCGATGCGAGCCTGTCGCCTCGCCCCGGCAGCCCCCAGACCTACGGCATCGATGGGCCCCACGCCAACAAGTGGTGGTTCTTCTCCAGCGCCGTGGTGATCGACTTCGGGGGCGTCTACTTCGCCGGCCAGGACGAGAAGCTCGACGAGGAAGAGAAGGGCGGCCTGCTCGCCCGCTTCCGCTCCAAGAAGAGCGAGGCCGAGGGCGCGTGGAGCGTCAACCTCAAGAGCCTCGTCTCCATCCGCAAGCGGCGCCCCCTCGACGGCATGATCGTGTCCATCGACGTGCGCTCGCTGCTCGACAAGAGCCCCGACGCCGCCGCCAAGATCGGCCGCCGGGCCGAGGTGGTGGCCGAGCGCATCCACCAGGCCCAGGACATCCTCGGCGTGCACGTGCCCACCTATGTGGTACTGACGCACTGCGAGGCCCTGCCCGGGTTCGACGTCTTCGCGCGCTCCATGCCCGATACCATGCGCGACCAGATGTTCGGCTGGTCGTCGCCCTACGATCCCGAGACGAGCTACCAGCCCGAGTGGGTCGACG
>Ga0075163_10009506_pt1 | contig 12768 bp, 13 predicted proteins | sample JI1023141ADNA_FD_71478 | JGI IMG/M metagenome (GOLD analysis project Ga0075163, IMG submission 71478) | Wastewater effluent complex algal communities from Wisconsin, to seasonally profile nutrient transformation and Carbon sequestration -... | ecosystem: Engineered > WWTP > Effluent > Algae...
ACGAATACGTACCGTAGATCAGCGGAGTTCGAGCAGGAACCGCAGGGTATCCACTCCGTCCGCGTAGTCACCTAAACCCGGTTGTTGGGTTGTGCCAAAAGCGACGTTCCCGTGACCTACTAGGCATTGGATGCTTGCCGCTTGCTCCTCCAGCTTTGCGTCAACTGCCGCCCGATTTGTGTAGCGCTCGTAGAACACCGTGGCCACCGGGCTGGGTAACTCGAGATCCTCCTTCACCAGCACGAAACCGTTCTCCAGGAACTGCACGCCATCCAACAGCCACAGGGCCCGGGTGTAGTCGTAGTTGTTGCCGTACTTGTTGTGGTTGATGATCGCCTGCCACGGATAGATCGCCGTGAAGAAGCGGTCAAGTGCAAAGTCCACCGGTAGATAAAGCTTGGATACGTTGCGGCAGCCCAGTCCGAAGTAGCGGAAGATATCCTCCCCTAGCAACGTCAGTTCTTCTTGGGTTTCCGTGCCGTCCAGTATGGCAACGCTCACCCTGCTCTTGCGCACGATCCGGGGAAGGTGTCCGAAATAGTGCTCGAAGTAGCGAGCCGTGTTGTTGCTGCCGGTGGCTATCACAGCCTCCACCGCCCCAAGCTTGCCTTCGCTGAAGAGGATACGGTCCGCCGTGCCCGGAATGAACCGGTCCAATACCTGCACCAAAGCAGGGATCAAGGCAGGGTCCTGCGACGAACACTTCACCTTGGAAAGGTGCCCGCTTATCCAAACGCTCAGCACATCATGCAGGCCCACCAACGGGATGTTCCCGGCCAGCACCAACCCCACCGTGCGCTCTGGCATTCGTGGCGAAGCCAACTCAGGATACACCCGGGTCCACTGCTCCAACGATGATCGTTGCAGAGCAATGGACCAGGCCAGGAACGCATGCCGGACATTCTCTTCCGTCATCCATCCGTTGGCCAGATGCGCGCTTCGGACATGACCATCGATCTGGCCGTATTCGTCCTCATTCAACCCGCTGGTATGCCCGGGCCATGCCGCGCCGCGGCCTATCAGGCCCATCACATTGCCCAACTGGGCCAGTGCGGCGATCCGGTGTTCCAAGGTCACGGCGGTGTGGTCGATGGTCTTCATACGAACATTGGTCGGGGCTATCTTTGCCACCGCTTCCACGGAACCTGCGGACCTTACCGTTCTGCGATCGTTCCGGTGAAGCCCCAAAAGTAGACCGTACCGCCATGGCGATCATGATCACGGAGGAATGCATCAACTGCGGTGCATGCGAACCCGAATGTCCGAACAATGCGATCTACGAAGGTGGCGCCGAATGGCGCCTGGCCGATGGCACCTCGCTTCATGGCCCCATGACCACCCCTATGGGCACTAGCCTCGACGCGGATGCTGCCAACGCGCCCAAAACCATGGACGTGTACTACATCGTCACGGACAAATGCACCGAATGCACCGGGTTCCACGATGAGCCGCAATGTGCAGCCGTTTGCCCTGTGGATTGCTGCGTGGATGATCCCGACTACCGCGAGAGCAAGGAGCAGTTGATGGCGAAGAAGGAATTCATGCACCTCTAGGACGCACGATCCCATGAGCGCCCGAACCTGTTGGTCGCGTACTTGAGCGTATATCGGGAGCGTTACTGAACCGATGTCCCTGATCCGCTCTTTTTGCTTGTTCGCAGTGTTGGGCGCGAGCCTTGGCCTTCTTGCCCAATCCACGCCGCGTGAACGGATCGCTACGCACCTGAAGGCAGTTGGTACAGCAACAAGTGACACGGCCCAAGACCGCTTGAGCCTACTGATCGAGAAGGAACTCCGAGGGCTCTTGGATGCGGACGATGCCTTGACCGCTTCATTCACCGACCTCCCGATGACCCGTGTGGATGCACCGGACGGGGCTTTCCGGATGTTCACATGGAACCTGCCCCGTCAGGACGGAAGCCATCAGTATCGCGGCTTCTTGGTGGCACGTACCAAGCGCGGGCAATCCTTGTTCGAGCTTCGGGACATGACAGCCAAGATCCCCTCCCCGGAGGTCCCTGAATTAGGCCCGGATCGCTGGTACGGCGCGCTCTACTACGAGGTGATCCCCGTGGAAAAGGGATCCCGGACCTTCTACACCCTCCTCGGCTGGAAAGGATACACCAAGGCCGAGACCCGAAAGGTGATCGAGGTGCTCAGCTTCAAGAATGACAAACCGCGGTTCGGAGCGCCCTTGTTCGGTTCGGGAAAGCTGAAGGCCATGCGCAAGATCTACGGCTTCTCCTTCCAATCCACGATGACCCTGCGTTACGACCCGCAGATCGAGGGCATCGTGATGGACCACCTCTCCCCTTCTCGCGCTGACATGAAGGACCAACCCGCGTTCTATGGCCCCGACATGACCCATGACGCCTACTTCTGGCACAAGGGTGAATGGTGGTTCGGGCCGGATATCGACCTGCGCGACACCGGACGGATCATCAAGCCGTTCAACGCTCCCAAGAAGCGCTAGCCACCCCGGCGTGGGATCGAACGGTGCATTGTTCACGATCCTGTTGGGCACTAAGACGGCCATGCCACGGCGGGTTACCTTTGCCGCGCCGGACCGAACGGTCCACCCAAAACGCCTGCGCCGAGCCTCGGCGCGCACCGCATGAGCACCACGACCAATTTGAAGGTCCACAACTTCAGCGCCGGACCTTGCATTCTCCCGCATGAGGTTTTGACCAAGGCCGCTGAGTCAGTGGTCGACTACGAAGGCACGGGCCTCTCCATCCTCGAGATGAGCCACCGCAGCAAGCCCTTTGAAGCTGTTATGGCCAAGGCCCAGAGCTTGGTCAAGGAACTGCTCGGTGCACCGGAGCGGTACCAGGTCGTGTTCCTCGGTGGTGGCGCCAGTTTGGGGTTCCACATGGTCCCGTTGAACTACATGAAGATCGGCGGAAAGGCGGCTTACGCCAATACCGGCGAGTGGGCTAGCCGGGCGATCAAGGAAAGCAAATTGGTGGGCGAAACACTGGTGGTTGCCAGCAGCGAGGACAAGAACTTCAACTACATCCCCAAGGGCTTCACGATCCCGACGGATTCAGACTACTTCCACTTCACCAGCAACAACACCATTTTCGGGACACAGTACAAGCAATTCCCCAAGAGCCCTGTTCCGTTGGTCTGCGACATGAGCAGTGACATCTTCAGTCGTCCGGTGAATGTGTCCGATTTCGCTTTGATCTACGGTGGTGCCCAAAAGAACATGGGACCCGCGGGAGCGACGGTCTATCTCATGGACCCTGAGCAACTCGGCAAGACCGGTCGAAAGCTCAGCCCAATGCTCGACCTGAAGAACCACGCTGACAAGGAGAGCATGTACAACACCCCACCTGTGTTCGCGGTCTACGTGAGCATGCTGACGATGGAATGGATGAAGCGTATGGGCGGTGTGGGCGAAATGGAGAAACGCAACACGGCAAAATCCCAACTCCTCTATTCCGCCATTGACCGGCTGCCCTTGTTCAAGGGGACCACGGCCGTCGAGGACCGCAGCGTGATGAACCCCACGTTCGTGATGACCGACGCTGCACTGGAGCCAGCCTTTGACGCCCTATGGAAGGATGCCGGTATCAGCGGCATTCGCGGACACCGTAGCGTTGGCGGATACCGCGCCAGCATGTACAATGCCCTGCCGATCGAGAGCGTCCAAGTGCTCGTGGATGTGATGGAGGAATTCGCCAAAAAGAACGGATAGAACGATGCGCGTACACGCCAACGACGGTATCTCGGCCCAAGCCAAGAACAGTTTGCACGAAGAAGGCTTCAATGTGACCACGGACCATGTTCCGCAAGACCAGTTGATCGCCTACCTGAACAAGGAGAACGTGGATGTCCTACTGGTGCGCAGTGCCACCAAGGTGCGCCGCGATCTCATCGATGCCTGCCCATCCGTGAAGCTCATCGGGCGCGGTGGTGTCGGCTTGGACAACATCGATGTCGCCTATGCCAAGGACAAGGGCCTTCCGGTGATCAATACGCCTGCGTCGTCCAGCATCAGTGTGGCGGAGCTGGTCATGGCGCACTTGTTCACCTTGATGCGCAACCTGCACAAGGCCAACCGGCGGATGCCAGCGGAAGGACGCAGCAAATTCAAGGACCTCAAGAAGGAGTACGAGAAGGGCTTTGAACTGCGCGGAAAGACCTTGGGCGTGATCGGCTTCGGACGGATCGGTCAATGGACCGCGCGCTATGCCATGGGTTGTGGTATGCGTGTGATCTACGTGGACAGCCACGCCACCGCAGAAGCGATCGATGTGGAGATCGGTGGTCACCACGTACGTGTTCCGGTGAAGATGGTGACCCTCCCTGAATTGCTCGCGCAGGCTGACGCCATCACCCTGCATGTGCCTGCCCAGAAGGACGGTCGGCCGGTGATCGGTGCCGCCGAACTGGCCAAGATGAAAGCCGGTGCTGTGATCGTGAACACCGCCCGTGGAGGCAGTATTGATGAAGAAGCCCTGCTGAAGGCCTTGCAGGAAGGTCGCATCCGTGGTGCCGCCTTGGATGTCTTCGTTGGTGAACCCGAGCCGCACGAGGGCCTTATGGCCGACCCCAACCTGAGCTTGACCCCGCACATCGGTGCTGCGACGGCCGAGGCACAAGGGCGCGTTGGCGATGAACTCGCTGAACAGATCATCTCCTGGCGTTCCACTGTGGACGTGAGCTGATGGTCCACTTCCGCCCCTTTCGCGCTTGGCGCCCGGTACCGGACAAGGCCCATTTGGTGGCCAGCCGGAGCTACGTGAGCTACAGCGACGAGAAGATGCGCGAGAAGCTCTTGGGCAATCCGTTCTCCTTCCTTCATGTCATCCATCCGGACCATGGTCGTACGGAAGGAATGGACCGGTTCCAACGCTTCGCGAGCGTGCGCCGCAAGTGGAACGAATTCGTCGGGGAAGGTTGGTACTTGCGCGATGAACGGCCGTGCATCTATCTCTACGAGCAAAGCCGCGCTGGTTCCCTTTCCCGCGGCATCATTGGTGCGGTCTCGGTCGGCGACTACCGGGGAGGCCGTATCAAGGTCCACGAACACACGTTGCAGAACCGTGAGGAGTTGTTCAAGGACTACCTGAACGCTACGGGCATCAATGCGGAGCCTGTGCTCTTGGCCGCTCCGGCCGGCATTGGCTTGGACGCCGTTCTGGAAAAGGCCTGGTACACCGCAGCCACGTATGATTTCAGTACTACTGATCGCGTGCGCCATCGGCTATGGGCGATACATGATCCTGCGGTGATCGCCTCCGTGTCCGAAAGGTTCGCCACCGTTGATGCGCTCTACATCGCGGACGGCCACCATCGCATGGCCAGCAGTGCACGATTGGCGGAGAGCACCGGTGCTTTTGCTGACGCCCCGAAGGCATGGTGCCTGGCTTTTGTAGTTCCCCAGGAACACCTGCACATCCACAACTTCGATCGTGCGGTGACCAGCTTGGGCGGCATGGATACCGATGAGTTCCTCCGGGCCCTTGGGGAGGTTGGGACCATCAGCCCTATACAGTCCACTCCGGTGCTCCCACCACCACATGGCAGTGTGCATGTGTGTACGCGCAAGGGTTGGTATACTCTTGTCCTTCCACAACCCAAGGCCAACGCTGATGCAGCGGAACGCCTTGATGCCTCGGTCCTGAGCAACTCCGTCCTTGACCCTGTGCTCGGCATCCACGACCTCCGCACGGACCCACACGTAAAATTCGTTCCTGGCACGTATGGCGCGGCTGAACTGGAGCGCATGGTCAAAAGCGGAGACGTGGCAGCGGCCTTCAACCTGCGCCCTGTGAGCTTTGAAGAACTCCAAGCAGTGGCCGACACCGGTGGATGCATGCCGCCCAAGAGTACCTACATCGAACCCAAATTGCGCAGTGGGTTGACCGTGTATTGTTTGGAGGAGGTTTGAGCGGTGAACGCCGGGCGCAACTGCGGCACTTCCTGTGTTGATGACGTGATGACCAGCATGAATGACCTGTTCGATAAGGAAGCGCTTGCGGTTCGATACCAGAAGGTGTCGGCGACGATACCGCCGCATGTGACCCTGGTCGCGGTAAGCAAGACACGCAGCGTTGCAGAGATCCAAGCCTTGTACGATCTGGGACATCGCGATTTCGGCGAGAACTACCCGCAGGAACTCCGGGAGAAACAACCCATACTCCCACCCGATATCAGGTGGCACTTCATCGGTCACTTGCAGACCAACAAGGTCAAGTATATCGCACCCTTCACCCACTTGGTGCATGGGGTGGATGGATCCAAGTTGCTGGATGAGTTGGAGAAACGTGCCGGGGCGAATCGGCGGACCCAGGATGTCCTGTTACAGGTCCACATCGCCATGGAAGAGACCAAACATGGACTTTCAGCGGAAGAAGTGACCGAGTTGATCGCCTCCTCGGTCTCACACTGGCCGAAACTGCGGATCCGCGGTTTGATGGGGATGGCGAGCAACACCCTCGACCGTGACCAAGTAAAGGCGGAGTTCCGTGGGCTAGCAGTTCTTTTCCAGCGCCTGAAAGCCCTTCCAAACCTTGGCCAAGCAGACTTCTCCATACTTAGCATGGGTATGAGCGGGGATGCGGACCTGGCCATTGCCGAGGGCAGCACGCTTGTGCGTGTAGGCACCGCGATCTTCGGCGAACGGGCCAATCCGGACGTTCACGGGGCCTAAAAAGGCAACCGGCCGATCCACTCAGCGTCTGAACATCGTAATTTAGGTGCAACCCTGCGATCATGGCACGAACGGCCACCCTCCTTACGGCCCTCGTTTTCCTTTCCCCAGCCTTTGCGCAACGTCACTTGGAAATTGGTGTTTCAAGCGGCGTTACACACTACTATGGTGACCTCGGCAATATCGACGGTCCTGTGCAGTGGAACAGTGCGCGGCCCGGAATGCAGATCACGTTCCGTGATTTCCTCAACAACAAGAAGCGTTATGTGACCCGATCCCTCACAACGGAAGCGCGATTGAGCTGGTTCCGCATCGGGTATGATGAAACCGCGCCGATGAAAGGTGTGGACGTACTGGAATTGAAGAACTTCAAACGAGGGCTCAGCTTTCGCAACGATCTGCTCGGTGCATCCGGCCACTTGGTCCTGAATGCGTACCGCGAACCATACACTCCGCTTTTCCAACAACGGTTCTTCATGTACTTCCACATCGGCGTGGGCGTGTATTACGGCAGGCCGAAGGCGGATCTCTTCCGGGGCGATATCGACCCCGGAAATGAGTACTACTTCTGGGAGGATGGCACCATCCGCGACGCACCGCGCGGAACCCCTGATGCGCATGTGGTGGAACGGGATGGCAAGCACGAAACGGACCTGTACAACTGGCTGACGGAAGGTGGTGTAGGGGCCGGAAACCCCGGTGCTGCACAACGCTTCTCCCCATGGCATGTCGGAATACCCATGGGTGCGGGCGTCAGGGTGATGGCCACGCGAAAGCTGAGCGTTGGCATAGAGTATTGCTACCTGATGTTCCTGACCGACATGCTCGATGATGTGAGTGATCGCTACGCGACCTACGACGAGATCAACGCGACCTATTCCGATCCACGGGACCAGGCATTGGCGCGATACATCAGCGACCCGACCGGCTGGGGTACCAATGGAGAGATCAGCAAATTCACCAGCCAGCGCGGAAATCCAGGGCTCTTGGATTCATTCAGCTACTTCAGCTTGGAGGTTTCCTATAAATTCAAGCGCAGTCCCGGAAGGAAGAGCTACATGAGCTTCTGACCAGTACGGTCAAAGTCGGGAACGGCCCATTCACGGGCCGTTCCTCGTTTGCACGGACCGCTCATCTAACTTTGCCGTGCAGTGCCGAACCACATGGAAAAGACCCCTGTACCGACGAAGAAGAAACACCTTGACCTCGCCTACGCCACCTTGCTGGGCGGCGATGAAGAGGCCATACTATCGGCACTCGCCCGGATAGAGAAGGACGGCGATGCAAGTGCCATCCGCCCGCTCCTACTGGGCTTGGCAAGTGCCAAGGAGGGCCGCGTGCAGCAGCGGATAACGTCCATGCTCTTCGCGATCAAAGCGACCAACGCCACAACCGTGTTGCTCGATGCCTTGGAAGATCCCGAACTGGCACCTGTGCGGAACACCGTGCTCGCAACGTTCTGGAATGCCGGCCTGGACGTACGGGACCACCTCGACCGCTTTGTTACCATCGCCTTGGATGGCAATGCTGATGCCTGCTTCGAATGCCTTACGGTGATCGAGAACCAGGAGATCTGGCCGGAGAAAGCCACGCGGCTCGCGTTGGCCAAGGTGGAAAAAGCGCTGCTCACAGAAGCGGATACCTACAAGCACTCCATGCTCAAGGATCTCGCCTCGGTCCTCGCCTACCGGCTTGGAGAAGACAGTTGAGAGAACGCGCAGCGCAAGAATGCGAACTGCCTTGAAATGACGTGGTGCGGTGGGACGTTGCGGCCTATCGAACGAGAACAATGCGCTGCACCCGGCGCTCCGAAGCTTGATCCAACACCACCGTGTAGACACCTCTAGTCAGATCCGTCGATGACAATTCCAGCGGGCCAAACGCACTCTTATTGCACACAAGACGGCCTGTTCCATCCATCATCCGCAGGGAATAACTGCCTGATGTGGTTGGAACGATGCGCAAAGTCCCATCCACCTGCGTGATCGTGAAGTCCTGCGGAGCTTGAGCAGCGATGTCGGTCGAAGCTTCCACCATCACCTGGCAAGTGGTGACCAATGTGTTGTCACCGGCCGCATTGTAGGCCGTGAGCGTAACATCGTAGCATCCCGGGAGCGCGTAGGTAATGCCATCTGGAGCGAACTCGAAACTCTGTACTGGTATTCCTCCCTCGAATTGCCACCACCAAGCGAAGGGGTTCTCGGTGCTCTGATCGGTGAATGACACCGAACTACCAGCAGGGATCAAGCTTCCACTCTGTTGGAAAGCAGCCTCCGGTGGGTCCTGGCATTGCAGTGCTGCACCGTTCCGCAGATCCCAGGTCAGATCGAAGGCGACCCCGTTCATGGAGAAATTCGTGATGTAAAGCACGTACCACTCATCATCGAGCCCGGTGATGGCCCGTACCCGACCATCGCCGGTGGCAGCCTCGCTTACGTCCACCGCGTCGTGGTCCAAGCCGGTTGCATTCGTGGCAAGGGCAGTTGCATAACTACACCGCAAGGGAGGGCCGTCCAACGCCAAAGGCACCGCTTGGAAAGGTCCCCATACACCGAAATCATAGTCCGCCCCGGCGATCGGCAGGATCGAGAACCCGACGGCACCTGCACTTTGCAAGTGAAAAGCGAGCCAGAATCCCTGTAACTCACCCGACACCAGGCATCCTCGGTTCGTTGGGTCCAAGTCGACCTGTTCGCCGATCCCGGTTTGCACGGCATCGGTGGAAAAGCTCGTATCCGAACATATTGTTGGTGCATAGGGCAGGTCGGCATAATAGAATGGTCCCGGTTGGCCGGTGGCTGTACCGATGGATAGCCACAACGGAAGGATGAAGAGTAGCCTTGGCGTCATGCGCTGGGTGTTTACGAAATGAAGATAGACCTATCGTTGAAAATCGCGGGGAGCCATGTTCAAAGCGAACCTTACCTTTGTCGCTGGGGCAAGTCCTGTACAACCAGCTCCCACTGACCCCCCCAGGTCCGGAAGGAAGCAAGGGTAAGTGGTTGAGCGGTGTGATACGGGTCGCTTGCCCCTCTTTTTTTGGGGTAACCGGACCACCCCTACCTTTCCCGCCATGTCAGCGCCCTCGAAAGTCGTCCTTGTCACCGGTGGTGCCCAAGGGCTGGGGAAGAGCATTTGCGTGCGGCTTGCGGGAATTGGGCACAAGGTCTACGGCACCAGCCGCAAGGCCGATCCGGCACAGCAACCACAGGGCTACCACCTGCTGGGGATGGACGTGACCGATGATGCCAGCGTGGCCCATGCGGTGGCGGAGGTCATCCAGCGCGAAGGCCGCATCGATGTGGTGGTGAACAATGCCGGACTGGGGATCCAAGGCGCGGCAGAGGACATCACACCCGAACTGGCGAAGCAACTCTTCGACACCAACGTGCTGGGGCCGCACCGCGTGTGCCGGGCCGTGGTTCCGCACATGCGCGGGCACAAGAAGGGCCTCATCATCAACATCAGCAGCGTGGCCGCGAACTTCGGGCTGCCCTACCGCAGCTTCTATAGTGCGACAAAAGCCGCGTTGGATCGGTACAGCGAAGCCTTGAGCACCGAAGTGGACCGATTCGGCATCACCGTGGTCGTTGTTCAACCGGGTGAATTCAACACGAACATCGGTGCATCGCGTTTGCGACCAGCGGTGATCTCCGAAGCGAACAAGCCGGGCTACGAAAAGGCCATGGAGATCCTTGGCAGCAGCTTGCACTACAGCCGTGATCCCGATGAATTGGCCAAGGTGATCGAAGGGATCGTTGCATCATCAAGCCCGAAAGCAACATACATCGTGGCCCAGGGAATGCAGCGTGTCAGCGTTCTGGCCAAGAAGATCCTGCCGGGTCGTATGTTCGAACGCATGGTGCGCAAACATTACGAGTGAGCCCCGCAAGGCGGGATGGAACACATGCAGACCTACGATTCGCACAATTGGTTCCGCGCGCTGGCGCTGCACAAGTCGGATACGTTCCGGAAGCTGATCCCCGGGGTGCTTCTCGTCGGGGTGTTCACCGCATTCGTTGGATGGCTCGAAGTGCGCTACTTCCAACTTTCCGATGATACCTACGCCGCCAGCCTTCCTGTGATGCACAGCCTGCTGGGGTTCGCGATCAGCATGTTGCTGGTGTTCCGCACCAATACCGCGTACGACCGATGGTGGGAAGGCCGCAAGCTTTGGGGCCAGCTGGTGAACACGAGCCGCAACTTCGCCGTGAAGATCTCGGTGATGGTGCCGAATGATCCCAACACCCGCAGCTTCTTCATGCGCCTTATAGGCATGTTCCCCCAAGAGTTGAAGCAGCACTTGCGGCTGGAGAAGACCCGCTTGGAACTGGACAACGCACCGCACCCGGAGATCCCTGGTTTCGATCGCAGCAAACACGTGCCCACCCAAGCCGTGACCCTGATGCAGCAACGCGTGGACCGCTTGTACCGGGACGGCCAGATCACCGGCGATCAACTGATCGTCCTGAACACGGAGCTGGTGCAATTCCTGGACATTTGCGGCGCCTGCGAACGCATCAAGAACACACCCATCCCCTATTCGTACAGCAGCTTCATCAAGAAGTTCATCGTGATCTATGTGTTCACGCTGCCCTTCGGCTTCGCCTTCACCCTGGGCTATCTGGCCACACCCGTTGTCATGTTCATCTTCTACGTTCTCGCCAGCTTGGAGCTGATCGCCGAGGACATCGAGGATCCTTTTGGCACCGACAGCAATGACCTGCCGATGGACCGGCTGGCAGTGATGATCAAGGGGAACGTTGAGGAGATACTGGCCTGAGGAGATCCTCCAGCTACTTCCGGAACGCATACTTCGCCAACACCGGCGTCCGCTCCTTCCCTTCGCTGGCGAGCCACATGTCGCCATTGGCCATGAAGGTGATCCCTTCCGGCTTGGGCAACAGGTGCGCATCCAACAGGACCAGATCCACCAAAGCTCCTTGGCGATCCACAACGAGCAAAGTGCGATCCGCAGCGGAGAGCAAGTAATAGTGGTCGGTGAACGGATTGACGGCCACGGAACTGTACCGCAGTTTCAACGCCGACAATACGCGACAGTCATCCGTTGTGCGTGTTGGTAGGTCGAGTCCCATCTGGACAGCTTGCGCAGAGAGTGCTTCCAACGACAACTTCAGAACGGTCTCCACCTTGTGTGCTGGGTCCTTGGGGTCGATCGCATACAGCATGCGTTCATCCTTCGTCTCCTTGGAACCTTTGATGAAGTCCTTCGGCGAGATCAGGATACGCTCGTTCCGTTCATCAAACCCTAACCCTTCGATGTTCTTGTTCGGCACATCCAAACGGAACGTATCGACAACGGCTAAAGAGATGGCTTCCTGAAGCCTGAACTGCAAATGATAGATGAGACCATCACTTCGCAACGCGAAATACTCGCCATTCACGTTGGTCAATCCTTCCATGTCCGCCGGTCCTCCGAAAGGATAAATACCTACGATCTGTCCGTCCTTCAAGGAGATCTTGTACATCGAAGCCTGCTCGTCCTGCACGCACGCCACGGTGATGCTGTCGATGTCGGTGAGCGCCGAGACCTCCATCAATGCCGATGGCAACTCGAAGACCTTGGCAGGCTGGGATAGATCATACGGAAGGCGTCCCGGCTGCTTCGTTGGCACCTGCGCCGTCAGACAGCCGGAGAACAATAGGAATGGAGCGAATTTCACGGCACGAAGTTCGCGACCAACACAACACTCCTGATAGCGAACGACGTAGCGCCTACTTGACGATCCGCCGGAACCTCGTTCCTTCGTCACCTAGCATGTGATGAAGAACATCTTCCCGGGCCGCACACTTCTTCTCGTCACCGTAGCCGCATTGGGCTACTTCGTGGACATCTACGACCTCGTGCTCTTCAACGTGGTGAAGCGCGAGAGCCTGGAATTCATACTGGGCGTGGGCCATCCTGCGATCAAGGACACCGGTATCCGCCTCTTCAACATCCAGATGCTGGGCATGCTTGTGGGCGGCATCCTCTGGGGCGTTTGGGGCGATAAGAAGGGGCGCATCACGGTGCTCTTCGGCAGTATCCTGCTGTACTCCGCAGCCAACATCGCGAACGCTTTCACCTACGACCTCACCACCTAC
>Ga0075163_10009507_pt1 | contig 12768 bp, 14 predicted proteins | sample JI1023141ADNA_FD_71478 | JGI IMG/M metagenome (GOLD analysis project Ga0075163, IMG submission 71478) | Wastewater effluent complex algal communities from Wisconsin, to seasonally profile nutrient transformation and Carbon sequestration -... | ecosystem: Engineered > WWTP > Effluent > Algae...
GAACCGGTGCGGGTACAGCGTGTCGAGCACCCATTCGACCATCGGCCAGGCCATCACCGGAAAGCCGGGCACGAAGTGGATGCCCCCACGCTCGCTCACGTCGTGTGGCTCGCAGCCCCCCGCGGGTGCCTTCGCGCCTTGGGGCGGCCCGGCGGCGCTCATGTCGCCCCCACGTTCGCCCACTACGTGTGGCTCGCTGCCCCCCAGGGGGGCCTTCGCGCCTTGGGGCGGCCCGGCGGCGCTCATGTCGCCCCCACGCTCGCCCACCGTGTGTGGCTCGCTGCCCCCAGCGGGGGCCTTCGCGCCTTGGGGCGGCCCGGCGGCGCTCATGTCCGGTCGTGGCGGGTAGCAGCTGAACCCCGGGATCTTGTTGTACGGGTTCGGGATGATCTGCGCACCCGCCGGGAATACGCCCATGTTCAGGCGGTGTGCGTTGTCGGGCCGCTCAGGCTCGTAGGGCTTGCCCTGCTCGCGCGCGATGTCCTGCATGCGCTCCAGGATCAGCGCGGCGGCTTCGGGGTGAAGCACCAGATCGACGCCCAGCGCGCGCGCCGCGCACTGGCGGGTGTGGTCGTCCGGTGTGGCACCGATGCCCCCCGTGGAGAACACCACATCGCCCGAGGCAAAGGCCCGCTGCAGGGCCGCCGTGATGCGCGCCGGCGAATCGCCGACGTACTCCGCCCAGCCCAGCGACAGGCCGCGCGCGCCGAGCAGTTCAATGATCTTGGGCAGGTGCTTGTCCGCACGCTTTCCCGAGAGGATTTCGTCACCGATGACGATCAGGCCGAACGTGCCCACCGGTTCAGGGTGCAGGGAAGGCGGAGGACGAGGCTGTGGCGGGGGGGTGGGCGCTGGGTTCATCCCCCAATGCTAGCGGCTCCAGGATGGAGGCCGGCGCAGGCGGGATGCCCTGCGTGGCGCGCAGCTTCTCCAGGGCAGCCAGCCCATAGTGCGCGAACCACAGCGACGAGAAGGCAAACACCAGCGTGTAGATCCAGATCGCCACCGGCGCCAGGATGACGAACGCAGCCGCAAACAGCGTGCCCGACGCCCAGACCACACTGGGCGCGGCGCCCAGATAACCCGTCAGGATGCCAATGCCCAGCAACCAGCCGCGGTGCTCGCGGATGAGGGCAACCCGCTCGGCTTTGCTTGCATGGTCCGCCAGCACATCGAAGCTCATCACCCGGTAGGTCAGCCAGCCCCAGATCAGCGGCGGCAACACCAGGATCAGCGGCGGCACCAGCCACAGCGGAAGGGACACGATGAGGGCCAAGAGGGCCAGCAGCGTGGAGCCCGCCGACCACAGCAGACTGAACAGCAAGGAGCCGCCGCGCTTGCGCTCCAGATGCGGAAAGCGCCGCTCGGCCACCAGCGCCACCAGCGCCGGCGTCATGAGCGCCGCCACGATCAGCAGCGCCACTAGCACGATGACCGGCGTCACGGCGAAGATCACGATCAGCGGGGCCAGCACGGTCTTGAGCTTGCCGGCTCCCAGGCCTTCCAGCCAGCCCCACAGCCGGGTTATCCAGGCGGAGGACTCCAGCGTCACGCGCACCCACTCGAGCGCGGGATCCCAGTAGAAGTAGCCCAGGCCCAGGGCCAGGGCCACCATGATCACCAGCGGCAGGAACGACAGGGCGATGACGCGCGGGTGCATGCAATACGCGGCGGCGCGCCAGAAGGAATCAAGCAGCAGGGTCATGGCGCAAGCATAGCGCGGGGCCCCGTCGGGTCAAGCAGCGGGGCCATTGCCCGATCAGCCGCGTCCGAACAGCCGCTTCAAACCCAGGAACTGCTGCGCCCAGAAGCCCGCGCCATAGTCGCGGCCCTGCTCCACCTGGTCGCGCACGCCGGTGGCGTCGAAGCGGTGCTCGAAGTTGGCCGTGCCAAACAGCATGTCCCACCAGGGCAGCAGCACGCCGAAGTTGTACCCGCCGAGCGTGCCTTTGCCTGCAGACTCGTGCCCGATGCCCACGCTGTGGTGCAGACGGTGAAAGCGCGGACTCACCCAAAGCCGTTCGCCGATGCGGCCGAACCAGATCTTCAGGTTGGCGTGCTGGAAGTTCTCACTGAGCTGGCTGATGGCCACCAGCGCCACGAACTGGCCCGGCGCGACACCGATGAAGATCGCCAGCAGCACGAACAACAGGTCGCGCAGCACGTCATCGAGCAAATGGTTGCGGTTGTCGCTCCACATCGTCATCTGGCGCTGAGAATGGTGCAGCGAATGCAGCGCCCACCACCAGTTGAACCGATGCTGGGCACGGTGCAACCAGTAGTTGGCAAAATCGAACACCACGAGATAGATGATGAAGCTGACGAGCGCACCATCGGTCACACCGGGCCAGAGCTGGTCGAGATGGAAGGTCGGCAGGCCGCGCCCGCGCAGCTCACCGATGCCCGCCTCCAGCCAGTTCTCGAAGGTGAAGAATATCACCAGTTTGAACAGGCCGAGCCGATGGATCAGGGTGTAGATCACATCCACGCGCACGGCGCGGGCATCGCGCACCGGCTCAACAGGCCACAGGCGCTGCAACGGCCCGATGACCGCCACCATCACTACAATCTGCAGCAGGCCCACCACCAGCCAGCCCGTGCCATCGTAGGCCAGCTCCAGCAGGTTGCCCGCGCCCAGCGCAAACGCCAGCGGCTGCACCACGGACTCGTAGAGCCACTGCTGCACCGTGGAAAAGCTGTCTGCAAACCAATCCATGCCCGATGCGCTCCTCACCTGCCGTGCGCAGCGATCCAGCCCTGGTAGGCCGGGTGCTCGCGCAGCGTCGCGAAGCAGAAGCCGCGCTCCTTCAGGCCCACGATCAGCGGCTCCAGCACCGCCGGCGCCCAGGGATCCTTGCGCGACCAGATGCCAAGATGCGCCAGCAGGATGTCGCCGGCGCGAATGTCGGCCAGCGCCTTTTTCAGCAGCGCCTCGTTCGGCGCGGTCTCGCTGGGCAATTCGTCGCCCAGGAAGCCGGCGGGCGACCAGCCCACATGCTCGAATCCGCATGCCTTGGCCACGGCCAGCAATTTGGGCGAGGTCTTGCCACCCGGCGCGCGGAAGAGCGGCAGCGGCTTTTTGCCGGTGTGGTCCTGAAGTCGCTCGGCGGCGTAGGCCACGTTGGCGCAGTACTGCTTCGCATCCCAGGTGAACTCGCGCCCGGCGAAGGCCCCGGCCGACGGACGGATCCGAAACCGGGGCTCCACCCCTTTCAGGTCGCCGCGCCAGTAGGCGTGATCCCAGGTGTGGGAGGCAAACTCGTGCCCCTCGGCCGCGCGGGCCTTCCACCAGGGTGCCCAATGCGCGCCCAGGCTGCCGTCACCGGTGCGGGTGCGCTCGTTGGCGGCGAAAAACGTCACCCGAACCTTCTGGCGGTTCAGCACCTCGGCCACCAGGGGCGCGATGTCCATGTGGCCGGTGTCAAAGGTCAGGTACAGCGGCTTCGCGCAGCTGGGCTTCGGGCTATTCTGGCCGAATCCCAGCGTCGGATGGGCCATGCCAGCTATGAAAAACGAAGCACCCAGCAACCCACGCACAGACCGCACGAGTCCTGCCGAGCCCCGTCGCCTAATGACGCGGGGCATGGTCCAGCGTCCAGACCCCGTGCGGGGACTTGCCCACGTTGATCTGGCGCACCACGGTGCGGGTGGCGGTGTCGATCACCGTGAGCTTGCGTGCCCAGCGCGAGGCCAGCAGGATCATCTTGCCGTCGGCCGAGATGTCCATGTCGTCGGGACCAGCCGGCCCCGGGAAATGGTCGACAACTTCCATCTTCTGGTAGTCGATCTTGCTGATGGTGTTGGCCACGCGGTTGCTCACCAGCACGTGGCGCCCGTCGCCAAAGGCCCGAAAAGAATGCGCGCCCTTGCCGGTCTTGATTGTCTTGACCAGGCGGCCTTCCTTGCCGCTCACGTCATACACCTCGACGCCGTCGCCGCCCGTCAGGCCGACCAGCACGGTCTTGTCGTCCGGGGTGCCGAAGACGTCGGCCGGCATCGGACCGGTCTTGACGCGCCACTTCAGCGCCTGGGTGGTCAGGTCGATCGCCACCAGTTCATCGCTGTCCTGCATGGTGGACCAGACCGTCGTGCTCTTGCTGTCGATCCAGAGGTGGCTCGGGGTCTTGCCGGTGGAAATGCGCTTGGCCAGGGTCATGTCGCGCCCGTCCCAGCGGTAGATGTCCACATGGTTGAGGCGGTTGGCTGCGGTGACAAACCATTTCATGTCGGGCGAGAACCGCAGGTGGTAGGGATCCAGGATGCCGCGCACCTCGCGCTGCACCTCGGCCGTCCGTGGATCGATGAACGTCAGCGAATCGCTGAGCGCATTGGCCACGATCACCGACTTTTCATCCGGTGTCATGTAGAGGTGGTGCGGCTCCTTGCCGGTGGGAATGCGCTTGACCTCTTTCCAGGTCGCGGGATCGATCACGCTGACGTTGCCGTCCAGCGAATTCAGCACAAATACCGGGTTGGGCGCGGCGGCCCAGGCCAGCACGGGACACACCAGGCAGAACAGGGCCGCAAAGAGCGGAAAACGGGAAAAAGACTTCACAAACGACTACTTTCTGAACAGGTGCCAAGTGTAGCCGGCCACCCTGCAGGCAGCGGTGGGTTCCCGTACCATGTGCGGCCATGGAATTGATCAACATCAACGGCACAAATCTCGAAGTCCGCCGCATCGAGGCCGCAGGGGCGGCCGCAGACCGCGCCCCGCTGGTCTTCCTGCACGAAGGCCTGGGATCGGTGGCCATGTGGCGCGACTGGCCCGATCAGCTCTGCGCAGCGACGGGCCGCGCAGGCGTGGTGATCTCGCGCCGCGGCTATGGGCGCTCCGACGCGATTCCTGATGTGCTTGGCGCGCCCGCCCTGCGCGACGGGCGACCGTCCGGGCGCCTGCAGCCCGACTACATGCACCGCGAGGCCTGGGAGGTGCTCCCCCCTTTGCTCGCCCACCTGAACATCGGCCAGCCGGTGCTCGTCGGCCATTCGGATGGCGGCACCATCGCCCTGCTGCACGCCAGCCGCCACCCGGTGGCCGCCTGCGTCGTCATGGCCCCGCATGTGATCGTGGAAGACCTCTCGATCGCCGCCATCACGCAGGCGCGCGACGCCTTCCGCAGCGGTAGCCTGCGCGAGCGGCTGGCGCGCTTTCATGCCGACGTGGACGGCGCCTTCTGGCAATGGAACGACATCTGGCTCAGCGAGGACTTCCGCGCTTTTGACATCCGCGCGGAGTGCCGTCATATCACCGCGCCGCTGCTGGCGATTCAGGGGGTGGACGACCCCTACGGCACGATGGCGCAGATCGACCAGATCGCGGCCCATGCGCCCCATACGCGCCTGCTCAAGTTGCCGGATTGCGGGCATTCGCCGCACAAGGATCAGCCGCTGGCCGTCAACACCGCGATCGGAGAGTTTCTGGCCCATCTTCCGTAGCATGGCCCTGCCAACACAAAAGAAGTCCATACGCAGTCCATTCGAAGCTGATGGCCCCGATATAGATCAGGTCGGGTTTCTCAGGGCGCGGCAAGATGCGGCAATAGACTTTGAGTCGATGCAGAAGTCGCTCAAGCTCAATGCGGCGCTTGTGCATCTCACCCGCCTAACTCTGTTGCTCGATGCGGGTCTTCACCAGCGATACAGCCGGTACAAATCCCAGCTCGAATGCCGAAAGCAGATTGGCGGGACACGCCACCTGAAGCGATTCTCTGCCACATGGAGGATGGCATTCAAGACATTCAGATTCGAAAGACTGACACTGTCCAACTGCACCGGCAGACAGCGCTCGCTAGGGATGAATCGGATTTGAGTGACCTCCATGTTTGAAATCGCTCTCCAGATGCCGGATAAACGCCATCTATCCATGTGCATCAACATGACCTTATCCGCATCGCTGTCAGCGTTCTATCATCAAGGGCAATTATTTGTATCGACTTCCGAGGAAAAACGCCAATGTCCATCACCGTCCCCGTCCATCTGGGCTACGAGTTTGAAGTCAAGGCCAAGGCCGCCGAGGTGTTTGCGGTGCTTGCCGACGTTCCGAAGTCCGCCAGCCACTTCCCCAAGGTACACAGCCTCACCGACCTGGGCGATGGCGCCTACCAGTGGGACATGGAAAAGGTGGGCACCGAGCACATCAACATCCACACCGTCTACGCCAGCAAGTACGTCAGCAACAAGGCCAAAGGCCGGGTGGAGTGGACGCCGGTGGAAGGCATCGGCAACGCGCTGGTGAGCGGCTCCTGGAAGATCAAGGACAACAAGAAGTCCACCCATGTCGAGCTGGACATCCACGCCGAGGTTCACGTGCCGCTGCCGCACCTGATGCACGCCCTGGTGGAGCCGATGATCCACCACGAATTCACCCACCTGGTCGAGACCTACATCGACAACCTGATCCAGACCTTCGGCGGCGAGGTTTGAACCCCAAACGGGGCGCGGTGAAGTTGTCCCTGCCGACGCTGGACAAAGCTGTGGATAAGCCGGGGCAAGGTCTGTATCCCCCTGCCAAGCCCTTGATTTCAAAGACCTTTCGACGCCCTGCCCGGTTTTTGGGCAGCTCACCGAGGCCTTCGCCCGCATGACCGCCTCCTGGTACGACCGCCATATCCTGCCCTGGGCGCTGGACATCGCCTGCGGCCTGCGCGCCGTGGAGCGCCAGCGCCGCAAGGTGGTGCCGCTCGCCCACGGCCGCGTACTGGAGGTAGGCATCGGCACCGGGCTGAACATGGCCTGGTACGACCCGGTGCGCGTGAGCCGCATCACCGGCCTGGACCCGGCCCTGGACCTGCACCCGCGCGCGCAGCGCCGCATCGAGGCCGCCGGCCTGCCGGTGGAACTGGTGGGCCTGTCGGCCGAACAAATTCCGAGGCCCGACGCCAGCTTTGACACCGTGGTGGTGACCTACACCCTGTGCACCATCCCCGACCCGGTGGCCGCCCTGCGCGAGATGCGCCGCGTGCTGGTGCCCGGCGGCCGACTGCTGTTCTGCGAGCACGGCCGCGCGCCCGATGCCGGCGTGGCCCGCTGGCAAGACCGCCTGCAACCCCTGTGGGGCCGCCTGGCCGGCGGCTGCCACCTGAACCGCGACATCCCCGCCCTTCTGCAGGCCGGCGGCTTCGCATGCCCCGACCTGCAGACCCGCTACCTGCCCGGGCCACGGGTGATGACGTTCAACTACTGGGGCCAGGCTCTCGCGGCGTGACATCCGCGCGCTGCCCCTTGCGCTCGCGCGCACGGGCGTCCTTTTTCGCAGCGCGTTCGGCTTCGCGCTGGTCGGCCTCGACCACCCACGTGGCGAATTCTTCGGGCGTCTCCAGCGTGATGCGGCCCAGGGTGGCGCTGCGGAATTCGTGCATCACGATCTCGGCGGCCTTCTGCAGGTTGACCCGTCCGCGCCCCTGCAGCGCGCCGCGCTGGCGGCCGACTTCGGCCAGCAGGTCTTCGTCGGCCATCGCGGCCACGCCCGAGAGGCGAAAGCGCGCCTCCAGCAGCGCGGGGTAGCGCCGCTTCAGCACCGCCAGCAGCTCCAGCGCCACCTCTTCGTCGTCGTAGGCGTTGCGCCCCACGGCGCCGCTGGCCGCCAGGAAGTAGCCGCTTTGCGCCACGGTGATGCGCGGCCACAGCATGCCGGGCGTGTCATAGAGGTAAAAGTCGTCGGCCAGGGTGATGCGCTGCTCGGCCTTGGTGATGCCGGCCTCGTCGCCGGTCTTGGCGGCCTTGCGGCCGGTGAGCGTGTTGATCAGCGTGGACTTGCCCACGTTGGGCACGCCGCAGATCAGCACGCGCAGGGGCTTGGCCAGCCCGCCGCGGTTGGGCGCCAGGGCGTGGCAGGCGTCGATGAGGGCGCGCGCGGGCGCGGCCACGCTGGCGTCCAGCCCGATCGCGCGGGTGCCGGGCCGGCTGTTGTAGTGGGCCAGCCAGGCGGCGGTGAGCGCGGGGTCGGCTACGTCCTGCTTGTTCAGCACCTTCAGCGAGGGCCGGCCGCCGGTCAGCTCGGCCAAGAGCGGGTTGGCGCTGGAGCCGGGCAGGCGCGCGTCGAGCAGCTCGATCACCGCGTCGATGTCCTTGATGCGCTCGGCGATGGCCTTGCGGGTCAGGTGCATGTGGCCGGGAAACCACTGGATGGCCATCGGGGAGTTCTTTCGTTCAGGCGGGGTTGCAGTGTGGAAGGGCGAGCCGGATTGTGAACCCATTGGCTATGGCCTGCGCCGGCAGCCCGTGTCATGATCCACGCCATGCCCCTGACCCCGACCTCAAACCCGCGCAGCCTGGCGAGCACGGAGTGGCTGCACAAAGGCCTCATGTTGCTATTCATCGGTCTGGCCGTGCTCGTCGGCCCCGTGTTCATGTCGCCCTCGGCTCTGCGCGACACCGTGGCCGCGTCGTCGCCTGTGGGATGGTTTGCGGTGGTGCTCGGTGGCGCTTTTGTCCTGCTGCATGCACGGCGCCGCCTGGTCGATCGCAGGCGATGAAGTTGGTATCTTTTTCATAGCACTGTACGACCAAAGCACGCTGGGAAGATGCCTGAAACGCCTGATTTTCCCGCCTTGACGGCATCCGATGGCAACGAACCGCCGCCCGAAGGTGCGCGGTTCAGCCCAGCCGCCGAGCGCAACCGTCAGCCCATCCTGGACGCCCTGCGTCAGGTGCTGCCCATGCAGGGCCATGCGCTTGAAATCGCCAGCGGCACCGGACAACACGCGGCCTGGTTCGCCGCCGGCCTGCCGGGCTGGGCCTGGCAACCCAGTGATGCACAGCCCGATGCCTTCGGTTCGGTGGCCGCCTGGTGCGCCCAGGCCGGCGTGGCCAATGTGCGCGAACCGGTGCTGCTGGATGTGCTGGCGACTCAATGGCCGAGCGCCGGGCCGGCGTTCACCACCCTGTTTGATGCGCTGTACTGCGCCAACATGCTCCACATCTCGCCCTGGGCCACCTGCGCGGCACTGATGCAGGGCGCAGCGCGCCACCTGGCGCCGCAGGGTGTGCTGATCCTGTACGGCCCCTATCTCGAACGGGACGTCCCGACCTCGCCCGGCAATCGTGCCTTTGACGACAGCCTGCGCCAGACTGATCCGGCCTGGGGCCTGCGCCAGCTCGACGACGTTCTGGCGCAGGCCGCGCAAGCGGGCTTGCACCTTCGGCTGCGCATCACGATGCCCGCGAACAACTTGCTGCTGGTATTGGGCCGCAAGCTGGCGTCGGCGGCGCGGGCGGCTTGAGACTGTCATCCCGGCAACAAATCTGCGGGTATTTGCCGGGTCTGTGCGTCAGAAAGCCGTCAGTCCATGCGTCTGCAATCAACGCCTGCATTCAAACACCCCACCGGAAGCACCTGATGAACCTCCCCCACGTCACCGCAAACCTGCGCAACATTCTGGTGGGCGTCGCCACTGCGCTGCTGGCCAGCACCTCATCACTGGCCGAACCCGGTGTCACCAACGACGCCATCACCCTGGGCCAGACCACTGCACTCAGCGGACCCTTGGGCGACCTCGGGCAGGAGGTGCTCAAGGGATCGAAGGCCTACTTTGACGCCCTCAACGCGCGAGGCGGCATCAACGGCCGCAAGATCGTTCTGATCTCCAAGGATGACGCCTACGATCCGAAAAAAACCGTTGAAAACGTCGAGGCCTTCATTGCCGGCGGCGAGACCTTCGCGCTGTTCGGCACGTTCGGAACGCCGAACAACGAGGCCCTGATCCCTGTGGCGTTGAAGGCTGGCATGCCGGTGCTGATGCCCTACACCGGCGCGCCGTCCATCCGCAAACCTGAACTGGTGGGCGTGTTCAACCTGCGCGCCAGCTACGCCGACGAGGCGGAAAAGCTGATCCAGCACCTGACAACCATCGGCTTCAAGAAGATCGGCATTGCCTACCAGAACAACAGTTTCGGCAAGGAAGTGCTGACCGCTGCCACGGCCGCTCTGGAGCAGCGCCAGCTCAAACCGGTGGCGGCCGTATCGGTCGAGAACAATGCCAGCGACGCGGCGGCGGCCGCCACCAAGCTGCTCGCAGCCCAGCCTGATGCCCTGGTGCTGGGCCTGGCCGGAAAGCCGACCATCGAGGTCATCAAGAACGTGAACCAGTCGCGCAAGGGATTGCAGATGTACGCCCTCTCGGTGCTGGCCACCGCGGGCAACCTGAAGGCGCTGGGCAACGACGGCAGCGGCGTGGCCATCAGCCAGGTGGTGCCGTTTCCGAGCAACACCGTCATGCCCCTGGTGCGCGACTATCAGCAAGCGATGAAGGCCGCGGGCGTCAACGAGTTCTCGCACCTGAGCCTGGAGGGCTATCTCAATGCCCGCGTCGTGGCCGAAGGCATCCGCCGCGCCGGGCGCAACCTGTCCCGCGAGTCGCTGATCACCTCCCTTCAGTCGATCAACCGAATGGACATGGGCGGCATGGAAATCGGTTTCGGCAAGGGCGCGTCCAGCGCCTCCAAATTTGTGGAACTGACGGTGATCAACAGCCAGGGGCGGCTCGTCAAGTAGCGCGTAGCCCGCAGGTGCCGCGGTGGCAGAATGACACCGCATGGTCACCCTGCCCATCATCGATCCCTACCGCGCCGCTCCGTCGAGCCTGCCGCGGCCGTTCGCCGGTCGGGACGGTTCTGGCGACGGCCCCAAGACCGGCACCACTTCGAAGAAGAAGCGGCGAGGCCGCCCAGCGTGACGGGATCGAATGTCCACGCTTGAACTGCAGCCGATGGCCTTGCCCGCGCGCGGCCGGCCCTCGGCGCCCGCCCTGCTGGTGGCTGCGGCCGTGCACCTGGTCCTGCTGTGGGCCCTGTTGCAGTCGCCGCCGGTGGAGCGCGCAGCGCGACAGGTGATCTACCAGATCCTGCAGCCCGTCACGCGCCCGGTCCTCCGGCCACCACCGCCTGAAAAGCCGCCAGTGGCTCCGCCACAGGCCCTGCGCGTCGAGCCGGTGCGCCCGCCTGCACCGAAGGTCGAACCGCCCGTCCAGGCCATCACCCGGCCCGTTGCACCACCGGAGGAACCGGTCAACCCACGCAGGCCCAAGCGAGCTGAAACGCTGCCGCCGCAACCCGCTCAAGCCCAGGAACCCAAGCCGCCATCCCCCGAACCGGTCGAGGCGCCGAAACCACCCGCCCTGCCCGTCGAACCGCCGCCCGAACCCGCCCCTGCACCCAAACCGGTGCCGGCTGAACCCGCGCCGCCGCCGGTGCCCGTTCCCCCACCGGCACCGGCACCGGCACCGGCACCGGCACCGGCACCGGCACCGGCACCGGCACCGGCACCAGCCCCAGCCCCAGCCCCAGCTCCAGCTCCAGCTCCAGCTCCAGCACCAGCACCAGCACCAGCACCAGCACCAGCACCAGCTCCAGCTCCAGCACCAGCACCAGCACCAGCTCCAGCACCAGCACCAGCACCAGCACCAGCACCAGCACCAGCACCAGCACCAGCACCAGCACCAGCTCCAGCTCCAGCTCCAGCACCAGCTCCAGCTCCAGCTCCAGCTCCAGCACCAGCACCAGCACCAGCTCCAGCTCCAGCTCCAGCTCCAGCTCCAGCACCAGCTCCAGCTCCCGCTCGCCCCGTCGCTATCACGCCCGCACCCATCACAGCAGCGCCGCCAGCTCCGGCCGCAGGCGCTGGTTCGGGGCCGCCCGGCGCGGCCGGTCTGAACCTGCAGTCGCCCGGTTACCCCTATCTCATGCGCCGCGCGCCAGGTCAGCGCAGCCTGGCCGACATGGCCAACGAGCAGTTGAATGCGGGCAAGTACCGCGACAAGCTGGCCGAGGGCATGGCGGGCGCGGCGACACCCGACTGCCTGCGGCCATCCGGCGAAAAGGAAGTCCTGACCGGACTTCTGGCCGCACCCCTCATTGCCCAGCGCGCGCTTCAGGAAAAATGCAGATGAACTCCACCCCCCACACTCCTTCCCCATCCGCTGCGAAAGCTGTCGAATCCCCTATGCCCAATCCCGACCGTCGTACACCTGCACGGCTCCTCGCGTTGACCCTGGCTTTCGGTCTGCTCGGCGCCGCCTGCGGCCTTTCGCACGCCCAGGCGGCGGCCGAACGCTCGTCGGCTTCTGCCGCGTCGTCAGCGCCCGTCGCTATCGCCGCCCCGGCGCTGACGCCGTCGCGCGACCTGCCACTGATCCGCCCGCCATCGACCGAATCGCCAGCCGCCCCCTATGGGCTGCAGGCCGTCTGGGAACAGGGCGACCCGGTTGCGCGTGCCACCTTGCTCATCCTGCTGATCATGTCGATGGCGAGTTGGTACGTGCTGGTGCGCAAACTGATCGAGCAGGCGCGCATGCGCCGATTGGCCCGAAGCGCCACAGCCTCCCTTACCGATGCGAAAAGCCTGCGCGAAGCCGCCAACCTGCTGCAGCCGGGCAGCCCGTTCCGTTTCATCGCCGAATCGTCAATGGCCTCCTTGCAGCAACACGACACCGTGGCGGCGCAGGTTGACCTGAACATGTGGCTCACGCAGAACATCGAGCGCTCGGTAGCCACCGTGCAGAGCCGCAGCCAGGACGGGCTCGCGGTGCTGGCCACCGTCGGGGCAACCGCCCCGTTCGTCGGCCTGTTTGGCACGGTCTGGGGCATCTACCACGCGCTGGTCAAGATCGGCGCATCAGGACAGGCCTCGATCGACCGGGTGGCGGGGCCGGTTGGAGAGGCCCTGATCATGACCGCCATCGGGCTGGCCGTTGCGGTGCCCGCGGTGCTGGCCTACAACTGGCTCGTGCGGCGTAACCGACTGGCCATGGAGGATGTGCGCGGGTTCGG
>Ga0075163_10009508_pt1 | contig 12768 bp, 6 predicted proteins | sample JI1023141ADNA_FD_71478 | JGI IMG/M metagenome (GOLD analysis project Ga0075163, IMG submission 71478) | Wastewater effluent complex algal communities from Wisconsin, to seasonally profile nutrient transformation and Carbon sequestration -... | ecosystem: Engineered > WWTP > Effluent > Algae...
CCATCTGCTTATTTTAATCCTCTCAAAATATCTTATACAGGTCCACAGGCTGTAAATGGTCCTACACGTCCTGTATTTGATAAATTCTCAGTACGTCCTATTATACCAGAGATGGCAATTGGAACAAGAGATGAAAGTCTCATGATGGAAATGGCCAAGGATGATATTGACTATGTAAAGTTTAAATCAGGTTCTAAGGTTTATACAGATAAGACTTTTGATTGGTTCAAAAAAATTAGTGATGGTGAATACAATATGAGTGATTTCTCAGTTGGTGAAATTCCATCAAACCAATTATTATCAGGTTATCTAAAACATCAGTTGAGTACTGAAGGATTCAAAGAAGAAAATATCTTTGGTTCTCAGTTTCGTAAAATTATATTTGGTATTAAGTACGCTAAAACTGTACGTAATAATGCAAATCTTGTTGATTATTTTACAAAGTTAGAGAGACAATTTAAACAAACAGTAGATGATTTATTAGCTGTAGAACAGAATGATTTGTTCTCACTATTAGGTGTATCAGAAAAGAACGGAATATATCGTGTATCTGATATGAGAAAATTCTTAAAACTTCTTCAAACTGAATCACTTAAAAGAGGTGTAGCTATTAATAATATTGACTATATCCAGTATGATGAACAGACAAAGAATGCTAAATATCCTATTGACTACGCTTTTAACCGTCAGCAGATTCAAGATTTGCTGTCAGGTTTAATTGATGAACGTCTCCGTAGACTTAAAGTAAATGGATCATCTTTGATTCAGGTTTCTTCTGCGGGTACTGAAAGTAAAAGTAGTTTTGCTTCTTCTCGTAGATTCAAAAATGCTACTGCTGAAGATATTCGTAAATATGGTAGTACCGGTCTCCATTATTATCATGTAATATATGAGAATGGGAAACCTGTTCGTACGTCTACAATGGGTGTAAAAGTTTCATTATCAGGAGATTATAAATCACTTCTGCAACTAGATGCACCTCTATCACTTGGTGTATCTGACGAAGTTAAGAAACTTGAAAATGAAATTCTACAGATTGGTCAATATGCACTAGATGAACCACAAAGAACAGCAGGTAAAATAGGATACACACAAGGTCCCGGAAATAGACTTATAGCTTTACCTGAAGAGGAAGCATTAAATCGTCTAAATCAGGCGTTAAAGGATCCAGAATGGAAGGCTAAGCATATGAAAAAGCTTATTCTTGTTGGATATCGTATTCCTACTCAAAATATTAACTTTACTGATCATATGGAGATCATGGAGTTTTTACCAGAGTCAGCAGGTGCTATTATTATACCCCCTATTGAATTGATTGTTAAATCAGGTTCTGACTTTGACATTGATAAAATGAATGTCATGATGCCATCTCTTGATGACAAAGGTAATATTAGAAGAGGTCCTAAAGAAGATCTGGAGTATATTAATGAAAGAATAAACGAACTTACATATGAGGAAAGAGATATTAAAAAGATCAAAAAACAACTTTCTGACTTTTTAAATGGTGCAAATATTGAAATTGAAGAACTGGAAAGAATCCAGTCAAAGATTCGTATGACAATGTTGAATTTAGGTATGAAAATTAATGCAAGTGAGAACTTCATTAACGAAATCATATTTAGAATTCAAAAGAGATCAAATATTATAGTTCCTGAAAAGGGTAACTTCCTTAGTATGCAGGATGAGGATTGGAAGTCAGATGAGGAATTTGATGATATGTTACTTGATTTTGAAAGAGTAACAAATGAATATCAAATAGTTGATCAACAACTTCAAAGTTTACTTGCAAACAAAGAAGAAGCTGTAAAAGACAAAAAAGATACTGAGTCACAAATGAAGTGGTTCAATATGAAAAGAGCATACAAAACTGGTAGAAACAACCAGCTTTTAGATATCTTATCTGAAACTATGAGCCATCCATATTACTTTGAACTTCTTGTGACTCCATCTTCTGCTGCAATGTTTGAAGGTTTCACTAATGATCTTATTGCATCTAAGGAAAATATGTCTGAAGATGAGTACAGAAAAGCTCTTAAAGATACTGAAAATAAACTTTTTGATAGATCACTTACTCCACAACAAGCATCTACCTATGCAGCAACAGCTGAGGCATTTGATAATTTGTTATCAAAGCGTAAAGATCTTGGAGGTTATGCTATTCAGCGTACATTCTCTGACATTTTTAATTTTGCTAAATTATCTATTGCTAAAGAATACAGTGTAAAATTAGGAAAAGATAGATGGGAAAATAAAACAATATATACTCCATTAATTAAAGCCTCAGATAGAGATAAGTCTATTCTTAACGGTCGTATTTTAATGCATGGTGATTCTGTTACAGGAATTCCTATTTCAAAGGCATTTGATGAGTTAATTTCTCTTACTGTAGACCTTGCTGGTTCTCCTGCTTATCCATATTTAGGAATTAATAACTATAACAAGAAGCACGTTCAGTATCTTCTTCACCAAAAAGTAGATCCTAAATCTGTTGTTTGGTTTATGAATCAACCTGTATTAAAGGAACTATTTGAACTTTATGAAAAGAATCGTCGTAATATTTCCGGATATACTCTAAAGCATGCTATCGTAGAGAAGTCTTTGAAAATGAAGATTTTGAAAAATGAGCGTATGTATGAGACAGGAACAAAAATGCGTTATGAAGTACTAGAACATACTACTACAAAAGCAACCTATGATGTAGATGGAACGGTACTAGAACCATCTTTTAGAACAGCAAACCCAAAGAAGGCAAATCAGTATCTGACAAAACCTTACTGGGATCTCCATACTCAGAACCTAACAGAATCAGATAGTTTCTCTTTTGAGGAAATGGATGAGGCTATTCGTAATAATGATACTAGTTCTGATCTTCAGAAGAAAGTACTTGCTTATTTTGCATCAATTACTGAAGAAGCTGATATGCTTATGAAGTTACAGTTCTCTCAGAATGTCGATACTACAAAATATGCAACACTGACTTCTATTATGCGTAATGAGCGTAATCGTGCTGAAGTACGTGATTCTGGTCTTTTTGCAGAGGATCAAATACATATGATTGAGAAGGAATCTATGATATCTCCTTTTGATTATACTCAAAAAGCTAAGTCAATTCTTAAGATTTTATTCCCTAAGCTGTACACAAATCGTACTATCGGTGTATTTTCAGATTTAGTAAATGACGTTTGGGGTGCAAAAAATGTGCAAATTGAGCGTATTTCTAAAATTGTAGAAAATGACTACATTGAGTACATATATAAGAATTATGGAACATATCAAGGTAATAACCTATCGGATACTTTCCAACCTCTTCTGACAAACATTGAAGCTTCACAGGATCATCATTTCTTTGCTTATGAGTTAAATGCACTAAAGGCTAAATATCCTGAACTTTTGGATATTCCATTTGTTGCAGGTTTATATGAGGATGTATATTTTCCACCAGAAAATAAGGTAAAAAGTTATAATGACTTGGATAACATGGAAATGCACAATATATTTTTCCTTCGTAATCCAGACAACCCGACATTTGAAAAGAACATCTTTACAAATAACTGGAGAAATTTGATCAATTTTGACCCAGAAAGATTAGGTCTTAAGGAAACATATACCTCTCAGCAAATACAGGAAATAAGTGATTTCTTTCACAAACTTATTTATTTCTCACTTTATCAGGCTGGTTTAACAAATACAGGTAATGGATTTTCTGATTTAATACCTTATGAACATTGGTCAGTATTTATTGATCAAGCTTTTGACAGATATGATCAGGCCAAAGCTGATAATAGTAGTCTTGAGTTTGAGATACTTGAGGAATTCAAATACCGTTTCAGACAAATGAATCCTAAGGTAAGCTGGAAAAGTAAAAAGCGTGTTTTAAACTCTGTAGATCAGGAAACAGGACGTCCAGATGAAGAACCTCTTCTTTTCTTTAAGAATTACTACCGTGGTAAAGACTACCGTGTAACAGCAGATAATCTATTGATAGCCAGAACTTTATTCCTTAGAGATTCAGAGGAAGACGATGATAGTAGTGCTGTACCCGCAGCATCTAAACCTACAAATCAAAGTCCTTTTGCTCCCGGAGGCTATGTAGACTATAAAGGTGAGAGATATATTCTTGTCAAGGAGCTTTCTCCCGGAATATGGCAACTATATGATCTTAATAAAAATCAGAAAGTAGCAACTCGTGTTCAGAATATAACAACTCTTAATGAAAAAGGTGCTGTAGTGAAGTATGGTCAAAAAGATTATTTGGTAACTTCTGATAAAAAGATTATTGATCTGGATAAAACAAAAGTTGTTACATGGCCAAGTAATGATCAGAACAGAAAGAACATTCTAGAGTTGGCTGCTAAGAAACAAGAACCACCAGCTCCACCGATTAATCCTATTGGACCAGAAGGACAACCTCCTATCGGACCAGAGTGTTAATAACTTAAAATATTATTTTTATAACTCGTTAGAACACAATATATTTGCATCATGCTATGTAGAATTAATGGAAATACAGTTCGTAAAGGAATTACAAACTTCTTAGATAAGGAGCTTATGAGCACCTCTATCTTTGATAAAAATGATGATTTATATGTAGCTAAATCTTCACAATACTTTGCTGCTCAAGAGTTTGTTAGCGGTATCAACCTTAAGTTTTCTGAAGATGTAATTCGTAGGATTTCTGATAGGACATACTCTATATCTATTCCTGATACATTGATCAAGCAATATGTAGAATCTACCAAAGAAGGCCAAGAATTATCAACAATTGTTGGATTATATGGTGATTTTGCTATTTCTCCTGAATCTTGGAATCAGAATGAGACATTTCAAGCTCTGAATTATCCAGAAATAACAGAATTTACATACAATCAATTGATTGATTTTCTGAAATCCTTAAATCCAAACTTTAAGGTTGAAGAAGTTGATAATCTATCAGAGGATGGTATAACTAATCTGAAAGACTTCTTAGTACGAGTTAAAACTCTATCTAAGTTCAAAGCTATGCCAGAAGAGGTAGCTCACGCTTTTATTGAACTTCTACCTGATAATAATCCACTAAAGGTGGATATGTTAGAAAATATTGTAAATTATCCTATTTATTCTGAAACTCTTTCTAGATACCGTGATGTTTATACTTTATCTGATGGAAGTCCTGATTATAATAAAATTAAAAGAGAAGCTTCTGCTAAATTAGTAGCTGAGTACGTAACAGCAATGGCTACAGGTAATACTACTCGTGTTGAAGCTCTTGGTAAACCTCGTCAAGGTTGGCTCCAAAGATGGTTTAATAAGCTTCTAGAGTGGCTTGGATTAGGTATGTCAGAGTATACACGTAGCTATAGTGATATCGCAGGTATAATCCTATCTGGAAAAACAGATATGACACTTAAGACGGCAAAAGAAATCGAGGATATATCTTATACAGATTCTTACTTCTACCGTTTATCTGAACGTGAATTGTATAAGAATGCTTATGCAATAATGGAAAAGAATCCTGCAAAACTATTAGAAAATATATCTCGTTTTTCTAAAGAATTTGGTCGTCGTTTCAATGATATTCTAAAAGCTCCTGAATACTCAGCTCTTAATGAAATGTTAAAAACAACAGGTGATACGGTAGGTAAAATTAATCGTATGTCTGAAATTCAAGTTTCATTATCTGAAGCTGGTATTGATTTACGTTCAGCTTTAGATTCTTCTTCATTTCTTACAGGTATAAAAGAATTCTTGGAGGCTGTAGATCGTCTTGATATTCTTTCAGAATCAATTCTTAAGGTTATTAATGAAAAGAAAGATGCTACAACCTTTGATGAAGCTATAAAAAGTATTAAAGAGTTAGAAAGTTATTTTGGAATTTATGAAACATTTAACAATATAATATCCAAAGAATTTGTTCAAACTCTTATTCAAGCAAATGTAGGATCAGATATAATAGAATCTGTTCAGCGTACACAACTTTCTTTCAAGAATGTAAATGATCATATTCTTGCAAAACTCAGGGATGACTTATTTATCTTCTATAAAGAAATGTTAAAAGAATCAAATAATGTTGCAGCTAAAACATTAGCTGATGACATGGAAAGACTGAAAGATAATCCTAAAGCTCAAAAAGAATTAAAAAACAGTCTTGATAACCTGATAACATCTGATGATAATATCATTAAAATGCTTTCAGGTAAAGGTCGTGATATTGATACATTTTCCTCTATCAATCACTTAATTAACGCTTCACACACAAATGGTGATGTATTCCTATCATCTATATCTCGCTATATCCAGAATAAAATTGAGGTTCAGCAGAACAAATCACAAGTTGTTATTCGTAGTTTATTTGATAGAATTGATCCAATTCAGAAGAAACTGAATGAAGATGCAGTTACTACAGGTACTAAAATTTCATATGTTGAAAAGGTTTTTGACCGTGAAACAGGTGAAAGTCGTGATGTGCTTTATTGGCTTAATCCTCACAAAGGAATATCTATTGCTTTAGAAGGTCATAGAAAAAGAGTAAGTGAAGCAATTAAAGCTCGTAAAGAAGCAGATCCAAATGCTGAAGATTTCAAAACAAAAGATGAAGAACTTAAGCTTGCACAAGCAACTTATAATGATTTTCTGGAGAAATATATGAATCGTCCTTTTGTAAAGGAATATTATACTTTTCGTAAGAAATATGAGGATAACACAGACTACATTACAGCTATGGCTAAGTGGAGAGAGCTATCAGATTATATAAAAGGTGATGAAGGTGTTCTCGAAATTTCACAATCAGAACAAGAGAAAACTGAAATCTGGGAACGACTTGCTACTACAAAAAGACAAAGAGCCAACTTACTCAATGAGTATGACAGTCAAGGTATTCTTAAATCCGAAGCTGAACTTAGAGAAGTTCGTATTCTAAAAGAATATTTTGAAGAATCTTCAAAGTTTAAGGAAGAAGATGAGATTCAAACTGATCGTTCTTACCAGATTGCTCTTAATCGTTATCAACAAAAAGTTGACTATGCTATAGATCAAGCTCGTGAAGCTAATTTGAAAGATATTGAAAAGGTTGAAAAATCTATTCAAGATACTTTAAAAGATAGTCGTATACGTATTCAAAGTTTATATCTTGAGGTTAATGATATTGATGATCCTATTGACTATTCATATATCAAGAAGATCATAATGAATAAATGGTATAAAAAGAATATAACAATTCAAAAAAATGATGCGTTTTATGAGTTTGAGGCAAATTTATTTAAACAGTTACAAGATCTTCAGCAAAAAGGTGAACTGACAGAAAATGAAGAAAAACTAAAGAATGCTTATGCAGCAGTTCGTACTGTTTTATTTGGGTCAAGAGACGAACTTGGTCAGGTTAATCCTATGTCTTTAACAGAAGAAGATAAAAGTACTATTGCTGAACTTGAAGAATATATTGAAGAACTTAAATCTGAAAGACCCGGATTTGGGGTAGCTCTTGATGACTTTACTCCTGTTGATCTTCAGCGTTATGAAGATTTAGGTAAAGTAATGGATGATCCAGATGCATCAGTTGGTCGTAAAAGATCAGCAATGGCTGAACGTAGTCGTATTGCTGCTAAATATAAGGATGTTGGTAAAAATAAAGCAATACGTGATTTGATTAAAATACTTGGATCCATTACAAAAAAAGCTCCAACAAACTATTACTGGGATAGAATGCAATCATTTATTTATCATGTTGCTGAATTTGGTAAAGAGGTAAAAAATAAAAATCTTACCAAGGAGCAAAAAGATGAAATGGATGAATTTGTATATGATTTTACAGCTACTGTAGACACAGAAGATTGGGATAGATTAGATTTTATCCTTTATGAAAAGGAGATATTTGATATATTCCTTGAGTGGTTGAAAGTTGAAAAACCAGAAGAATATGATTGGTTTAATACTAGTCATATATCAAAATCTGTATTTGATCCAGAAAATGCATCATATGTTAAACTAAAATATGCACGTTCACCAATATATACATATATTGAACCTACTTTAGAAGAACATCAAAAGATTGTAAAAAATCGTAGGTTTCGTAAACAAAGAGTAAAAGATGAGTATCGTACTGGATACAATCCTGATACTAAAAAGGTTGAACTACAGGTAGGGCGTCATATAACAAACCGTGAATATAATGGATTTCCAGAATTTATGCCTCTTCTCTCAGAAGATGGTGAACCTACAGATTCTCCTTATCGTAATCAAGCATATTATGATCTAAAGAATAACGATCCAGTTAGATTTGAATATCTACAGGAACTTCGTAATTCTCACTTGCAAATGCAAGAAAAGTTACCCGCAAGACTAAGATCATGGAATGCTGTTCCTATTATGGAACTATCCACTATTGAAAGTCTTCAACCTGATCATCTTAAAGATGTTGCTAAGCAAAAATGGAACTATGCAAAGTCTATCTTTAGTCGTAATGAAGCAGGAGATGCTGAGGCTCAAATGGAAGGTTTAGATACAGTTCAGGAAATTGATCAGTTTACACAAACTGTTATTCGTGATCGTATCCCAAAACTCGGAATGTCTCAAAGAATACCAATTAATAACGTCTCAAGAGATCTTTTACAATCTGTTTCTCAAATGATTATCCGTTCTCATGAGTTTGAAGGACGTGTGGAAGCTGAACCAGTAGTAAAAGCTCTTATTCGTGTTTTAAAAGATAATAGTTATGAAAAGGATTCCAACAAAGAAAGAGTTAAAAAGTTTGAGGCTTTATTTAGCCAGATGATTCTACAAGAGGTACCTGATGCAACATTAAACACAAAAGCAGTACGTAGAATAGCTAAATTCATTACAGGTAATACAGCCCTTCGTATGTTGGGTGATCCTATTGGTGGTGTAATCAACTACATGTCAGCTATGGTAAATAATACCATTGAAGCATCTGCTGGAAAATATCTTAACTTCCAAGATCTTGCCAAAGGTAAAGTTTTAGCTTTTCGTGTTAATTCTCATTTGATGGCAGATTTTAACAAAAAGGCAAATTTATCTGTTGACACATTATTGTTTCAGACATTTGACTTTATACAAGGAGAATTTGAGGAAGACTTACTAGATAGAACTTCAAGTAAAAATAAAAAGGCTCAAATACAGCAATTACTTATGATTCCTCGTAAGGCCGGGGAACTTATGGCTCAAACAACTATAGCTATGGGTATATTGGACCGTCATAAAGTTGAAAATTCTATAGATGGTAAAAAGTATTCAGTTCATGAAATTTATAAAGTAGAAGGTAACAATTTAGTTCTAAAAGAAGGATTTCCACTGGAATATAATCCAGTAGATGGAGATAAGTTCTTGAAAATCAAGAGGTTAATTAATCGTGTTAATCTTGAACTTCACGGTAACTATGCTAAGATATCCCAGACAGAAGCTTCCAGATATGCACTTGGTAAGTTGGCTGAGAATATGAAACGTTGGTTTATGCCAGCTTTCCAAAGAAGATTTGGACGTGAAACTATTGATATTACATATGAAGATATAAATGAAGGATATTACAGAACTGCAGGTATGGCTGCTTATAATATATTTGGTAATCTTTTCCGCCTAGATTTTGGTGGTGCAAAGGATTGGCTAGAATTCTACCTGAAAACTCCTCGTCACAGACAAAATTTAGCCAGAATGGGTGCAGAAATGGCTCAAGCTCTTCTGTTATTTATTACTTTTACTCTACTTTTAGGATATTCTGGAGATGATAAGAATAAAGAACTTGAGGATAATTCATGGATTCATAATACCTCAATTTTGATATTGTTACGTGCATATTCAGAAACAACAGCATATATTCTAATTCCTCCATTTGGTTTCCAAGAGATGAAGAGAAATATACTTTCTCCATTCTCCTTACCTGCAGATGCAGTATCTAATTTTGCAGCTATAGGTCAGCTAGGTCTTTATCAGGCTCTTTACTGGTTTGGTGTTGACGGACTGGATAAATCTTTGTATTACTCAAAGGATTCTGGTTTCTGGTACTCTGAGACTGGAGATGGTAAGTTATGGAAATATGTACTAAATACATTTGGTCACTCAGGATACCATATAAATCCTGATCAGTATATTAAACAATTTGATAACCTTCAAGGAAGACTTAAGTAAGATGCCTAACATTTCATTACCCACAGGAAAGGTAATTTACCTCTCCGTTTACGAATGGCTCTTTCAGCTAGATGAAAAGGATATGGATGCTTTTTATCAATCCTGTATAGCGGATGATCTTGGAACATATGAAGATAATCCTTTTTCTCAAAGAGCTCATCAAGGCCGGTTAGAAGTAGAAGATACACCTATTGATGTGGAAGAAACCAAAAATGAATAGGATATACTGTTCGTTTTTTTATAAATTAGCTATATTATTTTTGAATTCTCAGGAATTCTAACTATATTTTATTGTGAGTAAGAAATCATACATATTAGTAAAAGATAGGCATCCACGGATTTCCGAGGTGCTAAATGACTGTGTAAGTCTTTGTGTATCAGCCAATAAGGACGAATCATTAGGATCAATCTTACAAAAATTGTGTGCTAAGATAGCAGCTATGCAAGCTGAAATTAATGATTTAAAACAACAAGTGGAAGCACTTCAAAACTAAAATAAAAAACAAACAATATGAAAATTTCAGAAAAAAACGGAACTATTTTTGGTCTTTTAGCTATTTTAATAATAATACTAGTAGGTATTGGAGCTTTTCTTGGTAGAGATTGTCCTGAGTGTATTTCTGGTTGGGAAACTTTAAAACAAGAGGGTCCTAATTTTTGGTGGTCAGCTTTTGCATTTTCTATTTTAGGTGGAGCATCTTTCTGGGCTTTTATACATTTCTATAAAAAAATACTAGATTACGGTCCTGTTAAGCCATTGTTAATTACTTGTATTATATTCTTAGCAATAGCTTGGGGAAAAGGTTGTACAGATAAAGCAAATGAAGCTGTGACAACTGAAAAAGGAAGACCTGAAAAATACAAGCCAGCTATTGATACTACAAGAATTCCAGCAGAAGATTATCATAAACTTGGAGATACTACTAAGTAATGTTAGGAATATTATTAGGAATACTAGTATTTATTACAGTAATGTATTTAGATGTTCAGTCTGATTATAAAAGATTGGAGTCTAATACAATTAATCATAGTCGTGGAGCATGGTTAAGAACACTTGGTTTAATACCTGCTTTTGGATGCTTTTATTTTCCACTTGACAGTTTAACATTTGGTCATATAGCACTCAAGATATTTATCGTAGCTGGCCTTTTGTTTTCTTGGTGGTGGGAATTCTTTGATGGATGGCTTAATCTAAAAAGAGGAAAGTCATGGAGATATAATGGATCAGACGATGATAATGATGCAAAAACTGATAATATTCTTCAGAAACTAAATCCTACTCAACAAGCCCTACTTAAGTGGGGTTTAATTATATTATTTACAACCTCTTATATTATATTAATAAAATGATTGATATTACCTGCAACAATTGTGAACAAGTAGTTTCACAATATCTTTGTGATCTACCATCTGAATGGAGAACTCAAATGACAAAAGTTATTTGTGATGCTCTTGGTAATCAATCATTTGATTGTACAGATGTTAAAAGTTGTGAAACTCTTACTTCTTTGTCTGCATTTACAGTTATTGGAAGTCAAGTTTGTATTACTTACAAAGATGAAAAAGGTATTTCCTTTGAAAGATGTTTTGATTGGGAAGATGCTCAGAATTCAACTCTTGATAATGTAGATCCAAGATGTATTACAGACCAAGAAACTTGGGATGCAATGACATTTCCTGAAAGAATTCAGGCAATTATAGACTATGCATGTGATTGTGAAGTTATTACAACAACCACGACTACAACTACAAGTACGACTACAACTACAACAACCGCCCCATAATGACTTATACAGAGTGCATGAATTCATATCTGGAGAAACTTTCCAGTATTCCTCTTAAATGGAGAACAACTATTGCAAGTATTCTTTGTCAGTCTGCTTGTGGAGGAAACTCTGTTGATTGTAATAATATAACTGATTGTGAATCATTAACAGAATTATCATCATTTACTTTTACAAATAATCAATTTTGTTTTACGTATAAAGATGAAAGAGGAGTAACTGTTAAACGTTGTTTTTCTATTAATCTTAATAATGGAATTGAGGAAGCAGATGGAAACTGTCTTACTACTGATCAAAGTTGGGGAACACTTACATCTACTGAAAAATGGCAAGCTTTAGTTGATAGACTTTGTGCATGTTGTGGATGTTACTGTTATACTTTATTTTTAGGAGGAGATAGTGGTCCTACTTTTGGGGTTGACTATACAGATTGTGATGGAGATCCTATTTCTACTAGCATAAGTCCCGGACAAACACTAAGATTTTGTGCACAAGCTAATAGTGTTGTAACAGATGATTCTGTTGAAATAGAATCAGCAATATGTGATGACAATTGTACACAAATAACTACAACTACCACAACTTCAACTACTACCACAACTACTAGTGCTCCTGCTTTTGATTATTACTTAGGTACATTATATATTTGTCAAGATGGTGTATGTGAAGAACAATCAGTTGATATTGAAACTCTTTATTTCACAGCAGGTACTCCAGTAAATATTGGAGATTTCTACCAAGACTCTTGGGGTAATATCTATCAGATAGATAGTGTTACAACAGAAGATTTATCTGCTACATTTATTGATACTCCCGGTACTGCTGATTGTACTGATTTCTGTGTACCTGTTACAACTACCACAACAACTAC
>Ga0075163_10009509_pt1 | contig 12767 bp, 11 predicted proteins | sample JI1023141ADNA_FD_71478 | JGI IMG/M metagenome (GOLD analysis project Ga0075163, IMG submission 71478) | Wastewater effluent complex algal communities from Wisconsin, to seasonally profile nutrient transformation and Carbon sequestration -... | ecosystem: Engineered > WWTP > Effluent > Algae...
GGGACTTGTGTCATACAAGTATCGGCTTCGACTCTCACGCCGCCCATGATGTAGTGCATGGTGGGACCAACTTCCATTGGTCCAGCTGTGATATCCACATCAGCCAGGTCTTTAAACTGGTGATACATCGAGGGCAATTTTTTCTTGACGCGCTCTTTGTCCTGATAGCTGATATCCAAAAATACACCGCCGTGGGGCGAGCCGCGTCCTTCTTTGACTTCGGTATAGATTGCGCGGGCGACGTTGTCGCGTGTGGATAATTCTGGGGGTCTGCGGGCTGTGGTTTTAACTCCAGCAACGGCAGCGTTAACCCACTGTACTGCTTCCTCTTCGTTGGCAGCATAGTCATTTCTTGTGGCTTCAGGCAGGTACTTAAACATAAAGCGCTCGCCCTTGCTGTTGCGCAAGATACCGCCTTCACCGCGTACACCCTCGGTGACGAGGATACCGCGCACGCCTGGTGGCCAGACCATGCCGGTGGGGTGAAATTGCACAAATTCCATGTCAATCAGGTCTGCACCGCAATCATAAGCGAGTGCATGACCGTCGCCGGTATATTCCCAGCTATTGGATGTCACGGTAAATGATTTACCAACGCCGCCAGTGGCAAGCACAATTGCCTTGGCTTTAAAGAGTATGTAGCGACCGTCTTCACGGTAGTAGCCAAAAGCTCCAGAAATTTTGTCCCCATCTTTAAATAGGCGGGTGACAGTACATTCCATGTAGACTTCGATGCCCTGGTGTACGCCGCGGTCTTGCAGAGTACGGATCATTTCGAGACCGGTACGGTCTCCTACGTGACAGAGGCGCTTCCAGGTATGTCCACCAAAGGCGCGTTGCAATATTTTGCCGTCTTTAGTGCGGTCAAATACAGCACCCCAGCGCTCCAGCTCTTTGACACGCTCTGGTGCTTCCTGGGCATGGAGTTGAGCCATGCGCCAGTTATTCAGCATCTTGCCACCATTCATGGTGTCTTTAAAGTGTGTCTTCCAGCCGTCTTCCGGGTCGACGTTGGCTAGTGCCGCAGCGACGCCGCCTTCTGCCATAACTGTGTGGGCTTTGCCCAGCAGTGATTTGCAGACCAGACCGACATTGGCACCCAGTGCCGATGCTTCGATTGCTGCTCTCAGACCGGCTCCGCCAGCTCCAATTACCAGCACATCATGTTCTTTTATTTCGTATTGACTCATGGTTTTTAATTGTTCTTCTGATTAGTGATGCCCCAGTGTCCGACCTGTTTAAAACAGTTTGAAGTCGAGCATTGGATTGAGACAGGTCATGCGGATATAGATGTCGGTCATCGCCACGCTAAATAGCGATGTCCAGGCCCACTGTTGATGCTTCTCATTAAGCGCAGTGACCCAGAGCCATTTTTTGTAGCTGGCCTTATTTTCGGGGCAACTAAAGCTGTCGTTGTGCCCGCCGACCAAATGGCGGCAAGCGTGACAGCCAAAGGTATAGCCTGAGAGCAGTAAGCAGTTGGCAAACATCACGAGAGTGAGGACGCTCATATGTAGACCGCCGTCATAATAGACAGTCTTGATAGCGTCCCACCAGAGGATAAAGACTACCGGTACAGCAACGTAAAAGGCGTAACGGTGCAGGTTTTGCAGGTTAAAGGGGAAGTTGTACTCGCCGGTATAGCCAGTGCGCTTAAACCAACCGACAGTGCATGCTGGAGGATGCGCAAAATATGAGCGGTAATAGGCTTTGCGGTAGTAGTAGCAAGTAGCGCGAAAAGCCAGAGGGATAGGCAAAATTATGAGCGCTGGTGAAAGTGGCCACCAGGGCAGCACTTCCTTGAGATTTGGCGAATAAAAAGGAGAGAGGTAAGGACCGATCTCGTAGTAGTTGTTTTCGAACGCTCGGTAAGTTGCATAGAGACCAAATGCTGTAAAAACAATCGCCACGAGTAGTGGCTCTACCCACCAGGCGTCAGTGCGAGCAGTTGCCCCGGAGTAAGCTGGTAGCTCATTGCTCTTTGGCACTTTCTCCGTCAAATTTGTTTGCGTCATTATTGTTTCCGTATCCTTAGACTTGTCAGCAGTTGTCCACTATCTGACATAACTAATTATATCTAGCTAAAAGCATCACTGGCACTAGCTTTATCTCATTTGCATAAGCTCTTGGCAAAGCTTGCTTTTGTCAAAATTTTTGTACTCGCCAAAAGGCTCTTGCTTCAACAGTTTTGACGTGCACTATAAAAATGTCCCATTCTTTTGGTACCGTTGCGAACCATTAACTTGGCTTAATTGATGCTGGCGGAGATCTGCTTTTTGAGCGGATTCTCATAAACCCTGGTACTTACTAACGGAACCAAATTTTTGAGCGGTCGTCAGTTTTTTTATCCCATCCTAAATCTGCAAACTATTTAGTTATGGCATGGTGATAAATCGAGGATATCTATATGCATACTGGCGCTGGCAATAATCAGCCTAATGTCAAAACAGGTGGCAAACGTCGTGGCAAAAAGCTGCAAGTGCTGACACAGCAAGCGGCTATCTCGTCCAGACTGGATAGTGCCATACCTCTTAATACAAAAGAATGGCAAAAAGTAGAACAAAACCTGATGCGCATCCTTGAGTTTGCACCAGCTGAGATGATACTGGAAGTGGCAAATGCCATTGCCTCCTATGCCGACGACCAGGCCAGGCGTGGTTATTTGCTGGGTCAGGCTGACTTACAGAGTCTAGCTATCTCAGATATCGCCTGATAGACTTTTTTAGCTACCGCCTAAAAAAGTGAGTTACTCTTGGAATCGATCAAGACAACAGCAGACCTGTTATCTACAGCCAAAATTCGTCCAGCGGTTATGGATGATGCTCAGGCTCTTTGTAGTCTCTACAACTTTTACGTCAAATCAAGTACAGCGTCATTTAGTCTCCAAGAGGAAACCCTCGAAGAGAGACGCAACTGGCTCCTCAATCATGAAACGCAGGGGATGCCCGTACTGGTAGCTGATTTGGGCGACAGGGTGATTGCTTTTGCTTCTATTTCGCCCTATCACAGCCGCTGCGGCTATGCCTCAACGGTAGAGCTATCCATCTATATAGATCCAGTTTGTGTCGGCAAAGGTCTTGGCAAGATTTTGCTTGACCGCTTAGTTGAGCTGGCAAATGATCGCTTCCATGCACTGGTAGCTTTAATTTGCAGCGAGAATGAAGCCAGTATCAAGCTCTTTGCTAGCAGAGACTTTGTTGTTGCCGGCGAGCTCAAGGAAGTCGGCTACAAATTTGATCGTTATCTCGATGTTACTTTTATGGAGCGCCTGGTTAAGCCACGCCAGTCCACATGATCGTCGCTGCTGTAGCACTCTCTCTGGCCTATCTGGGGCTTTCGCCTCGTATCGGCGTGCGTCTGTATGAGCCCCTACTGTTTCATCCTGCAGCCTATCCATCTGACTTTGACCTTGCCAATCTGACGCAGATAGTCGGACACAGTCCGCAGTCTGTATATTTTGCAAGCGAGGGCAAGCTGGCTCAGAGTGCTACTTTGCACGGTTGGCATTTTAAATCTGGCGATATTAACGCTCCAACGGTACTGCTCAGTCACGGCAATGCCGGCAATATCACCGGAAGGACTGTGCTTCTTAGCTGGCTTTGTAGTCTGGGAGTCAATGTATTTATCTATGACTATCGTGGTTTTGGTCAGAGTAGTGCCAGACCATCTGTCCCCGGGGTCACTCAAGACGGGCTTAGTGCCTATGATTATCTTGTAAGTCAAAATATTGACCCTAGCAAGATTGTGCTTTATGGTGAGTCTCTGGGAGTAGCTATCTCTACTTATATTGCTAGTCAAAGAGCAGTGTCAGCCATGATCCTGCAATCGGGTTTTGCTTCATTGAGGAGCATTGCCTGTCAGCTCTATCCTATTTTAAGTATCTACAACCAGACTCTCTTTTGTCAGCCAGCACTGGATAGCGCTTCAATACTCAGTTTGGACCACCCTCCACTTTTGATTTTTCACGGTGCAAAAGATCAGGTCGTGCCGGTCAGTCATGCCCACAATCTTTATCAATGTGCAAAAGGTTCAAAGCAACTGATCGTTTTTGATGATTGTCAGCACTCCGACTTAGTCGCTAATCAGAGCGAGCGTATGAGCGCAGCTGTAAAGCCACTTTTAAAAAGTATCTGTGATAACCAGCATCATGTTATTGGAAATGCCTGATGCGGCAAAACATAGATTGAGCCAATATAAGTCAAAGCAACCAACTGGTTTGTTTTGAATTAAAGGAGGTGCCTCATGGTCGCCCCTCAAAAACGCCATAGTCTGTCACGACTCGATGCACTCGATAGAGACGATGGCGAAAATCTCTATGTTATCCGTGGTCTCTACAAACTGGCACTGGGCTGGCAGGATAGAGGTCATCTCAATGCTGCTAAGACGATTTATCAGTTTATTGTCAAAGTGCCTGAGCGCACTCCCTCAGTTAATTGTGAGGAAGTGACAAAAAGCATGGGCAATTTGGCCAGCATCTTTCTTATTCAAGATGCATTTATGGAGGCAGAAGACACCTTTCTCAAGGCCATTGCTCGCTGCTATGAGACCCTCGGCGACGAACATGAGCTTTTTGCTCTACTCTTGCGCGAGTATGCCTGTCTGCTCAGGCGCATGGGCCTGAGCGATCAAGCTCAAGCTCTTGAGCAAGGGGCGGATCAAGTAGCACCGGCCAATTTGCCTTTGCTTATTTAGCTACCGCGGTTTGTTTTTCACGGATGAGGTTGAGTGCACTACCAGCTTTAAACCAGCCGATTTGTTCTTCGGTCATGGTGTGCTTGAGTTCCACTTTTTCGCTCTTACCGTTAGCGTGATCGATGGTCATCTCCACATTTTTGCCAGGAGCAAGTTGTGAGATTCCGCTGATGCTGACTCGATCTGTTTCCAGGATCTTGTCGTAGTCTTCAGGATTTGCAAATGTCAGAGCAAGGATGCCTTGCTTCTTCAAGTTGGTTTCGTGGATACGAGCAAAGCTCTTAACCACAACAGCCTTGCATCCCAAAAATCTCGGTGACATGGCGGCGTGCTCGCGGCTTGAGCCTTCGCCATAGTTGTTGTCGCCAACAGCTATCCAGCCCAGACCTTCGGCTTTGTAGTGTCTTGCTACTTGTGGGTAGCTTGCACGCTCACCACTGATTACATCGAGACCGATACCGACATCTTTTGTAAAGGCGTTGATAGCGCCAATAAACATATTGTCCGAGATGCGATCCAGGTGACCTCTAAACTTGAGCCAGGGACCAGCGGCAGAGATATGGTCGGTGGTGCACTTACCGAGAGCTTTCATCAAGATTGGTAGATTGTTGTAATCCTTGCCATTCCAGGGAGCAAAAGGAGCGAGCAGTTGCAGACGCTCTGAGTCGTCTTTGACAATTACTTGCACTTTGTCGCCGTCTTCAGCAGGCGGTACAAAACCATCTTTCTCGCAGATAAAGCCGAGTTCTGGTAGCTCTTTTGCTACAGGCTCTTTGAGTTTGACCTGACCGCCACTAGGGGTGGCGATAGTATCTGTCATCGGGTTAAAGGATAGTTTGCCTGCCAGAGCAAGTGCTGTGACTATTTCGGGGCTGCCGATAAAAGCGAGAGTCTCGGAGTTACCGTCATTACGCTTTTGGAAGTTGCGGTTGAATGAAGTAATGATGGAGTTTGGCACACCTTGTTGCATATCAACGCGGCGCCATTGTCCGATGCATGGACCGCAGGCATTAGCCAGCACAGTTGCGCCTATGGCATTGAGTGTTTCCATTTGACCGTCTCTCTGGATGGTCTCGTAGACTTGCTCAGATCCTGGTGTGACCAAAAATCCGCATGTGCTCTTGATGCCGGCATCAACACCTTGCTGGGCGACATTTGCAGCTCTGCTCATGTCTTCGTAGCTGGAGTTTGTGCAACTACCAATGAGAGCATAGGAGAGTTTGTCTGGATAGCCTTTTTCTTTGATTTCAGCTGCAAATGCTGAGATTGGGCGAGCCAGGTCGGGTGTATGAGGTCCTACGACGTAGGGTTCTAGTGTATCGAGATCGATTTCGATAACTTTGTCAAAAAACTTGGTCGGGTCTTTTTCTACTTCTGGATCTGCTTTGAGATCGACGCGGTGAGCGTCAGCTGCATCTGCAATATCAGCTCTCTTAGTGACGCGCAGGTAGGTGCCCATACGCTCATCATAAGGAAATATCGATGTGGTTGCGCCAAGCTCAGCGCCCATATTGGTGATTGTGCCTTTGCCAGTGCAGCTAATAGAAGCAGTGCCAGGACCAAAGTACTCAACAATAGCGCCCGTGCCACCAGCAACGGTGAGCATACCGGCAATCTTGAGGATGACGTCTTTAGGCGATGTCCAACCGTTGAGCTTACCTTTTAGATGGACACCGATAAGTTTGGGCCATCTAACTCCCCAGGCTTCGCCTGCCATAACATCGACAGCGTCAGCTCCGCCAACACCGATAGCGATCATACCGAGACCACCGGCGTTAGGTGTGTGACTGTCTGTACCGATCATCATGCCGCCGGGGAAGGCGTAGTTTTCGAGTACAACCTGGTGAATAATGCCAGAACCTGGCTCCCAGAAGCCAATGCCATGCTTTTTGGAGGCGGATGCGAGGAAGTCGTAGACTTCTTTGTTCTCGTCGATAGCGCGGTCCATATCAGCTTGAGCGCCGTCACGAGCCTGAATTAAGTGATCGCAGTGCACCGTCGATGGTACTGCTACTGTTTTTAACTGAGCTTGCATAAATTGCAATAGAGCCATTTGCGCTGTGGCGTCTTGCATAGCCACACGGTCTGGTCTCAAAAGAGCGTATGTCTCACCACGCTTTAGACCTTCCGCGGGCCATTGATCGAGGTGAGCGATTAAAACCTTTTCGGTAAGAGTGAGCGGTCTACCTAACTTCTTTCTTGCCTCTTCGTGCTTGGCGGCAAGAGATTGATACATTTTTTTTATTTCGTTGACTGTTAGTTGCGACATCATTATTATCCCAAAAAGTTGCAAGTTAATTTTAGCGCAAGTCCGCTGCCTTTTGGCTTAGTTGCTTCTCAAGGGTTGCGATTGCTACATCTAACTGATGTTGATAGCCTTCGTAAGTATGATCTTCATTCTTGACGACCACGTCTGGCGCCACTCCTTTGCCCTCCAGGCGCTCACCATTTAAGGTGATGTCGTTTACAGCTAGATAAAGAGCACAGTGATCGTCCAGTTCAAAGAGCCGACCCGCTACTACATAACCAGCAGTGTTTGTGCCCACCAGGACAGCTCTTTTACTCTTCTGCAGAGCATAGGCGATGATTTCTTTACCACTGCGTGAGCCTTCGTTGATTAAGACCACTAGAGGCTTGTCATAGCAATAATTGACTGTCCGAGTGCGACCGTCTTTGCCTGTACTCTTCATCACTGGGTAAGAGTCAATGGGGCGAAAGAAAACATCCAGATCGCTCAGATCTGAGGCGCCATAGCCGTCGCGCAGGTCCAGTATCAAGCCATCAGTGTTAAAGAGTTGATTGAGGATGATGTGATGGAGCATCTCCTGAGAGATTTTGCCGCCGGTAAAGACGTGGATATAGCCAAAGGTGTGACCACCTCTAGCGATATATCTGATGCTTTGCATCATTGCTTCCACATAGGCGAGGTAGACTTCTTCCCGCTTCGGTTTAATTGCCAAAGTGCGGAATTTGCCATTACGCTCTATCTTGACAGGTATGATCCGTTCGCGGTTTTTGACGATATCGCGATAAGTCCAGTCAGTTTTGTCGTCCACGCTAACGATACGATCGCCTACTCGGACACCATTGCGTGATGCTGTAGTGCCATCAAGAACATAGCGGACCCGGTCTCGCTCAAAACCTGCTCCGCCGCAGACAAACCCCGCTACGGCTGTTTTCGGCGAGGGTTTACCGCTGGTGGCGCTAAAAAGGGAGTGGAGAAAATAAAAGATTTCGTCGTTATCGGTGACAAATTGGCAGTGACTAGTTTTTAATGCTGCAAGGGCTTTGTTGGCGGCAGATGACATGTCCTGCATATTGTCAACGGAGGCGCTTTCTTCGATGAGGTTGCTAGCCGCATCCTTGTAATCTCTTTTGTATATGCCAGTGTTATAAAAGTTTTGCTCGACAAGCTCGTTGATTTTGGAGGCTATCTTTTTATAGTCAGCCTTTTGTGTCTCTTGAGCCTGGCTTGGCGTCAGGTTTGTGAGAATAGCAGCAAGAAGCAGGATGGTCAGTTTTAAAATTTTTGCCACGATAGCCTCGCAACTCTAGAGCTAATTAGCCTACAATAGCGCTTTTACACGCCAGGCTAAGATATATATTGAGCGACTCCGACAAGTATAAGCCAGGCTTATTTATCCCCACTCTCTATTTTATCGAGGGTCTGCCCTACGCGCTGGCAGCATCTGTCTCGGTTGTGCTCTTGCAAAACCTGGGCGCGACTAAACAATATATAGGTGAAGTGACCAGTTTACTCACTTTGCCCTGGACGCTCAAGTTTATCTGGGCCCCTCTGGTCGATATCTACGGACTCAAAAGACAGTGGATACTGGTGGCACATCTGGTGCTTGCTCTTTTTGCTTTTTTGGTGGCTTGCTCACTCAAACTCGATAATGGTTTGACCTTTTGTATTGCTGCTTTTGGTGGCATGGCGCTGGCCAGCGCCACTCAGGACGTAGCTATGGACGGCTATTATCTGGAGGTGCTCGATAATAAACAACAGTCACTCTTTGTTGGTGTGCGCAACGCTGCCTACCGCATGGCTATGCTCTTTGGTCAGGGCGCACTCGTTTTTGTGGCTGGAAAACTGGCTCATAGCATGGATGTGCGGACAAGTTGGGCGATTGTCTTTTTAATTGCCGCATTTGTGTTTGCTTTTGCTTTTATCTTGCACAATTTGATTTTGCCCAAGGGTAGTGGTAACAGTCCAAAAGAAAGCGCTACCACAACGGTGGCAGCAAAAGAGTTTTTTGAGATATTTACAAGCTTTTTTAAACGACCGCGTATCGTTGTGATTGTCCTATATATGGTGTTGTTTAGACTGGGCGATGCCTTGATGCTCAAAATGGCCCAGCCCTTTTTGCTCGATGAAGCCAGTAAGGGCGGCTTGCATATCAGCACAGATAACGTGGGCTTGATTTACGGCGGAGTGGGCGTGGCCTTTTTGTTATTGGGCGGCTTTATTGGTGGCTATGTTGTCAGCAAATTTGGCTTAAAGCGCACTCTAATGCCCACTGCGTTAATTCAAAACAGTGCCATACTTTTATATTATGTTTTGTCAATTGCTAAACCAAATTTAGTCCTGGTGGCGATTTTTAACGCCTATGAGCAACTGGCTTATGGTCTTGGTCTTGCAGCCTATACAGTCTTTTTGCTGGGATTGGCTTCCCCACGCTATCGCAGTGGTCATTACGCCATTGCTACAGCTTGCATGTCACTGGGTGTGCTTGTACCTGGCTACTTTAGCGGGCGTCTGTGTGAGTCCCTGGGATATCAGCACTTTTTTCTAACCAGTTTTGTCCTTTCCATCCCTGGTATGATGACTATCTTCTTCCTACCGTTAGCTGACAACAAAGAGGCTTGAGGGATGCAATACCGCAAAATTGGTAAATGGGGCGTCAAAGTCTCAGAGGTTGCTCTGGGCAGCTGGCTCACTTACGGCGGCACAGTCGAAGAAAAAAATTCAATTAAACAAATTCATCATGCTTTTGAGCAGGGTATCAATTTTTTTGATACAGCCAATGTCTATGCCCATGGTGCCAGCGAAGTAGTTGTCGGCAAAGCACTTAAAAACATGAAGCGTGAATCATGTTTTATTGGTACTAAAGTGTTTTTTCCAATGGGCGAAGGACCTAATGATAAGGGGCTCTCACGCAAGCATGTGGTAGAGCAATGTCATGCCAGCCTCAAAAGACTCAATCTAGATTGTATTGATCTTTTGCAGTGTCATAGATTTGATCCCGAAGTGCCTATGGAAGAGCTAGTCCGCACTATGGACGATCTCACCCGTCAGGGCAAAATACTTTATTGGGGTGTGAGTGAATGGAGCGGCTCTCAGATTGAGGATGCTTACCGTGTCGCTGACTTGCTCAATGCTCCGCCACCAATTAGTAATCAGCCTTGCTATAACATGCTCACTCGCAATATAGAAGCATCTGTAATGCCTACCTGTGAGCGTCTTGGTGTAGGGCAGGTGGTGTTTTCGCCGCTCGCGCAAGGTGTTTTGACTGGTAAATATGCGCCAGGCAAGGCTATACCAGCCGATAGTCGCGCTGCCGATAGTCGTGTCAATATGTTTATGATGGGTCGCTCTCTCATGTCCGATGAGACTTTGCAGCGAGTCGAAAAGCTTAAGGCTGTTGCCGATGAAGAGAAGTTGACACTCTCTCAGGTGGCACTGGCCTGGTGCTTGCGTACAAACAATGTTGCCAGTGTAATTATTGGAGCCACTAAAACCAGCCAGATAGACGAAAACGTCAAAGCCGCTGGAGTTAGACTGACCAGTGACGCTATGAGTAAAATCGAGTCCATTTTGGGTCAGGTTTCGGCCCGTCATTAAATTGATAGACTGATATCTATTGATACTGGGCACATTTATAAAAATTGCCCTTATGACCTGGACTTAAACATGAAACAAAAGCACCGTGGCTTACTACTGTCAGCACTCCTGCTTATGGCCAGTGCGGCTCCCTGTCTGCCTGTCCTGGCTAGTGACCCGCAAGTCAGTGCTGACTGGTCTATTGATGACCCTACTAAGCCAGCGCAGCCAGCGACAACAGCGCCGACTAGTGAGACTCCTGCTACTGCTGCTGCTGCCGCGGCTGAACCCGTCAAAACTAACGATGAGGTAAAAATAGAGACCGGCAGTAGCGCACCAACTTTTAAGACCGAAACTCCCAAGGCAGAGCCTGTGCACGAAGCAGCAACAGCGCATGCTGGCTCGGTACACGAAAGTATTGCGGCTCCCAAAACTGCAGCGACAGCGCCGATACAGGCCCAGGCCACTACTACCAAGCTTTATGGACGGATTGAGCAAATTTCTGGTAACGGAGCAACTTTTCCTATCTTTAAGTCAATGACACCTCAGCTTGATACCAGTCTTGCCGCCAAGCCTGCTCTCAAAGGTCAGGCTCAGAGTGGTGTGTTATTTAGCGGTACGGTAGCCAAAAGCTTCCCTGAAGATTACCGCGGCAATTGGGGTGGCAATCTCGCTGTGTGGCGGGTAGAGCAGAGTCCCATTTGCTTCCAAATAGATCCTGAAGAAGCTGGCAAAGTGCAAAAGATATTTAAAAGCGGAGCTAGCGGTGCTGTTAACTTTCAATTTGCCAACAGTACAACAGGTGGTATATATCTTGCCCCCGCGCAAGTTTTGTTTCAAGTGGCAGGAAAAGATGTGGATTTAGGTAAGCAGATGTCTGCCATGATGGGCGGACAGAGTCTGGCTGCCATGGGACCAATGGGTCAGATGTTTTCACAGATGGCACAAAACATGCCTGTTCCAGTTCTCTTTAGCTTTGGTGAGCTGCAGACAAACTCACTGGCTAAAGGTTTATCAGGTAATGAATTTGTCCAACGCACCCTTAAAAACCAGGTCAGACAGCTGACTCCACAGGTGATTGAGCAAGATATCGTGGCTGAACAAAATGAAATCATGAAGGCTACCGGTCAACCCCGTAAACGTTATGAAGAGTCTGTTTTGCGCTTTACTAAAGTCAATCCACAGCAGATGTATGTGCAATGTGCTCAGGTTGTCTTTGGACCGGATCGTAAATTTCAGCAGAAGATCATCATGTATGGTTACGTAACAAAAGGGCAGGTGGTCAATACCAATCCCTACTCTGGTATGATGCAAATGCCAGGTATGGTGCCAGGCCAGTCTGGGGCTAGTCCCTTTGGCGGCGGTGGAGCCAATCCCTTTGGTGGAGGCGGCGCCAATCCCTTTGGACAGGGCGGTATGCCACAGTTACCGCCTGGCTTTAATCCATTGCAAGGGCTGTTTGGCCAATAATAGAGGTCTGTTTTGATGAGTACAACGTCTTCCGGAGAACTCCTCGACGAGCTTTCCGACTTTGTCTCTGAGTTACTGTTGCAATATGACTATCCGGGATTTGAGTCACGCGGATTTCGTGTTGGCTTGCCCGAAAAGTTTCATTCTGCCGGTAGCAGACTTTTTGGTGATGCTCTTAATCATCCTTCTGTTTATGTGCAAATCGTTGCACTACGCTGGTTTCAAGAAAAGCCAGGAACTATCAAACCTTTTGTCAAAGAAATAGTGACAATGCTCAAGCACCAGGATGAGTGGGTTAGAGCTGAGGCCCTTGGTACGTTAGAGCGCTTTGCTGCTCCGACAAGTGGTAATGCACTCAGTTGTGCCGAATTACTTGGTGATTCTGATGTGATGGTGAGACGAGCTGTTGGTAAGGCTCTTTGCAAAATTTTGCCGCGTGTCAACGACAAAGTAGCAAAAGAGCTAGCAGATGTCCGTCAAAAAAATCTGGATGATGTCCTCAATTTACTTAAAAACGCTCTTACCGATGCCGATGTGCAAGTCAGACAAAAAGCCGAAAAAGCGCTGCGTAAGTCAGGTAGTTTGATCTAGTTGCCGTTTGTCTTAAGCAAATTTTTGAAATCACTGATTTGTGCAAGAAAGTTTTCGTCGTTTGTAATGTGAGCATAAAAGCCATGCTCAAAATATTGTTCAGTGAAATTCAGATTAAAAGTAAGTACTTTGATCAGTTGATCCAGTTGTGCAGCAAGACCGCTAAGAAGCGTTTTAAGGGCTGCTAACTGAC
>Ga0075163_10009510_pt1 | contig 12765 bp, 12 predicted proteins | sample JI1023141ADNA_FD_71478 | JGI IMG/M metagenome (GOLD analysis project Ga0075163, IMG submission 71478) | Wastewater effluent complex algal communities from Wisconsin, to seasonally profile nutrient transformation and Carbon sequestration -... | ecosystem: Engineered > WWTP > Effluent > Algae...
ATTTTGGAATCAATCAGTCTCATAGAATTTAGTCGGTAATATTTATTTAATATGCTAAAAAATAAATGAATTTCTTTTTTATTTAGAATTTATTTGAATTTCAAAAAGGACTTTCCTGTCGCAATTTTGATTGCCAGTGAAGTTACGTTTAATAGTTTGAATTTATGTATCAGTTCCCACACAAGAGTATTCTAGATACGGACCAATTTTCGAAAGAAGATTTAGATTTTATTATACAAAAGACAAATGTGATGAAGCAATTGCTTCACTCGGGCAAATCCTTTGGAATGCTAAATGGAAAATTACTTGCTTCTCTTTTTTTTGAAGCTTCCACAAGAACGCGATTATCCTTCGAATCAGCGATGGAAAGATTAGGTGGAAGAGTAATTTCTACAGTAGGCTTTCAGTTCTCTTCTATCTCAAAGGGAGAGACTCTTTACGACACAATGAAAATGGTAGAAGCCTATGCGGATATCACCGTTATCCGCCATCCTGTTGAAGGCTCTTCTCGTATTGCTGCCGGCGCAGTAAAAATGCCAGTCATAAATGCAGGAGACGGAGCAGGACAACATCCAACCCAGGCTCTGTTAGATATGTATACTATCAAATCAGAGAAGGGAAAATTAGATGGTTTAACCGTTGGTTTTATTGGTGATTTAAAATATGGACGAACCATTCATTCATTAATCAAACTATTGAAATTTTACAATATTCATTTGTATTTAATTTCTCCAGAAGAATTAACTTTACCTGATAGCTATAAGAAGGAAATGGATGGTTATCCTCTCTCCTTTGAAGAAACGCGGGATATAAAGAAAATTTGGGATTGCGATGTAATCTATGTTACCCGCATTCAAGAAGAAAGATTTCCTGACCATAAAGAATATGATCGATTAAAGGAAACGTATAAAGTAAATAAAGAGCTAATTCTCGCATCTAAAAAAAATACAACGGTTCTTCATCCATTACCCCGCGTAAATGAGCTATCGACTGATGTAGATGATCTACCAAATGCAGCGTATTTTAGACAGGCTGAATACGGTGTGATTGTTAGAATGACTCTTTTATGCTTATGTCTTGGTGTCGAAATTAACGCGTTATAATAATGTTTACCCCTAAAAAAATTTGGACTTTAGAAGAAGCGAGAGAAGTATTTCCTCGCATTAAAAAAATCACAGAAGATTTTTATCGAAAAGCAAATTCAATTTCTAATTTACTTTCAGAGAGAATTTATCCAGAAAATGAAATGGAAAGAATGGAAGAGGAAATTCATGAACTGGTAAAAGTTTGGAATTTCACAATGCTAGAATTTGAAGTTGATGTAAAGGGAATATGGCTCATTGACTTTGACAATGGAGATGGTTACTATTGTTGGAAAGTTGGAGAAGAGGATTTATTATATGAACATTCCTACGAAGAAGGTTTCGCAGGAAGAAAATTGATTAAAAGGAAGAAAGAAAATGGCGATTATTAACGAAAATTACCTTAAACTAAAAGCTGGATATTTATTTCCAGAAATCGGAAAACGGGTAAAGAAATATTCGGAAGAAAATCCGACCAAGAAAATAATCAGGTTGGGGATAGGTGATGTTACCCTCCCACTTCCTCCAAGCATTGTGAAGGCGATGAAAGATGCGTCAGACGAAATGGGAACTGCCGGGGGATTTAAAGGATATGGACCAGAACAGGGATACGGATTCTTAATTGATGCGATCATTCAAAATGATTTTGCGCCAAGAGGAATTACAATAGGTCAAGACGAAGTATTTGTATCCGATGGTTCTAAATGTGATACCGGGAATATACAAGAAATTTTTTCTTTAGATAGTAAGATTGCAGTTACCGATCCAGTGTATCCTGTGTATGTAGATACTAACGTTATGGCTGGAAGAACAGGTGTAGCAGGGGCTGATGGTCGTTATGCGAATTTAATTTACCTTCCCTGCACAAAAGAAAATAACTTTGAGCCAGAGCTTCCAAAAGAAAGACCTGACTTGATTTATCTTTGCTATCCGAATAATCCAACTGGAACAACGATTACAAAAGAAAAACTAAAAGCCTGGGTTGATTACGCACGTCAGAATAAATGTATTATTTTATATGATGCGGCTTATGAAGCGTTTATCACGGAAAGCCATTTACCAAAGTCTATTTTTGAAATAGAAGGTGCTAAAGAAGTTGCGATGGAATTCCGTTCCTTTTCTAAGACGGCTGGATTTACAGGAACACGTTGTGCTTATATAGTTATTCCAAAAGAACTTATGGGATATACCTCTTCTGGAGAAAAAGTTAGCATTAATTCTCTTTGGTCAAGAAGACATACGACGAAGTTTAACGGAGTTTCTTATCCTATCCAGAAAGCGGCTGCTGCCTGTTATTCGCCAGAAGGAAAAAAAGAAGTGAAGGCAAATGTTGATTATTATATGAATAACGCAAATACAATCAAGACTTCTCTCAAGAGTTTTGGTTACGATATATTTGGCGGAACTAACGCTCCTTATATCTGGCTCAAGACTCCGCGTAATTTAAGTTCCTGGGATTTCTTTGATGAGCTTCTATCTAAAGTGCAAGTAGTTGGAACACCTGGTTCAGGATTCGGTCCATCTGGTGAAGGTTACTTTCGATTAAGCGCATTTGGCTCTAGAGAAAATGTTCTCGAAGCAATGGAAAGAATTAAGGGATTGTGATTCATGATTCGAATTTTTCAAAATAAGAAATCGATATAACGGTTATATTAGCCTAAATGTCATCCCCGATTTTAGTTGTCGGGGATCTCAACTTATTGAGATTCCCGGTATTGCTTTAAATCAAAAATTCTTTCAACTCAATCACAGTTCCTTCTATTTCGATCGAATCAGTAGAACGATAAATTCTTTTTTCCAAGTATTTTCCTGCATCAGGATTTTTGTAAACTAAAAGCTTTATAGCTCTTTGTAGACTTGCATTGTTTCTTCGGCTGCTTTTTTCCAGGTAAATCGTTTTGCGTTTTCATAGCCTAAAGGGACTTTTGTTTTTAATAGAGATGGATTTAGCATAAACAATCTAAATTCTTCCTGGAACTTTTTCTCATCTCGAGGATTGAAGAAATAAGCAGAATTACGAAGCACTTCAGGCATTACAGAAGCATTAGAGGATAATACCGGACAGCCTACACCCTGCGCTTCTAGAAGTGGAAACCCGAAGCCTTCATAGAGAGAAGGAAAAATTAGCATCTTTGCATTTTGATAGAGTAAAGGCAATTCTTCATAAGAAATCTTTTGAAAGGGAATGATGAATTTTTCTACTGGACGGATAATATCGATTAGATGCTCAGGAATTTTTCCACCAGCGCCGGCAAGAATAAGCGGTAAATCCAAATTTCCCTCTAACCAGAGTGGAGTAAGAGTCTTAATTACAAATCCTAAGTTCTTATGACCTTTTCCTATTCCTACAGTCAAAAGATACTCACTTTCTAAATTATACTTTGAGCGGAATTCATTGCATTCTTTTTTGGAATGAGATTTAAATAGTTCCTGGTTAAGTCCGTTATAAATCGTTTGAATCTTATCATTTGGAAAATGAAATACTTCAACTAAGTCTGTTTTTGTGCATTCGGATACACTGATTACTTTTTTGCTAAACTTCTTAATCAAGTAAAAAATTAAATGCATATAGATTTGCTTTACCTTACTCGGGAAAAATTCTTTCATCTTGTAAGGAATAATATCGTGTATAGTCACAATGCTTTTTTTTAAATAGCGAATCGGAATATTAAAATGAGGAATATCTAGAATATCCATTTCTTTCATTTTGGAATGTCCCCAAAATTCTCGAATGCTATAGACTTTTACATTGTAATCAATGATTGGAAAAGATTTGTCTAGTTCATATTTGCTTAGAATTTCTTTGTTTCCAAAAAGGTAAATCTCAAGACCTTCTCGTTTTTCGTTTGCTAAAGCTTGGACTAAATTTAAAATGCGCACTCCGATTCCGGAGTGCTCGATCATGCGTGTATCAATTCCTATTTTTTTCATGCGATTCGATTGTATCCGTTCAATGCAGCCACTCGATAAGCCTCAGCCATCGTTGGATAATTGAATGTAGTGTTGATGAAGTATAACAACGTATTAGCCTCATCTTTTTGAGTCATGATTGCTTGACCAATGTGAACTATTTCAGAAGCCTCACTTCCAAAGCAGTGAATTCCCAAAATCTGCAAAGTCTCTCTGTGAAATAATAGTTTAAGCATTCCAACTGTTCGTCCTGTGATTTGAGCACGGGCAAGGTTTTTAAATAGAGCATGTCCAACTTCATAAGGAATTTTTTCATCGGTTAATTCTTTTTCTGTTTTTCCTATCGAGCTAATTTCAGGACTGGTGTAGATTCCTGTTGGAATACTCTGGACTAGTTTAAAATCACATTTTCCTTCTACGATATGAGTAGAGGCAAATCGCCCTTGGTCATACGCAGCACTTGCTAGGCTGGGATAACCGATAATATCCCCAACGGCATAAATATGAGATAGGGTAGTCTGGTAGTTTTCATTGACTTCTAATTGCTCTCTTGCATTTACCTTGATTCCAATATTTTCTAGGCCTAGCTCTTTTGAATTTCCAGTTCTTCCATTTGCAAATAGAAATACTTCTGATTTAATTTGTTTACCGGATTTCATGTGGAGTATAACAGAGTTATCCGTTAACTCTGCTTGATTGTATTCTTCATTGTGACGAATTAAAATTCCCTGCTCTCTCAAATGATAAGCGAGTGCGTCAATAATTTCGTCATCTAAAAAAGCAAGGAGCTTATCCCGAGTATTTACAAGATTTACTTTCGTTCCTATGCTTCTAAATATGGAAGCGTATTCGCAACCAATGACACCTGCACCGTAAATAGTGATGGAGTGAGGAGTGTAATTTAATTTTAAAATGGTATCGCTATCAAAAACACGCGGGTGAGTAAAATCAATATCCTTTGGATGATAGGGTCTTGAGCCGGTGGCGATTACAAAATAATTAGCATCGAGGCGAGCCAAAATATGATTAGAGTCTTTGACTTCGATAGATTTTTTATCAACGAATGTTGCACTTCCATAGTAAATATCAATATCATTACGCTCATAAAAACTCTGGCGCATTTTTACTTGTTTGGAAATTACTGATTCAGCAGTTTTAACTAGATGAGGATATTCTACATTATTCGTATATTTTTCAAAGAGAGGATTCGTCTTGAAATCAACTAATTGCTGTGCCGCATGACGTAGGGATTTACTCGGTATCGTTCCCCAGTGACTGCAACCTCCCCCAACTCGATCATATTTTTCGATTACAGCAACCCGCTTTCCTGATTTCACCGCTTTCATCGCGGCACCTTCCCCGCCCGGTCCGGTTCCAATTACGATAACATCATAGTTCTTTACTTGCATACTCGACTATTTCATTCTGAATAAAGCAGAAGTAAATCGTTTTATCGTAATTTTTAATTATGCTAGATTAAATTGATAGTTATACTTTAAATGCGATGTAATAAAAAATATTTCTTGGAGTTTAATCTAGTTTATCGAATAATCTCTACAGTATCGATTTGATCTGTAAAAATTTTTCTCACACCGGAAGATGTTTCTACTTTTATAAAATTTTCCCCTTGCTCTATAACTACACCTCGGATGCTAGAATTATTGATAAATCGTATTAGCTCAAGACGTCCATGTTTTTCTTTTATTTGATCTTCTGTTAAAGGGGTCTCTCCTTGCACGGTTTTAGTCTTTGGAATCATCTTGAGATTGATTTTGAAATGAGCAATCGCAGATGCCTTCGGAGTAAGGGGTGAAAAAAGAAATCCTTGTATATAACCTGATAAAATTAAGAATAATAATATAATTAAGATAGTTATTTTTTTATTTATTTTCATCGATGCTTATATACCACTTCTTATAAATAAGTTCCGCTATTGAATTGGTATAGTCCTCTCAGGTTATTACTAAGGTTGTTTAGTGTAAGTTTATGCAATTAAATTAATTTTATAAAAGATTTTTTTTTACCTTCCAAATGAATTTAAAAAGTGTAAATGAATCACCTTTCAGTGAGCTAATAAGAATACAATTTTATACTTTGTAAGTTATGGAATAAGATAACGGGGATACGGATAATTAGCTACTTATCCTTAATTGATTTTAAATCATAGAATTTTAGAATTACTTTTCCAATTAGAATTTCATCTTGATCGGACAAAACTTGTGGAAAGTTCGGAGGGATCTTTGCAAGATTCACATAGGTTCCGTTGGTAGAATTATTATCAGTTATATAAAATTTCCCATTTTTTTTATTGATAAATGCATGTTGGCGACTGGCTTTTTTGGAATTGATATGAATCATTTCAGACTTTTCTTCTCTTCCAATCTCATAAAAATCTTTATTTAAGTTAACAAGTTGCTCATCTAATGTCCCTGGTGAAATTGATAGATTTGCAATTGCATTTTTATTTTTAAAATATCTATATAAAAAGAAAACTAATCCAGAAATTATAAAACCAGTTGCAAGAATGAAAATATCTTCTTGGGGAAATTTCATGGCGGTAAAACTATCAAAGATGTTTTTAAAATCAACTATATTTTTGGAAATATTTTGACTAAAGAACACTGGCTTTTTGCTCTAAAAATGAAATGACTAAAAGAGAGAATAAAAAAATATTGAAACAGTTTTTGCCGAAGTGGCGGAATTGGTAGACGCACTGGTTTCAGGTACCAGCGGAGCAATCTGTGGGGGTTCGAGTCCCTTCTTCGGCAGAAAAACTTACACATATCATTCAATCATTGTAAAAAAAAATTTGAGCCAACAGTTATCAAATCCTCAAATGTAAGAAATTTGTAATATTTTTATAACAAAGAATTGCAATACTAAGCTTCATAATCACATTGATTATTTATCTTGAATATTTTTTTTGAAATGAATTACAAATTCCCCAAGGCAAATTTATGAAACATGGTAATCCAAACCCGTCATTTAATGACCAAGTAAAGTTTTTCTCAGCAACGGCACTTGCTGCTATCGTTATAACAGTATCTTATTATATTGGAGTTCCGCACTATTTTTTGGGGTGGATGGCTTTCTCTGTAGCTGCTTTCTCTGTAGCTGGAAATGACGCGATCCAAACAGTTGGAACCTTTATTGAGAGCAAAAGGAAAACGCATTGGATTCCTAAAGTTGTAATGCTTTGCGGACTTTTAATTGTAGTCCACGCCTATGGTTGGATTCATGATAACGGAGAAATTCATTTTGATAGGCTAAAGACATTTCCAGAGACAATAGAGTTTAATTTATTTCAATTGTTAGCTCCGATTGTTCTTGTTATTATTACTCGCCTTAAAGCTCCTATTTCGACTACCTTCCTTATCTTGGGCTTATTCGGCGGAAGTAACATTGAGAAAATGTTAAATAAATCCTTCCTAGGTTATGGAATTGCCTTTTTATTTGCAATGGCATTCTGGGGAGTTCATTCTATCTTTGCTAAAAAAGAATACCTAAAAGGGTTTGAGCCAAAGCCAAAAAAGGAAAAGCGATGGGCTAAACTTCAATGGCTGTCAACTGCGTTTCTTTGGGTTGCCTGGCTCTTACAAGATACTGCCAATATTGCGATCTTTTTACCTAGGAAATTATCTCTTTACGAATTTATCGCTGCGATTTCGATAATTGCTTTTGCAATTGGAATGATTATCTTATCTAACGGAGGAACAATTCAAGAAGTAGTAAGTGAAAAATCAGACATAGCTTACTCTAAGGCTGCAACGTTAGTCGACATTGCCTATGCTATCGTATTACTGGTCTTTCAAAAATTGAGCAGCATTCCAATGTCTACAACCTGGGTCTTTTTGGGACTCCTTGCAGGAAGAGAAATAATCCTACATTTAGTTACCAAGCAAGATAAGCCTTATTTACAGACATTTAGGCAGGTTGGAAAGGATGTATTGCTCGCTACAATGGGTATCACAATAAGTCTCGTGATTTATGTAGCTTCTTCTTATTTTTATCCGAATCAGAATTCAAAAACAAGCATTCAAAAGTCAGAAAATCCAACATCCGAAATAAAACCTTCTGGAAAATAGAATCTTTTTTTAAAGGACATTAAAGGGGAATCTGCTATTTTGAGCAGAAGATAAAATTCTGCTTGCAATATTTATTGAATTCCTATATAAAGTGCAAACTTTATGAAACCCAGGATAAGGATGTGGACGTGATTATTGCAATAGATTCAGAAGAAGAGTATCTAGACAATACAGAAAGTTTATTGTCCGGAGCTAAATACAATTTCGTAAAAGCTACTCAATACAAAAAAGGGATGGATTACGCTAAGACTGCAAATCCAGACTTGCTAATGATTGGAATTAACAAAATTGATAAAGAACTCATAGATGCTGTTCAATTCCTAAAAAAAAATCCAAGCACAAAGAATATTCCAATTCTTGGGATATTCAAAGAACAAAAAAGAGCGGACATTGAAACTGGATTCAAGCTAGGCATAAATGCTTACCTGGTTCAACCACTTGATAAGCATCGACTTCTTGACAAAGTAAAAGAATTGATGGAGATTTCAAAAGAAAACAGAAGTGATAAGATTTTATCTAGAAGAAGTCATATTGTCATAGAAAATCCTGCACCTAATCTAACCAAGATTACTTTCAAATCAGGAATTTATAAATATGTTTTGCCTCAAGTGAAGAAAACCTTTAACATAGAGTTTTTAAGAACAATTGAAATGAATCAATGCTGTATTGATTTACGTGATATTCCTGACATGACAGCTGATGAAGTTATTATCTTAGAAAAGATAGTCGGACTTTTTGGAAATAAAAAGGTTTCGATTATTGCAGGAAAACATCTAGGTAAAATAATTGCTGGTTCGGAATTAAGTGAAAAATCAAACTTGTTTATGTCTTTAGAAGATTACGTTGTTTTCTTAAAGGCAGCAAAAATTTTGTCTTAAATTACTACAAAAGCACATTTTTTTGCGTAGATCTCTTCGAAAAGGTCTTTCTTTTGATGGGCAGACCAAATATCAATGTGGGGGTCTACGTTTTTTTTCGCTTTTACTTTAAATACCACAACTTCATTTTGCAGCTCACAGCTAATTTCTTCTGCTATACCCTGATGGCTTCGATCCAATCCATCTGCAATACGAATAATGGATGAAAGTTTTTTTACTATTAATTGGTTTGCGGGAGAAATTTTATTAAACTCTACATGCTTTGGTTTGGGAGGACTCTTTCTATGATATCTCGCTATTAAAGCAATGATTTCGATTTCATCAAAATTGAAACCTACCATGAGCTCTGAATTTCGAATGATATAATAACTATGTTTATGGTGAGAGCTATGGGAAATACCAAAACCAATTTCATGCAATAAACTTGCTGCTTCTAAATATTCTCTCTCTTCATCTGAACATTTGTGCAAACTCTTTAGATCATCAAAGATTTTTAAAGAAAGACTACTCACTTTTTTTACATGTTCGGCTTCATAGGGAAACGAGTTAAAGAGAGTATTAATTGCTTTTAACCGAATATTATCTAAAGAACTAGAAGTGTCATTTTTACTATCTCGACCTTCCCATTTTTTGATAGTGTCATAGATTATTCCTTCTCTTAATGCATAATCCGAAACGGTCATTGATTTAATAGAAAAGGATTTGAAAATTTGTTCTAGGATAATACTTCCTGCGACAATAATATCCGCACGCTTTACATCCATGCCTGGAACTTTGGTGCGTTTTTTTAGAGTATTCGCTGAGTTTAATATACTTCTTACCTTTGCTAAATTTTCTGATGTGAATATAAAATTATTTAGACTGCGAGGCATTTCTTCATTATTTTCAGCTAAAACCATTTGGGCAATAGCTTGAATAGTACCAGAAGAACCAATAATAATTTCTGGTGCTAGCTTTTCGATCTCCCTTTTATAAGGAGCAATCATTCCTTCTACATAGAGTTTACATTGATTTATATCTGATTCATCGTCAGGATCTCCTGCGAAAAATTTATCAGTTAATCGAATCGCTCCAATTTTTAAACTTTGCGCAAACTCAATATTACCCCGTTGCCCAATTAGAATTTCGGTGCTACCACCGCCAATATCAATGAGCATTATTTTCTTATCGAATACAGGTAAGCCCTGTAAAATTCCAAAGTAGATTAGCCTGGCTTCTTCAAAACCACTTACAACTTCTATATTTATGTTTAATTCTTTTCTTGCTTTTTCTAAGAATACTTCTCTGTTCTTTGCTTCGCGAAGTGCGCTTGTTGCTACAGAACGAATTTCAGCATTTTGGATTTCAGCAAGACCTTTGAATCTCTTTAAGCATTTGATTCCTCTATCGATGGCATCAGGTGTTATTACTTCATCGGGTCCTGAACCACTTCCTAGACGAACAGATTCTTTTTCTTTACCAAGAGATTCAAAAGTTCCGTTAGGATTTACTTTAACAATAATTATATGGAATGAGTTTGTGCCGAGGTCAATGGCTGCTAAATTGCGCTCTAGCATTATAATTACCTAATTTTTTCTTTGGCAATCTTTGAGTCCATGATAGTTTTCTTACGGTAGTATTGAACTAATTTTTCCAATTCAGCAAGATCATAACATTTAACTCTATCCTGATCAATTTTAAGAAATTTATTTGCATCAAAAAGGGAATATAATATCTTTTCATCTCTATTATCTGATAGACCTACCATTTTTAATAAGTCTCTCACAGTAATATCGAAGTCATAGAATGATTTTGGAATTATCTTTGCACGATTCTTTTCTGCCAATGTTAAAAGTGTATCTGCAATTCTTCCTTGAGGATCTTTAATCATCAAGTTCGCTAATTGCTTGTATGCAATCCAAATTCTTTCTGAAAGAATTGTAATCAAACGACTAGCTAGTTGAGGTTGAGCTTTTACCATTCCTTCAAAGTTAGCTTTGTTGATAGCGAGAACATCTGTGTACCCAAAGGCAACGGCAGAAGCAGATCTTGGCTTATTATCAAGGATAGCCATTTCTCCGAAGATATCGCCAGTTTGCAGCACTGCTAACATTACTTCATTGTTGTTTACAATTTTAGAAATTTTTACTTTTCCACTTTGGATAATATATAGTTCTCTACCTGGCTCATGCTCACAGAAAATAACTTTATTGTCAGCATAAGAACGATTAAATTTTGTTTCGTCAATTGGAGGTAATGCAATTGGTTGATTGAGAGACATTAATTTTTTCTTAACTTGAGGAACATATTGCCCGGTTGGTAAATATTTTAAATAGCTTTGGTAAGCATAGGTTGCATGCTCAATATTTCCTTGGCTGAAATAATATTCACCCATATTGTAAAGTTGGTTAAGATCTTCGCTTACAGTATTTCGAAAAGAAAGACGAGTAATGGTTTGGTCAAATTGGCGAAGTTTCATTGAGAAATAACGGATGATCTTCATTGCAACCGGTGTATTTCTTTGAATTAAAGTGCCGAATTGATCGTAACTTACTGAGATAAGAGAAACGTTTGTTAAAGCTCTTGCAGATTCAATTTGTGGATGTTGGCTCATTGCAGCAACTACTCCAAAAAAATCCCCTGGTCCTACGACTTGATTTGGATCTTCTCCAACTACAGGATTTTCTCTGCCTACACTTACTTTGCCTTCTCGGACAATGTAAAAGTTGTACGCTTCCTTTTTACCTTCTACAATAATATAGGAATTCGCTGTATAATTAACAATTTGGAAGCTAGGCGCTGACATTAATAAGTTACTCTTATTTTAAAATTATTCATGTGAATAGTAATATAAATACGTTTCCTTTACAAATATTATTTTCCTTCTATAAGAATCAATGTTTTATTTGAATTTTAGTTTAATATTTTTATTCTTTGTTGATTTCTTCTTTTATTTGAAATCCTTCTTCTTCTAAAATCAAATTTTGTCTTAATTCTATCTCAGCATCCTTTGCAATTTTGCTAGAATATAACTGATTTTTTACATTTTCAAGAATTTTCTTTCCATCTTTTAATCTTCCTACCATTAACATTTTTTTTCCTGCTTCCAAATAAGAAGTAAGTCCATCTTCAGTAGTCGGATATTCACGATAAATTAAAAGGTCAGTTTTAATTGACTCATCTAATTGGTCTCTTTTCTTGTAGGAATTGCTTAGTAGTTTTAATGATTTAAGTGTTGCAGGATGACCTGGAAATAAAAACAAAAAATCATTTATTTTATCTATGCAAGCCTTATAATTTCCGTCCTTAAAAAGTTCGCTAGCTTTCGTGAAATACATCTCACCTTGATTTTGTCTTTGTAGTCGAAATGTTTCTGTATAATTATCCGAACTAGTCTGAGCAATTGCAAACTGGGAAGTTAGTAATAGCATTAGATTAGCTAAAAAAATATGTTTTAGAAAGACTCTTGACACATTTTAATTATCGAACAAAAAATGGAAAAATCGTAGAATGTTAATAGGAGTTTATTGTGAAAAAGATAATATTTGTATTAATTCTTTCTTTTTTCTTTCCTTTGTCTGCAGGAAATGTGGGATCCGACTGTATGTTTAAAGGAAAAAAGTTATATGGAAAAGTTCAAATTGTCAGCTCTTTTCCGGATATTAAAGTCCAAGTTGTCGATTCTTTTCCCGACTTGAAAGTTCAAATGGTAAACTCCTTTCCAAGTTCTTGTGGAAAATGGCAATCAGTTACATCTTTCCCTGATTTCAAAATTCAATTTGTAACATCTTTTCCTGATATTAAAATTAAATATGAAAGTTCTTTTCCAGG
>Ga0075163_10009512_pt1 | contig 12762 bp, 6 predicted proteins | sample JI1023141ADNA_FD_71478 | JGI IMG/M metagenome (GOLD analysis project Ga0075163, IMG submission 71478) | Wastewater effluent complex algal communities from Wisconsin, to seasonally profile nutrient transformation and Carbon sequestration -... | ecosystem: Engineered > WWTP > Effluent > Algae...
GCAGTAAAGGTAGGAGCTGCATCACCAATACAAATATTATATGTTGTAGGATTTGCCCCAAACTCAGCTACAATGTTTCTATCGCAAAATTGTGGTCCTCTAGCACATAAAAGTGCATCCACCATTTTTGCATTTTGGCAATCAGAATAATTTGTACGGCAACCTGAAATATTATTATAATTCATAATATTATTTACAGCTGGCATATATATTTGCGAGTTAGCATCCTGACATGTAAAAGTGATATTACAACCACTCCTAGTAGCACATCCACCAACAGGATTCGGGACAACTGGAGGTGTACCTGAAGGCGAACCTTGAGGATCAATAGAATGACTAATACCTAAATCTGCAGGCGTATCTGATATATGATCTCCAGTTGTACAACTATTTGAACCATTAACTAACTCCGTAGAAATGTCACCATAATAATTATTTGTAGCTGTATTATTTCCGCCATTGCCAGGATAATTTACATTTGGGCCAGGTACATAACTACCGTGAGTATGCTCTAATCCTAAATAATGCCCCATTTCATGAATTAAAACAACTCCTGAACCTAAAGAAGGTGCTGCACAATTTAAAGAACCAGATGTATAAACAAACCCAGTAAAGCATGCATTTGACATTACTGCTGTCATAGGTGCGGTTGGTCCTGAAGGTAAAAAGGCATATCCATTACATCCTGTACCATTTCCTGTATTTGAAAATACATATATATTTGTTACTCCTGGAATGTTTGATACATTATTTTCATCGTATATACAGCCCAAATTAAGAAATCTAGTTGACATATCTCCAGAAGATGGATGACCAGTATAGCTCACAGATTTATAAAATTCAATCGGCGTTGCTTCACATGCATATAAATCATTCATTATAGCCAATTGAGCATCAACTTCTGCTTGAGTTGGAGCAGCATTACCAGCACAACCTCCTGTAGTAGAAACTGTAAAAACAACAGGTATTCTGAATTTTGAATTTGAACTATTTGAACAAACGATTGGTGCAGCCATCACACAATCATTTTCACAAGTACTGCCATAACCTTGTGTGTAGTTCCATGTTGAATTTCGACTATTGCCTCTAAAATTATGAGGTTTAAAAAGGGAAATCCTATTGTCATTAAAGTTTTCAGGCTCCTTCTGATTTTGTGGTATTTTTGAAGTATGACACCAATCAGCATCAATATACAAATTAAAAAGTGAGTCTCTAATTTGTGCTTCTTTTTCAAAGATAGTTTGAGCACTAATTTCATTAAAATAACTCAGAGTAGTAAAAATAATTCCAAAGAAAATTTTTAAAATGCTAAGATTTTTCATTATTCAGGTTGAGTTTATGGTTCTAAAATCCGCAATAATATTTTTAATTATTATCACAGGACAAAGATAAGTATAGTCATTTTCTCATCCAAATATATTGTATTAAATTTATAATATAATTTTATCATTTATATAAACATCTACTATTCAGTCATCTACATAGTAATTATTATTGAACAATCTCCTTATAAATGTAGCAGACAACATATGTTTTTTCATAAAGCATAGATTTTTTTTCACAAAAATTAACTACGTATAAACAAAAAAAGTACCCATGTTTTTAGGCATGGGTACTTTTTATTGAAAACCAATATTTTAGGCTTTTAATATTTTTTACCTTTATCGAACCAATTTATTATTTATTGAATTATCAACAATAAATTTAAGCTTACCACATTGTTCTTTTGGCGCTGTTGGGTCTGGTTGGAATTTATAGCCATAAGCCCCTTTTAGATAATTTCTTAAGGTTGGTTTATCTTTAATAGTTGTTTCTGCTCCAATGAGTTCTACATATGTTACAATTCCAGCTCTATTTATACAAACTTTTGTTACTACTTTTCCACTAACATTAATTGCTTCTTTGACATCTTTTTTATTCCGATATACAATTTTTCTACCAAATACGCCATCACCAGATCCATCATATTCGCCTGTTCCATCACTTGTATTGCCTGAACCAGCATCTCCATCGTTTCCTTTATCTTTACCAGCACCTGTTCCTGAATTACCTTTACCTGTACCTCCATTGCCATCTACCGTCGATGGTTTTGAAGTAGATGTACCGGTAGTAGATCCACTAGTAGAAGATGAGCCACCAGATGCAGGCACAGTTTTAGTGGGTTGTACTCTTGTGGGTCTCGTTGGTTCTGAAACACGTACAGGGGCTTCGTCTACCGGCGCTTTTGTAGTAATGACTACTTCATCTTTTGGTACAGGAACTTGAGTAGGTATTTTGATATCAGGTTTTGGCACGTCAATCACGACAGGCTTTGTCACTTCTATTTCTTCCGGTTTGACCACTTCCTGTGGTGTTTCAGGCGTTTCTGCTTGTTTCTCTTCGGCAGGTGCACTTTCAGATTTTGCGCGCTGAGCGCCTTCGTCGTCATGCGCTAACTTACTCAACGAACTCTCCTGAAACGTAAAATCTACCTTGACAGCATACGGTGGTTTTTCTTCATCTTCTTCCACTTTGATTTCTGGCAAGTAATACAAAAATGCAATCAACAACAAAAGTGAATGGATGATAATGGAGATCGTCCTACCTTTGTTTTTATTTTTTTTATCTTTTATTGACAGGCTTTGCATATTTCAATTTATTTATAAACTATTAACCATGTATAAAACAGACGTTAGGTATAACGCAAATTTTCTTAAAAAAATATTAAAAAAACACAAATTTAATACTTTTTACTTTTTATAGCAAGTTCAAGCAAAAAAGATATTATATTTTTTTCTTATTTGAGGCACTTTACCTCAATTACGCAAAGCTTGTTTATAAATTTTAAGGCATTCTGATCGTGCGGCTGCATGATCTACAATTGGTGTAGGATATAGGTCCGTACCATATTCAGGAATCCATTTCTTGATATACACTAAGTCGGGATCAAATTTTAATGTCTGAGCTTGTGGGCTAAATATCCTAAAATATGGTGCAGCATCTGTACCGCAGCCAGCTACCCATTGCCAGCCTCCGTTATTGTTTGCCAAATCAAAGTCCAATAAATGTCTTGCAAACCATGCTTCGCCCCATCGCCAATCTATCAACAAATGTTTCGTCAAAAAACTACCCGCAATCATTCGTACCCGATTGTGCATAAAGCCTGTGGCTATCAATTGTCGCATGCCTGCATCTACTATAGGGTATCCAGTAATGCCATTGCACCATGCTTCAAAATATTCTTCATTATTCTTCCATTCGATGTGATCATATGGTTGACGAAATGCACTGTGCTCGACATGCGGAAAATGATAAAGAATCATATGAAAAAAATCTCGCCATATCAATGCATCCAAATATTTACCATTTAATTGAGCTTTTATTGCTAATTCCCTGACAGAAATCGTACCGAACCTAAGATGTACGCCCAATTTGCTAGTTGCATCCTGTGAAGGGAAATCTCGGGATTTTTCAAAATTTATAATTAAGTCATCGTCTATGCTAGCCGAAGGAATCGGAATTTCACTTCTATCAAAACCTATTGAACTTAAAGTGATCATATCGCTGATATTCTGAACTTTATACAAATTAGATAAAAGTGATGTATCGATATCTTTAATAAACTCTTTTGGAGATTCCAAAACATCTTTGAATATCGAAAGCCATTTGTTTTTGTATGGTGTGAATACGGTATAAGGTTGTCCACTTATATTAAGTACTTCGTTTTTTTCGAAAATGACAATATCTTTATAACTATAAAATGCTATGCCCTTGCTGATTAACAACTTGCCTACTTTTTCATCCCTTATGGCGCCATAAGACTCATAATCATGGTTGGTATAAACGGCTTGGATTTGATACTTTTGAGTCAGCGTATCCCAAATATTGATTGGATTTCCATAATGCACTTCCATGTCTGAACCAAGTGCATTCAATTCCTTTTTCAAATGTCCAATAGTATCATATATAAATGTCACTCGACTATCCTTTTTGTTTTCCAGCTTGTTAAGGATTTCTGTATCAAAAATAAATATAGGTAAAACTGGAAATTCGGACTTTAAAGCATGATAAAATGCCGTCTGATCATGTAATCGAAGGTCTCTCCTAAACCAACATATACTATTTTTTTTAATCCCAACCATTATTCTAGTTCAAGATTTAGTTTTGCAGTATTTAATTCTGACAAAGCATGGAAATCTTTAATCTTTTTTGAAATTTCGATACCTTCAGTATATGTTTCTAAGGCTTTGGTGACATCATTTTTCTTTTCATAAAGCTTACCTAAGTGGTAATATAACCCTATGTAGTGTGGATCAGATTCTTTCAGCCTCAGATAAACGACTAGCGCTTGGTCATCATCATTTCCATATTCAAACTCCTTTGCCAATGCATAAAGTAGAAAACTATCATTTGGCGACAATTCGAGCATTTCTTGGAGCATTTTGAGACGATTAATATTCATTTATTTAACTCAGAGTTTAATTTTTATTTTAAAAGTGTGTATCTTTGTGTCCTCAGAATTACATTGGTTTATGCAAATTCTGAACAGCATATTCTTAAACAAGAAATGACACATATTGTTAATAAAGTAAATATTTTTACCAAATGAATTTATTAGTTTGTATAAGCAAAACGCCTGACACTACTGCCAAAATCTCATTTAAAGCGGATGATACTGAATATAATAGTGACGGTGTGACTTTTATCCTGAATCCTTATGATGAATGGTATGCCTTGGTAAGGGCCATAGAGCTTACAGAGCAGAACGGTGGCAATGTCACTGTTATAAATGTAGGTCCTGCTACCAATGACATTATCATCAGAAAAGCACTAGCGATTGGTGCAAATGATGCTGTAAGAATAGACACAGACGCTTCGGACGCATTTACTGTGGCATCAAATATAGCAAATTATGCCAAGACAAAGAATTTTGATATAATCTTCCTTGGAAAAGAAACCATCGATTATAATGGATCGGAAGTAGGTGCGATGATTGCGGAATTAATGGATCTTCCATATGTTTCTTACGCAAGCAAGCTAGATGTACAATCTGCATTAAGCACTGTAACAAGGGAAATAGAAGGTGGCGAAGAAGTTTGTCAAGTAGAAGGCCCATTTGTCTTATCTGCTGCTAAAGGCATGGCCGAACAACGTATTCCAAATATGAAAGGTATCATGATGGCAAAAAATAAGCCATTGGAAGTAATTGCACCAATGAGTGGTGATGTACGGGTTTCGACACAAAAATTCGTATTGCCTCCTGCAAAATCTGGCGTCAAACTCATCGACCCAGAAAATATGGATGAATTGGTAAGATTGCTCCATGAAGAAGCAAAAGTTATATAATTTAAAAGAAAAATTAATAAGCAATGTCAGTTTTAATATATATAGAAAATCCTAACGGACATATTAAAAAATCAGGGTTTGAAGTAGCGAGTTATGGTGCTAAACTTGCATCATCCTTGGGAACCAATGCTATTGGACTTATCTTAGGTAGTGCAACCAATGCCGGCGATCTCGGTAAATGCGGTTTGAGTAAGGTGCTCCAAGCCAATGGATTACCAACAAATGAATTTGATGCACAATCTTACAGCCATGTGATTGTGCAGATTGCCAAAGATCATCAAGCAAATGTAGTCATCCTTTCCAATACAGCAAATGGTAAGGCACTTACAGGACGATTGGCAATAAAAATGGAAGCAGGCAGCGTATCAGGAGCGAATGCCCTACCCGATCTCTCCGACGGCTTCAGTGTGACTAAATCTGTGTATTCAGGAAAAGCAATTGTAAAATATAAGATCAATACAATCAATAAGGTAATCTCTGTAATGGGCAATAGTTTGCAACCGGACATGAGTGGTCAAGCTATTGATGTTGAGCAAATTACAGTGACTGCACCTACAACAAAATTGAAAGTATTGGAAAGGAAAACATCCGATGGCATCGTGCCACTTCCTGAAGCAGAATTGGTAGTATCAGCTGGACGTGGTATGAAAGGCCCTGAAAACTGGGGAATCATAGAAGAATTGGCTACCGCTTTGGGTGCTACCACTGCTTGTTCCCGACCAGTAGCTGATGCAGACTGGAGACCGCATCATGAGCATGTGGGACAAACCGGCGTAGCTATCAGACCAAATCTCTATATTGCTGCAGGTATATCTGGAGCCATCCAGCATCTTGCTGGTGTAAATAATAGTAAAGTGATTGTAGTAATAAATAAAGATCCAGAAGCACCGTTTTTCAAAGCTGCAGATTATGGTGTAGTAGGTGATTTATTTGAAGTAGTACCGAGATTGACGGCTGCTGTTAAGAAGTTTAAACACGCTTAAAATATAGTCCAGAAAAAGCCCTGTCATCATCAAATGACGGGGCTTATGGCTTTTTTACCTACTATGAAAAAGTAGTCAAATCTAATTATAAATTATAATGAATTATACCTACATGAGAACAATTATGTTTTAATATATTAAAGCTCAAATTTAGCGTTAGAATTTAGCCGAAAGTGACATACAAAATAAAGCCTAGCTTGTCCCATCTTGGTTTTGGTGAAGTCCCTTTCTATTTCATATTTGATGCTAAAACTTACAATTAATATAGTCTGAAGTGCTTATCACTGAAATCGAAATTATGCAAAAAAATGCTATAAAAAGCTACAAAATTGATTATAAATAATCAATAAATGAAATAAAAAATATAACTAAAATTACACATTACAAAATACCACCATTTGTTAATTATTGTATTTTAAAATCCATACACATTACATAAAGTAATCATATGAATTAATATTTCACATTAGTAGAAATTAGTAAAATTTATTTTTGCGTATTAAAATAATTACCTAACCTTGTACCGTAATTGACCCCAATCAATCTAAATTTTTGACAGAATTCGCATAGATCCTGGATCTGTGCTTTTTTATTATTAACTAAATTTTCAACAATCACATGAGAAATGTAAAATCATTAGTTTTTTTATTACCTAAACGGTTGATTATTTTTATGTTCATAGTGTGCAATCAAATTACTGCACAAACAAATTTGTTAGGCCCAACAGGCGATGGAGGTTTTGAAAATGGTACTACTCTAGTTGCAAATGGTTGGACTGGCGTTTCTTCTATTCAAACTTGGCATGTAGGCACTTCAACTGTCACTCCTCCTTCTGGTGGAACAAATTTGGCCTATACAAGTACAACTTCTGGGAGTTGGACACCTGGAACATTAGCAAGTGTTGCACATATTTATAGAGACATTACAATTCCTGCTGGAGAAGTAAATCTCACTGTTGTCGTTAAATATAAAATACTTGCTGTCGATGCAACTTTTGATTATTTAAAAGTCCATATAGTACCAACAACAACAACACCTGTAGCAGGTACACAACTTACCACTGGACAACTCGGAAGTAATACTGATGGGACTACTTCATACAATACATACACATTTACTGGTAGTGTTAGTCCTGGCACTCAACGATTAGTCATCTCATTTAGACAAGATGGAGCATCTCCTTATGGAGCAGCCGCAATTGATGAAGTTTCAGTAACATCTTCGGCACCAGCGCCAATATGTAACTCCCAAGGAACTTTTACAATAGACAACACATTACCAAACAATGCAGGAATTACTGGAGGAAACTTTAGTTCATTTACAAATGCAATAAATTATATTAATATTGAAGGTATTTGTGGACCATTAACATTAAATGTGGCAGCAGGCCAAACATTTACTGAAAACCCACCAGCTCTAACAGCTACTGGTACTATGGCAAATCCGATAATTTTTCAAAAATCTGGTAGTGGTGCTAATCCTGTTTTGGTTGACATTCAAGGAACAAGTTCATCTACAGATTTTGGCTTTTGTATTTCAGGAGGAGACTATATTACATTTGATGGAATTGATGTAAATTCAAGTACTGCAACTACTTCTACCTTAAATTTGGAATTTGGATACCTTCTAAGAAATTCAAGTGCAACCAACGGTGCTCAGAATAATACAATTAAAAATTGCACTGTAATATTAAATAAAAATTTTGTTGGATCAAGTAATAGCGGTTGTATATATTCATCAGTAAGTACATCACAAGGTGGTTTTGTACCTACCAACGCAACTGGTGCTAATAGTAATAATAAATATTATAATCTGACTTTGTCAAATGCCCAAAATGGAGTCTATTTGGTAGGTAACTCTAGTTTTCCTGACTTAAACAATGAAATTGGTGTTGCAGGTTCTGGATGTCAAAGTGCGCGTAATATGATAAGTAATTTGGGAGGTATAGTTACATTCACTTCATCATATGGTATTAGAACCGACGGCCAAAGTGGAATTAAAATTTTTAATAATGACATTTCAAATGTAAGAAGTAATCAATCATCAACTGCAGGTGTTTTACTTATTACATTTCTTGGTACAAATGATATCTACAATAATAAAGTTAGTGATATTTCAAATAGTGGATCGACATCAAGTACTAGCCGAGCTGTAGGTATTGAAATTCAAAATAGTACTGGAACACCCACTGCAAGGGTATTTAATAATATTATTTATGATATTAAATCGCCATATACAAGTACAGCTACTGCTAGCAGATATGCAATGGGAATATTCTGCAATAATACTACTTCCGCAACAGTAGCAGAAATAGATAATAATAGCGTTTATTTATCAGTTGCTTCTGGCACGCCTACCTATTCTTCATCTTGTTTTGAAATGGCATCAAGTGCTGCAGTACACAAAGTAAGAGGAAACATATTTGTAAATGCATTTCCAGCACAAGGAGCAACAGCCAAGCATTTCTGTTGGGTTTCAACATCTTCTACTTCAATTGGAGCAGCTGGTTCAATATCAAATTATAATGACTTGTTTATATTAAATGATCAAGCAACCTCAGGTCACATTGGCAGAGGAAGCACCACAAACTACAATACTTTAACAAACTGGCAAGCAATGTCAGCATTACCAGATGCAAATTCTCAAACTGTAAATCCAGGTTTTGTAAGTGGTACTGACCTTCATGCTTCAGCACCAACCTTAAATGCAGTATCTGGATTTACAACACAATCTTGGGTAACTACGGATTTAGAATGTGCAGATCGAAGCACAGCGAGCCCATCTGATTTTGGTGCTTATGTAATTAACACCTGTTCAGTTGCAGATGGCGGAAGCATAACTCCAAGCTCACAAATTAAATGTGCTGGACAAACTGCCACAATGACTTCTACCGGGGCAACATCAGGTGCAGGAATAAGTTATCAATGGAAAGTATCATCTACAAGTGGCTCTGGATATGTCAATGTTACTGGGGGAACTGGAGCAACAACCACTTCTTACACGTCAGATGCTTTGTCGGCTGGTACTTACTACTATGTTTTAGAAACGACGTGTTCAGCAGGACCTACAACTGATTTGTCAAATGAACTTACCGTTGTAGTAAATGCATCTCCTACAGTGACAGTTTCTCCTGCATCTGCAAGTTTGTGTACTGGAGGTACCCCAATAACATTAACAGCTGCTGGAGCAAATACATATGCTTGGACTCCATCCACAGGCTTATCTGCCACAACAGGAGATGTTGTAACAGCCAATCCTACATCTACTATTACTTACACAGTAACTGGTACAGATGGGAATAGCTGTACAAACACAGCCACAGCTGTGATAACAGTAAGTACTACACCTGTGGCACCAACTACAACGGGATATGGTATTTGTCTGAGTGGCACAATCCCTGGAGGCCAAGGGTTAACAAGTACAAGTGTAGGTGGCGGTGTAATAACAGGAAGCCAAACCATTAATTTTGATGTGGCATCTCAACCTACAGAAACCAACAGTGCACCTGGCAATATCGTTGCATCTGCCACTATGAATGCTATGCCAGCTGGTTCGACTATTACTAGTGTTGTGATCACTTATTCTGGACTTACAGCCTTATCAAGCTCTTGGAGATCAGATATAAAATTAGGCTTGAGTGGAGCACTCATCAATTCAGCAGCTTCAGACCCATTAGCTCCAGGTACTGCAGGAATATTAAATTATTCCCGAACTGCATCATCCGGAATTACTTCTACTATTTCAGGGGGTACAGTCAACTTGCTATATTGGGATGCCGGTAGCGATAATGCAGGTGCTGAAGCAACGTTTCCAACAGGAACTAGTGTAGCATCAGTGGTTGTAAATTATAGTTACCCATCTGCTACTGCAATATCTTGGTATGATGCCGCTTCGGGTGGAAATTTTATTGGAAATGGCTCACCATTTAATCCAATTGGCTTGGACCCAGCTTTACCAAATAGTAATGTGGCAGGATCTTATACTTATTATGCTCAAGTAAATAATGGGACTTGTTCATCCACAAGAACTTCTGCCATATTAACCATTGGATCAACCCCTACAACTACTGCTACATCACCTCAATCAACAATTTGTATTGGTAGTAGTGTTACCCTTTCAGCCAACCCAATGGGAGCGTCTCCATTTACTTATCTTTGGAACGACCCATCAGCAGCTACTACCCAGACAGTATCAGTCTCACCTACATCAAATACAACTTACACAGTAACAGTAACAGATGTTTGTTCCGCAACAACCACGGCAAACATAACTATAAATGTAGATGCGCCAAGTGTAGGAAGTCCTGCAGCAACTTCAGTTTGTGGCTCTGGAACATCCACACTCTCCACAACAGGTAGTACAGGTACTATTAAATGGTATGATGCTGCCACTAATGGAAATTTGGTTGGGACAGGTACTCCTGTTGTATCTCCAACTATAACGAGTGCGACAACTTACTATGTGGAAGCTTCGAATTTAAGTACGCCACTAACAGGATTAGGGTCTTTAGGTACTCCAACCCCAAGCAATAGCCTTCTCTCAGTTGAAAGAGGTATAGTTATTACTGTTACATCATCAGGTACTCTTAATACGGCACAGTTTTATTCAGCTTTAGGTACTTATGTTGGTACTGCTAGACTTGTTAACAATACTAGCGGTACACAATTAGCATCAACACCAATTAGTGGGACAGCATCTTCAGCAGGCTTGCAAACTATGAATTTGAATTGGAACCTTACAGCTGGTACAACATATCGCTTGCTTTTAACCTTAACGACTGGCACATATTCAAATAATAATACAAGCGTTAATTATAGCAGCGCTCCATGGAATAATTTTGGTTCAGCTGGTACAATTACATCAGGTTATGACAGCGGTGTATCTTCAACAACATATTCAAATTTTTATAATATGCAATTCACCCCTGTTTGTGCTACTTCTAGGACAGCAGTGGTTGTTCCTTACATGGTACCACCAACTAGTGGAACTGCCACCGCAACACCAGCAGCTATATGTGCTGGAAGTACTTCAACGCTCAATTTATCTGGATTTGACCCTTCTTACTCTTCATTTACATGGTCAGGTGGAGCTGGCACTGGGGCTACTGTATCTGTTATGCCTTTAGCAACAACAAGCTACACAGTTACTGCAACAGATGGTACATGCTCTACATCTACATCCGTAACCGTCACAGTAAACCCACTTCCAACTGGAGTAACTGCTACTTCGAATTCTCCAATTTGCCAAGGTGCAGATCTTAACTTGATGGGATCTGCTACTTTAATATCAGGAGTTAGTAATTATACTTTTGCTACATCTACAGGAACCTATATTCCCGTCTCTAGCCCTACTACTGTACACGCAACGACATGGGATGATGCAATCAATAATGTTGTTATACCTTTTACTTTTAACTTTAATAATGTAGGTTATACCAGTATAAGCGTAAATTCTAATGGATATATTACTTTTGGATCTACCACATCAACAACAACTGGATATACACCAATTTCAGCATCAACAACATATTCAGGAGCAGTATCGGCTTTTGGACGGGATTTGATATCTAATTCATCAACAGTGGTGTCAGGTGTTGAGGGATCTGCTCCTAATAGAGTTTTAGTGATCCAATGGAATAACGCTGCTAGGTATAGCGGCAGTATTGTAAGTGGTGATGTTCTAAACTTCCAAATTAGATTAGCAGAATCTACCAATGAAATTCAAATTGTGTACGGTACCTGCACTGCCACAAGTACAACTTCATTAACCAGTCAAGTAGGTCTTCGCGGTGGTTCAAATACTGATTATAATAATAGAACATCTACCACTAGTTGGAGTTCAACATCTAATGGATTAAGTAATTCAGCCACTATGACTTCACTTAATACAATTATGCCTTCAAGTGGTCAGACATATACTTTTACGCCACCTGCCACATATACATATGCATGGTCTGGGCCAAATGGCTTTACTTCTAGTATGCAAAATCCATCAATTACTGCCATTACTACTGCTGGAGCAGGAACGTACACAGTATCGGTTACTGATCCTAGTACTATGTGTTCTGCAACAGCAAGCACTACCGTTGAAATCGGCGGCACTACCGTCACATCTACAGCTGACGCTGGCCCAGGTACTTTACGTGCGGCTTTGGCTTGTGTGGTAGATGGCGGCACCATCATGTATGATCAACCAACCACAGTCACTACCGTTCTAACAGCACCGCTCACGATAGACAAAAATGTGACAATCATGGGCTTGGATGCAGCGAATAGACCTGAGATTACCACTTCTTCGTCTGGTATCAGTATCAATGCCCTGAAAACATTGACACTTCAAAACGTTGATGTGAAATCAACACCACCAGCATCAACACAAACCTTTACGGGAGCGGGAAGTGTGTCTATTTCTGGCTTAACAGTAGGTAAACAATAATCTTTTCAAAATTCAAAAA
>Ga0075163_10009513_pt1 | contig 12762 bp, 11 predicted proteins | sample JI1023141ADNA_FD_71478 | JGI IMG/M metagenome (GOLD analysis project Ga0075163, IMG submission 71478) | Wastewater effluent complex algal communities from Wisconsin, to seasonally profile nutrient transformation and Carbon sequestration -... | ecosystem: Engineered > WWTP > Effluent > Algae...
TAAAGCGATAATTCCAACTTGTCAGGAAACATTGCTTGGGCTAGGGATTCGTTCTAGTCAACAAGATAATATTTTTATAGATAAGGAAGTTCGTTTAGGAAAACATTTTGGTACATTTTGTTTACCTATAAATATTCCTGAAGAAATTAAAATAGTATTTCAACCTAGTAAAGGGATAAAGCAATATGAGTTATTTTTTCAAGCAATAGGAAAATCAGAGCAGTTTGCTTTTACTAATAAAAGTTTAGTTCCTGAGTTTAAATATTGTGGTGATAATGGGTTAACAGAAAGCTATGGATTTTTGTTTCGACATTTAGTAAATAATCCTTTTTGGCTAGAGCAAATGCTAGATGAAGGTGAATCAAAGGAACTACAAATAGCAAACCTACTTACTAGGCTTTATTTAATACGTCGTTATATAGCTCAATTAAGTTCTGAAATAGCCTTGCATAGTAAAGGGATAAGCGGAGCAGCCAATCTTTATGCTGAAGGAGTTTCTAATGCAACTCAGTTCCAAACTAACTCAGCAGAATACCTAATAGATTATCTAGATGGTTTTTACGTAGCCAATTATTTAAGAGCATTACTTTTTGAAGCAATGTTTAGAGATTACTTAAAAACACAATTTGGGTATAAATGGTGGCAGAGCCATAAAGCAGGTAATTTACTAAAGGAAATGTGGGAAGTTGGGACTCGTTATTCATTAGAAGAGTTTGCTCAAGAATTAGGACTAGGAGAATTAATTATTGAGCCATTAGAAACAGAGTTTTTTACTGGCTTAAAAGGTTAATTTTAGAAAAAGGAAACCTCACTGGTAAAAAAATTAGTTAAAGCTAATGAGGAATATGATATTCTTACTTTTTATCAATGAAATAATATTTTCCTACAAAATAAATAAGCTCTACAGGTAGTGCATCTTAAATGGAAAATTGCCCTCTTTGTGGTTTTAAGGAAAACGAAGTAACTGCTCTTAATTGTGGCAATTGTGGTGAGTCTTTAGAACCTACTTTGGCTAAAACCAAAAAACTTGATGAACCTTTCCCTCTATTAACTAAAGATCGGTTTGTTACAGAAAACTTGTTTTTGGAAATAGATAACATCAAATACTACTCTGTTTATGAGATATTAGACCCATCTAAAAACTATACCATTGCTGTTTGTCCAAAAACTAATATTGATCCATTAGCTAATGTTATCCCTGATCTCAATAATAATATAAACCTTACAGATGAAAACCTAGGGAAAGAAAACAATCCTTTTTATAGTAAATTCCATTTATTAACTAGGTTTAATTCTCCTAGTGTATTACGGGCTAATAGTTATTTTGTTGAGGAAGATTTAGCTTATTTAATAGTAGAAAGATTAGATGGGCAATTACTTAGTAAGGTAGGAAAACTATCTGAAGCAGAAGTTAGACAAATAGGAATTCAGCTTTGTCAAATTGCTGATAATTTTCATAGGCAGCGATTTGTACATAATGGATTAACTCCAAATTCTTTAATAATAGATCCTCAAGGGTTGGTTAAAGTTATTTCTTTTGATCAAGTACGTCCAATTAAAAATTATAATTCTAGCTATCCAATTCAAGTAAGTAATGGGTTTTCTGCACCAGAGCTTTATTCTTTAACTGAGCGTTCTATTTTAGATAAACGGTCTGATATTTATTCAATTGGAGCTATGCTTTATTGGCTATTAACAAACGAGACTGTACCTATTAGTAATATTAAATCTTCAAGAAATCAAAATTGGCAACTTTATCCCCAAGCGGTTGTATCGCCTGCTTTTGAAAGGATTATTTTGCGGGCACTCGCCTTTGATCCAAGCGATCGCTATAATTCTGTCAATGAAATTAAATTTGCTTTAGCTGCTTTAAGTACACCTACTGCTATTCAAGTTGCTTATGCTAGTGATATTGGTAAGCATAGAGAAATCAATGAAGATAGTGTTTTACTATTAGACTTAAGGCAATGTTTTGAGTCGGTTAATACTTATATTGGTCTTTATGTTGTTTCTGATGGGATGGGAGGAGAAGCAGCAGGTGAGGTAGCTTCTCGTATAACAGTTCGTGCAATTGCTGAATGGGTAACAGAACGATTAGTTTCAGCTTCTTTACGTTCAACACATGGTAGTCAATTAGTTCAAGCAACTCAAACAGGTTCAATATCTTTAACTAGTGATGGGGGATCAAATGTACGTGCTCCTCAATTGATCACTAGTGCTATTTTGCATGCTAATAGTGAAGTTTTAGATTATGCCCATTATCATCCTAGCACTCGTGGTTTGGGAGCAACGGTTACAGCGGCTTTACTAGCTGGCAATATACTTACTATTGGTCAAGTTGGTGATAGCCGTTGTTATATCGTAAGTAATGATAAGTTAGAGCAGTTAACAGAAGATCATTCTTTGGTAGAGCGGATGGTACGTCGTGGTGAATTAACTAAAGATGAAGCTAGGGTTCATCCACATCGTAATATTATCTATCGGTCTATTGGTAGTCGTGATGATTTAGAGGTTGATGTTGTTACTAGAATGGTAAGACGTGGAGACGTTATTTTGCTTTGTAGTGATGGATTAAATGGTATGTTATCTGATTATGAAATTGCCAATATAATAAAAAGAAATTCTGATCCTTGGCAAATTACTAAAGAGCTTGTAGTTGCGGCTAATGCTAATGGTGGTGATGATAATATTTCAGTAATTGTAATAAAAGTTGACTAATCAAATTATAAAATTAACTTATAAAGAAAGTTATAATCATAAAAATTTTTATCAATAATTTTAGCTACTAGTGCAATTACTAATTAGTTTAATGGGATTTTTTATAGTAATCTGTTGATGTCTATTGCCGAAAAAGCAGGAGGCAATTATTATTACAAAAGCAATCCCAGCAATATTCCTGAAATCCTAACTAAAATAGAGTTGTCTTGGTTGCACAATATTAAAATTAATAGAAAAATACTTAATTTAACACTAAAACATATAATAACTAATTCCCCAAAAGGCTATGTTGGGGTGAAATTAGCCAGATCTGTGATATCCTATAACAGATTCAGATTATAAGATTAATAAACTAGTAAAGACTTTTCAATCCTTACACTAAGTAGTTTTGTCTAAGCACACTAGATTTTTATCAGATATTTAGGTTAAAGTTTTTGTTAAGAAAGTTAGCAAAATCCGCGCTAGTAATATATCGACTCTTCAGCAAAAGGAGGCGGCGTGTCACCCAATAGTTAGGGTTTATTGCGCCGATTTTTTAATGATTCGATGCACCAATTGTGGAACAGATAATTTAGATGGCTCAGAATACTGTGATGAGTGCGGTACTAAACTAAGTGCGTTTGCGGCTCCACCACTCGCTAGTTCGCAACCTGTAGCCAAATCGCCGCAATCTGTACCACCTATGCCAGGTATGCCAGGTATGCCTCAAATGCCACCAATGTCTAGGCCACCTATTCCACCAGTCCCACCACCAAGTGGGGTATCACGTGGTGCAATGTCTGGAAGTATGCCAGACCCGCCTCCTTTTTCTCAGCCTGTAGGAGTGCCAAAAACAGCACCTCCTTACCCAGCCAATATGCCTAGTACTTCACCTCGTCCTTCAATGAGTAGTGATCCTAGCATGATGCCTCCAGCAAATGCTGTTGCACCTGCTCAACCAAGCGCACCAGCAAACTATAATAGTAAGAGTGGAAATCGGGCTAAACTAATAATTCAACGTGGTGGCACAATAGGCAAAGAGTTTATGTTAACTGACTCAGAATCAAATATTGGTCGTTGGGATGCTGATGGAGGGATTTTTCCAGATGTGGATTTAGACCAAGATGATCCTGAAGCAAAGGTTTCTCGTCGCCATGCGCGTATTATTCATCAAAGTGGCCAATACTTAATAGAAGACCTAGGTAGTACTAATGGAACCTTTATTAATCGAGGTCGCCGGCTTTTACCAGGAAATCGTCATCCACTTAATAATGGTGATGAAATTATTGTTGGTAAGACTTTCTTAAAATTTGTGGTAGAATAGACTGATTCACAAGGCAATTAATTAGAAAGCTTTGTCGTAATCCTCAATTATCATAGACAATCTGTTGGCAATGCGACATCAAAAAATTTGCCGAGGAGAGTATGTCAAAGAATAAGGCTAAAAACCCCAATGCTCAACTTGAAGCAGGCACTATGTTGGTTGGGCGTTACTTGATTGTCAAGCGCGTCGGCGGTGGCGGCATGGGAAACGTTTACATGGCACGTGACAAGCGTCTAGCTGATGCTTTGCGTGCAGTAAAAGAAATGATTGAAATGTTTTCTGATGACAATCATCGACGAAAAGCGGTTGAAGACTTTGAACGTGAATCACAACTATTAGCAAGCCTAGAACACCCTTCTATTCCAACTATTTATGACTATTTTGTATCTGAAGGTCGTTACTATTTAGTAATGAAGTTTATTGGGGGTGGTGACTTAGCAAGTAGAATGAAAATGTCTCCTAATGGTCGTTTAGAAGAGCGAACCATAACAGAATGGGCTATTCAAGCCTGTGATGTGCTTAGTTATATACATTGCCAACAACCTCCAATAATTTACCGAGACTTAAAACCTGCTAACTTAATGATTGATGATAAAACTAACAGAATAATGTTAGTAGATTTTGGTATTGCAAGGTTTGTTTCTCCAACACAAAAAGGTGTTACAGCAATTGGGACAATGGGCTATGCTCCTCCAGAGCTATTTTCTGGTAAAGTTGAACCTCGTTCAGATATTTATTCTTTAGGGGCAACTATGTTTCATTTGTTAACAGGTTCTGACCCTCAAGATAATCCATTATTAATTTTTGATTTTACTAAAAACCCACGACCTCGCCAGATAAATTCTCAGCTTACACCTGGTATAGATGCAATTATTGCCCGTACTGTAGAACATAAACCTGAAAAGCGTTTTGCAAGTGCTCAAGATATGAAAAAAGCACTTGAAGATCATCTACGTTTGCTTGATTCTGGGCAAGCAATGAAACCTCAGTATAGTACAGAAATTACTGGGCAAGTTTTTTGTGGTAATTGTGGGCAAAAGATTGCTAGTGATGACTTATTTTGTGCTCATTGTGGTGCACGCCAGCCCTTAGCAGCACCTAGTCCAGTAAAAGTAACAGCTAAACTAGTTATTATGAATAACTCTGATATGTCAACTTCCTTTATTTTAGATAAAGATACTAATTTAATTGGACGTGTGGATCCACATACAGGAATTTTTCCAGAAGTTGATTTATCGACTTATGATCCAGAAACTAAAGTTTCTCGCCGTCATGCTAGGGTTTACCGGGAAGGAGGTCAATTTTTAGTAGAAGACCTCTCTAGTGTAAATGGCACAATAGTAAACGGGACATTTAAGCTTTACCCTAAACAACCAAGAGTTTTACAAAATGGGGATGAAATAAGGCTAGGGGAAACAGTATTGAAATTTGTAATAGGATAGTTACTTACTAATAAACTATCTTTAATACTTAACTAAGCTAAGAGTTTACTACTTTAGTATGGCGAAATTCTGCCAGAATTGTAAAAATTCTTTATCTGAGCGTGCAAAGTTTTGCCGAATGTGTGGCACGCCCAAAGTCGCTAATGATTACCAAAACAATGAAATTATTAACGACAAGATAGTTAATAAAGAAGAGCTTATATTACCAACAGAAGTTTTAGCTCCATCACCGAGAGCATCACAAGTTGTACCACCTATTATAAGTACAACCAAAACAAAATCTATTTCTGTAGTTCAACCAGTAGAAAATTCATTATTGGGTCTATCTCTTGCGCCTCCTACAAATGCTTTAGTAGGTTCTCTTCAACAAGCAGGTTTTTTATTAAGACTAGGCGCTTTTATGCTAGATCTATTATTAATAATGGTATTATTGCTATTTTTCACCTTGATAGCCAATAATTTTATAAGTTATCAAGAAATCATTGCAAAAATAGCATTACTATTACTTTCAGTTATTTGGATTGGTAATTTTTTAGTTTTGCCTAGTATTAAAGGACAAACCTTAGGTAAATGGCTAGTTGGTATACGTATTATTAGCCACAACCAAACTAAGGCTAAAGTAAGCCAAATAGTTATTCGTCACTTATTTGGATATTTTATTGCTACTCTTCCTTTTGCTTTAGGGTTATTATGGGTAGTTTGGGACCCAAAACAACAAGGCTGGCATGATAAACTAGCAAAAACCTTAGTAGTAAAAAAACGATTTGATTGGTAATAAACTTTTTTAGAAGTTTTAGCTTATGTCAGAAAGATTATGTAGAAGTTGCCAACAACCTTTAGAACCTAACCTCCAATTCTGCCGTGCCTGTGGCAGTTCGGTAGATGCTGTTACTAACTCATCTTTACCATCAAATACTTCTATGTCCACTAATAAAATTAGCGCTAGAATCTCTACTGAAAGAAAACTAGTTAATAAGACTCTTAGGTATGCAGTGCTTGTAGGGTGGTTTTTTACTTTATTTATAGCTGTAACTACAACGGGGCTAGTAGTTTATTTTAAAGTAATTAAAACACAATTAACACCTGTGGCTACACCTACACCAACTCCTAGCCCAAGTGTTTTAGCAACTCCAGATCCAGTAGCATTATTAGCAGAAGCAAAAGCTCAACTTCAAGGGGGAAATGCCCAAGCAGCATTAGAAAAATTATCAGAAGTTATTAAACTAGATAATAATAATGCTGAGATTTATAAAACTTATGCTGATGCATTAGTGTTAGTTAGCCGTTATCCAGAAGCAATAGAAAATTACCAAAAATCTATTGATCTAAATAAAGAAGATTTAGAGCTTTATAGTAAATTAGGACAAGCTTGTGAACAGATAGGGCAAGATGAGAAAGCAATTACTACTTATATGACATCTCTAGCAATTAAAAATGATCCTAATTTACGACTACAACTAGCCCGAGTTTTAGTTAGAAATAATCGGTTAGATGAAGCAAGAAAAAATTATGATCAAGTAGCTAAAGGAGAAGATCTTTCTTTAGCAAATATTGCTAAGCAAGAAATAGTTAAATTGAATGATGAGCGTATTGCAAGTAGCAAACCTCTTAAAACTCCTTTACCCTTACCATCTTTTAAACCAACTCCAACTCCAACTCCAACTCCAACTCCAGAGCCTATTAAAAAAGTAGAGCCTGTTAAAATAGAAACTCCCAAGCCTGTGCCTGTACCAACAGCACCTACATTAACAGCAACAGAACATATATCTAGAGGGAGAAGATTGCTTGCTGATGTAAAAGATTATAATGGAGCCTTAAGAGAGTTTGAAAAAGCAATTAATTTAGAGCCTAGAAACCTAGGAGTTTATTATTTAATTGGTTTATCACAATATGGTTTAGGGAACCGTTTAGCAGCATTAGAGTCATTTAAGAAGTGTGCTCCACCTGCTTGGAATGGTGAGTATAGTAATGTTTGTCCTGGTCAAGTAAAAAAAGTAGAAAAAGAATTAAAAAAATAGTTTGTTATTATTGTTAAACATTATCTATTGGTGAAAATATGCCAAGTTTACTAGTAAGATTGCCTGATGGAGAAAGCCGTGAAGTTAAAACGGCTAAAACTAAAACTTCCATTGGTCGATCATCGCGTAATGACATTTGTATTAATGATCCTTTTGCTTCTCGTTTGCATGCAGAAGTAAGACATGATGGTAGTGCTTATTTTCTTACCGATTTAGGCAGTGCCAATGGTACCTTTTGTAATGGGGGCAAAGTGGTCGGTACTATCCCACTTAACATTGGAGATGTAATACAAATAGGAGAAACTAGAATTAGCCTTATTGCTGATCCTGTTCCTACCTCATCAAACGAGTTAATGTTATCAGACCTAAACATGCCTGCTGAAGCAGAATTAACAATTGCTTCTGGAAAACATAGTTCTGGAATATTTTCCGTTTTAGAAGAAGTAACAAATTCTTCCAAAAATAATCCTAACATTGGGCAAACAATGATTGCTCATTCTGTAGAGAAAGAGCAAAAGCGCAACTTACTAGAGATAGTAAGTAAGGTAGGGGTTACATTACTTTCAGATGCATCTTTAGACGATACCTTAAAGCGTATTATGGAGCTAGTTTTTGAGGCATTACCAGTAGAAAGAGGTTTTCTCTTTTTATCTACTCAATGGATGCCAAATGAAAATAACAATCGTCGGATGCGTGCTAAACCAAATGAATTGGTTTGCAAAGTTGCTCGTAATGCAACTAAAGAGCTTACTGGAGAAGAAATTAAAATTAGCCGCTCGATTTCTGAAAAAGTTATTAATGAAAGAACTTCTGTACTAACTTCTGATGCTTCACATGATCCTCGCTTTCAAGAAATGCAATCTATTGTTATTAATCAAATACGCTCTATTATGGCTGTACCACTAGTAATTGGCGAAAAGGTAATGGGAATGATTTACGCGGAAAATCCTTATGTTACTCGTTTTAGCCAAGATGATTTACTAGTATTAACTACTATAGCTTCAGTAGCAGCAATTAAAATAGACGTTGCTCGTCTAATTGAAGAAAGAATAGAAAAGAAGCGAATGGAGGAAGAGTTAAAAGTAGCTAGTGAAATTCAACTTAGGCTACAACCTCTTTCGCCTCCTCGTATACCTAATTACGATATGATTGGAAATAGTTTTCCCTGTAGGGAAATTGGTGGGGACTACTATGATTTTATCTTACGTAAAAATGGTCGTACATTATTAGCATTAGGCGATGTTTCTGGAAAAGGTATGGGAGCGGCATTAATGATGTCTAGTTTACATGCTGCACTACATGCTCAGGCCCAAACATTACTTAAACCAGCCCAAATAGTAACAGAAATTAACAATTATATTTTTGCTAGTTCTCCAGAAAATAAATTTCTTACTCTATTTTGTGCTGAATTAGATAGTGTTACTGGAGAGCTTTTTTATTCTAATGCTGGACATAATCCACCTATTTTAGTTTCCAAAGATGGTAGCTATAAGTTGCTGGAATCTGGTGGTCTACCAATTGGCATTACAGATGATATCGACTATGAAACTAATACAGTTATTATAAATCCTGGAGATGTATTAGTTATTTATAGCGATGGTATAACTGATAGTGTTAATGAAAAAGATGAAGAATTTGGAGAGAGCCGTTTAATTGATGTGGTGCGTCGTTATCGTAGTCGTACTGCATCACAACTCCGTGATCGTGTTGAAGGTGCAATAGAAGAATTTATTGGGACTTGTTCACCAATTGATGACACTACTATTGTAATTATTAAACGCACAACAGAATAAGCTTAAAAATAAAATATAGATTTTCAAATAATTATTTACCTAATTTGTACGTAAAAAGCCATCTTAGTTGTTGATAAAATTATAACCCTTGTTTTTCATTAATTAATAAACCTTAAATAGAAAACCGCTTTAATTAATATATTTGCTTGACTTAAATAGGGTAATACCTTTATTATGGCAAGGGTTATTTTTTAATAACTTTGCTCTTATTTTCTTAATCAAGAGCCACAATCAAAATTAAAAAATTTAGGCTCTTTCTTCTAATTTCTAAATAACTCAAATTCATTACAAAAAGAACTAAGAATAGACACTAAGTTTTAGGTCTACTCTAAAATGCCAATAGATAGGGAGATAATTGATGGCTACAAGAACAACCAATAAACAACCTTCACTAACTGAACGTGAGCGCCAAGTGCTTAAATTATTAGTAGATGGATATGCTAATGAAGAAGTAGGTCAAATGCTAAGTCTTTCTCGTCGTACAGTAGAAGCTCATCGTGCTCGTATTATGCTAAAACTTAACATGCATGACTTACCTGCTCTAGTAAAATATTCTATTAAGTCTGGTCTTACAACAGCTGATGAGCATCGTAATGATCCACGGCTACCTGATTAGTCTTATTGGTTAAGCAGTTTTGAAAAGCAGTTTTAAAATAATGGAATTAGTAAGTAGTTTTAATACTATTTGTTAATTCCATTGTTTTGTGTTGCCAAGTCTATTTACTAAAGTCTAATAATTCTAGCCAACCCTAACCTGCTTCTACAGAGTCTATAACAAAAACCAATCTATATGGCTGATTTAAATAACTTACAAGCTATTTAACTAATAGGTAATAAAAACTAAATATTATATTTGAAATCTATTTTGCTTAAGCTAAACAAAAAATTTATTTTGTTAAAGAATAAACTATATTTACTGTTGGCCAGATTAGAATATAATTTCTTTTATGCCTAAACTGATAATTTTGCGCGAAAATTTACCAACACGATGTGATATTTGTCATCAAGTAGATTTATTTAATCCTAAAACAGGTAAGTGCAAACGTTGTATTAAAATAGCTAAACAGCTTAAAAAAGTTTCTTATCAACATATCAGTCATCCTAATGATGCAAGTGTCTTACAAGTTTTTGGTGCATTGTTAATCTTTGGGGTAAACATTTATTTTTTGCCCTTTGCTCGTGTATTTGTGCAAAATTTTTGGCTTATTTGTGGAATATATCTTTCATCAATAATAGTTGGAATAATATTAATTTTATGCGGTAAAAGCCGATCCGTAGTATAATTATTACCTCCAATAATTAAAAGTAATCCTAAAAACTAATAGTAATCCTACTATTTTTCTTATATAGAGGAATATTTTTTTCTTTGTTTTTTGCAGGAGACAGCATAGAAATTCCAAGCTCTAGAACAGGGTTTCTAGGTCAAAGATTTATGAGAAAATACTGCTATTTATGTCACGATTCTCTAGAACCAAGTTTAGAAGGTACAATTTTTTACAATGAATCTTCTAATCCTCATTTAGCTCTTTATGCTTGTAGTAGGTGTGTATTTGAGTTAGGGACAGATGAGGCATTTTCTCGTCTAGAGGAACATTATGAGCACCGTGCTAGTTTAAGGGACACTTTGCCTAGCATAGACAAAGAAGCTATGCGTAAATTTAGAGAAGAGATGGAAAGCCAAGAAGATTAAAATAAGATTAAAATAATTTTGGGAGATTAAAACAAATCAATGTCTAAAGATTATCCTAAACCCTCTGTAACCGTAGATACTATTATTTTTGCTTTACAGAATGAAGAAATAAAAGTCTTACTAATAAAACGTAAATATCCTCCTTTTGCGGGTAAATGGGCTATCCCTGGAGGGTTTGTAGAGGTAAATGAAGCTCTATTAACAGGAGCTAAGAGAGAATTAGAGGAAGAAACAGGTTTAAAAAACATAGCATTAACACAATTTTACACCTTTGGTGATCCAGGACGTGATCCTAGAGGCCATACAGTTACAATTACTTACCATACTTTTCTAGCTGATATTCCTGATAATTTAGCAGGAGCAGATGATGCAGATGAAGCTAGTTGGTTTTCTATCAGTAACTTACCTGAATTAGCTTTTGACCATGATGTGGTTTTAGATGCTGCAATTAAAGATTTATCTACTAGAATAGAAACCACTATACGAATGACAGATTTTTTTGCTGGTGGGTTAAATCTTTCACAACTACGCACTATTGGACAAAAGATCAAACCAATTAAGGCGTATTAAGTATTTTTAAGTATTAAGTATAAGAATTAAAACCTATTAAAATAGTTACTTTAGTAGTATTTATTTTAATAGATTTTGTTCTTATGCTTCTAGCGAGCAAATACTAAGCTAAGTAATCTTTGCCAAAAGCTCTTCTTTGGCTCAACAGGAGGTGGTTGTTTAGTGGGTGGAGGTGCTGGAGGCTCTTCCCCGTTACCCTTACCCTTACCCTTATCTTTAGGCAATTCTATAGGGATTTCTTTTTTTACCTCAACCTCTGCTACTGGCAAAATAGCTTCTTCCAATTCCTTAGCCAAAATAGCTGCCGTTTGTTGGCGATCTTTTGCTTGTTTAGATAAAGATCGTAGTATGACTTCTTCTAATTTAGCAGGGATTTCTGGTTTGATTTCGCGCAGTGATTTAGGTTTAGCTTGAATATGTTGCATCAGTAGCATTGCAGAAGTTTTACCAGTAAAAGGAACATTTCCTGTCAGCATTTGATAAAGGATTATTCCCATACTATAAATATCTGAACGACTATCTAATTCTAACCCTTGAGCTTGTTCAGGAGAAATATATTGAGGGGTTCCAACTACAACACCAGCACTAGTGAGGTTAGGATCTTTGCCACTTTCTTTCATTTTTGCTATTGAAAAATCTATTACTTTTACTTTTTCTGCTTCTGTACCAGCATCTAAAAGTAAAATATTATCTGGCTTAAGATCTCGATGAATAATAGCTTTTTGGTGTGCAACATCTACAGCTAAGCAAACTTGCCGCATTAGTTTTACAGCACGAGCACTATCAATTGTGGTACTTTGCTTAAGCACTTCTTGTAAGCTTATACCATTAATTAATTCCATTGCCAGGTACAAGATATTATCAGAAGTAACCCCAAAGTCCATAATAGAAATAGCATTAGGGTGGTTAACTGTACGAGCAGAACGAGCCTCGCGGCGGAAGCGCTCTACAGCAGTGCTATCAGTCACTAAATGGGGGTGAAGTATCTTAATAGCTACAGGTAAACCCATATGAAGGTGTTTAGCTTCATAAACGTTACCCATACCGCCTTTACCAATAAGTCTTTCTACTTGGTATTTAGCATCTAGGACTAAACCAATAAATTTATCTGGAGACTCCTCATCATCAACTAGCCTTTTTCCATCATTTGGACAAAAAACAGCAGTTTCTGCGAAAAGCTGACTACAGGCTGGGCATTTTTTCTTGGCCATTATCTATTCCTATATAA
>Ga0075163_10009514_pt1 | contig 12760 bp, 9 predicted proteins | sample JI1023141ADNA_FD_71478 | JGI IMG/M metagenome (GOLD analysis project Ga0075163, IMG submission 71478) | Wastewater effluent complex algal communities from Wisconsin, to seasonally profile nutrient transformation and Carbon sequestration -... | ecosystem: Engineered > WWTP > Effluent > Algae...
GATCTCGATCGCCGCGATCGCCTGGCCCACGAGGTCGTCGACCGGCTGGCCCGCTCGCTCGCCGGTCGACCGTGCGGCGTCCGCTCGGGGCTGCTGGTCGCGGCCGGGGCCGGCGCCGCGCCGCGCGATCCGTCGGTCGCGATCGCGGTCGCGCTCCTGCCGCTCGACGAGGCGGCGATCCGCGACCTCGCCGCCAGCGTGCTGGCGGGCGAGCCGCCGGCCGCGCTGCCGGCGGTGCTGGCCCGCGACAGCGGCGGCAGCCCGGCCCGGGTGGTCCACGCGCTCCAGCACCTGCGCGCGGTCGGCGCGCTGCGGCGGCTCGGCGGCCGCTGGGATCTCGACGACGACGCGACCGCGATCCTCGGCACCGACGCGGCCGGCGATCGCCGGCTGGCGGCCGCGCCGCCGGCCGCCCGCGCGGTGCTGGCCGCGGTCGCGCTGTTCGGCCCCGGCGCCCAGGTGCCGCTGGTCGTGCTCCACCACGTGGTCGGCGGCGACGAGGACGCGACCCTGGCCGCGGCCCAGCAGGCGTGCGCCGCCCAGCTCCTCCGGGTCGGCCCCGACCAGGACGACGGCGGGCTGGTGCTCGAGCACCGGGCCGAGCGGGTGCGGGCCGCGTCCGAGGCGGCGATCGATCCGGCGGCGCGGGCCCGGCTGCACGGCCGCGCGCTGGCCGCGCTGCGCGCCCACGGCGAGGGCGACCCGCTGGTGCTCGGCCCGCACGCCCTCGCCGCCGGCCTCCTCGACGACGCGCGCCGGCTGGCCCGGGCCGCGCTGCGGGCGGCGATCGCCCGCCGCGATCCGCTGTCGACCCTGGCCGCGGCCGAGCTGGCGATCGCCGCCGCCGCCAGCGACGCCGACGATCGACGGGCCGCCGAGGTGGTCCGGGCCCGCGCCCTGCTCGACCTCGGCCGGATCGCCGACGCCCGCGCCGCCGCGCGGGCGGTGGCCGCCGACGCGCCGACCTGGCCACCGGCGGCGCTGGTCGCGGCCCGCGCCGCGATCGCGTTCGGCGACCACGGCGAGGCGACCGCGATGATCGCCCGCCTCGAGGAGCTGCTGGCGGCCGGCGGCCCGGCGGTCGACGTCGCCGAGCTGGCCCTGGTCCGGATCGAGAGCGTGCGGCTGACCGACGGGCCGCAGCGCGCGCTCGACCTCGGCGAGGCCCAGCTCGCCCGCGCCAGCGCCGGCGATCCGCGCTCGCGGCTCCAGCTCCACCTCGCCCTCGGCCAGGCCGCGATCGCCGTGGTCGATCACCCGCGCGCCCAGCGCCAGCTCGAGGCCGCCCTCGCCCTCGCCGTCGCGCTCGACGATCCGGCCGGCACCATCGACGCCTGCGGCTGGCTGGGCGCGCTCGCCGACATGGCCGGCGCCAGCGACGTCGCCATGGCCCACGTCGAGCGCGGGCTGGCCGAGGCCGCCCGCACCACCGCCGGGGTCGGCCTGGCCCGCCTCCTCCACCTCCGCGGCATCCTCTGCATCTGGAGCGGGCGGCTCGACGACGCCGCCGACTCGTTGATCGAGGCCGAGCGCCGGGCCCGGGTCGCCCACGGCGGCCGGCTGGTGTCGGCGATCGCCGGCAACCTGGTCGTCATCCACCGCCGACGCGGGCGCTACGGCCAGGCGCTGGCGGCGTCGCTGCGCAGCCTCGACCAGAAGCGCCGGCTGGGCGATCGCGCCGGGCTGGTGGTGGCCCACGTCAACCTGGCCGACGTCTACGTCGAGCTCGGCGAGCTCGAGCTCGCGCTCGCCGCCGCCCGCCGGGCCGAGACCGGGGCCCGCGACCTCGGCCTGACCCGGGCCTGGGCCCAGGCCCGCCTGGCCCGGGCCGCGGTCGAGCTGGCCCGCGGCGAGCCGGCGGCCGCGCTCCACGCCCTCGACGACGCCGAGCCGCTGGTCGACGAGCGCGATCACGTCGGCGTGTGGCTGACCCGGGCCGCGGCGCTCCACGCCCAGGCCGCGGGCCCGGCCGCGCTGGCGGTGCTCGATCGGGTGCTGGCCCGCACCGCCACCACCGGCGACCTGTACGACGAGGCCCGGGCGCGGACGCTGCGCGCCCACGCCCAGCCCGACGAGGCGTTCGACGAGCTGCGCCGCGCCGCCGACGCCGCCACCCGGGCCGGCGCGCGCGCGATCGCGTGGCTGGCCCACGCCGAGCTCGGCGTGCGGTACCAGCGGGTCGGCCTCGCCGACGAGGCCGCCGGCGAGCTGGTCCGCGGTCGCGAGCTGCTCGACGAGGTCACCGCCGATCTGCCCGCCCGCCACATCGACCGCTACCGGCACGCCGCGGCTCACGCCGCGCTGGTCGCGGCGGTCGAGGCGACCTGACCCGGGCGGCTACTGCACGGTGAGCAGCAGCTCGACCGTGCGCTTCTTGGGGTAGCAGCCGCCGTCGTCGCAGACCGCGAACCGGAACGTGCCGGGGATCTTGTACTCGCCCTGGGCGGCCGCCGACATCGGCACCGCGAACGCCAGCTCCTTGCTGTTGAGGGTCTGGACGTCGGCGGCGGCCAGGGTCGACTTGGGCAGGGTCACGCCGTCGGGCGGGGTCAGGGTCAGGCCGGTCGGGTAGTCGAGGTTCATGTGCAGGCCCGGCCCGGGGTGGACGACCAGCCGCGCGGTCGCGGTCGCGGTCGCGGCCACCGCCGCCGGCTGCTCGGTCGCCAGCTCGAAGCTGGGATCGGGCGCGGTCGAGCCAGGCGTGCCGACCGGCGCCGCGCCCTCGCTGCCGGCGACGGCCCGCTCGCCGGCGGGCGCGCTGGGGCCGGCGGTGGCCGGGCCGGTCGGCGGGGTCGGCGCCCGGACCGCCCCCGCCGTCGGCGGTGGCGACGCCTTCTTCTTCGAGCCGCAGCCGGTGGAGACGAGCGCGCCGGCCAGGCCGGCGACGAGGACGACGAGCGAACCGCGCATGGGGGGAGTATAGGGGATCGGCCGGGGCGCCGCCGGTCGGTCCGGGCTGACCGGCGACGGGGCTTTGTGCCGCACCACTTCCCCGTTACGCTCGGGCCTTGCGCAGGGCCCACCAGCTCGGCCGCTACCACCTGCTCGATCGCATCGCGTTCGGCGGGATGGCCGAGATCTACCGGGCCAAGACCTTCGACGCCCACGGTCACGGTCACCTGGTCGCGGTCAAGCGCGTGCTCGCCCACCTGGCCGAGGACGACGACTTCATCCAGATGCTGGTCGACGAGGCCAAGATCGCCTCGATCCTCCGCCACGACAACATCGCCCGGGTCTACGAGTTCGCCCGCGCCGGCGGCGAGTACTTCATCGCGATGGAGCACGTCGACGGCAAGGACATGCGCACCATCCTCGAGCGCTGCCGGCAGAAGAAGAAGCCGATCCCGCCCGAGCACGGCGCCCACGTCGCCGCCGAGGTCGCGGCCGCGCTCCACGCCGCCCACACCGCGGTCGACGCCCGCCGCCGGCCGCTGCGCATCGTCCACCGCGACGTCTCGCCGTCGAACATCATCATCTCGTACAGCGGCGAGGTGAAGCTGTGCGACTTCGGCATCGCCAAGGCGACGCTGTCGAAGGTCCAGACCAAGAGCGGCGTCATCAAGGGCAAGGTCAAGTACATGAGCCCCGAGCAGGCGCTCGGCCGCAAGCTCGACCACCGCTCCGACGTCTTCAGCCTCGGCGCCTGCCTGTACGAGATGCTGACCCGGGTGCCGCCGTTCACCGCGTCCAACGAGATGGACCTGCTGATCAAGGTCCGCGACGCCAAGTACCGGCCGATCGGCGATCTGGTCCCGGCCATCCCGCCCGAGCTCGAGGCGATCGCCGATCGCTGCCTGACCCGATCGCGCGCCCAGCGCTACCAGACCGCGGCCGAGGTCGAGGCCGACCTGCGCGCGTTCCTCCGCCGCTACGCCCCGGGCTACTCGCGCAGCCACCTCGGCCGCTACGTCCGCAAGGCGTTCGCCCAGGAGATCGAGCGCGAGCTGCGCATGCTCGAGGAGTTCGTGCTCGCCGACGTGGTGTCCGACGACGTCGGCGAGAACCTGATCGGCGGCCGCAGCGACGAGGTCGACGCGGCGGCGCCGCCGGTGCCGTTCCAGCCCCGGCCGTCGACGCACGATCAGCTCGGCGCCGCCCCCGCCGGCGACGACGACGGCGATCCGCTCGACGACGACGACCTCGCGCTGGTCACCAGCCGGCGCGACGGCGACTGGGACATCCACGGCGCCCACACCGTCATCCTCGATGGCGCGCGGCCGCGCCCGGCGCCGCCGCCGACCCCGGCCGCCGCCCGCCGGACCCGGACCCAGCCGCCGCCGCCACCACCGCCGCGGCCGCGGTCGCGGACCCAGCCGCCGCCGATCCCGTCCCGGTCGCGGGCCGCGACCGAGCCGCCGCTGCGCCGCCCGCTGCCGACCGACGACCTCCACCGCGAGGACACCGTGATCCTCGATCGCGGCCGGCTGCTGCGGCGCTGACGCCGCGGGCGCCGGGCCGACCGCGCTACCGCAGCGCTACCGCAGCTCCACGTCGACCGCGAGCCGCTCGTCGCCGGCCCGCAGCTCGAGCTCGACCCGGCCGCTGGCGCCGGCCTTGCTCGCGCGCAGCGTCACCGTCCCGGTCGGCACGTCGCGCAGGCGGAACTCGCCGAGCGCGTCGCTCGCCACCCCGACCTCGTCGTCGCCGCGCTCGATCGACACCCGGGCGCCGGCGACCCGGTCGCCGTGGCGATCGCGGACCGTGCCCGCGACCAGCGCGCCGCGCTCGAGCTCGAGCCGGACGTCGCGCACCGTCGCCTGCCCCGGGCGATCGCCGGCCGGGACGTCGACGGTGATCGCGCGGGCGAGGTAGCCGGGGATGCGGACCCGCAGCGTCCACCGACCGGCCGGCACCGGCACCAGCGCCAGCTCGCCCCGGCCGTCGGTCACCAGATCGCGCTGCTCGCCGCCAGGGCCGGTCGCGGTCACCGCGATGCCGGCCAGGTTGTCGCCGGTGTGGTGATCGAACACCAGCGCCTCGACGCCGCCGCCGTAGACCAGCCGCAGGTGGGCGTCGGTGCCGGGGGTGGCGGCGAACCGCTGCGGTGGGAAGCCGGCCTGCTCGACGCGGACGGTGAGCGGCCCGGGCGGCAGCATCGCGATCGTCCACCGGCCGCCCGGGCCGGCGGCGGCGGCGCGGCCGTCGGCGGGGCCGCCCTCGATCTCGACCCGCGCGCCGACCACCGGCAGGCCGGCGGGATCGTCGATGTCGCCGGTCAGCTCGGCGTCGGCGACCACCAGCACGACGTCGTGGATCCGGTCGGCGCCGACGGCGGCCGCCGGGTCGGCGACGAGGTCGAGGCGGGCGCGGGCGTCGGCGTGGCCGAACGCGCTGACCACGATCGTCGTCGGGCCGGCGAGCGGGCCGACGCGGTAGCGACCGTCGGCGTCGGTGACCGCCTGCAGCGCGCCGGGCACGGCGCCGACCGCGACGTCGTCGGCGTCGCCGTCGCCGTCGGGCGCGGGGGTGAACGCGAGCAGGGCGCCGGCCACCGGCTCGCCGCGCTGGTTGGTGACCCGGCCGGCGACGAACACGCCGTCGACCAGCCGGAGCTCGACGCCGGACAGGGTCTGACCGGCCCGCACCACCAGCGGCTTGCTGCGGGCCGGCGGCCGACCGGGGGCGAGCGCGTAGGCGATCCAGGTGGCGGCGCCGACCCCGGTCAGGCGGAAGGCGCCGTCGTCGCCGGTGGTCCAGGTCGGCTGGTAGGCCGGATCGATCGCGACCGGCGCGACCGCGGCTGGCGACACGCCGAGGCGCACCGCCGGCCCGCCCCCACTGCCGCCGCCGGCGGCGTCGATGGCCGCAAGTGGGGCGACGATCGCGGCGGCCCGCACCAGCCCGGCGCCGGCCGCCGGCGGGTACGGGATGGGCCCGAGCATGACCCCGAGCTCGCCGCGCGGCAGGAACGTCGCGTCGCCGACCAGCGCGAAGGCGCCGCCGCCGCCATCGCCGGCGGCCGGGCGCAGCGCCTGGCCCGAGAACCGGCGGAGCTGCTCGTCGGCGGCGGCGACCGACGTCTCGCGGCCGCCGCGGGTCAAGGCGCTGACCGCGACCCCGGCGACCGGTCGGCCCGCGCCGTCGACGACCCGGCCCTCGATGACGCCGCCCGGGGTCAGCTCGATGGTCGGCACGCCGCGGCCGGCGGCGAAGTCGACCCGGTCGGTGGTGATCCAGCCCGGCGCCCAGGCGTCGGCGGTCCAGCGACCGTGGGGCACGCCCTCGACCCGGAACACGCCGCTGGCGTCGGTGCGGGCGAACCGCGGCGCCTCGTCGCTGGCCCCGCCGTCGTCGGTGGCGCCGTCGTCGTCCTGCGGGCTCAGCATCACCGCCGCGGCCAGCCCGGCGCCGGTCTGGCGATCGACCACCTTGCCGACGACGATGGTGGCGGGCTCGAGCCACAGCTCGACATCGGTGAACGGCCCGCGCCCGAGGCGCGGCGCGGCCTGGGCGCGAGCGGCGAGATCGCCCTTGCCGCCCCACACCCGGTAGGTGCCCTCGGGCAGGTCGGCGAAGCCGAAGGTGCCGTCGTCGGCCGACACCGTGGTCCGGACCTCGCCGAGCGCGTCGCCGTCGATCGCGACCACGACCTGGGGCGCGCCAGCCCCGCCGTCGACGACCCGACCGACCACCGCGACCCGGCGCGCCAGCACGACCCGTAGCTCGTCGCTCGGCACCGGCACGAACCGGACCTCGGCGGTGAACACCCCGGCGCCGGCCACCTCGAGCCGGTAGCGGCCGGCGGCCAGCCCGATCAGGTCGAAGCGGCCGTCGCCGGCGCTGATCGCGACCACCGCCGCGGCGACGCCGCCGTCGGCGCCGGTCGGCGGCGCGGCCACCAGCTCGACGGTGGCGGTGATCGCGACGCCGCCGACCGGCTGGCCGAGCCCGTCGACGACCACGCCGGCGAGGTGCTGCGCGCCGTCGCCCGGCGCGGGCACGGGGAGCACCGGCCGATCGCGCGGCACCAGCGGCCCCGGCGGCGGCGACGGCGCCGGCGCGACCGGCGGGCCGCCCCGCCCGCGCCACGGCGCCCAGACCACGATCGCGAGCAGGACCGCGACCGCGAGCAGCGCCAGCAACCACGGCAGGCGGCGCCGACGCCCGGGCCCGGCAGCCGCCGCGTCGCCGGGGATCTCCGCGGCCGGGTCGGGCGCCGTGGCGGCGTCGGCGTCGGCGAGGCTCGCGTCACCGTCGGCGAGGACCGCCTCGACGCCGGCGTCGGCCGCGTCGGGGGCGTCCGCCGGACCGGGCGCGGCCGACGGGTCGTCGTCGCCGGCGGGTCCGTCCTCGCTCATCACCCTCATCCTGGCACATCGCCCCCGACGCTTCACCCCGGGTCCCGGACCGCGTTACGCTGCCGGCCGATGGCGCCCAAGCTGTTCGACAACTCGTGGGAGACCACCGCCACCTCGGCGATCGGCCTCATCGAGCAAGCCCTGGCCAGCCTCGGCCACGACCCCGAGGCCTGCGAGCTCGACGATCCGACGATGCTGCGGAGCTGGTGGTTCAGCGAGGGCTCGGCGACGATCACGGTCGCGCTGCGCCGCCGGCCGGGCACGCCGCACCTGCGGATCAGCACGCCGGTGATGACCCCGGCGGCGGCCAGCGATCGCCCCACCCTCCACGCCGACCTGCTGGCCCGCAACCTCGAGCTGTGCGGCATGGCCTTCGCGCTCGACGGCGACAAGGTGATCCTGATCAGCGAGCGGACCACGCTCGATCTCGATCGCAGCGAGGTCGTCGATCTGATCGGTAACCTGGCCCGCCAGGCCGACGCGGTCGACGACGCGCTGGTCAACCGCTACGGCGGCCGGGTCGGCTGAGGACCTTCAGCGGGCGCGCAGGTCGCGGCCGCTCGGGCCTTCGTCGAGCGCGACGCCGCTGATGGCGTTGGGCGACAGGGTCAGCTCGGCGCGCTCGCCGACCAGCTGGCCCTTGGAGCCGAACAGCTTGGCGTTGTGGATGACGACGAACTCGACCGGGCCGGCCGCCGGCACGCACGAGGCCAGCATGCCGACCACCTTCGCGCCGGTGTCGTACTCGAGCGCGATACGGTGACTGACCAGGTCGTGGATCTTCGAGTAGTCAGGCATGGGGCCGCCATATACCATGCCGCGGTGGCTTCCGGTGCCCCACCAGCCGACGCGCTCGGCACCCGGGCGGCCAGCCTCGATCCCCACGCCCGCGACGTCCGCACCGTCCTGTACCTGGTGCGCCACGGCGAGGCCGACTCCAACCGGGCCGGCCGCATCGGCGGCTGGAGCCCGGCGCCGCTGACCGACCTCGGCCATCGCCAGGCCGCCCGCGCCGCCGCCGAGCTGGCCCGGCGCGGCCCCACCCGCCTGGTCGTCAGCGACATCGAGCGGGCCCGCCAGACCGCGGCGCCGATCGCGGCCGCCACCGGCCTCGAGCCGACCTACGATCCCGGCCTGCGCGAGCGCAGCCTGGGCGTCCTCGACGGCCTCGGCTTCGACGAGGCCCGGGCCCGCCACCCCGAGCTGTGGGCGCGGATGATCGCCCGCGATCCCGACGCCGTCCCCGAGGGCGGCGAGACCGCCGACGTGGTCTACGCCCGGGTCACCGCCAGCATCGCCCGGCTGGTCCGCGATCACGCCGGCGAGCGGATCGCCGTGGTCAGCCACGGCCTCGCCCTCTTCCACGTGTTCGCCTACGTCTGCGGCCTCGGCAGCCCGTCGGCGCCGCTGCCGGTGTTCGTGCTGGTCGACAACGCGTCGATCACCCAGGTCGAGCACCGCCATCATCCCGGGCCGCCGGCCGGCGATCGCTGGCGGATCGTGACGGTCAACGACACCGCCCACCTGCGTGATCTCGACGCCTGAGGCTCCCGAGCGTCAGCGAGGGTCCGAAGTAACAAGGAGCGCCACCCGCGGCCGCGCAAGGGCCCGCCGCGCCCATCGCGGCCTCGCTACGGCAGGACGCTGTCGAGCGTGATCGCCAGGCCCTGCGACGGGATCGCCGCGGCGACGGTGCCGCTGATGTCGCCCGGCTGCTTCGACATCGCCTCGCCGTCCTGATCGTAGCGGGCCGAGATCACCACCGCGCCGCTGAACGCGGTGCCGCCGACCATCGCCTGGGCCTCGGTGATGCGGAACGCCAGCGGCCAGGTGCCGGTGGTGACCAGCTTGTCGACGGCGATCGGCATCCCGGTCGGCGCGCCGGCGGCGTCCGCCGCGCGGACGCTGAGGAAGATCGCGGCGCCGGTCGGGATCTTGGCCTGGTTGGCCGGCGGGGCGGTGACCGTGCCGGCGAGGAACTTCGAGGCGTCGATCGGCTTGTCGCGATCGGGCGCGGGCAGCCCGAGCTGCTCGACCGCCAGGCCGCCGCCGGCGCCCGGCCCGTCGGTGGCCAGGTCGTCGCCGAGCGGCGGCGCGCCCGGGACGCCGGCGTGCGGGTCGGCGCCCGGCATCGAGCCACCGGCGATCTGCTCGTCGGTGAGCGGGGGCGCGCCCGGCACGCCGGCGTGGGGATCGGCGGCGCCGCCGCCGCCGATCGGCGGGGCGCCCGGGATCCCGGCGTGCGGGTCGGCGGCGCCGGCCCGACCGACGGTCGGGCCCGGGCCGGTCGGCGCGCTGCCCAGGGCGGGCGACTGCCAGTCGGTGGCCGCCGGCAGGCCCTTCTTGGCCTTGCGGTCGCAGCCACCGGCAGCGACGACCACGGCGGCGATCGCCAGCCCGGTCGCGAGACGTCTCGAGAGCATCATGGCCGGGAATGTAGCAGGCCGGCGCGGCGCGGCCCGGTCACAGCCAGCGCGACGACGACACCAGCACCGCCACCGTCTGGCCGGCCGGCGGCTCCTCGCCCATCCACGCCCGGTAGCCGGCCGCCTCGGTCGCCGACGGCTCGGCGACCGCGAACAGCTCGTGGCGGGTCGGCGGCGCCGCGCCGACCACCACCGGCACCAGGGTCAGGCGTCCGCGCCGGAACAGGCCGACCTCGACCGTGTCGCCGGGCCGGCGGGTCGCGAGCGCGGCGCGGGCGTCGGCCTCGCCGGTGAGCCGGAAGCGATCGAGCGCGCACAGCTCGTCGCCCGGGCTCAGCCCGCCGCGCTGGGCCGGCGAGCCGTCGTGGACGCCGGTCACCTTGAGCCCGGCCATCGCCAGGCCGAGCCACACCGGGGTCGCGCCCTCGGCGAGCTGCGACGGCTCGTGACCGACCCGCAGCTCGATGCCGACCGCGGCCAGCTCGCGGACCAGCGCCGGATCGCGGGTGCCGTGGACGACGTCGGCGAAGAAGTCGTCGAGCTCGACCGCGGCCGCGTCGGCGAACAGCGGCTGGAGATCCTCGGGGTGCGGCAGCGCCGGCGCGCCGTGGTCGCGCCACAGCCGGCGCAGGACGTCGTCGAGCGAGCGGGCGCCGCCGGTCCGCCGCCGGATCTCGAGATCGAGCGCCAGCGCGGCCAGCCCGCCCTTGAGGTAGTAGCTGACCGTGGTGTTGAGGTTGGCCTCGTCGGGCCGGTAGAGCTTGATCCAGGCGTCGAACGACGCGTCCTCGAGGCTGTGGTGGGCGCGGCCCGGCACCGCCTGCAGCCGGACCCAGTCGTCGAGGACCTTGTCGAAGAAGCTCTTGACCGTGATCCGGCCGCTGGTCCGCAGCGCCCAGCGATCGTAGTGGCTGGTCAGGCCCTCCATCACCCACAGGCAGCGGGTGTAGGCCTCGCGGCCGTAGTCGACGCGGACCAGGGCGGCCGGCGCGATCCGCTTGCCGTTCCAGGCGTGGAACAGCTCGTGGGACAGTAGCTCGATCAGGCCCTCGTAGTGCTTGCGGGTGGCGAGCGCGGCCGGGTGATAGAGGTTGGCCGACGACGCCTTGTGCTCGAGGCCGCCGTAGCCGTCGGCGGCGAACATGACGATGAAGGTGTAGCGATCGAACGGCCAGGGCGGCGGCTGCTCGGGGCCGCCGATCCGGGCGGCGTGATCGGCCGCGATCGCGGCCAGATCCTCGGCCAGCCGGGCGACGGTGAACGCGCCGCCCGGCACCCGCGCGCCCCACAGCACCAGCTCGAACGGCACCGCGCCGACGGTGAAGGCGACCGCGTCGCCGTGGCCGAGGTGGATCGGCGCGTCGTACAGCGCGTCGACGTCGGGCGCGGTCAGGTGATAGCGGGCGGCCGGCGCCGCCAGCGCGCCGCCGTCGAGGGCGCAGGCCAGGGCCCAGCCGCGCCCGGCCGGCGGATCGATCGTCAGCGCGACCGGGCGATCGCGGAGCGCCGGGACGTGGACGAAGGTGGCCGGGCCGTGGAGGAAGGCGTGGCTGCCGTCGACGTGGTTGGTGCGGACGCTGAGGTCGTGGGCGTAGACCTGGTAGCGGACGGTGATCCGGGTGGCGCCGTCGACCGCGACCGCCCAGGTCGCCTTGTCGAGCTTGGTCACCGCGCGCGGCCGGCCGTCGTCGCCGAGCGCGGTCAGGTCGCGGACGTGGCGGGCGTAGTCGCGGATGAGGTAGCTGCCCGGGCTCCACGCCGGCAGGGTCAGCTCGATCCGGCCGCCCTGCGCCGCCTCGGCGCAGGTCACGACCACGGTGACCGCGACCAGGTGGTCCTCCGGGCGCGGCAGCTCGACCCGGAAGCGCAAGGCGGCGTCGACCATCGCCTCAACGTAGCCCAAAGTCGTCCCGACGGCGCGCGGGTGGGCCCGGGCCCCCGGGCCGGGTATCATGGGCGGATGTCCGTCCCTGCCCGGCTCCATGGCGCGCGCGTCGCGCTCGCGGCGACGCTGCTCGCGAGCGGCGCCACCGCCGCCGGCGCCGGTCCGCGCCGCGGCCGGGTGGTCCGGGTGCCGCGGCCGCCGATCACCGTGGCGGCCAGCGTCCGGACCTGCTCGCTGTACGACGAGGCCAAGGCGACCTGCGATCGGCCGGTCGAGATCGGCGAGGTCGGGGCGGTGATCGGCGACGAGGGCAACTACGGCCTGGCCACGATCCGCGCGGTCGAGCCCCAGGCCGATGGCTGCGGCACGCCGGTGCTCTGGCAGGTCGAGCTCGACCAGGCCAGCGGCGTCGACACCCCGGGCCGCGGCCTGCTGGTGATCGACGTCGCGGTCGACGAGCGGGCCCGGACCGTGACCAGCACCGACGCGGTGCGGCCGGGCGAGCAGGTGCTGCACGTGATCGATCGCGACGGCGACGGCGACGGCGACCTCCGGATCAGCCAGTACCCGTGCGACCACCGCGGCGCGCTCGAGCGCGGGGCCCAGGCCAGCCACCGCTGCACCGACTACTCGGTGGCGGTCGGCGCCCGCTGGGTCCGCGGCCGGAGCGACCGGCAGGCGGCCTGCGACCGATGAGCCGCCGGACCACCGCCAGCTGGAACGCCGAGGAGGCGGCGCGGGCCCAGCTCGCCAGCGAGCGCGGCACCGTGCGCAAGGACGCCGCCACCCGGATCGCGCTGGTCTATCCCAGCCCGTACCGGGCGGCGATGTCGTCGCTCGGCTACCAGCAGATCTACCGTCAGCTCAACGACGTCCCCGGGCTGGCCGCCGACCGGGCCATGCTGCCCGACGACGTCGCGGCGGCGCGGGCGGCCGGCGCGCCGCTCTACACCCTCGAGGGCCTGCGCCCGGTCGCGACCTACCCGCTGCTGGCGTTCTCGGTCGCCTACGAGCTCGAGATCGCCGGCCTGATCGACTGCCTCGAGCTCGCCGGGGTGCCGGTGCTGGCCCGCGATCGCGACGATCACCACCCGCTGGTGGTCGCCGGCGGCCCGCTGACGTTCTCCAACCCGGTGCCGCTGGCGCCGTAC
>Ga0075163_10009515_pt1 | contig 12759 bp, 13 predicted proteins | sample JI1023141ADNA_FD_71478 | JGI IMG/M metagenome (GOLD analysis project Ga0075163, IMG submission 71478) | Wastewater effluent complex algal communities from Wisconsin, to seasonally profile nutrient transformation and Carbon sequestration -... | ecosystem: Engineered > WWTP > Effluent > Algae...
GCACTTGATAAAGCGAAGCCCGTTAAAAAAACTAAAAGGAAACGAGACTATGACCCCGATACCGGACGTCCCCTCAACTAACCTAGAGCCATACCGCACTAGTGATACTCCGTTCGCTGCCTTTCTCCATTACCACGGCCATAAAATCGTGGGAACGAAACAAGACCCGAACGACTATAAACGAGAGGTATGTGTATTCATCTTCACTGATGAGATTCCAGACCTCGAACAACAGTGGCGCTTCGGCAAAGCCACAGGCGACCTGAAGAAATACCACCGCTCACTTAAGATTGTGAACCGTGAAGTAAACCAAGCACGAAAGAAGCGAGAGGAATAGATGAGTACAGTCGCCCTAAATATGATTGTCAAGGATGAGTACGAAGCGGTGGCTCGTATCCTTGCCAACGCAGATAAGTACTTCGATGAAATCAATATTACAGTTTCCGATAAACCCACCGCCAATAAAATAAAAAAGTTTGTAATGCTTAATGCAGATTTTCACGTGAAATGGCGTGAGTGGAACAACCGTTTTGACGACGCACGTAACGCCAACCTCGCCATGTGCACCACTGACTATATGTTTTGGATAGATGCTGACGATTGGTTTGACTTTAGCACAATCCCTGAGCTAGTAAGTATTGCAGACGAAAACAATATCGACGCTATCTTCCTCCCATACAACTACGCACAAGATGAACGAGGCAACTGCGTCACTCGACATTATAGAGAAAGACTGCTACGCACTAATGTAGGGTACGAGTCAAGGGGCTGGGTGCACGAGACCTTTATCACAGACGAACCACACGTTGAGCACAAGATGGATTCTCCGGAAGTTATTCACCGCACATCCCAAGACCACGCTATCGAATCATCTGCCCGTAACCACGACATCCTCGAAGCAGCTTACGCCGAGACTAAAGACCCACGTTACCTGCACTATCTAGGAATGTCTTATTACACAAAGGCTGATTACAAAAAAGCAGCAGAACTACTTAGCAACTACCTTGAAGTAGGTGGCTCCCTCGAAGATACTTACCGTGCGCTCGCAATTATAAGTGAGTGCGCATACCATTTGAAACAACACGATGTCGCACTGGAGTACGCCACCAAATGCGCCACCCTCAAACCACAATATCCAATGGCCTACTGGCTTCTTGCTCAGTACGAAGCAGACCAAGAGAACTGGAAAGAAGCACTTGAATGGATTTATGTATCCATCTCAAAGCCAGACCCACAGACTCTTTCAGTCTGGGACCCAAGCGCCCGTGAACGTGCCATCCTGATTGCAGCACAAGCTGACTTCATGCTAGGCAACTACAACAAAGCCCTTGCTTGGCTCAGGAAGATTCCAAAAAACCCACAAGCCGACGAGCTTTATGACCACTTCAAGAGTGAGGCAGATGCTGAAACATTCGTATCACTCTTACCCAAGATGCGGAAGTTCTTTGCAAATGACCAAGTTCTATGGGAAGCACTATGCGAAGACATGAAGTTTAATACTGCACTCAAGCCACTTCGTAATCTTGCTACTACTCCGAAAACATGGTCTGATAAGTCTATTGTTATCTTCTGTGGTCAAGGCTTCGAAGAATGGGGACCACACACTCTCGACAAAGGAATGGGTGGCAGCGAAGAAGCTATTGTTTACCTTGCTCCTGAACTTACAAAATTAGGCTACGACGTCACCGTCTACGCTGAAGCAGACTTAGAACAAGACGGCGTACACTGGCGACCATGGAGAGAGATTGATACACGTGATAGTTTCAACATATTTGTCTCATGGCGTCAACCCCAGTTCCTTGAAACTGTCAATGCAAAGGTGAAGCTCGCAGACATCCATGACGTACTACCAAAAGAAATGATTAAAAACTATCCTGACGTCACCTATCTATTCAAATCAGACTACCATAAAAACCTTTACGGCGACGTAAAGTCTGCCGTCATAGGTAACGGTATAAAAAAGGAACAGTTCAACCAATGAAGAAACAAATAATTCCCGGCAAAGAAGCAAAAATCCAACTGCTTGAAGGTGCCAAGCTCCTTTACGAAGCAGTCTCTACTACCCTTGGCCCAAAAGGACAAAACGCTGTTATTCAAGCCTATGGCGAGCCAATCGTCACCCATGATGGTGTCACGGTCGCCAAGGCTATTGAAGACGTACTAGACGCAAGCCCCGGCGCTCAGGTTGGTATTGAAATGATTAAAGCATCATCCAGCAAGACAAACGACAATGTCGGTGACGGTACCACCAGCTCAACTATACTCGCTTACCACCTCATTGATGGAGGTATGAAGATGATTGACGACGGCATTAACGCTATGGTACTCCGCAAAGAACTTAATGACGCATCAAAACAAGCCCTTAAAGAGCTTGAAGAATTATCTATGCCAGTAAGCACCGAACAGGAAGCCATTGAAATTGCTACCATCTCTAGCGAGAACAAGACAGTTGGCAAAGAAGTAGGTCATATGTACCACGTCCTTGGAAAAGACGGAATGGTTGTAGTCGAAATAGGCACCAAGCCAGTTACTGAATACGAGATCGTTGAAGGCTATACATTTGACCGTGGGGTCGTAAGCCCAATGATGATTCGTGAACCCCGCACCCAGAGCACCACCATAAACAACCCCGCAATTCTTGTTGCAAATCAAACCGTAGGCTTCCGTGATACAGCCCAGCTGATGGAAAAGCTTTACAACGAGGGACAAGACGGTCTAGTAATCATCGCCAACGATTTTAAGAACGACCTCCTTGACGAAGCTGTAAAAAAGACTGGAATGTTCGACATTATCTGTATTAAGTCACCTGGCTTTGGAGACAACCGCATCGAACTACTCAAAGACATTGCTACCCTTACGGGTGCTGTACTTGTGGGCACAGGAATGAAATACAATATACTCGACCTAAACCCTGCCTCTCTTGGAACCTGCGAAGAACTTGTCACTACCCAAGTCGAAACCGTCCTTACCGGCGGAAAAGATGTTTCTAAGTACATTAAAGAACTTGAAGCAAAGATGGAAATGATAAAGGGTGAGTTTGAGAAGGACAAAATCTCCTCACGTATAGCACAACTACGTGCTAAGGTTGGCCAAATCCGTGTCGGGGGAAATACCGAAATGGAAGCCGAAGAACGCAAGTATCTTGTTGATGATGCTGTCGCAGCCACAGAAGCTGCTCTAAAGGACGGAATCGTCCCAGGTGGTGGAACTACGTATATCGAGCTTGCAAAGCGCCTAGGCGGCTCTACAAAAGGCTCAGAGCTACTTAAGTCTGCACTTGAAGCTCCGTTCCGTGTCCTTATGGATAATGCTGGCCATCGTTCTGGCATGAAGCTTGCTGAACTAATGGAACTTCCATTCGGCACAGGCTTTGATGTAATGGGCACCGGAGAACCAGTCGACCTAAAAGCACACGGGGTTATCGACCCTGTCACCGTCATTAAACAAGCCATCACTAACGCTGTCTCAGTTGCAGAATCTGTTCTGACGACTGGCGTATTAATCACTAACCAGAAAGAAAAGAATGAAAAAGAGGAAGAATAGTGTCTAATCTTTGCAAGGGCCCTGAAGCAAAAGGCAGGTGGAAGGGTGGTCGTCGCCTCGACAAATCAGGCTATGTTCTTATCTGGATGCCAGAACATCCTTCCGCAGAATCCCAGGGCTACGTTCGAGAACACCGACTAGTCATGGAGTCGATTCTGGGTAGACTGCTAAACCCTGACGAAGTAGTACACCACATAAATGAATTAAAATCTGATAATCGTCCAGAAAATCTGGCTTTAATGACAGCATCAGAACATATGAGACACCATTCGTCCTCCAGGAATAGCAAGGTACCCATGAACTGCTTACACTGTGGTAAAGAATTTATGATATTCCCCAGCAGAATTGGCAAAAGAAAAACATGTTCATATAGTTGCATGGGTAAATTTAATATGTTAAGGAGAAGCAATAATGAAAAAACGCCCCAACTCAGTGGGATATTTTAGTGCGTATTACAGGGGTCTCGAAGCTTTGCTCGGAATGTGGCCTAAAATTAGAGCAGCTGTACCCGATGCGACTCTCGACGTCTACTATGGTTGGGAATCCTGGCTTGCTTTACAGGGAGAAGACGACTTCTACGAACGAATGGAAAAGATGTTCGCTCTGCGGGCAAGTGAGGGAGTCACCGTACATGGTCGAGTCTCACACACCGAGCTCGCTAAAGCGATGGGAGAAATACAAGTCTGGGCTTACCCCACTGAGTTCACCGAAATCCACTGCATTACAGCCCTTAAAGCACAAGAAGCAGGATGCTACCCTGTCACAACAAACGTTGGGGCTCTAGCAGAAACTGTACAGTCCGGAGTTAAGATACCAACTAAAAGGATTTACACCGATGAGTATAAGCAAGAAAAATTCATACAAGCTGTGGTGGCTGCACTCAAAGAGGGCAAAACTGGCACACCGGTTCCACATACCGACTGGTCCAACATAGCCGCCGCCTGGGACGAGGTCATTAAGAATGGTCGGTAATGCTAGACAAAACGATAAAAACTTTACACCAGAAAACTACGAAGGATTCTATGAACACCACTATTTCGAGCCACTCTCAGAAGAAGCAGCCTTTAACGCACACGAACTCATCCCCCGCTTCGGCTGGGCTTTTGACAAGGTTGAAGAGATCAAGCCAAAGAATCTTCTGGACCTTGGGTGTCTTGACGGCTCTTTTGCGCTTACTATTGCTAAACACTTTGGCATCCCGGTCACCGGAATCGACCTCACCCAAGACGGCATCGACATTGCGAGAGAACGAGCTGAAGCTCTCACAACACCAGCAATCTTTCACCAAGGAACCGTCGAAGACTGGCTCCAGCACTTTATCGACAACGGAATCAAATTCGAATGCATTACCTTTTTCGAAATAATTGAACACGTAAAAGACGTGCAACACTGCCTCCGCCTTATTGACCAAGTACTCGCCCCCGGTGGGCACGTCCTTGTCTCAACACCCGAGTTCGAGTCACCTACCTATGGTATGGATGACGAAGAAAACACTTGCCACATCCGACTCTATACTATGAAAGATGAAAGCTATTTTGCTGTCAACAAACATGGCACCAAGCGTTGGGCAACAAGCATCACCAAAGAGATCGGCAAAGAACGCATCAAAGAAATGGGCGTCTATTCAGAGCTGATAAACGTACACTATCAATAAACATTTGTCAAGACTTGACTTTTTTGATATAATGTGTGTCAAAGATACAACACAAAAAGTCTCTTCAAAAACAAAAAGGAATTAAATGGCAAACCGAACCCAAGCGAAGAAGGCTTCTATCTGGAAGCAACGCTATGAAAACCGAGTTCAAAAACTCAGCCCTATGTTTACTGATGCCCAAAAGTACTACGACATTATGTATGCCGTGCAAAGCACTACTAAGATTTCTCCATGGAAGTCCAAAGTATATTTACCTATCCTAGCTAGCAAGGCTTGGGATCTTATTTCACGCATGTCAGATGTTGTGCCGCTGTTCAACGTAACCGTCAAGAACGAACTTGAGATGGACGACGAAAACGGCGTATTGCAAGTTCCCGAAGTTGTAAGCCAGCGCCAGAAACGTATTGAAGCCAAACTGCACAACGATTATAGCTGTGGTTACGATGAACCTATGAAGCTAAAAGTATTCGACCCACTCGTCGACGCTGTTGTTGCCGGAACTGGCTATGCCTACGCACCATGGGTGCTCGAAGAGCAAAAACAAAATGCTCGCCCGTATGACGAGAATGGCATGATGGATAATACTAGAGTTGTCAAGAAGACGACTCAAAAAGGCCATAACGGCTTTGAGGGTATCAACTTCTTCAACGTCTTACCTGGTGATGCTTCAAGTTTCTACAAAGCTCCGTACCTTATTATCGTTGGCGAAAAACCAAAGGTCGATATGGAGCTCATGGGTGTGTACGACCAAGACGCTCTTGATCGTTGTGACACATCATTCCAGCGAGACCAGTACGAATTATATAACGTCTCACGCAACCGAATCGTAAACGAACAAGACTCTGTCGAAAAAGATGACACCGTCGACATGGTGACGTATTACGAGTGCTACGAACGAACCTCAAAAGGCCTAGAGTTAACCACTTACGCAGAGGGCAAATCACCTGACGGCGATACAGAAAACAGCCCATGGGTTATGATACGCAAACCGTCATACCCCTACTGGCACAACATGTATCCAGTCGTACCGTTCTATTGCCGTAAGAAATCCTACAGTGTCTTCGGTGAATCTCTCTTTGAGAACAACCGAACCCTACAGTCCGCCACAAACGACCTCTTCAACCACTACCTAGACAACTGGAATCTGTCCATTGAGTCCATGATTATGTACGAAGACGGCTCTCTCACGAATGACTTTGTTATCGAACCGGGAGGTGAAATCACCTTTACCGGCGAACCACCTAAGCAGTTCAAGTTCCCAGAACCAAACCCAACACAACTCAGTGTTGTTATGAACGTCATTGAAAAGGGTGTAGAAAATGCCACCTTTAGTCAATACGCATCAGGCGTACCAAGCTCCGCTTCTGACAAGACGCAAGGCACTGCCTATGGTGTAAAGAGTATCACCGAAGCTGCGACTACTAAGATTGGCTTCTTCCGGGATAACTTCAAACAATCCATGAAGATGGTTGGCAAGATTTGGCTTTCAAACCTCCAGCAATTCTCAGATGACCCCGAAGAACTCCGCCGTAAAGAGAACGGCCGCACTGTCCCAGACATCATCATGCCATCTGATTATCAAGGTGAAATCGACCTAGACATCGACGACGACTCTATGACTCCGCTATCTAGGCAGGACAAGCGCGATGCTCACCAGGCTTTCATGGTAGAGGTCGGGGCTATACAAGATAGAGCCATCACGCAAGCAGGGATATTCAAACAAACTTCTGACATCCCACGCTTCAACTTTAATGAAATGGTTGAAGATGTCGCAGACCTTTACTCAATCAAAGAAGCTGACCGATACATGCTGGACAATAAAGTGGAGATACCACCAGAACCCGTTCAGGACAACACGAAAGAACTCCTTAACTTCAGCTATAAAGATGCACCACCAGATATAAAGGCACAGATTGAAGAGAAGTTTGACTTCCAACCTTCATCTATGCACGATAGTACGCTTACAAATGAAGCAATTAAAATGGGTGCTGAGCAAGCACAAATAGAAAATGGGGACCCAAATGCCACAAGACTCGAATCAGGAAACCAACCAGTCGGACAACCCGCTGGAAGAGGAAATAGCCCAGCTGGAAAACCAGCTTAGAGAAGCAAACCTAGCCACGGCGTTCACAGAGACCGCCGGTGGCATGCTTGCTATTAAATTAGCTACACTAGAAATACAGAAGCTTGTCAATGATGTAACGTCAGACAAGTATCTTAAAGACCACCTTGGCTATGTCAATGCACTTGCTGCGTTAAACGCACGGAAAGACTGGCTAAAGCGTATCCAAATCGCAGGGTCTCCTATCCGCAAACGCAAGATTAACGAGAAGCTGGCAGAGAAAAATGCCTAGAAAGAGCTGGCACGAGCCGGTTGTCAAGGCTCCTGGTATGAGAGACTACCTACTCCGAAGTAAATACGGTATCGACAGTGACGACTACTACGACATTCTTGCAGCTCAAGATGGGCTTTGTGCCATCTGTTCCTCTGATGATATATGCAAAAGATTTCTAGCTGTTGACCATGACCATGATACGGGCGTCGTCCGCGGACTACTCTGTACCAAGTGCAATGTTGGTCTTGGTCTCTTTGGAACAGTGGAGAATCTATGCAATGCCATAGCATACTTACAAAATCATAAAGAAAATAGTTGACATGCAAGAAGAAACAATGTATAATAAAGACCAAGATGATTCAAATGTAGTCGTTAAGATGGACGAACAAGTCCCTGTTAACGACACCTCTTGTACACATCCGGAACTTGTTCCAGACCCCGATGATTCCATCGGAGATGCAGTGATGCATATGTGTGCCAACCCCAAATGTGGCGTCGGATTCTACTTAAAGCCGACAGATAAAAACATTACGTAAGGCTTTTATAGCTTACATGGAGACAACATGGAACCCAATGAAGTAAGTGACGTTTTTGGCGTCATTGATACTGAAGAGCACGTGGTACCTGCAACACCCGCAGCTAAAGAAGAAAAACCAAAACCAGCAGGGGAACCTGCAAAACCGGTCGAAACTACCGACACAGATGACGAACGAGTCGAAGATACCCAGGACTTTTCCCGGCTACCGAAAGACGAAGTCGAATCCACTGAAGAAGTAGAGACACCAACAGAAACAAACACAGAAACAGAAACAAAGACAGAGACCGCAGCAATTCCAGAAGTTGACTGGAAAGCGACGCTCCCCCCACCTCCTGCTCCTTACAATGGTCCCGTACCAGAAGTAAACGAAGAAGGACAGATTACTAACATGACACCTGCGGAGTACCAACGGTACATCATAGAGTCATCAAAATCTGAAATGAGGGAAGAATCCTACGCTGCATACGTTGAAAATACAGCCTTAGAGCAAGCCGAAAAAATCCTTCCAGAACTCAAAACAAGTCCAGAAGTCCGGCAGCTCGTACAAGCAACTCGTATCGCAAGCGTATACAATGGAAAGCAAATAGACTCATATGAAGCAGCGAAGCTCGTGAAAGCAGCTTTAGGGATTGCTCCCGAAAAGATTGCAGCAGCGAAAGCGGAAGGTGTTCAAAACGCTAAAACGCATATCGAAGTCCAGAAGCTATCCGCCGTTGAAACAACAGGGGCTACCCAGAAGAAAGTTGCAAAACCTAAATCTGATAACCTAGACAAACGCCTCCGTGCCGGAGATGACGAAGCGTTCGCAGAACTATTTGAATCTTGGAACGAATCAGGCAAACTTTAAACCGTTAAACAAAAAACAAACAAAAGGAAAACAAAATTATGGCAGTAGGTGGATATGTATATACTTACCCTGACGTAGCTCGTCGTGAATCACTTCTTGACGCTATGAACATGCTAGAACCAACTGATACACAGCTCTTAAGCGGTATCATGCAAGGTGCAGCAACTAACACTCTTCACGAGTGGACAGTCGACACACTCGAAGCTGTTGGCGACAACGCACAGCCTGAAGGTGGTGACGCCCCAGCTGACGCTTCAACAGACCCAACCCGTCCACAGAACGTTACGCAAATCTTTGCGAAGACAGCTAAAGTTACCGGCTCTGAAAACGCTGATAACCTAAAGCGTGTATCTGGCAAACGAATGGCTCGTGAACAAGTTAAGAAAATGAAAGCCCTTAAAAACGACATTGAGTTCGCTCTTGTTCGTGGAACCATCGCCTCTGGTGCTGCTTCTAACACGGCTGCTAACGCTCGACGTCTACGTGGTGTTAAGTCTTGGATTACTACCAACACTTCTAACTACTCAGGTGTTTCACTTACGGAAACTATCTTAAACGATATGTTCGAAGTACAGTGGGCAGCTGGTGCGCAGTCTGACTCTGTCTACTCAAGCATGAAAGGTAAGCGACGTGTAAGCGCCTTTACCGCTGGTGCAACGAAGCAAGTCGACATCAAAGACCGACGCCTTGTCCTCGCAGTTGACGTTTACCAAAGCGACGCTGCTAAGATGGTTAAGCTCTTCCCACACCGTCACGTAACCATCTCTGGTGATTACGGTACAACTGCGACTCCTGGTTTCGACCTCTTGTCTCTAGTTGAAGACACGTGGGGTACTGCATGGTACCGACGTCCGTTTACCAAAGACCTCGCTGAAACAGGTGACTACACTGCTAAGGAGATAATCACAGAATTAACTCTCGAAGCACGTAACCAAACTGCAAATGCGCAAGGTCGCGTATTCTTTTGATCCATTAGGGTTACTAGAACCCCTCTCTTCGGAGGGGGGAACGATGGAGAACTAAATGGAACTGACCCCCGAATTAAAAGACAAATACCTAAAGGCTATCAAGCGCATCGAGGAAGCAAAGCGACCCGAGAAGTGGCGACTGATAAAGAAACTGACCCTAGAGCTCAAGCCTTGGCTCGTCGATGTAGAAGCAGACTTCGCAGAAGCTTGCAAAGAGATGAGACTCAAAAATGAGAATAAGTATGCTGCCTCTAAATCAGGCGCTATGCGGAATACCATGAAGCTCTTTGCTCCTGTCTACGAGGCGATGATAAAACTCGACCCAGAACTACAGATTGAAATGTCCGGCAAGAACAAGGGTGCACAAGAACTAATCGGCAAGCAACTTTATGAGGCTTTCCCCGAATACCGTATTGCAAGGATATATTAAATGTCACAGTTTTCACAAAATGATTTCCTAACAACTCTTGCCTACCTCCTGGGCGAGAAAAGCGTCAATGCCACAACAACCGCACCACGTGCGGATTTTATTCAAGAGACACTTAACGAGGCTTACTCAGCGTACCCATGGCGCTTCGCTCGAGCCAACGCTACCCTTACTATCTCGAATGGCATAGCCACCCTCCCTACTAATTATGACGATAACCAAGGAAGCTACGCCAAGTTCAACAACGGCTCTGATATTCGCCTTGACCCTATTGACGAGGACGACTCTGGCGCTGTAGTTGACGGAGATCGTGCTCAGTGGGTTGAGTCTATTGACGGCGACCGCTACCAACTGATAACCAAAGACTCTGACGTTACAACGGTACTGTTCCGCTACCAAACCCGCGCCCCTATTCTTGACTCTGCCGGTACTATTACTACACCATATCCCAAGAAAATGACAATAGCCCTCGGCAGTAGGCGATGGGTGAAGCTTGGCCAAAACCCAGACGCTGACATCTCACAAGATGAGGCTATCTTCCAATCGAAACTATCTCAAGACATCGCATCGCACCAAATACCGGCACCACGTAAACGCCGACGTACGGCTCAACAACAAACAGGACGCTCTACAGGAGACTGGTAAATGTCTCGCCGTAACGAAAACGCTCTTCCAAAGAAATCGGTTAAACCACCACACCGGCTTGTTGTGATGAACCCTTCTAAAGGTCTTAATAATCTTGTATCTCCCTCGCTCATAGATAACAAAGAGTTCTCTGACTTAATGAACGTAGAGTATGACGAAGGTGGCGTACTCCGTAAGCGCTTCGGCTATACTACCGTAGGAGACGCCCTTGTTGCTGCACGTGGCCTTGGTGTTTATAGAACAGAATCAATCAACCAGTTAGTCACCATCGACGGCACAACGCTCAAGAAGTACACAGGCACAACCTGGGCTACTGCAGCAGGCGCAACCTTTACCGCAGGCAACGATGTATACTTCACGCAAGCGCGATTCAAGCTGTTCGCATGGAATGGCGTGGATGGTGGGGCTCATTATGATGGCACTACTGTCGTACGCCCTGGCACAATGCCAAAGGCAAAGTTCTCTATCTACTACCAGTCCAAGCACATCGCTTCTGGAGTTGAGGGGCAACCTAACCGTGTTTATATTTCTAACCTATCTGACGCTACCGACTTTACTGTAACCACCGCAGGCACACAGCCACAACCAGACTCAACTACTGACGCAGAAAACGGCATCACTAACGTCCCTGGCGCAACAGTATTCGCTGGCACCCCAGCACTGACAGAAGCCAACGTTATTGACATCCGTAAAAATGATGGTGATAAAATAACAGCTATTGGTATCTTCCAAGACGTTGTTATCATCTTCAAAGAACGCTCAATTTATCAATTGACATTTGACAGTTCAGGTAACCCAACGGTCACCCCTATTACCTACGCAACAGGGTGTGTCTCTCAAAAGAGTGTCCGTGCCGTTGAGAATGACTTGTACTTCCTATCCCGTGAGGGTGTTCGTGTGCTAGGTAACGAACCCCAATATTTTACAGCTATACGAACCAACGTTCTTTCTATCCGTATACAACCTACCATTGACAGTATTAATAAAAGATATTATAACCGTGCAAACGGTATGTATTTTGACAACAAGTATATTCTTGGCATAGCCACTGGCTCAAGCTCTATTGATAGGTGTATTGTCTACGACAAGAGATTCCAAGCATTTACTCTATGGAAAAACTTCAACGCACAAGACATGGTGCGATACATAGACAGCATAAACAACGAATACCTCTACTTCCTCGACGATACGGGAACTCAAGTATATCAGCGCTCAGTTGGTACGTATGCCGACAATGGCGTTGCGATAGAAGCGTGGGTAACCGGCAAGGCTCAAGACATAGGCAACCCCGACATTACCAAGTTCTGGGTAGACCTTCGTATGATTTTCCGACGACTCTCTGGCCAGATGACGTTTACTGTCTATCAAGACGATTCAGCTACTGTAGGAACAGCGGTCATCGGTTCTGGTTCAGCAAGGGGCATGGGGCTTAACCAGCTTGGTAGATTTGGGCTGGGAACCGATGGAGAAACGTCCGTCGCTACCACATCTTTCGTCGACGCCCCACAGTCAATAGGTCTTAACTTAGATTCTCGTACCATCAATTTCAAAATATATAATAACCGCGTAAACGAAAACTTCGTGCTGCTTGGGTTTATCTACGCATATTATCCAAAGAGCCACTATGTATTTGATTCAAGTCGCAAGATTTACTTATAGTGAAATATATGATATAATGTACCCAAATGTATCTCTAAAAATAAACACAGGAATATTAAATTATGCAACCTAACCTACAGGGTGGTTATAACCTCCAAAACAACCCGTACTACTGGACACCTAACAGCACGGCTACCAGCAA